>Ga0075030_100006830_pt1 | contig 10211 bp, 7 predicted proteins | sample LitLauG_LLR_2012_FD_71393 | JGI IMG/M metagenome (GOLD analysis project Ga0075030, IMG submission 71393) | Freshwater sediment microbial communities from Pennsylvania, USA - Little Laurel Run_MetaG_LLR_2012 | ecosystem: Environmental > Aquatic > Freshwater > Creek > Sediment | place: USA...
CAGGAAATTTCCGTGCCTGCGCCCCAGCGGTTGATCGCGCGCGGCGCCTTCCCGGGATCGCTCCCAAAAAGAACCTGGATGAACTCTTTTCTCGAATCCTCACTGGAAGCCCCGCGCCGGATGTAGCCGCCGCCCACGTCGTCTTTCCCAACCCAGAAAAACAACAGGCGTACCCGGGCGGTCATGTCGTAGTTGTACTGCAGCATCCGCCGGGGAGACGAGCGGACCCACTGAAGCGCTTCGGCGATGGGCTGGCGGTCCGAGGTAGGTGATGAAGCAGCAGGAAGCAAGAGGAACAAGGAAAGGAAGGTGAGAACGGGAAGCTTTCCGCAGGGCGTGAACCTCATGCGGGAGAGCTCCCGTTCGCCAGTGCGGCCCTTTGAGATTGATTCATGGCCGCAGCATGGGCCGCAGGTGTTACACAGATTTTACGCGGCCTTGAAACGTAGGAAATTCTCGCCTAGTCGTACTTTTTTGTGCCGAAAGAGTCACCGAATCGTGAATGTTGAAACTCCAGTTACATTCGCGTAATGCGCCCGCCTTAGCCTGCGAACAGAACGAACGCTGCGATGATGTTGCCGTCCAACACTAACGGAGCGTCCTGATGAGCATGCCCCTGACGCGGGTTCAACGATTCAAAGCACGCTCCAGTCATTATTCTTCGTATCGAAGCGGTGTCTCCCTCCACAGCCACACCATGCACTCGAAAGAACGCCTAGGGCGCTTGCCGGTCTACATCGCCAAGCTGCCCATCGGCGGATATATCCTGGAGCGAGAAATCGGCCGACTGCACCTGCATGAAGGGCGGACTTTCGACTTCAACAAATATTATTGGACGCCGCCCCTTTCGCCGCGCGAAGCCTATGAACTGGAAAGCGGGACGATCGAGAAGAGTCTGAGCTTGCAGCCGCTGGTGTCGCTTTCGGACCACGACAATATCGAGGCAGGGCTGCACCTGAGGATGCTGGACGCCACGCAGAACGTACCTATTTCAGTGGAATGGACCGTGCCCTTTGCAGAGACCGTGCTCCACCTGGGCATTCACAACCTCCCCCCCGCCAGAGCCACGGATTGGATGTCCGCACTGCAAGAATTCACAGCAAACCCGGTTGCGGAGAGGCTTGGACAGTTGCTGGCTGAACTGAATGTGTCTCCATCGGTGCTGATTGTGCTCAACCACCCTTACTGGGCCTCCGAAAGCATTAACGCGGAGGCGCATCTGCGTTCGCTGAAGATTTTTCTCGAACAGTATCAACTGCTGATCCATGCGCTGGAAATGAATGGGATGAGGTCTCGCCGGGAGAATCGCGAAGTGCTTGCCCTGGGTGAGACCATCGGGATGCCCGTGGTTTCCGGCGGCGACCGCCATGGCTGTGAACCGAACGCCACGCTGAACCTGACGCGCGCGGCTACGTTTGAAGCCTTCGTTTGGGAAATTCGCGAAGAGCGGCGAAGTGAGATTCTGTTGATGCCCCAGTTCTTTGAAGCGCTACCATTGCGACTGCTGGAAAATACCTGGCACGCGCTGGCGGACGCGCCGGGAGAATTTGGCCGGCGGCACTGGATGACGCGCGTCTTTATCGAAGAAAATGGCGAGGCTGTGCCACTTTCGCAGTTCACCGGAACGCGATTTCATCGCATCATTGACAAGTTCCGCTGGCTGCTGGCGCTGGCCGCGAGTCCTGCGCTGCGGCCAGCGTTGCGCTTGCCGTTCTTGGGAAATGAAGAAGGAGGGCTATGACCGGCCCGCCCCGTGTGGCGCTCTTTTGCGAGACGTTCCACGAGATCAATGGAGTGGCGCTCACGGCGCGCCAGCTTGTGAGCTATGCGCAGCGGCACGGTCATCCGTTTCTGGCAATTCATGGGGGTTTGCATCCTGGCGCTTGGGATGAGGGTAGCGTTCGCCGAATGGAATTGAAGCGCGCCTGGCTAAGCGTCGGAATTGAGCGCGATTTGCAGTACGACCTTTTCTTCTGGCGATATCTCGATCGGATTCGAAAAGAGGTTCTGGCGTTCCGGCCGGACATGATTCACATCACAAGCCCCGGTGAACTGGGACAACTGGGCGCATATCTGTGCCACAGCCTGAAAATTCCGCTGGTGGCATCCTGGCACACCAACTTTCATCAGTTTGCCGCGCGGAGGTTGCAGAAGGCACTCGGATTTTTGCCAGGAAAAGTGACGCGTCCCACCAGCAGTTGGGTGCAACTGCAGGGTTTGCGACTGCAAATGTGGTTTTACGGGAAGGCTGCGGTTACTCTGGCGCCGACGCCTCCGCAGGTGGAGTGGCTGGAGAAAAAATTGCAGCGCCCGTGTTTTCTGATGTCGCGTGGAGTGGATTCCGAGCAATTCCATCCCGCCCGCAGGACTGAGCACGACGGGATTTTACGAATCGGATTCGTCGGCCGGGTCACGCCGGAAAAAGGCGTGCGGCTGCTGGCGAAAATTGAGGAAGCGCTGGAAGCCGTGGGGCTGAAAAAGTTTCAGCTGACTGTTGTGGGGGCGGGCAGCGAAGTGAACTGGCTGAAGCGCCGGCTGCGTCACGGCGAATTTACGGGAGTACTGCGCGGTGACGCGTTGTCTCGGGCCTACGCGAATATGGACCTGTTTGTTTTTCCTTCCCGCACAGACACGTTTGGAAATGTGATTCAGGAAGCGGCGGCATCGGGGGTTCCTGCAGTGGTGACGAACGAGGGCGGGCCGAAGCATCTGGTGGTGCAGGGAGAGACCGGATTTATCGCTGAGAGCGATGAAGAGTTTGTGGCGCGGGTGGTGGAACTTGCGCGGGAGCCGGAGAGGTTGAAAAGGATGGGAGCCGCCGCGCGGGAAAGGGTGTTGGGCGCTTCCTGGGACAAGGCATTTGACCAGGTTTACCTGGCCTATGAGCACTGTCGGCGGCTTGCGAGTGAGGTGTCGCCACTAAGAGAGCCTCTTGTGGCCAAGCAGGGTGTGCAGGCGCGTTAACGGTCTGCTGCGCAAACAGGCTTGCCAGCAGAGTAGAAGTTGCGGCTACTGTTCGGGAACGGGAATTTCGCCGGCATGAAATTCGGTCCACGGGCCCGCGGGCATGTCACGCAGATAGGGTTCCTGCCAGGCGTATTCGGGATGTGCGGCCAGGAACGGTTTGGCATAAAAGTTGTCACCGCAAGGATGTCCCATGCGGGCGACCAGGTGAAGATGCTGCGCCATCGTGGAATCGCTGGCCTTGCCCTGCACCGCGCCGCCCGGATAGCTGGGACCCCAGGCCCAGATCGCGACGCCGCGCGGCGAAGCGTCCCCGTGACCGCAGAGCGTGCGTTCGTTGGCCTCTTCTTTTTTCTGGTATGAATCGAAGTGATCGCCAAGAAGTTTCTCGGCAAGGTCCACGTCCAGCTTTCCTTTGTTTTCGTTCAGCAGCTCTTCCCAGCGGGCGCGGCGGGCGTTGGGCGAGGTTTCCATGTCATTGGGATTAAATTGCGGCGTGTCTGCCTTGATCACTTTGGGATCGCGCGCCCAGTTTGATCCGGCAAAGACGCCGTCTTTCGTGCGCCATAATTTGTAAGCCTTCAGACCGAGTTCGAGTTGCGCGATTTCATTGGTCTTGCGGTCGCCCAGCAGCCAGTCATTGGCGTAGCCGCCGTTGTTTCCGTCCAACATAATCTTTGTGTAGTCATCGATAGAACCGGCATATTGCAGCGCCTTGCGAGCGCGAACAAATTCCGCCTTGCCGTTGGGGTCCCAGCCTTCGAATTGCGAGATAGTGGTTTCGGTGACCATGATGCCGTCGCTATTGATGCCGAAATCGTCGTCGCTTGCGATCACGCCCGGAAAGCCATCCATCACCATGCGCAAGCCGTTCTTGGGCTGGATATCGAAAATAATACGCCAGCGCTCGCCGTTCATGTAATTGGTCCAATTGTTGTGGGCGATGACGATTTTGCCGTCCTTCGTCCAACTGCCGGTAGCGACGAACGCGCTGCAATTCCCCGGACTTTTAAGATTGGGAGGATTCGGCGTCTTTTCGTGCTTGTCGAGCCAGGGCACGTAGTAATCCGGCAATTCTTCGAAGGCGTTGAAGGCGACGAGGTCGTAAACGTCGAGTTTCGAGCCCGTGCGCGCGTTCAGTCCTTCGGCGATGCCTTGCAGCTCCTGTTGGTACTCTTCATCGATCTTGGGCCAGAGCATTTCGCGTGCGGCCTGGCGGAAAAACGCCCAGTCGCGCTTGGTGGAATGCATCATGTTCGCGGTGACGGCGGGATAGGCATCTTCAATTTCCGGGGCGAGCAAAAAACCGTGCTGAAAGCCGATCGCGGAGGGGTCTCCCTGCAGGTGGACGTACACCCAACCACCCCGGTCGTAGCGATAGGCGCCCTTGAGACGCGGATCATTGGCTGCGGCGCGCTCCCGCGCCGAGGCGAGAGTCGCATCCTTGTCGTTCTTTGCGAGTTGAGCGTCGTTTGTGGAGCGGCTGGCGACCCACAACAGCCCGGTACCGAGCAAGAGCACGCTGAGCGCGATAATGCGACGCATTCCATCCGCCATGAAAGTTCTCTCCTTGATCCAAGCCAGTCATCCCGCAGCACAGAGTCTCGTCTAACAATATATAGGTTCCGGCTCCGAAGGTGAATCTTCTCTGACGCGGCCAAACGCCGCGCGTGGCCAAACCCTGTGCGCTCTGATACATTCAAAAAATGCTGACGGCAATTACACGAGCGGTGAGTCCTTCCCTGGCGGACTGTGAACTGAGCTTCATCGAGCGAAAACCCATTGATATGGAAAAGGCCCGGGCCCAGCACCATGCCTATGAAGCGACGCTGGAAAAGCTGGGAGCGAGGGTGATCTCTCTGCCGGAAGAATTGGGATTGCCGGACTCCATGTTCGTCGAAGATCCCGCGCTGGTGCTGGACGAAGTGGCGGTGATCTGCACGCTGGGCACGGAAACGCGAAGGAAGGAAGCAGCTTCGCTGGCCGCGGCGCTGGAGCCTTACCGGAAGCTCGCATACATCAAACTGCCGGGCATGGTGGAAGGTGGCGATGTGCTCCGTGTAGGGCGGAAAATTTATGTTGGCCTGACGCAGCGCACGAATGCTGAGGGCATCCGCCAACTGGCAGTGATCACGGAACACTTCAGGTATGAACTAACAGCGGTACCGGTGACCGGATGCCTGCATCTGAAATCGGCGGTTACCTACCTGGGAAGAAATGTTTTGCTGGGAAACCGCGAATGGTTTGCGTGGAAGCGCCTGGAAGGATTCGACTGGGTGGATGTGGACGCGTCGGAGCCGCACGCTGGAAACGCGCTGGCGATTGGCGAAACGGTGGTGTTTCCCGCTTCTTTTCCGAAAACCCGCGCGCGCATCGAAGCCAAGCGATTTCACGTGGAATCACTGGATATCTCGGAACTGCAAAAAGCCGAATCGGGCCTAACCTGTTCCAGCCTGCTGTTTGATTCTTCCTGCTAAGAAAGGCGGCCGCTCCGAATCGAAGCGGCCGCCGCCAACTTTTCCATCAAAAGAATGGTCAGTTAGGAAGTTCTTCCACGCTAAAGGCGAGGAAGATGGGCGCGCCCGTATTGGTCTTCAGGACCAATCCGACAACGCGCAGATTCAACGCGGTATTCCCCGTCAAATCCTGGATGCTGTTCAATCCGCCCAGGAAGCGGGTGAACGGAGTCACCTGCACGGTCACCGGGCCCTCAAAAAGAACGCCTGCCAAACCGTTGGAGTTGAACTGGAACGTCTCGGCGGACACGTTGGTTTGCCCAGCGACGAGCGTGCCGGTGTGGCCGGAGTGGCGCAACACCACGCGCTTCACGGTCACCTGGCCGTTGTTGAAGGGTCCCGCGATGCTGACGTGCTGGCCGGGAACAAGTCCTGTGGAAGTGAACAGGAAGCTGCCCCAGTTGTTATGCCACCAGTGGATGAAGTATTTTTCGTTCCCGGTGAGCGCAATGTTGGAAATCTTACCGGAATTGAAGCCGGTGTCCGAAGGAAGGACGTTGCGGACATACATGTCGAAGTCCGTGGCCGTTCCGACCGGAGGATCTACGTAAGTGACCAGGCCACCGGCCCAGAATTTATCCTGCGAGACGATGGCTATCGTGTCGGGGAGAATCGCGGCTGAAGTCCGATCCAGAGTGCCGGAGATTTCCACGATCGACGTGGTCGTCAGATCATTGATCGTTTCGTTGCCTTCCCATTCCGTCTGCTGGTTCACGTTTACCGTGAATTGATGGCCGTGCGGCCCTTGAATCACGAAGGAGTTGCCGGCAGCGTTGACGCTGACGACGCCCGCATCGAACTCATCAATATAAGCGTCCGCATCGGAAGGTGTGATCACTTTCAGATCGAGCGTTGGAGTGATCGCGCCGGTAATCTGGCCGGTGCCATCCACCGCCACCGACTTGCGAATGTCGAATTCGAAACGCAACCCGTCAATGTCGCCAGCCGAAACCACCAGCGGCGTGGCCAGGTTGATGGTCACCGTGGAAGTGGTCAAGCTGAGTTGCGGATTAGAGGTAGCGCTGGTGTCGAGCGTGCTGAGCGTCGGATGCGTTGGCGGATTGGTCTGGGGATTCGTCACGTTGAGATAGTCGATCGAAGGATTCGCCAGCGTGACCACCGCCTGGGTGTACGTGCCCGTGGGAATGGTATTGATGTCGAGCAATGTGCGCAGGCCGTTCAGGCGAGCGAAGTCGACTGTCTGCGTACCGGTGAGGACCGAAACCGGGGTGCCGGTTCCGTCGGAAAGAGTAAGGCCCGTGATGTCCACCCGGAAGCCAACGACGCTGGGCAAGGGGGCGTCGGTGCCCGTGACAAACACGGAGTTGGATTGTGGATTGATGTTACCGCCAGGATTGCCGGAACTGTTGCCGCAGCCGGAAATGGCTGCAACAAGGGCGAGGGCACAAAAGCCGCTGAACCACTTCTTGAGATACATAAATACGTTCTCCCTTTAAATTTGGTTGAGAATTCCCCAGAGGCCGCGTAGGCCTCCCCTTCCCTTGGGGTTTCTAAACCCGGGGCATCGCGGAAAGTTGCGAGCAATATGTCTAGTATTAACAATACTTTACGCGGTGAGTTGTAGTACCAATCTGGGGCGCTGGCCTTGTCGGCGTTTAGCAAGGGCTTTCTATTTTCGCCACAGCCGCTTTCCGATTCGGCAAATTGCACTGCCAATTTCCGCTGCCCATGATATGGTGGAAAACATGTTGGCTGGCGCATCGAAGCGAATCGGGACCCTGGCGAAGCCGTCCGTTTCGACGGCTACGACTCGCACTACGTCCACTACGCACGCTTCGGGCGACGGGAGAAACAGCTAGCTAGCCAGCGAAAGTTTCCAACCCACCCCCGAAGCAAACCGGGCGGTGGGTTTTTTCGTTTCACCCCCTCCCGAGTGACTCCGGCGGAAAAATGGATGAGGAGCCGCAAACATGAGTCTGGAACTGCCACAAGAAATCGTGAATACAAGCAGTGAGCCCGAGTATTGCGGCGGCGCACGATGAGCCGCCGCCCCGATGGCAAGAAATGGCGTGCCGGCGTATTGGGCGCAACCGGAATGGTGGGGCAGCGCATCGTGAAGCTGCTGGCGGATCATCCGTGGTTTGAATTGACCGGCGTGGCCGCGTCGGAGCGTTCTTCGGGTAAGAGTTACGCGGAAGCCGTGCGCTGGCACCTGGAAGGGCCAATCCCCGAAGTGGCGCGCAGGCTGGTGGTGAAAGATCTGGAGCCAACGCTCGAATGCGATTTTGTTTTCTCCGCACTGGATTCTTCCGTGGCCGGGAAAGCGGAAGAAGATTTCGCGCGCGCCGGATATCCGGTGGTGAGCAATTCCAAAAATCACCGCATGGACGCGGATGTGCCGCTGCTGATTCCGGAAGTGAATGCATCGCACGTGGATGCGATCCGCGTGCAGCAGAAGAACCGCGGCTATGACACCGGGTTCATTGTGACCAATCCGAACTGTTCGACAGCGGGACTGGTGCTGGTTTTAAAGCCGCTGGCGGACGTGTTCGGGTTGGAGAAGATTTTTGTAGTGACACTGCAGGCCGTTTCTGGCGCGGGCTATCCGGGCGTTCCGTCGCTCGACATCATGGGCAATGTGGTGCCGTTCATCAGCGGTGAAGAAGAAAAGATGGAAGCGGAGCCGCAAAAACTACTGGGAAAATGGGATGGCTCCCGCTTTATTGAAGCGGGATTGGGCATCAGCGCGCATTGCAATCGTGTTCCGGTGATTGATGGCCACCTTGAATGCGCTTCCTTGCGGCTGAAGAAGACCGCGACGCTCGATGAGGTGCGCGAAGCGTTGCGCACGTTCGAAGTGTCGCCGGAGCTTGCTTCGCTGCCGACCGGATTGAAACATCCCATCGTCGTCCAGGACGAAGACGACCGGCCACAACCGCGCAAGGATGCCAATGCAGGGCATGGCATGGCGGCGGTGGTTGGCCGCGTGCGGGAATGCCCCTTATTGGATGTGAAGCTCACACTGCTTTCGCACAATCTGGTGCGCGGCGCGGCGGGGGCGGCCCTGCTCAACGCGGAATTACTGGCTGCGCGGGGATTCCTGAAGTCGCGCGTCGCAAACGGCGCACGGAGTGCCGAGCCCGTCGCCCACTAGAAGTTGCTACGGAACGAAGTAGTAGCGGACCAGGTGGAAGAAGAGCGGCGCGGCGAAGCACAACGAATCGATGCGATCGAGGACCCCGCCGTCTCCTTCGACCACTACCCCAAAATCCTTGATGCCGATGTCGCGCTTGACGGCGCTCATTACCAGTCCGCCCGCCGAACCGACTATACAAATGGTGAAGGCCATGCCCGCGGACTGCAGCGGCGTAAACGGTGTGACCCACCAGAGCGCGGCGCCGAGAGCCGTCGCGCTGATCACGCCACCGAAAAAGCCCTCCCATGTTCTGCTCGGGCTCACGCGCCAGGCTACTTTGTGCCTGCCGATCAGCCTTCCCCAGAGGTACTGAAGGACGTCGTTCATCTGATCCACGATCCCCATGTAGAGCAACAGCCGCGCCTCATGCCCCGCAAATCCCGGAACGTTCATCTGCATCAGCGCCGGCGCGTGGCTTAGGCCATAGGCGCAAACCATCAGGCCGAACTGAATCTTCGCGGCGCGCTCCAGGAATTGTTCGGTATCGCCATAGATGGCCATGCTGGAAGGAATGAAGATAAAGGACACCACGGGAATCATGACCGCAAAAAAGCCGTACCACTGGATGCCCACCAGGTAATACTGCAGGGGCATGATGACGAAAAAACTCCAGAACAAGGTACGGTGGTCGCCGCGGCGCGTGGGAACCAGGGTCATGTATTCGCGCAGCGCGAGAAACGAAATGATGGCAAACAGCACCAGGGTGGCGACGTGCCCGACCAGCAGACACAGCGCGAACATGATGCACATCTTCCACCACGCGCGGATGCGCCCCTTGAAATTGTCGATTGTTGGGCGGTTGGCATCCTCGCGATGACGCTCCTTCAGGATGTCCGCTACGAACCCCATAAGGATCAGCACGAACAGCACGCCACCAAACAGCCACATCAGCCTGGAATCGTGGAGCGCTGGGAACATCAAGAGGGTCCAATCCGCCGCAGGCTGCTGACGGCTTCGCGCGCGCGTTCCAGAAATTCCTGCTTGTCCTCGCCGGGTTCAACCCGAATGGGTTTGCCAAACGTCAGCAGGCTTAGCATCGGCACGGGAAGAAACTCGCCCTTCGGCAAGATGCGGTTCATATTTTCGAGATACGCGGGGACAAGCTCCACGTCGGGCCGCCGCATGGCCAGGTGGTAAAGTCCGGCGCGAAAGTCGCCGACTTTTTCGCCCGTGCCGCGCGTGCCTTCCGGAAAAAGAATCAAGGAATTGTGCGTGCCGAGCGCCGCGGCCAAATCTTCGATCAGCGAACGGCTCACAAATTTTCCTTCTTCCGGGGACTTTGTCTGGGAAACGGTGCCGCGCTCCACCAGCACGGCCTTGAAGACGTTCTCCACTAAATAGCGTCGCGGCCGGGTTTCTTCCCAGTAGTCCTTTGCCGCGATGGGGCGCGTGTGCGCGCGTATATCAGATGGCAGCGCGGACCAGAGCACTACAAAATCCAGGTGGCTGGTGTGATTCGCGAAATAGATGCGCTGTCTCTCGCTCGGCCGGCAGCCTGCCCATTGCACCTGCACGCCGCTGATAAAGCGGGCAGTGGAGGCCAGCAGGCTGGCGATCGGATGGATGCCTTCACT
>Ga0075030_100006831_pt1 | contig 10211 bp, 5 predicted proteins | sample LitLauG_LLR_2012_FD_71393 | JGI IMG/M metagenome (GOLD analysis project Ga0075030, IMG submission 71393) | Freshwater sediment microbial communities from Pennsylvania, USA - Little Laurel Run_MetaG_LLR_2012 | ecosystem: Environmental > Aquatic > Freshwater > Creek > Sediment | place: USA...
GCCTTGCGATCGTCGCATTCGGATCTGAATGTGATCCTCGCGGTCGACACCCCGTTCGTCTCACTCGCCCTTCTGCAGCACCTGATCACGCGAGCGCGGAATTGTCCCGCAGCGCTCGTGACCGTTCCGCGCGCCATCGGAGGCTGGCAGCCTCTCTGCGCCGTGTACCGCCGCCCTTTCGCCGCCGCGGCAGAACAGGCCTTAGCGCAAGGCCGCTACAAAATCGACTCCCTGTTCGACGAAGCAAGCGTGGAGCAGATTGGCGAGGAGGAATTGGAGACTGCCGGCTTCTCTCTCAGGATTTTCCAGAACGTCAATACGCCAGAAGAACTGGCCAACGCGAGCACCGAACGCAGATGATACAAATGTTCAAGGATTGAGAAATGCTTACATCTCATAGCTCCTAGCTCAACGCATGCCCGATCCCTACATCCAATTCCGCGATGTCTCCAAAGCCTTCGGTGACAACGTCGTGCTCGACCACGTCAGCTTTGACGTGTTGCCCGGCGAGACCGTGTGCATCCTTGGCCGCAGCGGAGTCGGAAAATCCGTCTCGCTTCACCACATTATGGGATTCCTCAAGCCCGACTCCGGCCGCGTCATCGTCGCCGGGGAGGACATCACCGACTACAACGAAGAGCAACTCGAACTGATCCGCAAGAAAGTCACGATGGTGTTCCAGAACGGCGCGCTCTTCGACTCGCTCACCGTCGGTGAAAATGTCGCATTCCCCCTGCGCGAACAGCGGGACCTTAACGAAGAGCAGATCTACCAGATCGTCGATGGCCTTCTGCAAATGGTCGGCGTTCAGGAAATGCGCGACTTGCTCCCTTCCGATCTTTCCACCGGGATGAAGCGCTCGGTGGCCATTGCCCGCGCCCTCGCGGCCCGCCCCGAATGCGTCCTCTACGACGAGCCCACCACGATGGTCGATCCCCTTATGGCCCAACTTCTCGGCGATCTCATCAAGAGGCTGAAACTTCAGCTCAACCTGACCAGCATCGTCGTTACCCACGACATGCGCCTTGCCAAAAAATTGGCCGACCGCGTCGTCTTCCTCTACGAAGCCAAGGCCATTTTCTTCGGCCCTTATGCCGAAATGGAAAAATCTGACGAGCCCATCATTCAGGAGTTTCTGGAGCTGGACGAACTCAAGCTGGAAGCGTGAGGTAGGAGACCCAATCGGTAGTTGGAGCGACGAGCTACTTGCTCATAATCATGTACGAATCGAGATATCCTATCTCGTACGCCTGCCGCCACGTCAGCGGGGATCTCTTTCCCGGGTCCCACGGATCGTCAATATAAAGTCCAATCTGCGCGCTTCCCGATCGATCGATGTCGTGCAGTTTCATGTAGTGACCCGACTGCCCCACCCGCAGCCCAGGCCTGTGCAGGAAAATCTGGTTTCCTTTATCCAGTTCCGGGCTGATCTTCTGGATGATGAGCCGCTGATACTTTCTGACCGCTTCCTCCATTGCGCCCGGCTGCGAAAACTTGTTTTCTAATTCCGACAGCTGGGATTCTTGATCCAGTTCCTCTCCCTTGGCTTTGTAATACTCATTGAGATTTGCATCTCCCTGGTTGAAGCCATCGCTCATGGTCGCAGGAATCTGGCCCTGCAACTTCTGCATCTTTGCCTTGAGATTCTCGATCTTGTTCGCGCGTCCCATCCGATCTTCCCCAAAGCTGTAGATCGACTGGTCTTTTGAGCATTTCACGCCGAACAGCCCCGCGATCTTCCTCAGGAAATCGTAGTAGATGATTTGTTTTACGGCCGTGTCTCTCGCCGCCGAAATCTTTTTGAGATACGCAGGTCCTCTCAGGTCGTCAATCTGCAGATCCACGAACAGATAGACCGCTACGAACTGCAGCAGGTCCGGCATACGCATCGCCTTCACGTCCAGGACGCAAAACGCGCCCACGCCCTTCTCTGCCTTTTCCTGATATTTCTCATAGCGCCACGCTTCCAGGGTGTTGGCGATTCGCTGCAGCCGTTCTGTGTTTCCGTTGAAATCTTCAGGACCCACTCCCAGGGCTTCCATCGCCATCGAAAGCGTGGTCAAGTTACAGGTGCGCGTCCAGGCCTTGCTCTTGGGCCCATCCTGCAGCAGATTCAAGTTCGCCATCTGTGTGTAATACGGAGTGGCTTCCAGTAATCTCCGGTTCAGGTAGCCCTTAAGAGCATTCAGTTGTTCTGGGGGCAAGTTCAGCTCAAATGAGTTAAGACCTTTCACAAGGTGCCGGCTCTGCGCGATCGCATGCACCCATTCTGACCGCAATTGCATGCGCTCGGCGTAAGCCTGGTAAAGGTCGGGGTTCGCCAGCGGCTGGTAATTGATCAGCCCATCTTTCAGATCAATATTGTTTTGCAGACGCGCGAACAATTGGAAATGATGCGACAGGGTAAAGATCTTGTCCTGCGCCGCGAACGGCGGGTCGCTCACCAGTTCCGCCCAAATCTTCTCCGGCGGGTAAGAGAACTGTTTCCCCGTCGCGCATGGGGCTGGCGAATACATCAGTGACGACGTGCCTTCGTCAACGCAGGTGTTATTGGAAACACTGCAGGTCGGTCTAGGACTGGAACCAGCCATACTTCCTCCCCGATTCCCGCCGTTGTATTACCGGATATGGCTGCCAATGACCCTCGTTTTGCCAAACCCTCCGATATAATGCGGGAAAACCAGAAGATTCTCACCCAAAGCATCGTGTCTTCCGCTATCTCCAACGTCGTTCGCCTGCTCCTTCTCGGCGCCAGCATTTCCGCGTTCAGTCAAGCGGTATCCTCTCCGAAGTCAGCCGAGCGTCTCGCCCTCCAGAGAGGACAAGAGGCTATAAAGAAGAGTGATTGGACGACCGCCCGCGTTTCACTGGAAAAAGCCGTTAGGCTGGTTCCTGCTGATCCTCAAGCCCAATCCGCCTTAGGATGGGTCTTGCTCCAGCAGGGGGAAGTCGACGCCGCTGTCCTCCATCTGAAAGCTGCGCTGAAGTCGGCGCCCGGTTCCGTCGAAATTGGGCTGATGTTGGCCGGAGTGCTTGCCCAACAGGGAAAGTCCGTCGAAGCCGAACAACAGCTTCGCGCCCTCATCAAGGCTGCCCCCGCCAGCGCCGATGCCCACCGCGCACTCGGACGTTTGCTCGGAGCCCGCGGCGCCCAGGACGATTCTTTAGCTGAACTCCGCCGCGCCGTGGATCTGGCTCCCCGCCGCGCCGACCTGCAGGACGATCTCGGAAACATCCTTGCGCAGAAAAACCAGTTCGCTGACGCCGAAGTCAATTTCAAGGAAGCGATCCGTCTCCAGCCCGATTTCGAGCCAGCGCATTTTCATCTCGGCGTTGCCTATTGGGAATTGAAGCAGATCGACGATGCTGCCGCCGAACTCACTCGCGCTCTCGAACTGGCTCCCAACGACTCCATCGCTCACTACTACTTCGCGAAGGTTCTGACGGCACAGTCCAAAAACTCCGAGGCACTTGCCCACCTCCGCGCCGCAGCGGCACAGAAACCAGATTGGTACGAATTGCAGATCGACCTCGGCCTTGCCAGCCAACGCGCCGGTGACGCCGACGCGGCCGTCGCCGCCTTCGAGCAAGCGACGAAGTTGCGCCCTCAAAGTGCCGACGCCCTCAACGATCTCGGCCTTGCGCTGATTCAAAAAGGAGACGCCGAAGCCGCGGTCCCGAAATTCCAGACCGCCATGCAACTCAACCCCGCCGATGTCTCCCTCCGTGGGAACCTGGCGATCGCCTACCTCCAGCGCGCCAATTTCGACGCCGCTATCACCGAGCTTGACGCCGCCATCAAACAGAAGCCCAACGATGCTTCGCTCCATTACAACCTCGGCCTCGCCTACAAGCTTAAAGATCAGCTCGACAAAGCCGTACCCGAGTTTCAGAGCGCGCTCGCCATTCAGCCCGCTCTCTCTGACGCGCACTACACGCTCGGAGTTCTGTACTGGCAAAAGGGAGATTTCGGCAAAGCTGGCGAAGAACTACAAAAGGCCATCCAAGGTCAGCCCAGTTACGCCGAAGCACACTACACGCTCGGGACCGTCTACAAGCAGCAGGGAAGGCTCCCCGAAGCAGCTGCGGAGTTGCGCGAAGCCATCCGCCTGCAGCCCGATTTCGCCGGAGCCCACACCACCTTGGCGGCCGTTCTGCGCCAGTCCGGTGATTCTGCCGGTGCAGCGGAAGAAGCCCGCGCCGGTGCCCGCATAGCAGCCTCGACCAATAACCTGCAAGCGGCCACCTTTGCTACAAATTCAGGCAAGCGCCTGCTCAGCGTGGGAGACCTCGACGGAGCGATCTCTCAGTTCCGCTCGGCCATCAACTCCGAGCCCAAGTATGCTCCTGCACATTTTCAACTTGGATTAGCCCTGAACCAGAAAGGCGAGAAGGACGAAGCACAGAAGGAATTTCAGAAGGCCACCGGACTGGATCCTAATCTCACGCCGCCCGGCGGAAGCGCGGCTGCCCCCAATCCTTCCAACTAGTTGCTGCGGCTCCGAACCGCAATCAAGTCGGTGGTCACCGGAACTCCGTGCGCAATTTTGACGTGCAGCAAAGCTTCAAACGGTTTCAAATCGCTCGCCTTCGAGACGTTCAGCCGCCGCAATAATTCCCGGACCGAAGCTTCGTTACAAACATATTCCACTGCCGCTTGCGTACCAAACGTTGAGTTCCCAGCCAAAATTAAAATCGATCGCGAGGGATCCAGTCCTGGCAGTAAGCTCACGACCGAATAATCTTCCACCGTCGGCTTGTTCGCAGGAGTCGCGAGAAACAACTTCGGCTCGTCACCCTGCGGATGCACATTGATCACCGCCAGGTCTCCCTTGCGCGGGCCGGAATCGAGTCGCTGAAAAATGAATTCCTTCGTGCCCGGAATGTCCAGCAGTGTCAGGTTCTCCGACGGCGAGCCCACAAAGATCAGATCGTTATTCTTCGCGTCGTCCAAGGTGAACAGTGCGCCTCGTTTCACCCCGACCGGACGATTGAAGATCGAAAAAACATGATCCAGTTGATGAATCGCAAGCACCTCTCCCACCCCGGTGTAGTGATCGAGGATGAAACTCTGTGTATCGGTTTTCGGATTGTAGTAACGCATCCCGGTCTCGGGCCTGCCGACGAAGCTGCCGTTGCTGAAGATCACCCAGGGTTGCTGCGCACTCGTCAGAAAGTGACTCCAGAAAATCTGAAGCGTAGGTGGAACCTGTGGATTCGCGACTGCCACACCTCGCGGCCGCTCGGCCAGCACATACGCCAGGCTGACTAGCGAAGCAGCCAAAAGTAGAGCCAAAACCAGCACCACGATTGCGCTCGATCGTGTCCACCCCATGCCGGTGGCTTGTGCCGTTCGGGGCTCCAGCGTCACCCCCGGAGCCGAAGTCGCCACCCCCGGTTTCGGACCCCGTAGGTGAAACGTCAGCGCATACGATCCCTTAGGCAGTTCGACGACAATGGGATCGTCGACACCTTCCTGCCCGTAGAACTCTCCCAGTTTGACTCGCAAGCGCCCCGCCTGCACCCGAACGGTAGAGTCGCTCTGCGGATCGAACCCGGCTGGCCGACCCAGAACTTCAGTCGCTATCTGATACTCCTTCAGCGCAACGCCGGGATGATCCAGCGAGTGTTCTGCCAGGTATCGCAGCAGTTTGCACAGCGATTCCGAGCCATGCAGGATATGACTATTGGTAAGCCTCTCTATTTGTTGGAAGCATTGTTCCCGAGGGAGCGCGAACGTGTGCGTTACAGCCATAGTGACGGGGAAGTAACCTACCAACCTATCCTACTGGGACTATTGCACTTTACACCCGTAACGGTATCAAACCTAGTGAAACTTTATCTAGCTAATTGATTTGTATTACGACTGCACACCACCCAAACAAGTCTCCCTCTGCATTTCTGGGGCAACAGTCGGCGCAGTTTAAGGAGGAAGTTCATGAAAAGGTCTTTGTGGACCGTCGTGGCTGGATTGAGTCTGCTCTGCACGATGTGGGTGCCGAGCGCACTGGCACAAGCCGTGTACGGCAGCATTCTGGGAACCATCACCGACCCCTCTGGAGCGGCGGTGAACGGGGCGAAGATTGTCGCCAGCAGCGCAACCAAGGGTACGTCCGTTGAGGTCACCACCAACGAGAGCGGCAACTTCTCCGTGACCCACCTCGTTCCCGATGTTTACACCATGCGCGTCGAGGCCCAGGGATTCAAGACCTTAGAGTTCAAGAATATTCAGGTCTCTGCCGACACTGGCACCCGTCAGGACGGTCAGTTCCAGGTCGGTGGCACCTCAGAAACGGTAGAGGTCACCAGTGAAGCGCCCCAGCTCAAGACCGACCGCGCCGACGTCGCTATCGAACTCTCCGCCCAACAGGTCAACGAGCTTCCTGTCATTAACCGCAACTTCCAGAGTCTCGAGCTCCTGACCCCCGGCACCCAGACCCTCACCGGATGGTCTCACGCCGCGACCGAAAATCCGCAGGGCAGTAAACAGATCTTCGTCGACGGCCAGCACTTCAGCGGCACTGGCTATGGTCTCGACGGCACCGATAATCAAGACCCCATCCTCGGCATCATTATCGTTAACCCGAGCTTGGATACGGTGACGGAAACCAAGATCGCCACTCAGAATTACGACGCCGAATTCGGCAAGGCGACCGCGGGCATCATGACGGCCCAGACGAAGTCGGGCAGCAACGCCTTCCACGGATCGGGATATTTCTACGAACTGGACCCGAGAGGTCCGGCGACCGATCCAACTTCTGGCAAGGCCGTTCCCAACAACTGGAAGCAGTACGGCGGAGCCGTTGGTGGACCGATTATCAAGAACAAGCTGTTCTTTTTCGGTGGATACGAAGGTACCCGACGCAAGAGCGGCGTTGCTTTAACCTTGACTGTGCCAACGGCCCTTGTTCGCAGCACGTGCCTGACCGCAACCAGTACCATCTGCGATCTGAGCGAATACTCAAACAATCCGATCAGCGGAAATGGCAACGTTTTCAATCCGTACATGGCGGCGGGCTCACGCACACAATATACGTGCATCGGCGGGCAGCCCTTCAACGGTGGTACCTGTCCCACCAGTCCATCTGGCCCTCTGACGACGCAAATTCCGCAGAGCGTGCTCCAAGGGTACGACGTATCGAATCCCACCGGACTTACTACCGCGGAGAGCATCCTGAATCTGCTCCCTGCGCCCAACGCCCCAGGGAATGCGGGGGGAACGCAGAATAACTACTCCGCCAGCGGATCGGGTAGTTTCAACGACTATCAGTACACGACGCGTGAAGACTACAGCGCTACTCAAAAATTGCAGATTTTCGGCCGCTACTCGCGTGCACATTTCACTCTTTCAGGTTCACCGGTTTTCGGGACCCAGATCGGCGGTCCTGGGTTGGGCTACCTTGGTTTGGCGGGAACTTCAACCATTAACAACTACAGTCTTGCCACGGGCTTTAACTACACATTCGGAAGCTCCTTGTTGATGGACTTCCGGTTTGGATATTTCCGGTACAATCCGCATTCCACCAAGTTCGATCAGGGCAGCTCGTCAGCGGCGACAAGCCTTGGCCTCGCCGGATTGAACATCTCCGGCGATCCCACGACGAATGGATTGCCAGCTCTCGTATTCGTGGCCAACGACTCGAGCGGCACAGGCACTATCGGAACCAGCAACCAGGGCAGCAGTTCCAGCGGCCTGGGTGAGGGCCTGAACGTCGGTCGTTGTAACTGCCCCCTGATTGAAAAAGAGCAAGGCTACCAGTTCGCGAACAACTGGACCAAGCTCTACGGCAACCATCAGTTCAAGTTTGGAGCTGACCTGCGGCATGCCATTAATCTTCGTGTACCTTCGGACGCGAACCGCACTGGCCAGTTGAACTTCAACTGGAAAGGAACCTCCGACGGTCTCCAGAGCTCTACCGGTGGATTGGACATTGCCACTTACCTGTTTAGCGAAGTGACCAGTTTCAATCGCTACGTCGGATCGCCGCTCGAAGCTTCAGATGAAGAGCGGCAGAATCGCTACTTTATCTATGCTCAGGACACATGGCGCGCTACCCATAAGTTGACAGTCAACTACGGTCTGCGCTGGGAGTTCTACGGGCCTGAATACACCAACGGTGCAAAATCGGGCGGCTACGCGGTCCTGCCCGAGGGTGTGATTCGCGTTGCAGGTGTCGGTGGTATCAGCAGCAATGGGAACACCGCCAACAACAACAAGAATTTTGCTCCTCGTCTGGGTATCGCGTACGAAGTGAATCCGAAGACTGTGGTGCGCTTGGGTTATGGCCGCAGCTTCGATATCGGTGTCTTTGGCTCGAACTTCGGACACACTGTTACTCAGAACCTGCCAGTTCTTGCCAACCAGCAGATCAACTCCGCTTCGGGCGACAATAAGACTCCCGCTTTCAATTTCACCAGCGGACCAGCCGCCCCATCGACAGCGTTCCCCGCCGTCCCTAGCAACGGAATCCTCCCACTGTATGGTGTCTGCCCCGAACCAACGGATCCAACCGTCACTACGTGTTCCGGGAACGTCTCGCCTCACATCCGGCCCGACAAAGTTGTTGTGCCCACGGTCGATGCGTGGAACGCGACGGTCCAGCGACAACTGACCAACAGCACCAGCTTGGAAGTAGCCTACATCGGAACCCATGGGAGCCATGTCTTCCGCGGCGACGGTCCCTCATACAATGTCAATCAGCCTACGATCGTGGGCTTCGCCAGTGGAGTAAGTCGCGATCTTCGCGCTCCCTACAACAATGCCTTCACGACGCCATTTACTTATTCCGACGGCAGAAGCATTAACGTCGTGTGTTGCAACGCCGGTCAGTCCCTCAGCGAGAACGCGAACGATGGCACCAACAAATACAATGCATTCCAAGTCAAGCTGAACCAGCGCCCCACTAAAGGACTCACCATTCTGGCGCACTATACCTACTCGAAGGCCTACGATAACGATGGAAGTTACGTAGCAAACTATAACGTCGGTTGGGGACGTTCCGACTTCAACCGGGACAGCGTATTTGTGTTCGCCCCCATTTACGAATTGCCATTCGGTCGCGGTAAGACTTTCCTGGGCAATATCGGACGCGCCGCCGATCTCCTTATCGGCGGATGGCAGGTCAACACCGCTCTCACCATCGGCAGCGGTTTGCCTTGGACACCCAGTTATTCAAACTGCGGCTTGGACCAAGATACCGGTCCCTGCAGACCGAACCTCACTGGCGGTTTCCACGTTGGCTTGACTGGAGGCCCCGGTAACCTGCGTTACTTCACGCCGGTGGGGCCGAACCCTCTGTGCGATGACCCGGCGTCCGCCACCGACCCGATCACCGAAATAACGACATACACGTGTCACGCGCCAGGTGATAAGACTACACAATTACTGGTCTCCCAAGTTGGGCCCTTCGGGGCGCCCGGAATGGGCAACTTCGGCAACATCCGACGCAACTCCTTTACTGGTCCTGGAGAATTCAAGACCGACATGTCGTTCTTCAAGGCGTTCGCAATCACGGAACGTGTGAAGGCTCAATTCCGGGCTGAATTCTTCAACATCTTTAACCACCCAGTGTACGGATTTAACGTGAACCAGACCGGCACGGGCACCGCCATCGACAATGCTTCTGCTGGGGTCATCAACTCTCTCGAAAGCGATGTCACCATGCGCCAGTTCCAGCTCGGCGTGCGTGTAGAGTTCTAACGCGCGCTTAACACCAAATCATCGGGGGAGCCCATCCGGCTCCCCCTGATTTTCTGCCACCCATGTTGACTTCCCCAGAAAGGCCGCGTCCAATGCACCACCTGCGGCAGACGCGCCCAGGAAGGCAACTATGAAGAAACGAGTGGTCGGCCTCGGCGAAGTGCTCTGGGACATTTTTCCCGAGCGCTCGTGTCTCGGCGGTGCCCCCGCCAACTTCGCTTACATCACGACCCTCATGGGCGATCAAGGCATCGTTGCCAGTTGTGTCGGTGAAGATTCCCGGGGCATCGACGCTCTGCGCCGCATGGAGGAACTCGGCCTCGACATCGATCACGTTCAGACCGACCGCGAGCATCCGACTGGTACCGTGCTGGTCGAACTCGACTCCAAAGGTATCCCGCAATACCGCATTTCGTATCCCGTCGCCTGGGACTTCCTCCACTGGACTCTCGACTGGCAACACCTCGCCGAAACCGCCGACGCTGTCTGTTTCGGCTCCCTCGCCCAGCGA
>Ga0075030_100006832_pt1 | contig 10211 bp, 8 predicted proteins | sample LitLauG_LLR_2012_FD_71393 | JGI IMG/M metagenome (GOLD analysis project Ga0075030, IMG submission 71393) | Freshwater sediment microbial communities from Pennsylvania, USA - Little Laurel Run_MetaG_LLR_2012 | ecosystem: Environmental > Aquatic > Freshwater > Creek > Sediment | place: USA...
TGGCTCCGCGATAGGCAGGATCGGAATAGCTCAGATCGGGTTTGGCGGCCGCGGTGTGATGACAATTCTCACATTCCAGCGTAACCAGCGGTCCGTTCGGCGAACTGCGAATCGGCTTCAAGTGAAGTGCATGATTGAGCTTGATCGTTCCAGGGTCGCGCGGCAGCGCGCCGTTGGCAGTCTTCAAAGCTGCAAACTCTGGATGCTCATTCTCGAAGTCCACAACTACATCTGAAAAGTGGGAAGTTCCGCCGGAAGTGCGAAGATTTCCATGACACTCCGCGCACGCCTGGTTGCTCGCAGCCGCCAAGCTGACCCTGCCGCGATGCTCAACGTGACAGACTGCGCAGTCCCGCCCGGGACTTCTGGCAACGTGATGGACCGGGCCGTCGTGGCAGGAAAGGCAAGCTGAGTTCAGCGCCTTCGCGGAAAATGTCCCTGACTGCCGCACGTGGCAAGCGACACAGTTCTTCTCCAGAATCGCGTGCGCCGCGGAAAGATTCCCTCTGGAATACAGCCGATGGTCACCACTTGCCGCACGAGAAGTAATCCAGATAAGCGCAAGCGCTACTGCCGAAATGTTCAGCCAAACTCGCGCGCGTTTCAGTGGCGTCGGCCTCTTGAAATAGTTCAGGTCGATCCGCTGAGCAATCTTCTTTGTTGTGCGGTTACGAGCCACGTTTAGTCACGAGTAGCGCAATGCCATTACCGCATGAACAGCGCCGAGCAAGATCAATGCAAGCGAAAGCGGGATATGCACCAGCAACCACCCGTGCAGCCATCTGTGCATTCGCTCTTGAAGCGTGAGCTGCCGCGCCTCGTCACAGATGCCCTCTAGGTCTGCAATGACGCCATCTGCGGACAGAGGCAGCAGAGTTCGCAAGCTTGCGAAAGCACCGGACGCTCTCTTTGCATCGGATAGCAGCGCACGCTGCCGCGATCCAGCCTTCAAGTAGGGTTGCAGTTCGTCGAAATAGAATTTTCTTAGGGGTGCGCTCTGCTCCTGGGTGAGCAAATGTATCTCCAGAACGGGGGCAACCGCTGCGCTCGCTCCCGCGCTCACCGCGGCGGATGTCCGTAGCGGCACTGACGATGCAGCAATAGCGCGCTGCGCTGAAAAGCCACCCGCGCGCTGAAGTTCAACTGAAGACCGTTTCTCCAAGTTCAACACGCCGCAAATCGACTCCATCGCTCGGCCCGCCTCTTCGCGAAGCAGCGAGCGCACATGGCCTATTTCATCATAGATAGTTTCCAAGGGGAGATCGGAAGTCATTCGGCTGGGAACAAAATGCTGTAATGCCGCGCCAAGAATCCCGCTGAATACGGTAACCATCAACAGCCACATCAACACGGACGTCAACAAGCCCCCGAAATGAAAGCCGCCGTGAAACAAGATCATCGGTAAAGAGAGTAAGCCGAGCCAGAGATGACCGCGCATCCAAGCTTGTGCGCGGCCTATTCGCCAGGTCGGGACACGTTTTCGAGCGCCGAGCAGCGCCGCAAAAATCATGAAGCCGAAACCAAGCACTCCAAAAACCAGCCCTGCAGAGCTTCCGCCGCGAGTGCCCTGGGGCGAACCGGCGGAATAGACTGCATACGCAACTCCCGCAATCACAATTATTCCCGACGATCCGATCGCCCAGTTGCGGTGCGTGCGGTCAATTCTCATTTCGCGCCGCCCTGGCCCAGCATCTCCACGAAAAATGTTTTTGGGTCAACGCGGTGCGCGGCATCGTGCGGGCAAGCATAAACGCAGCTCGGCTCCTTCAGGTGAGTGCACAGATCACAGGAAGTGGCTTTTTGTCTCGTGACGGCTTTCTTTCGGCCAACCTGCATCGGGTCATCGACCAAGACGTCAAATGGATGGAGATTGATATTTCCATAAGGACAGTTATTTGCGCAGAGCCCGCACCCAATGCACCAATCCTCGATAATCACTTCCAGTGAATTCCGCCGCCGGATCGCTCCCACCGGGCATCCGACCATGCACAGCGGATCGCGGCACTGCCGGCAACTGGTGGCAACCAAATACTGATCAAACCGCAGCCCGTCGCGGACAAGCCGCGTGACCCCGTCGTGAGCGTCGGCGCAAGCATTCACGCACGCATCGCACCGCGTACAATTCTCCAAATCCAAAATCAGCAGGCTCTGCGCTTCCATCAGCCCCTGCGACAGAAATTGATCGATGGGCACGCTCTCTACCGACTGCATTCTTTGCTGGTTCGCGCTAAGGCGCTCCGCAGCAACTGCTTCCAGCCCGGCGCGAACTGCAGGGAATTTCTCGACCATCTCACGGAAATCATCGCCAGAAATCCGTACCAACTCCACGTGATCCAGCGCGGTGCAAGTCGCTGTTCGCGCGCCTCCGCCGAGCAATCCAATTTCACCAAAATAATCGCCGCGCGAAAGATAGGCCAGGACGAGTTCGCCGCCGGGATAACTCTCCGAAACTTTCACGAACCCGATCCGCACCAGATAAAAACTGTCCGCTGGATCTCCTTGCTGCACGATCGGCTGGCCAGGACCAAAACGCTGAAGCTCCACGCTATCCTTTAAGTGATTGATGAATTCCGGCGGCAGGTCCGCAAGCATCGGCACGCCACGCAAATGGTTCTCCAAGGCCCGGCGGCGGTAGGTCTCATCCAATTGCGCTCGAAAACTTTTGTTCTTGAGCATGATGTCCAGAACATTCCGCAGCATTTCATAAACGACAACATCGGACTCCGCGGTCACCGTCGCTGACCGCGGATAAAAATTCATGCAGGTCATTTCGCCAAGAAGGTCGCCGGGGCCAAGCTCCGCAACAGGATTTCCGTACGACAAATCTACGGAGGCATCGATCGGGATTGTTCGATCGCGTGCCTCTTCATCGCGCTGGTCCTGTTCACGCCCCACCAATGAACTCCGCAGCCTTTTGAACAAGCCTTTCGCGCCCCCTTGAGTCTTCACGTGGGCCAGCGGAGTCGAAATCGAAACGCGCGCCTTTCCTTCCAAAATGTAGAAAGCCGTTGAGCCAAACTCGCCCTCGCGGCAGATTGCCTCGCCCTTTCTGAATCGCCGTTTGACGATTGCGCCGCGATTTAATTCAAGAAATGTTCCTGAAACCCCTTTGAAGACGGGAATTCGCAGAAGTTCTTCCGCGTTGAATCCAGTCGCGTCGCTGCCAGTAACGATCGAAGTTCCCACCACGTTCTTGTTCGTTAGCGCGCCCGTCGGGCAAGAGACCATGCATTCTCCGCAAGAGATGCACGTTGAATCTCCCATCGGTGCGTTGAGGTCAAAAGCGATTCCCGTCGCGTAGCCCTTGCCCATGCGCCCCAGAACAAAATTGTTCTTGATTTCATCGCAGCCGCGAATGCAGCGGTCACAAAGGATGCAAGCATCGTGATCCACGGCAATCGCCAGCGAGGAATCGTCAGCCCCGCGCGCGATTGTCCTTGCGGCCAACCGGGACTTTTCTGCTCCTGATGCTTTCGCAAGTGTTTCCAGTTCGCAATCCCCAGACTTTTGCTGCCGCAGACAGGGTGATGGATGATCAGCCATCAAAAGCTCAAGCAGCGTCTTGCGCGCGCTCAAGACTTTTTTCGAGTTAGTGACAACTTTCATTCCCGGTTCGACCGGCCGGACGCACGATGCGGAAAGGACCCGTGCGCCGGTGTCGACAACGCAAAGCCGGCAGACTCCCACGGGAGTCTGGTGCTGCAAATGACAAAGGGTTGGAATGTTCACGCCGTTCATCCGCGCGGCTTCGAATACCGTGGTCCCGGTAGGGACGCGCAAGACCTGGCCGTCAATCGTCAACTCAACCATTTCTGATGTGCTCAAACGCGTTCCTCTTCGTTGGTCAAAGCAATTCTGAGAATCCGCTGCGTCATTTCAGCGCCTGACGATAAGAGGATCCTCTTGATCATGGCCGTATGCTAACCCGCTCGAAGTTCCCCGTCCGCGAAGTCGTTGCAAAACAAATCTCGCTCGGGCATCGGCCTCTCAAAACGTGCGCTTCAACTTCCGCGCGAAAATGTTTCAATACGGATTGAATCGGAGCCGGAGCAATCTGCCCCAGGCCGCAAATGGAAGTCAGACTCATGGCTTGCGCCAACTCTTCCAGCACCGCGAGGTCGGCCTGGTATTGCGAATCTGAGATGCCTCCCTGCGTCCACTTCGCTATCAGGTCGGTCATTTTCTGTGTGCCAACCCGGCAGGGCACGCACTTGCCGCACGATTCGTTTCGGTAGAAGCGCACCGAGTTCAGCGCCATATCCAAAATGCAAGTGGAGTCATCGCAAACCACAATGGCTCCGGACCCGAGCATGGAACCCGCGTCGGCCAGCGCCTTGAAATCCAAGGGCAGGTCCACCATCGAAGCCGGCAAGTATCCTGAAGACGGCCCGGAAGGAGCAAATGCCTTTAGCTGCCGTCCGCCGCGAATGCCGCCCGCATGCTGAAAGATCACTTCTCGCATCGGCGTACCCATCGGGACCTCAAAAATTCCGGGAAGGTTCACATGGCCGCTCACACCCACAAACTTCAGCCCGCGCGAAGCTCCAACGCCTTGTGCTGCAAACCAATCCGCGCCACGTGCAAGAATTTGCGGAACGTTGATAAACGTCTCAACGTTGTTGATCACTGTCGGTTTTTGCCACAACCCAATCTGCCCCGGAAATGGTGGTTTGTTTCGCGGCTCGGCGCGGTGGCCTTCGATAGCTTCAATCAAGGCGCTTTCTTCTCCACAAATGTAGCCGCCCGGGCTGACAAAGATTTCCAGCTCGAAACTCAGGCTGCTGCCCAGAATCTTCTTTCCCAGCAAATTCGCTTTGTAACAACGCCGAATCTCTTCGCCAAGAATCTCTTCCTGCAAATGATATTCGTGGCGGATATACAAATAACCACGCTGCGCCCCGGTCACCAACCCGGCAATGATCATCCCCTCGATTAAAAGGTGCGGGAGGTTCGTCATGATGAAGCGGTCTTTAATGGTTCCTGGCTCGCTTTCATCCGCATTGCACACGACGTATTTGACGGGATCCGCCTGATTGCGAACCAGGTCCCACTTCATGCTCGTCGGGAATCCCGCGCCGCCCATTCCACGTAGTTCTGCGCTCTTGAGCTGAGCCAATACTCCGTCCCAGTCCTTGGATTGGATCAGCCCGCGAAGCGCGCCATATGTTTCGCTACTTTCATAAGGATCGGATTTGCAAGCAACGCGCACCACTTCCGGGTGCGGTTGCGCAACCTCTTCGCCATGCATGCAGCGCCGGACGAGGTTTTCAATTTCATCCGCGGTTGCCTTGGCAAAGATTTGGTCGTTCAGTGAAACAGCCGGTGCGTGGTCGCACCGCCCAAGGCAGGAAACATCCCGGATCTGGACGTCTTCACTCGACATTTCTGAAAAGCGTTGCTTGAGCTCGGCGCGCAACTCGCAAGCCCCGCTGAGGTGGCAGCTCATGTCCGCGCAAACCCGGAGATCCGCTTTGGGCGGTGGCGCAAGTTGAAAATGCGGGTAAAAACTGGCGACGCTATGAATCTGATAGAGTGGCGTCTGCGTGCGTTGCGAAAGTCCTTCCAATTCTGCTCTAGGCAGAAATCCGTAGCGAAGCTGGATGGCCCGAAGGTCGTCGAAGATCACGGCGCACCGATTAGCTCGAGAAATCTGCGGCGCTTCGCACTTGCGACGCGCGGCGCTATGAAGGTTGCTGAATCCAGTGCATCTTACTCAGGCTCGGGGCAGCTGTAAATGGCAGGCGTTTGGCTTTTCGCTGCGTGGCGCGAAAAAGACAACCATCCGGCGTTGACTCCCAGCCGCCCGTGAAGATATAAGCAATCTGAATCTCCGGCGTCCGAATGAACAAACCTGGCAAAATCTGTTCCTCACTTTTTCTCCTCGCTGGATTATTCGCGCCTCATAAACCTCTTGCTGCGCAGAGCGACCCGGTCAAATACATCGGCCCGGGTTCTTGCGCGGCAACCAGTTGCCATGGAAGTGTGAAGCCAGTGGCGGAAAGCAGAATCCTGCAAAACGAATATTCCACTTGGATCGTCCAGGACAAGCACAGCCGCGCCTATCAGGTTCTGAGCGGAGAAATTGCCCAACGCATGGGCCGCATCCTTAAATTGGGGACGAAAGCGGAGGAATCGCCCAAGTGCTTGGTCTGTCATGCGCTTTATGCCAATCCTGAACAGCGTGGGCGGGTGTTTGAAATTTCCGAAGGCGTCTCCTGCGAAAATTGCCACGGGCCGGCCTCGGCATGGCTCGGACCTCACACAACAAAATCCTGGTCGCATGAAAAATCTGTCGCTGCCAGCATGCAAGACACGCGCAACGTGATCCATCGCACCGAAAAATGTCTGGAATGTCATCTCGGAACAAGAAACAAGTTTGTGGATCACGAAATGATCGCGGCGGGCCATCCCGATCTGTATTTCGAACTTGATTCCTTTTCCGCCGTGATGCCACGTCATTGGAAGTCCCCTCGCGAAACGGAACCTGGAAAACCCGCGGAAGATCCCGCTTGGGTCGGAGTGCGCGAATGGAGCGCCGGACAAGCCGTGCAACTGCGAGCTTCACTCGAGCGGCTCGGCTGGCGAGCCAAAGGAGAGCGCGCGGACAAGAAAGACGTCTGGCCAGAGTACGCGGAACTGTCTTGCATGGCCTGCCACCACTCGTTGGGGCCCGCAAAAGACAGTTGGCGGCAGGAGCACGGATATTCCGGACGGCGGCCTGGCGATCCAGCCTGGAACGGTTCGCGTTTCGCAATCTTTCGTCTCCTGGCAAAAGAGGTGGATCCGCCCAGCGCGGTAGAATTGGAAAAGGAAATTGATCTAGTCGCGAGCGAAATGAGCAGGCTCACTGCCGATCGCACCGCAGTCGCCGCCTCTGCCAGTGCCGCGTCTCCCATTGCGCAGCGTTTGGCCGAAAAATTGGTAGCCATGAAATATGACCGCGCGCTTTCGCTCAGGATGCTCGAACGCATCACCGACGACGCCGAAAATATCTCCCTGGCGGACGAGCGCGCCGCCGAGCAGGCAGCCATGGCCGTGGACTCTCTCTACATCGCTTACAGCAAAGATGCGAAGCCCGCGAACTCAGTCGAAGTTCGCGCGGCGATCAATCTACTGTTCCAGCAGCTCGAAAATCCCTCCGCTTATAACGCGGACCAGTTTGCCCCGGCCCTCCGGCGCATTCGCACTTTGCTTCCTTAGCCGTCTGACTCAAAATAGAAGCAGATTGCCTTGCCCACAAACGACGGAGTATGAACCGATTTGAAAACTGGTTTTGCGGCTCTCCCCTCTGGCGCTTTATTACAGGTCGCGCACTGCTGCCATGGCTGTTGCAAGGAACAGCTCTCGGAGAGAGCGTGCTGGAGTTGGGCGCGGGCCCAGGGGCGGCCACCGAGGAACTAGCAAACCACACTCAACAGCTAACCAGCCTCGAATGGAGCCACCGGTTCGCGTCAGATCTTGCGAAGCGCGTTGCTGCTAAGAATATTTCCGTGGTCCAGGGTGACGCAGCCGCGTTGCCGTTTCCGGATAGGAGTTTCTCCGCTGCGATCGCCATCTTGATGCTCCATCATTTGAAATCACGCAATCTGCAAGACGAAGCACTTTCCGAAATTTTCAGAGTATTGAAGCCCGGCGGCGTTTTTCTCGCAATCGAAATTGAAGATTCCTGGATTCACCGGATCGGCCACTTCCAAAGTACATTCACGCCGCTCTCCCCAACTACTGCGACTGCCAGACTAGCCGCTGCCGGTTTCGACCCCGTCACGATCAATCTCCGCCGCGGCGGATTCAAGATCTGTGCCATCCGTGCCAGTCGAACCTAGCCTGATCTCAAACAAATTGAGTAATCAAGAGAAGCTACTGTCCTGCCTCCAGTGTGCCCAGCTCTGTTCTGGTCTGCATCACTCGCAGGATGGAATCGCGAGTCACCATGCCGACAATCTGCGCATTGCCATCCGGTGAAATGCTCACCACCGGCATTTGATTGATGTCCGCTTTCAAGATTCGCTCCAGCAGCCGCATCAACGGTTCATGAGGCGAAGTCCAAAGTACTTTCTCTCTCGGAATCATCGCCGACTGAACCGCATTGTGAGCCCACTCCTCGCGTGGCACGGCATTGAGCGAATGCACGTTCATCAAGCCAACCAGACGCGTGTCTTGTAAAACCATGTGGCAGCGACGGCCGGTTCGCAGTACTTCAGCTCCGTACTCTTCGAGCGTCGAATGCCCTGGAAAAGTTGGCACCTCCTGGCTCATCACGTCCGCGGCGGTCAGTCCTGTCAGGGTCTCTCGGACGGCAACCTGCGCCACGCTCTCCTGAGCCGCATTCAGCAAGAACCATCCGATGAATACGAGCCACACTCCAGACAGACGCCCGTCGACGAGCGGTTGACCGCCGAGCGATAGTTTGAAGTCCGGATTAAACGCTGCCCAAGCGCCAATCAGCATCATTGTGTACGCGATTAGCCTCCCGCTTCCCGCTGCAAGCTGAGTGGCACGCAAGTAGCTCTTCGTCAGACCCCAGATGGCAGCCCGAAGGATTCTTCCTCCATCCAGCGGGAAACCAGGAATTAGGTTGAAAAGCGCTAACCTGGAGTTGATGAAGCCCAGCCACCCTGCTACCGCAGCCAGCTCGTGACTACCAGGGAATACCGACATCAGTCCCCAGCAGACCCCGGCGAGGAAGAAACTAGCAAGCGGTCCAGCAGACGCGATATTGAACTCTTGGATTGCCCTCGCCGGGTCCCGCCCAATGCGGGCCACGCCTCCAAAGAAAAACAGCGTAATGGACACAACCCGAATCTTGTAGTGTTGAGCCACGACGCTATGCGCTAACTCGTGAAAGAGTATCGAACCGAAGAAAAGCAGGCTGGTCAGTAGCCCCAGAGACCAGCTCTTGGTTGTCGACCAACCGGGGTGCTCTTGCTCAAAAACCTGCCCCAGAGAAAAGGTCACGATGGAAAACACGATAACCCAGCTGGCATGCAAATAGATTGGTATCCCGAAAATCTTTCCAATCTGAAGACCCGGTCTTGAACCCACGTTATTAAACGCTCCCAGAAGATTTCTCTCCTCTCTACACTACCCCGGAATCCCCACGCCGACAAATCCAGACAAGAAAGTGAGTGCACCAAGCCACGCCGTGTCACGCCTCACACAAACCTATTCACCGAATAAACCAGTAAGTGGCCTCTTTTCAGCACATTCAATTTGGCATCCCCGATGCGATGTCTCTGTGCGTAGCACGGGAGGCACAACATGTTCGAGATGCTCCAATTCGCGCTCCTCACTTTCACCTTCGTCTCAGCGGTCCTCGCCGCCATGACCATCCACTGGCTCCTGCTCGAGGCGACACTCTTGCTGATGCGCCCGGCCACCGCTCGCAGAATCGCGCCCCAGACAGACTTGGTGCGTGGCACCGTGCAACTTGCCCGAGCTTACGCGTCGCACCGCTGATCGGCCCGGGTTTGCGGCAACGCCTCACTCCATGCCGCAGGTTCTCCCCGGCCAAGCGCGAGCGGCGGAGTTGGCGGTCACCGCTCCGCCGCAGCGCACCGGGAACTGAATGAAAGGGGTATCACCATGCTGGCTTTGAAGTATCTGTTGATGTTTCTGGGGTTGGGGTTGTTTGGAAGTGCCGGAGCGCTCGTAGCTTATGACATTTTTCTGGCCGCGCAGATCCGGCGTTTGCTTGGCAGAGGGACGACCGATGAATCGGGGGCGGAGGTGGGGGCGCTGACCCGCCACCCTTTACGGCCGATTCGCTGGAGGCTGGCCGTTCAGCTGGGAGTGGCCGGAGGAGCAGCAATTCTGCTGACCGAATGCGTGGTGGTGATCCCGGACGGCTCGGCCGGAGTGAGGGTCAGCCAACTCTGGGGAGCGAGGCCCGGTACTTTGTATCCCGGCATCCACATTATTACGCCGCTCGTAGACTCCGTCGCAGTCTACGATACTCGCGAACAGGTGTATTCAACAGTCGCCTCGGAAACTCTCAAGCAAAAGGGTGATGTGCTCACCGTGCAGGCCCGCGAAGGCTTGAATATCGGGCTGGCCGTTTCCGTCAGGTACCGTCTCGATCCCAAGCGGCTCGATTCCATCCATACCAATTTGCCGCAACCCGTAGGAGAAGAGGTCGTAGCCCCAATCATAGGCACGATCTACCGGCAGCTCGCACCAAACTATGTTACGCGGGAGATCTTCGCTACCAAAAG
>Ga0075030_100006834_pt1 | contig 10208 bp, 7 predicted proteins | sample LitLauG_LLR_2012_FD_71393 | JGI IMG/M metagenome (GOLD analysis project Ga0075030, IMG submission 71393) | Freshwater sediment microbial communities from Pennsylvania, USA - Little Laurel Run_MetaG_LLR_2012 | ecosystem: Environmental > Aquatic > Freshwater > Creek > Sediment | place: USA...
GAAAACACCGGGGAGCGGCTGCGCAGCGCTTCTCCCAGCCCGCTCGCCCACCCTCCCTGCACCACCCAGACCGTTTCGGAATTCAGACCATAGTTGCGTCTGAGATCCTGCAACTTGGCCACAAGGTTTTCCGCGGTCAACGCGCCGTCGTTGGCCCCAGTGGCAACGATCCGCCGATCATCGCATTGGGAGGATTCGAAGCCATCGGCGGAGCGATCGACACTCACCGCCCCCGGTCGGCACAGGTAATGCTTCAACTGGAAGCCCGTGGCTCTGTCTGTGAAGATCACGTCCCCCGGGAAGATATTGCTGCGGATGAACTGGAGTGCCTGGTCCATATGCTCGTGGCGCTGATCGGTGAGGGGCAGCATATCGCGTCCTTGCAGCGTTCCGAAGAGCTGACAGATTGCAACGATGCCAAGGGCAACACCCACAGCAGGACCGGAACGCCTCCTCGCGATCTTGGTTATGGTGAAGCTCACTCCAGCAAGTCCGAAGACCGCCAGGAAAATGCATTGCCGGGTCCGTCCGTAGGGATAAAGCCCGGCCACTACAGCCACCCAACTCAACACAAACGGGGTCAGAAGCAAAACCGCAATCAGCCCGGTCGAACGGCTGGTTGGGGAGGGGCCGCGGCGAATCAAGAGCGCCACGCCCGCGATGAACAGAAGCGCCGCAATTTGGCCTATCGGCGTCTGCCCGAAGGTGAATCGGAAGACACCAAACGTTCCGCGATACAGAAATGGCAACAAGTGATCCCGTCCGGCGTGAAAGTACCAGTCGGAAAGGTAGAAGTCACCAAAGCGATCCAACGGTCGCGCGACCGGATACACCGCGCTCAGCTTCGCGATATGTGTTGCGTAAAGGAACGCAGCCAGCCCGACGCCGACCGCCTGGCCCGCCGCCCACCACGCAATAACACCGACCGCGGGGCGTTGCGTAAGCATTCGCAAAATCGCGTAGATCCCCAGGCTCGCGGCAAAGAGAAATGCCGAGTAGTGCGACAGCATCGCAAGGTACAGACAAACGGACGACAGAATAATCAGGCGGGCGGAGTTTCCGTCCAGCGCGCGCTCCAGGAAGTACGCGGCGAATACAGCAAACATCAGCATCCAACTGTACTGCCGCAGTTCGGCCGACAGGACAATCATGGGAGGGAGCAACGTCGCGAAGATCAGCCCGCACCCCGCCGCTGTGCGCCCGAACAAAATGTTCAGCCACTTATAGAAGACCCAGCAGAAGATCGTTCCCGCCAGCACGCCGGGCAGGCGGAGCATGATGTCGGACGTACCCAGATGCCTCCAGAAATAAAGCACGAACACCATGAGCGGCGGATGCGCCAGCGTCAGGCTCGCCTTGTAGGCTGCGAGCAGTGAGTCCTGATTTGCCACTGAGTAATGCCAGGCCTCGTCGGTATTGAAGAACGTGGCCTGCGCCAGCCACACACGCCAGCCAAAACCCAGCCCCACCAGCGCGCCAGCAATTAGATTGGGATATTGTCGGACTCGCATCGTGGGTCGTTCACCCAGACTTTTGCTAGTTAGTGTGGGGCGGACACTCCTGTCCGCCGCTTTTGACCTTGACTTTGATGTTCCATTCCGCAAGCGCAGAGCAAAATCAACTGCAAAAGCGGCGGACAAAGCCTGCCCTGAGCTTGCCGAAGGGAGTGTCCGCCCCACACGAGCGCCGTCAATCGGAAATCCTAACCACCTCTGCTCGAACTTTTCCCATTTCCACGATCAGCCGTCCCACACAGATCGGCAACTGGAACCGTCGCGGCCCCGCACTGCCCGGATTGAAATAGAGCACTCCCTCGCGCGTCTCTTGCTTGGGAACGTGGCTGTGGCCAGAGATCACCACTTCGAATCCGGACGCCTCCGGTTTCAAGTCGAGCTGCGCCAGATCATGCAGCACATAGATGGAGACTCCGCCGATCTCGATGACTTCGGTCGCAGGCAGCTTGCGAGCCCATGCCTCTTTGTCGACATTGCCCCGGATCGCGGTCACCGGCGCGATCGCAGCCAGCTGCTCAAGAATCTCAGGAGCGCCCACGTCGCCCGCATGGATGATGTGTTGCGACCCACGCAACGCGGCAAGAGCCTCGGGCCGAAGCAAACCGTGAGTGTCGGAAATAACGCCGATGACGATATCAGTTCTCAGTCTTGCGGCTCGAGTTCATAAACGCATTCATGTCGGCCTTCTTGTGCTGTTCCGGATTCGTCATACGTCTCTGGCTGACGCTCTCTTCGCAGTTGGCGTTTTTCATCCTCTCGGCGAACTTGCCGACGCTGACGACGGCTCGCCCTACCGTACCACGCCCGATCTCCCGCGCATCGTCGCGAGCGCTCACCCGCAAGGTGTAAAACCGTCCGTCGAAGGATTCGAGCTCAGCCACCGCCTTGATGCAAGCGCCGATTCCACTGGTGGCACGATGCTCAATGTTGATCGAGGTCCCAACGGTAATTTCGTCGCCTTCGCAGTAGGGCTGCAAGGCCTGGAACGCCGCCGTTTCCATCAGCCGGATCATGTCCGGGGTGGAATACACCGGCGGCAATTCCGCATGATGCGACGTCAGAGTGTGCTCGAACTCCACCGTTTCCTCGGCTTCCCCGCGAGTTCCGATAGGGATCTCTCTCGCCAAAATCGTCCCCTCTCCAAAAAAGAAATGAGCCAATGATTTTACCGAATCATTGGCTCCAAACTATTTCGTCCGAAATTCGGGCTATGCAGCCGTCATTGCCAACCGCCGCGCTTCAATCCCGTCCAGAGCCTGCCACAGCATGCATGCGGTGTTCTCGGCGGCGTCCAGAGCTGCCTCGGCGGCCTCGGGGTTGGCAGTGATCCGACGTTCGAGTTGATTGTGCCAGACCCGCGAATGGTACACATCGGCCCTGGCGTGCAACGAAAAATAGCCGCAGGTCTTGTCGTCGGCGCCATACATCTCGCGCAGACCGCGGTCTTTTTCCTGCGCAATGCGCGGCACCTGCGATTCGTAGGCGTAGAACGCGGCCAGGGCCTCCTCGGGCGAGCCTTCGCTGGCCACATGATGAAAATGCCGAATCAGCTTTCGGATTTCAGGCACCGGACTATGCCACTCCAGATTGCGGCTCGATCCCATGCCTTCGGCAAAATCCAGCCAAAGATCGGAGTGCGGAACCGAATCCTTCCCCGGCCGCCCCTCCACTCCCTTTTCGTCGCACATATTCGCCAGCACCGCCCGCCGCAGTTCGCCGTCCTCCAACCGCAGCCCGAGAGCCGCCAGGTAAGACGGGAACGCCTCGACGTGATGGTAGTAGTGCTGGGCATATTCCCGCAGATCGTCGCGGCTTAATTCACCCGCCGCCCAAGCCTTGTAAAAAGGGTGGCAGAGCAGGTCATACCTGGCGATTCGCGCTTCCAGTTGCTCGAGAAACTCAGCCGTATTCATGATGCCCCCGTGGCTTTCTACTATGATCACCCAACTATACGAGCGAGCCCGAGGGCCAGCAAGTGCGTGGAATCACGGGAGCCCGCAAGTTGCTAGAATGAAACAAGAAATAGTCCGATAAATCTGGGGTTCGCGCGTTTCTGAATGCAGTTGACTGAACAATTCGACGCTGAGCCGCTTTGCGGGGCGTGAGCGAAGCGGGAGTCCGCAGAGCCTGCCCTGAGCGTAAGCGAAGGATCTCCCGCAAAGAGAACTTGAATTGATGCAGTTTACGGAACAATTCGACGTAGTCGTCGTCGGCGCCGGTCATGCCGGATGCGAGGCGGCCATGGCTTCCGCGCGCATGGGCCTGAAGACGGCGCTCTACACGCTCAACGTGGACCTGATCGCGCAGATGTCGTGCAATCCGGCGGTGGGCGGAATCGCCAAGGGACACTTGGTACGCGAGGTCGACGCGCTCGGCGGCATTATGGGCGAAGTCACCGACGCCGTCGGCATCCAGTTCCGCCTGCTGAACACTTCGCGCGGTCCGGCCGTATGGTCGCCGCGCGCGCAATGCGACAAACAGGCCTACCGCCTCAAGATGCGCGAGGTGCTCGAATCGCAGCCCAATCTGAAGATCAAGCAGGCGGAAGTGGCGGACTTGATCGTCGAAGGCTTTCAGCTTTCAGCTCTCAGCTCTCAGCGGGATCGGGGAGGGCACGATCTGGAAGGGTATCAGCAAGGGCAAAATGGGGAAGGAAACAATCGGGAAGGGCACGACTTCAGTCGTGCCGAACACGGGCCTTCGGGAGATGCGGCTTTAGCTGCTGAGGGCACTGAGAGTCTACCCCCTGGGGTCGATCGTGGCTGCATCCGTGGCATCAAGCTCCGCGACGGCCGCACCGTACGCGCCCAGGCCGTCATCATCACAACGGGAACCTTCCTCAACGGCCTCATCCATTGCGGTGAGCAGCAATATCCCGCCGGGCGTTCCGGCGAGCCGAACGCGGTCCTTCTCGGCGAAGCGCTGAAGAAGTTAGGCCTGCGCGGATGCCGCCTTAAGACCGGCACTCCTCCGCGCCTCGACGGACGCACCATCGACTGGTCGCGCTTCCCGGTGCAACCCGGCGATGCCGATCCCACCCCCTTCAGTTTTCGCACCAAGCGCGTCGCACATCACGACTCCCAGGTGCCCTGCTACATCGCCTGGACCACAGCGGAGACGCACCGCATCATCCGCGAAAACGTCCACCGCTCGCCGATGTACAGCGGCCAGATCCAGTCCATTGGCCCGCGCTACTGCCCCTCGATCGAAGACAAGATCGTGAAGTTCCCCGACAAGGAGATGCACCAGCTTTTTCTCGAGCCGGAAGGACTGAACACACACGAGATTTACGTCAACGGCATGAGCACCTCCTTGCCGGTAGACGTCCAGCTCGCGATCCTGAAGTCGATTCCGGGTTTGGAAAACGCGGAGATGATGCGCCCCGGCTACGCCATCGAGTATGACTCGATCGATCCCACAGAACTGGAGCGCACGCTCGAGACCCGCAAGATCGCAGGCCTATTCCTAGGCGGCCAGATTAACGGCACCTCCGGCTACGAAGAGGCCTCATGTCAGGGGCTGATGGCCGGCATCAACGCCGCGTTGCAGGTCAAGCAGCAGCAACCGCTACTTCTCGACCGCACCGAGGCCTACACCGCGATCCTCATCGACGACCTCATTTCCAAGGGCACCAACGAGCCCTACCGCATGTTCACCTCGCGTGCCGAGTTCCGCCTGCACCTGCGCATCGACAACGCCGATCGCCGCCTCACCCCGCACGGCCGCCGCGTTGGCCTGATCTCAGACATCGCCTGGGCCGATTTTCAATCGAAGCAAGAGCGCCTGGAGAAGCTGAAGAGACTGCTGGAAAGCACGCGGCTCACCGCGGAAATCTTGGAGAACCTCAGCTCTTGTCATTCTGAGGAGCACAGCGACGAGACTAGTGTGGGGACAGCCGCCCCCGGCTGTCCAGCCGAGCAAAGCTCGGCAAGCCTACTCTCGTCAGTCGGTCAAACCGTCGCGCAACTGCTGAAGCGTCCGGAAATCACTATCGAACGACTCGTCCCCATCCTGAGAAACCTAAGCCCCACTTTTTTCTCAAGAGAAATCCGTGTAATTCCGTGCGAATCCGTGGCTATTTCTTCCGAAGTCCGCAACGAACTCAAGTCGGTCGAGACCGAGATCAAGTACGAAGGCTACCTGCTGCAGCAGCAGCGCGCCATGGAGCGCCTGAAGAAGGCCGAGCAACATGCCATCCCCGACTGGTTCGACTACCAGTCGGTCAGCGGGCTGTCGCGTGAAATGCAGGAGAAGCTGACGAAGGTTCGACCCCGCACCATCGGCCAGGCATCGCGCATTCCCGGCGTGACCCCAGCCGCCGTCTCCTTGGTGAACGTCTACATTGAAATCCAGGCGCGCCGCAGAGAGCAGGCGGCAACGATTTGAAGATCGATTGTTTCAGGACAATCACAAGCTTGAAACCGCAAAGTTCGCTAGCAGCCTGCTGAAAAATGCCGGAGGGTGATGTTTTCGGGAAGGGCACGAGTTTTACTCGTGCCGTAAGGGACGCAGATTCAATGCGGCTTTAGCCGCTGAGGTCCGCTTTTGATCGTGCGAAGGACTTTTTCCGCAGCCTGCTAAGGATCACCGCGAAGGACGCTAAGAAGATCAAATGAAGAACTACTGATGCGAATCCTGCCTGGTTCGCAATTCTTCCGCCAGCTTGAGTTCGTTCTCCGCTTCTTCCTTCCTGCCCATGTCGCGGTAAGCCTGGCCAAGCAGGTGGTGGGTCGTGGGGTTATTCGGGTCCATGCTTGCCGCCCGCTGCAGAGCGCGCACCGCCAATTCGTATTCGCCTTTTTTCTCGAGCACCTTCCCCATGAGGATGTACGGCCCCGTTGAGGTCGCATCCAGCCAGATCGATCGCTGCAGCAGGCGCTGCGCATCCTCGAACTTCTGAACCCGGGAATACGCGTCGGCCAGTTTGTAATAGGTCTCCGCGTGTCCCGGGTTGATGGCCAATTCCTTCTGAAACTCCGCAATAGCTTCCGGGAGGCGAGACTTGTACAGGTACAGTTCGCCCAGCAGGAAGTGGACTAATGGCAGCTTCGGATCGAGGGTCGCGGCTTTCTGCGCGTATTCCTCCGCCACCGGGTCGTACTCCTGCCGCAGCAGCATCCGGGCCGTGAACAGGTAACTTGCCGCCGAATCCGGGGCCACGTCGAACATCTTGCCGAAAGCCTTGCGCGCGTGGTCGTAATCTTTGGTCTGGATGTAGGAGATGCCAAGAATGTAAGCGGCGTCCACGTTGGCACGCGAATACCAACTCTGCACCTTTTCCAGCAGAGGAATCGCATCGGCCGGGCGTCCGCCCAGGTAATACGACAGACCCAGCAACTGGGTCGCTTCGCCGTTCGCTGGATCTTCGGCGGAGGCCTTCTTCAAATACTCGATCGCCTTCGTTAGATCATTCTTCTTATAGAAAGCAGTTCCCAACTCCAGGGCGAGGCCCTTGGTCGCAGGATCCCGGGCTTCCAGAATCTGCAACTCTGCGATGGCCTCAGGCAACTTGCCTTCCTGCTCGAGTTTGCGCGCCGCGGCAAACTCCGCGGGAACTTGCGTCGACGCTTGAGACGAAGCTGCGGTTGATTTTTCCGGAGGTGCCGCTTGCTGCGCCAGACCGGGGGAAGAAGATGCCAGGAGGAAACCCCAGCAACACGTAAGGCGAAAAATCAAAATGCGCGCAGCCATATGTAGGAATTAAATCACAATTGCCTAGCGCAAAAACCGGGTGCCCCATGTCTCGCGTTCTTTGCGAGACAGCCTGCCCTGAGCGCAGCCCCGCCGCGGGGCGGAGTCGAAGGGTGGGGGTTGTTGACCTCTCCATTGCAGCTTCTAGTGCGCGCCGGTTTCCTTCTGCAACGCATCCAGATTTTCCCGCGCGATCGGCTGATTGGGATCGATCTGCAAAGCACGCTCAAAGTGTGACTTCGCCTCGGGGAATCGCCCCAGATTCGCCAACGCAGCACCTAGATTCGCCTCGACATTTGCGTCTCGCGGCTGCAACCGCAGCGCCAGCTGAAATTGCTGAGACGCACCCTCGAAATCGTTCTGCTGCGCCAATGCAAATCCAAGGTTGTAGCGCGCGTCAAAGTAGTCAGGGCGCACCTTCAGCGCCGCCTGCAAATATCCAACTCCGCGCTCGGGATGTCCCGCCCCCACCAAGGCCGCTCCCAGAGCGTTGTTGGCAGTGGCGTCCTGTGGACGCAACCGCACGGCGGCTTCGTACTCGCCGATCGCGGCTTCCATCTGGTCTTTGGCCTGCAGCATCGCCGCCAGGTTGTAGTGGGCTTCGAAGTCGCTTGGATTTTTCCCCACATTGTGGCGCGCCAGAGCTTCCTGCAGCGTCATGCGCGGATCGCCCTGGGCCGCGTCGAAATTCACCGGCAACACCTGCAGCCACAAGTGGCACATCTCATCGCTGGAACGATTTCCGCCGATCACCCGCGCCGGCGGATGATTAGGATTCATCGGATTCTGATCCGAGTTGTCGTAGACATAGCGCAGGCTCACCTTTGTCCCCTTCGGCAACCGCACCGCCTCGGCGTAGCGATAGACCGCCTGCCAGTTCAGGTTCCAGTGCGGAATATGAATGAGCGTCTTCTTCGCGCCGTCGGGCAGCGTAGCCAACGCCTGAATATCATTTCCCAGATAATGGGCATGCGGATAGATCGCCAGCAGATCCACATCCACCGGCAGGGTGAAATCATCGCTGACCAGAAAATCCTTCTCCCCCGCCGGGATGTCGAGCTTCAAATCGTTTTCCAGTTGCAGTAGCATGGGCAGCTTGGTCGCCGGATGCGGCGAGAAATACAGCCCAATGCTGGGCTGGATCACCTCCGTCTTTCCTGACGGCTGCAAGTGGGTGTTGAGGACCAGATCTGTGCCCGGGTTGAGGCGCAGCTCCATTCCCTCCGGTTCGACATAAGGAATCGTTCCCGGCTTCCAGAAAAGCAGATGGCTGTCGGGATCAAATACGTGAGACTCGATACGGATCTCCATCCCGCCGAAACCCGCTCCGGGTGTGGTTTCGCGCTGGCGGAGCGTTCCGCCGCTATCGACCAGAATGTTGGCATGGTGCACATAGCGCTTGTCGCCCGGACGAATCTCCACTGCCTTCACCCAGCGCGTTTCATGGATAGGAACCGGAAAAATGAAGTTCCAATAAGTGTCGGTTCCTTGCGGCGGAAGAGTCAGCGGCTTCTTCGCTTCAAGAATCAGGTCCGGTTGTCCGAGGCGCCATCCTTCAACGAACTTAGGCTGAGGAGGAAGATCCGCCGCATTGCCTTCCACCGCTCCCTGCTCGACCCAGCGTTGAATGAGGTTGATTTCCGCATCCGGCAAGCGCATTTCATCGGCGAACGTCAACTCCTGCGGCTCCGGCAGCCACGGCGGCATGGCCCGCGACCGCGTCACCTCCGCGATTTGCCGTGCATGTTTCTTTGCGTCCGAATACGTGAGCAAAGAAAAAGGACCGGCCTCCCCCGGCCGGTGACACATGGCGCACGAACGAAACATGATGGGAGCAATGTCGTGGTTGAACGTAACCGGCGGGTCGGCATGCGGCGAAGCCGGGCGCCGGGCCGAACTCGCAGAAACAACTCCCATCGCAAACGCGCCGGCCAATAGAGCGCCCGTCCATGCTTTCCTGCGCACCGGGGAGTTCATGGCAGGTCCGAAATGTAGCATCCGACTCCCCTGACTTCATTCCGGGCCACAGACTTGCCCGTCGACGCGGCACGAAGCGCATCTTCCAGTTCATGCGTCGTAGGCGCAGGACGCGCGCGGCTGAGGTCGATGTACCAGTCGTCGATTCGCCCGTCGTAGACAAGCTGATGATTCCGGTCAAAGACCGCAACTTCGGGAGTGATCTGCACGTGACTCAACTTGACCAGAACACGATTGGGATCCCGCAACGCAGGCAAGCGATAACCGTAGTCGGCAAGATATTTGCGAATGGCCTGCGGCGAATCGGTCTTGTCTGGATCAACCAGGTAGAAGTCCGCGCCGTCCGCGTACTGCTTGGCAATCTGCTGAATGACCGGGGCATAGCGGCCGGAAACCGGACAGTCCAAACGAAGAAAAACGAGTACGACGACCTTGCCGGAATCATTTTCGAGAGGATTCACCGCACGTCCCTCGAGATTGAGGGCGGTCTGTTGTGCGCTGGCGAGGCGAGACGAAGCCAGCACCGCGATGGCAACAGCCAACAACACCCGAAACCGGAGTTTGCCCCACCCCATAGAATTGCAGCGCTCAGAAAACCATCGAGGATTCTAAGAGTGTCCGGGATAACTGTCCATCCTTATGCTGCTCTGCTGAGCGCTACAATGGCCGGAGCATGATTGCTCACCTCCGTGGAAAGTTGCTGGCCAAACATCCCAACCAGGCCGTCGTCGAAACGGCCGGCGTCGGCTACGACGTGACCATCAGCGTGCCCACGTTCTCCGACCTGCCCGCATTAGGGACTGAGGTGGCGCTCCACATCCATACGCACGTGCGCGAGGACGTGATCGCGCTCTACGGATTCCTGCGGCCGTCGGAAAAATTGCTGTTCGAAAAGCTGATCACGGTGAGCGGCATTGGGCCCAAGCTGGCTATCACGATCCTCAGCGGCATGGCCGCCGACGAAATGGTCGGTGCGATTCGCGGCAATGATGTCGCGCGCCTCACCCGCATCCCCGGCATCGGCAA
>Ga0075030_100006839_pt1 | contig 10204 bp, 7 predicted proteins | sample LitLauG_LLR_2012_FD_71393 | JGI IMG/M metagenome (GOLD analysis project Ga0075030, IMG submission 71393) | Freshwater sediment microbial communities from Pennsylvania, USA - Little Laurel Run_MetaG_LLR_2012 | ecosystem: Environmental > Aquatic > Freshwater > Creek > Sediment | place: USA...
CTCAGGCTGCGGCTATGCGGTTGGCGGCCTGGGCGCGGGCGGCTGCCTCCAGCGGGAAACCTTGCCGGGGTTCAAAAGCCAGGCCGGGTCGAACACCGATTTGATCCGCATCTGCACATCAAGATCGGTCGCGTCGAATTGTTTCGTCATCAGGTCGCGCTTTTCGATGCCGACACCATGCTCGCCGGTGAGGCATCCGCCGACATCGACACACAGCAACAGGATCTCAGCACCAGCCTTTTCGGCACGCTGCTCGCTGTCGGGGTCGTTGGCGTCGAACATGATCAGGGGATGAAGGTTGCCGTCGCCAGCGTGGAAGATATTTGCGACCTTGAGCCCGTAGCTTGAACAGATGTGGGAAATGGCCGTCAGCGTCTCCGACAGGCGTCCCAGCGGGATCGTACCGTCCATGCAGTAATAGTCTGAGATGCGCCCGATCGCGCCGAACGCGGATTTGCGGCCCTTCCAGATGCGCGCGCTCTGCTCGGCACTCGCGCTGATGACGTGGGACGTCGGGCGGAAGGGTTTGGCGATTTCCAGCATCTGAGCGAGGCGCTCGGAGATCTCAACCTCGGAGCCTTCAACCTCGATGATGAGCAACGCCTCCACGTCGAGCGGATAGCCCGCGTGGGCGAACGCCTCGCAAACCTCGATCGCGGGGCGGTCCATGAATTCGATCGCGACCGGAATGATGCCGGAGCCGATGATCGCCGCAACGCACTGCCCCGCCGCCTCGCTCGAATTGAAGCCGAGCATCATCGGCCGCGCGCCCTCCGCCGCCTTGATGATGCGCACGGTCGCTTCGGTGATGATGCCCATCTGGCCTTCGGAGCCGACGACGAGGCTCAACAAATCATAGCCGGCGGCATCGACCCACGGCCCGCCGATGTCGACGATCTCGCCGGTCATCAGCACCATGCGCACGCCGAGCACGTTGTTGGTCGTCACGCCATACTTCAGGCAGTGCGCGCCGCCGGAATTCATGCCGAGGTTTCCGGCAAGCGTGCAGGCGAGCTGGCTCGACGGATCGGGGGCATAGAAATAGCCCTGCGGGGAAACCGCAGCCGTGATGGCAACGTTGGTAATACCGGTTTCGACGCGCGCGGTGCGGCCGGCCGGGTCTATTTCGAGCACGCGGTTCATCTTGGAGATGCCGACCACGACCGCATCCTCATACGGAATGGCGCCACCCGCCAGCGACGTGCCGGCCCCGCGCGCGATGACCTTGATGCCATTCTGGCTGCAGTAGCGCACCACAGCCGCAACCCCCTCGGTGGACTGCGGCAGCACCACCGCCAGCGGCATGCGGCGGTAGGATGTCAGCGCATCGGTCTCGAACGCGCGCCGTCCGTCCTCGTCGGCGATGACCGCGTCCTTGCCCGATATCCCGGCCAGATCGGCTATGATCCGGTCGCGGCGGGACATCACGGACATATCAGGCTTCAGGAGTTCGATGTGCGACATGGTGGACCCGGCGAACCGGCCTCTTCAATGGGCTGTTTGGTGCCCGTGAGCGCACCATCACCGCCTTCTATACCCCAGCGCTTCGATCCTGCCGAGGGAGCATATCATGGATCGGCGGCCGGGCATCCAATCCCACAGGGCACTTTCGCGTGCCGGCCCCCGCGCGTTGCCCCACGGTTGCCATTGCTTTGCCGCAGTTGCGCCGCAATTTTCAACGCGCGGGCATAACAGTATCGTGCCCCGGAGCTCGTTCTATCATAGTTTGGTCATCGGACACCCGCCAGCCTCACAGGAGATCGATTGATGCAGGTCGACATTCCAAAGCCCAGCAAGGATGCTTCTGTGACAGCCATCAGTGACCTCGAAATCTTTGCGCGCGTCGCCCGCACGGGCAACATGTCTGCGGCGGGGCGCGAAATGGGATTGTCTCCGGCCGTCGTATCCAAGCGCGTGAGCCTGCTTGAGGAACGGCTTGGCACCCGGCTGTTCCAGCGCACCACGCGCCAGCTCACGCTGACCGAAACCGGCGAGGGCTACTTCAAGCGCGTCGTCGACATCCTGAGCCTCGTCGAGGAGGCTGAAGATTTTGTCAGCCGCCGCAACACCAAGCCGCGCGGCATCATCAAGGTATCGGTTCCCACTTCTTTTGGCCGTTTGCATGTGACGCCCCACCTCGCCGACTTCTTGGTGCGTTTCCCCGACGTTTCCGTGGACGTCCATCTTGGCGACACCTACGTCGACATCATCCGTGAAGGCTTCGATCTCGCGGTCCGCATCGGCGACCTCGAGGATTCTTCCCTTGTCGCGCGCAAACTCGCGATCGAAACCCGCGTGCTGTGTGCCGCGCCGAGCTATCTGGCCCAGGCGGCCCCGCTGCATTCGCCCGGCGACCTCGAACACCACAATTGCCTGAGCGTCGCCCCGACCGATCTGTGGCAGCTGCAGGGCCAAAACGGCGAAGCGGCGGCGGTCCGGCCCAATTCAAGCCTGCGCACCAACTCATGCGATTTCGTGCGCGAGGCGGTGCTGGCCGGCCTCGGCGTTGCGCTCCGGCCGACGTGGGAAATCGGGTCCGAGCTTGAGCGCGGACGGCTCGTGCGCGTGCTGCCAGCCTTTACCGGCGGCGGCAATCCGGCGATCCACGCCGTCTACCCGAGCCGGGATTTCCTTCCTGCAAAGGTCAACATTTTCATCGAGCATCTGGCGCAGATCTACGCGGCCGAAACATCCTGGGCGCAAACCGGGGCGGACGGGTCAGTGAAGACCGGCCCGCGTCAACCGGTGAAAGCCCGCGTCGGCGCGCGCTAATTCGCCAGAGCCGTATTTATTGACCGCGGTTTGCTGGTCCACCTGCCAACTCAGGCCGCCGCCAGTACGTACCGCGCACGGTCGTGACCGTCTCGAGCCCGCTGGACGCCGGTTCATACCCCTGCGCTCCCGGGGCAAGCCGGGCAACCAAATCAGCCAGCACCACGTGCGAGCGGGAACCCTGCCCCAGGCGCGCGGCGGTTGCACGGAACGGCGGCTCCGTCACGTCGACCGTGTCGATCCCTGCAAGCACCACCGGCCCGCTCTCCGTGACATCCCCGGCGCGCGGCGCAGCACCCACGTATCGCCGCGAAATATTGAGCGCCCGGTCGGAGGCATCCGCATACAGCGTGATCTTGTGCACGCTAGCAGAAAGCGCGGCCGCCGCGGCAGCGAATGCTGCCCTGTCGATGTCGGGCGCACACAGGATCAGCTGGTCAAGTGAGAACCCTTCTGCGCCGCGCTCCTGGAGCGCAGCAAGCGCCCGGACCACCGCTCCGCCCCCCAATCCGTCGGCAATGACGCTCACCGATTGCGCCCCGGTCTCGCGCCCTGCAAAGGCCAGGAATTCGCTCAACCGTGGCACCGTCGCTGCAGCGGCTTGGACGTCGAGTGGGTAGTGGACCGCCGCCCCGTCCGCCGCCCAGCTGTAGATGATCAACGCGCCATCGAATTGCACGGCATCCGCGATGCGGGCGGCCTCGAGTGCTGCGGCCTGGAAGCTGGTATTGAAGCCCGGCACATAGATCAGCGCCCGGTTCGCCGACCGCCGCGCCCGCTGCGCTTCAAAACCCGCCGCCACCTGCATTTCCTCGCGCGGCAACCCCTTGATCTCGGCGACCATGAGCCGCCTCTCAACGCCCTCTTCGGGAACCTGCACCAGGACCCGGCCAAAACTCAGGTGAGCTGCAATTGCCGCGGAGTAGTCTAGCCCGGCGTCACCCGTTTTAGCGGTTCGATCGGTCGCATACAGCACCGGAATGACGCGCGTGCCCGCGCGCGGCACCAGCTTGCGGGCCAGCAGCGCGGACAACCGCTTGATCGTTGCCCCTGCGGCCTCGGCTGCCGTCGGCTTCCCGGTAACGCCGACCGGCGGCGCTGGCGGTACGGCGGCGACCACCGCAATCTCGGCGGGATGTTCGCTTCCCCCGTTTGGCGGCGGTGCAAGCGCCACAACGGGACGCGTTTCCGCAAGTGGCGTTTGCGGCGGCAACTCGCGCCCTCGGGCAGCAGACCGGGACGAAGCTTTTCCGGCCGTGGCAGGCTGGGCCGCATTCCACAACGCGACAACCGCACCCCCGGCCGCGGCGCGTGCCTGGGCCCCCAAGCGCGGGCCCGTAGCGGCGACAGCCGGTACAAGCAGCACCGGAACGAGCAGTGCAGCCGCAGCCCGCCGGGCGGGATTCGGCAGGTGGCGGATAGCTGCGATCGTTAGTGCAAGCACACCGGTGCAGACCGCGGCGACCGCAACCAGCGCAACATCCTGCTCAACGTCGATGACAGGCAGCCGGAACGACCACGCCGCCACGGCCTCGTGCCAGGACTCGATAATCCACGGAGCAATAATGTCGAGAAACAACGGGAACCCTCGCTAACCGGCGCCGCACGCGCGATCCTCGGGATCTATCCTACTGCGTTCAAAACCTCATGACAAATCAGAGCGATGTTGCGGGTGTTGGCCGCCCGCTCAGAATTGAACGCGGGTACCGAGGCCGAGCTGGGTCCGATCGTACTGGCCGCCGGAAAACGACTCTTCCACGTGCTTTTGGGCCGCAACTCCATAAAAATGGATTTTATCGGTGTAGTCGTAGTTCGCAAAGAGCGAAACCGCCTTTTCGTAATACAAAGCGGTGTCGCCAATTTGCGCCGTGCGACGGTCATGCGCATCAACGATGAGTGAGAGCTTCGGATTGACCTGGTATCTTACCCGCAAATCGAAAGTCCTCTCGTCGCCGGCGAGCGCAAAAGTGGTAATCGGCTCGACCAGAATGCGCGTGACGTCAAACGAAATGGTCAGATCTCGCGCGGCGAACCACACCAAGTGCGCATCGGGATAACTGTTGCTATAGTCGGAGAGGGAGGCTTTCTGGAAATCCCGCTCATTGTAGCGATATCCGACGTCAGCCTTGAAGTATTTGTCGACGGCAAATCGCACGCCGCCAACCACCCAATACTCGTCCGCTGTGCGGTCCAGCACGGAGGGATTGACTTGGTTGAAATAATCGAGCTGCGACGCTCCCGTGTCGGCAAAAAATCCCAACGACGTGTTGGCATAGGCGATAAACCCGGCCGTCTCCTCGGTGCGGCGCACGTCGTAATTGCGATTGGCGGCAAACACGAGAGTCGCTGGATCGAACAGCTGCGCTTGCGGCACGGGTCCTTCGTACTGGATTTCCTGGTGGCGCACCCGCGCGTAGGCGTCGAAGTTTTTCGAGGTGAAGGCGAGTTTGGCATAGCCGCCGCCCTGCTCGCTTTCGACGAGATGCAGTGCATCATAGAGGAAATAGCCACCGAACGAAAAATCGACTCCCTTGCCGAGGGCATAGCTGTTGTCGATCGCAAAGTCGGCATCGCCGCGATTGTGCGCAAAATCGGTGTCTGACAAACTGAGATAGGTTCCTCGGAGGGAAATAACGGTCGCGCCGCTGCCGTCGGGTCTTACGAAAGCCAACGACGAGTTGCCGCCCACGCGGCCGTAAGCCGTGGCGCGATTTTGGACGAACAGTTCATCCGGGTTTGAATCATATCCCGCTTCGAACGTGGCCTCTTTGCTCCAGACAACGCCCGGGGCAATCACGGTGCCGTAACTTGATAGATCCCCCGAAGGAACTTGAACCTTGGCGGCATTCGCGCCCGCATCCAAATTACTGGCCCGCAGCTGGTTCGGTCCGGTCTGAGCAACCGCTGCACAAATTGGCACCGCGCATGCAATCGAAGAAATGACCATAATTTTGAAAATCAAATTCATATTTTTCCAAGCCCAACATGATGCCCTGTTGGCCGGGACCGTAACTGATTCGTTAAGAAGACGAGGCCTGCTTTGCCGTTATCAACGCCCTGCCAACTCTGGTCAGTGCGCAGATGTTTCCCACCGGGCACACCCGGCCGCGGCAGGGCCTCCCGATGGCATTGCCGCTGGTTAAGAAATCGGATCAAGGTGCTGTGGTTTGCCCTTGACACCATTAAGATTAAATTTCGATAATACCTTGTGCCGAATGAAGAACGGTTTACGGTCGGCACACCTCCGGGCGCCGACGATTATCGGCCCCGGGAGCACACCGGCAAAGCGTAAAAGTTAACGGTTTCAACGAACTCGGACTTCAGTGCCGCCGCTCTTCACGGTTGCGGCCCATGATTTTCCGTGTGCGTCTTAGTCTCTCTGCATTCGTAACCTGTTTTGGTAAAGAGGAGCGCGTTATGCGTAAAATTATCACGGCCATCGCAGCAGCAAGTTGCCTGGTACTGGCAAGTGCAGCAGCTAGCGCATCGCCAGTCCAAATCGGCAAGTCTGGCTGGGGCGATCACGACAAGAAAGGTGGCGAGTTTGGTGAACATCATCACCATAGCTGGCACCACGAAGACCACGACGGCTGGCGCCATCACGACCGCGACCACCGTTGCGGAACTGCCGGCTTGCACGAGGGTTCCGCGGAAGGCATGCGGATGAGCTGGGCCCACAAGTCCGACGAAAAGCGCCGCTTCGACCGCGATGACAAGAAGGTCTGGAAGGACAAGGACGACAAGAAGTTCGACAAGGACGACAAGTTCAAGAAGGCCGACCGTGACGACAAGAAGGGCTGGAAGGACAAGGACGACAAGAAGTTCGATAAGGACGACAAGTCCAAGAAGGCCGACCGCGACGACGACAAGAAGCGCTGGAAGGACAAGGAACACAAGTTCGCCGAAGAAGACGGCAAGAAGCGCTGGAAAGACAAGGACCACAAGGACGAAGACCACAAGCACCACCACCATCACAAGCCCGTCGTCATCTAGTTTTTAGACGGGAATGCGCGGGAACCACCTTCATGAAGGCAGGTGAGACCCAGGCGGCGTGACGTTCTGGCGAAGTCCCGGGGAGGCGCTTACTGTGGCTCCCCTATTTCTTTACGGGCTGTGGCGATTACTTCAGCGGCACGTATTCCTCGGGCACAGTTACTGCGCCGAACCGGTACGTCAGCCCGAGGTGGAAGGTGTGAACTTCGGTTTGGAACCGGTCCGACTGGCCACAGTTGCAGGGGTTGCAGGGGCAGGGGTTGGCGGTGCTGCCGCTGATGCCGCCGACAACATCGCCGAAGTCGGTGTAGCGATACTCGCCGCGCAGCGACCAGTGGTCACGAAAGCCGTATTCTATGCCGCCGCCGCCGAACCAGCCGCCGACCGTCCGGTCGATCGCGGTGCTGCCGGCCGCCGCATAGCTGAACCCGGCGAGCGAATAGCCCCCGTCCAGGTAGAGTAACACTGGCAAATGACCGGGCGTCACGCCCACGCGCGCACCCGCCGACCATGCGTTATCGAAGCTCACCTTGTAGGGTGCGCCGATCGTCGGCCCGGTACCGTTCTTGGTAACTCCCGACCGGTCGCTGCTGCCGAAATCGTAATCGGTGAACAGGCCGACGAAGGCGCCCTTGCCGATCGATTTATCGAAGCCCACGGTCACGAACCCGGTCGGATCGCCGGAATGAAGGCTGTCACCCGATCGCAGCTGGGGCATATCGTAGAAATATTCGTGGCTCACGTGCACATTGCGGTAGCCGACCCCGCCGCCGGCATAAAAGCTGTCCCACGCGAATGGCACGGCGAGCGGCGTTGGTTCGGGTGCGCGATAGGTTGAGAGGTCTGCGGAGTTAGCCGTAGTCGTCAGCGCCACGCATGAGCACACGGCGGCCAAAAATCTGATTCTAAACATATGAAATCCTGTCTGCTCTTACCGACCTATTTGGCCAGAAGAGCAAGTGATTCGCGTTTCGGGTCAACTTAGGCGGGGTATCTGAGGAACTTTTCCACCGGCACCGCGGCCCTAGGCACACGGACCGGCCGGCCCTACGTTGCAGGCGGGGAGTGGAAAGCGCGGCGCGCCTCGCGACCGGCGCGATAGACCCTACAAGAACTGGAGGCTCGGGACACGCGCCATCCCAAAACGGAGCTTGGTTCACGCCGCCCGCGGGCTGCGCATGTGTCAGGCGTGTTATCGAATTTTGAAAATGGTGGACTGTGCGGTAATTGGCACAAGCGGAATAACTCACTGTGCCGCGCGAGAGAAGGCACGCAGCCCATGGCCCATCGGATCGGATCATCGAATTGAGAAGAACCGGGTAGCTTAAAGCCGGTGGGCGGAAAGCGTCGCAATTAGCTTTTGCCGCGCTCCTACTTCCCCCCGAACAGCTTGCCGAAACCTTTGAAGCCTTCCTGCATCTTGCCGATCATGGTGCCGCGCTTGGCGAGGCGTTCGCAGGCGCTTTCGCGGTCGAGCGTCTGCCGGTACTTGGCGATATTGACCGCATCCGCCTCGACGAGCGCCGAACGCTCCGCCGCCGTCAGCGGCCCGAGCCGCGCCATTGGCGGGCGGATCAGCGTGCGCTGTACGACCGACGGCTCGCCCTTATTGTGGAGGACCGACACGAGTGCTTCGCCGACCTGCAGCTCCTGGATCGCCTTCTCGGTATCGAAGGACGGATTGGCCCGGAACGTCTCGGCTGCCGCCCTGATCGCCTTCTGTTCGCGCGGCGTGAAGGCGCGCAACGCGTGCTGGACGCGGTTACCAAGTTGAGCGGAGACTTTGTCGGGCACGTCGGCCGGCGATTGAGTCACGTAGTAGACGCCGACCCCCTTTGAGCGGATCAACCGCGTCACCCGCTCGATCTGGTCGAGCACGGCCTTGGGGGCGTCGTCGAACAGCAGGTGCGCCTCGTCGAACAGGAACACGAGCTTGGGTCGTTCGAGGTCGCCGACCTCGGGCAGGATGTCAAAAAGCTCCGACAGCATCCACAGCAGGAAGGTTGCATAGAGCCGCGGCGTGTTCATGAGCGTTTCGGCGGCGAGGATGTTGATCATGCCGCGCCCGTCGGGGGCGAGCTTTAAGAAGTCCCGCAAGTCGAGCGCCGGCTCGCCGAAGAACGAGTTCGCCCCCTGCTCTTCCAGCACCAGCAGCCTGCGTTGCAGCACGCCGACGGTTTGCGGCGAGATGTTGCCGTACTTTCCTCTAAGCGACGTTGCGCGCTTGCCCATCTCCTCGATGACTGAGCGCAAATCCTTGAGATCGAGGATCTGCATGTTGGGGTCGCCACCCAAGCGCTCGTCCTCCGCCCACCTGAAGGCGATGTTGAGCACGCCCTCCTGCGGCTCGGAGAGGTCCATCAGGCGGGCCAGCAGCAGCGGCCCCATCTCCTGCACGGTGGCGCGGACGGGGTGCCCGAGCTTGCCGAAGATGTCCCAGAACGTGACCGGAAACGCAGCATTGGCGTAAATGTCCGCCCCCATGCCCATATCCGCCAGCCGCTGCTCGACTATGCTGGAGCGCACACCAGGAGCTGCCACACCCGACAGGTCGCCCTTGATGTCGGCGGCAAACACCGGCACGCCGGCCGCCGAGAACCCCTCGGCGAGCACCTGCAACGTCACCGTCTTGCCCGTCCCGGTCGCACCGGTGACAAGGCCGTGGCGGTTGGCGAGCTTCAATTCGATGACCTCAGCACTCGCTTCCTTGGTGCGCGCGTTCGAGATACCGAGCAGGATCGCCCCGCCCGAGACGTATTCGGCGCCGGGGGCGCTCTGGCGAGGCGCGGGATCGGTTGTCATGAGGGGTTCCTTCGAAGCGGCGGGCGACTCAATACGCGGCTCGGCGCTTATACGCTACGCGCGCCGCACCCCGTAAGTCTGCTTCACTGGATCACGTAGTGGATCACATACACGAGGTCATCGGCCTTGGCATCGGGAGGAGGAGGGGCGAAGCGGGCCCGCTTGATCCATTCGAGCGCTACATCGTCGAACACATGGTCCCGGCTCGACTGCAGCATGCGTATGCGGGTCGGCTCCCCTGTCGGCGAAATGACGAACATCATCCGGACCTCTGCGAGGTTCATCCATATCTGCGGCTTCGACAGCGCGAGCTTTTTCAGCACCGAAGTGCGGTAGCCGTTCTGCTTGCCCTTGGGAGCGGCGGCCAACCTCTGGGTGGCAATGTTGGGCTTTTGGGGATCAGGGGTATCGGTTGGGGGCCGCGCCTCGCGTGCCTCCTGGGCCTCGCTCGCTTCGGCCGCCGGATTGGGGCTGACGCGGACCACCGGATCGCCGGCCGCAAAATCATATTCGAGACCCGGCTGCACGATGCCATCGTCGGCCTCTATGAGCTTCAGGCCCTTACCCGGCTTATCCTCCTGCTCGGCCTTTTCAATTGGAGGCTGCTCCGGCTTTTGGGGTTTTTCCGGCTTCGGGT
>Ga0075030_100006840_pt1 | contig 10202 bp, 8 predicted proteins | sample LitLauG_LLR_2012_FD_71393 | JGI IMG/M metagenome (GOLD analysis project Ga0075030, IMG submission 71393) | Freshwater sediment microbial communities from Pennsylvania, USA - Little Laurel Run_MetaG_LLR_2012 | ecosystem: Environmental > Aquatic > Freshwater > Creek > Sediment | place: USA...
AGGCGCGACATCGCCGACTTTTGCGTCAATGTAGCCCTCTACCTGCCGCTTGGCATGGCCGGGTACCTGGCTTTTCGCAAACACCGGATTGCCGGCCCCGTCGTGATTGGAGTCCTGCTGTCTGCGACCGTCGAAATGCTTCAGCTTTTTACACCCAACCGCCATTGCAGCACTTTCGATCTGCTCAACAACTCACTGGGCTCGGTCGCCGGAGTGCTATGCGGACGTGTGTTCGAAAATCTCGCCCGGCCGCGGCTCGAAGCGCTGGGGCGCTGGAGATCCGTCGACCGGTCAGCCCTGGCCCTGCTGTTTTGCTGGGCTGGCTCAATGTTATTCCCCCTGTTTCCCATCACTTCACTGCCCTCCCTCCGGCAGCAGGCGGTGTTGTTTGCGCAAGGGCCGTGGTTTCCCTTCATCCCGTTTTTCTCGGGCGCGATAGTCTGGCTGGTATGCGGAAGGCTATTCCGCGCCGCTGGAGTCCGCTCCCCGGAGTTCTGGCTGGCGCTTTCACTTTTGCTCGTGCCCGCTCAGTTTGTGATCGTCTTCCGCCACCCGGCGCCAGTGGATTTCCTCGCTTCAATCACGGGCTTTCTGCTCTTTTTTTCCATGGGCAGGAGTCGAGCCACGGAAAAGGCATGGGCCTGGGGTTTCATCGCTCTCCTGGTGCTTCGGGGCCTTGCGCCGTTTCACTTCACTTTTACCCGCCCGCAGGAGTTTAACTGGGTTCCTTTTGGGCCTTTCCTGGCCATGGACTGGCAGGCTGGAATCGTCGTCCTGCTGGGGAAGGTTTTTTACTACGGGACCGCCGTGTGGCTGGTGCGCGCGGCCGGCGTCCGGTGGCGTGTGGCCGCCCTGTCTGTGGCGCTGGTTCTGACAGCGCTGGAGTTGCTGCAGATCGGGCTGCCCGGCCGGACACCGGAAATTACCGACCCCCTGCTGGCCTTGATGCTCGGCGGTGGCCTCCATGCCCTCAGTCCCCATCGCCATTCCGGCGAGGTTCCACCGTTCGCCGGAATCGCATAGGCCATGCCGGTTGCCCGGCCAAACAGGCTTTGGAACTTCCAATGCTATACTCGATCCCAGCGTGCTGCAAGATCAGAATCAACAGGTTACGGTTCGCCGTTTGCCTGATGGCTGTGCTCATGCGGTTATCCGGCATAGCCTGGACGGCCCGTCACTGCGGATGGATTTAGACCCGGTTCCCGCCAAAGCAGACCTGAACGCGGGCGACCTGGTGGAGGTTAATTGCCCCGACACTATGTATTTAGGCGAAGTTCGCAGCTGGCAGGGCGCGACCATGATCGTCGGTGTGGAACACGCTCTTGACCGTGAGACACTAGCGCGAATCCAGCAGGTCTGGCATGGCCGGAACGACCGGTGAAGAGCTTCTTTTGAGCTGCCGGTGGCCTCCTTCGTTCCCCGGAGGGTATGGAAGGGACTAACCCCGTATGGACCTGACCGAATTGATGCTGGCTTGCGGTAAAGCCTTCATCGTTTCGTTTGTCCTCGCGCCTGTCGTCCGCGATGTTTTCCGCTCCTACAACGTCGTCGACCGCCCCGGCCGGCGGAAAGTGCATGCCTATCCTATTCCCCGTGTTGGCGGCGTGCCCATCGCCATCGCCTACGTCCTGTCGCTCGTGTCGCTGCGCGGACCCGGTTCGGTCTTTCCTGCCCACTGGCTGCCGACGATTCTTTCCGGCGCGCTCATAATCTTCCTGACTGGCCTGATCGACGATTTCCTGAATCTCAAACCTGTCGTCAAGCTGATCGGTCAGATCGCCGCGGCCGTTGTCGCTTACGCCAGCGGTCTGCGCATCGATTACCTGGGCAGTATCCCGCTACCCGTCTGGCTGAGCCTCCCCATCACAGTTTTCTGGTTACTGCTGACGACCAATGCGCTGAACCTCATCGACGGCCTCGACGGGCTCTGCGCGGGGATAGGGTTCTGGGCCACCATCTCGTTTTTTGCCGTCGCCTGGATTAACAACGCCACCGTGCTGGCCTTTACCGCCCTGCCGCTTGCGGGTGCCCTGCTTGGTTTCCTTTTCTTCAATTTCAATCCGGCAACGGTCTTCCTCGGCGATTCAGGCGCGCTGCTGATCGGCTTTCTCCTTGGCTGTTTCGGCATTATCTGGACCGGCCACGGCGTAACGGCCACGGGAATCGCGGTCCCGTTGCTCGCGCTGGGCGTTCCAATGCTGGATCTCGGTTTATCCATCATTCGGCGCAGCCTGAAAGGGCAGCGCATTTTCTCCGCGGACCGGGGGCACATCCACCATCGCCTGCTCGACCGCGGCCTCAGCGTCCGTCGCGCCGCAATGTTGCTTTACGCGGTAGGGATCGTTGGCGGTATTGCCGGCCTGTTGCTCACGTGGTCTGGCGGAAGCGCTGCTTTGCGATGGATGATTATCGCCGCCGTGGCGCTGGCAATACTGGCCGGTATTCGAAACTTGCGGTACGCTGAGTTTGAGACTGCCGTGAGCCTTTTGTTTCGGGGAGATTTTCAAAGAGTACTGGCGGACAAGGCGCGCGTGCAGCAGTTGGCACAAGCCCTGGAACGTACCCGTACCCGGGACGAATGGTGGCAATTACTGGTTGCCGCCGCCGGCGAGTGGAACTGGATTCGCCTGAGTTCGCATGGCCCGAACGGAATGCGCGATGAAGTCCTCGCGGCAGCCCGGAAGCCCTCCTGGTCGTTTACCATTGAGCTGAACGACGCCGAATCGGTCGCTGTGGAAGGTGACAACCAGACGGCTGGCCGCGCTCCCGATCTGCCGGGCCTCGCAGCTATTCTGAGCCAGACCTTTCAGCGCGGCTGCCGCGACTGGAAGCAGCCGGCCATTTCGTAATGCGTCCCCGGGACCGGCTCATCAACCTTATGCTGATTTCCGCGGGTTTCGCGGTCGCGCTGTTTGTCTACAACACATTGTTTGTCGGCGGTCTCACCTGGAGTGAGACCTTCCTGACCTCCGGGGCTTCGGTGCTGGCCTTCTGGGCGGCTACGGAATTGAGAAGCAGTGCTGGTGAGGAATCGCCCACATGGTGGGTCGCGTTTGTCGAGCGGTTCTCGTTCGGAACCGGCGTCAACCTTCTTCTGCATGCCGTGCTCACTTACGCGTTCTTCCTCCGGCGCACACCTTTTCTGATTGCCGCCGGCGGCCTGATCGCCGCGACGCTCGTGACATTCCGCGCACAATCGGTGGCAGGGCGGGAGCGCGCCCAAAGACGATTTCTCCTCATCGGCTTTGATTCCATCGCAAAACAGATTTTTCAGCGTTTGCGCGAACCGCTCGTGGGCGTCGTCACCAGTCGGCCGGAACTGTTGCCCGCGGGCACGCCCTGTCTCGGAGGCCTGAGCCAGCTGGAAGACGCGCTGAAGACGCATCGGCCCACCAATATAATCGTCGGCATGAAGGACTGGAATCGCAGGATTCCGCCTTGGTTGCTGCTGGATTGCCGCCTGTCCGGCGTGGTCGTGGAAGAATCGCCCGCCGTGTATGAGCGGCTCTTCAGCCGCGTTTGCTGCGAAGGACTCCAGCCGGTGGAATTGTTGCTTTCTTCCGCTCTGCGCGGCGACAGCAGGACTATTGCCATTCAGTCTGTCTATACCGATTTGCTCGGCCTGACCCTGCTGCTGGCGTTGTCGCCCCTGATGTTGCTCATCGCGCTCGCCGTACGCTTGTTCGCCGGCCCGGGGCCGGTCTTCGAAAGCTTCGAGTGCGCTGGTTTCCAATACATTCCCTTCCGGCTTCTGCGCTTTCGCACCACGCGCCTCGATGGAACCGGAAACACCACAACAATCGGGCGGCTAATCAACCGGCTGCATCTCGCGAATCTGCCGCAGTTGCTGAATGTGGTGCGGGGCGATATGGCGCTGGTTGGCCCGCGCCCCACGCGCGCCAAATTCGCGGCCTATCTCACCGAGGTCATGCCGTTTTACTCGCACCGCTTTTCCGTTAAGCCCGGCATTCTGGGCTGGGCCCGGATGCACCATCCGGAAGGAGTTCGTCTGGCTGACGAGTGCGGCCAGATTGAATATGACCTCTTCTATGTGAAAGAAGGGTGTCTGTGGATGGATGCTGAAATCATTCTCGAAAGCGTCCTGCCGCGCCGCCCGGGTGCCCGGGGAGCCGGCGCCTGATGCCCGTCGCATACCTGCTTTTAATTTTTTCGGCAGCGCTGATCTTCCACATCGTCGCCGGCTATCCGCTCTTGCTGGCCTTGCGCCACGGCGGTGTTCAGCGACCGGTTGCCAAAGATCCGGACTTCGAAACCACGGTGACCGTGGTGATGGCGGTCCACAACGGTGAGTCCATGATCCGGCAGAAGCTGGAAACCCTGCGCGGGCTCGATTATCCGGGCCATCTCGTCGACGTTATCGTTGTTTCCGACGGCTCAACCGACCGCACCGAGGCTATCGTGCGTGAATTTGCCGGGCAGCGGGTTTTATTATTGACAGCGCCGCGCGGGGGCAAAGCGGCGGCCCTGAATCACGGCCTTGCCATGGCTACCGGCGAGATTATTTTCTTCACCGATGTGCGCCAGCCGCTTGAAACCCGTTGCCTGCGGCACCTGGTGGCCAACTTCGCCGATCCAGAGGTCGGAGCCGTCACCGGAGAACTGGTTCTGCTGCGTGGCGACACCGGAGAACAGGCGGATATGGACCTGTACTGGCGCTACGAGATCTGGGCTCGCCAGCGCCAGTCTGGGATCGATTCCCTGTTCAATACCACCGGGTGCGTTTATGCGATGCGACGCTCGCTGACCGCGCCATTGCCCGCCGATACGCTGACCGACGACGCCGTCATGCCACTGCGGGCTTTCTTTCAGGGCTATCGCGTGATCTTCGACCCGGCAGCCATCGCGTATGATTACCCGGCCGTTGCGGGCACCGAATTCCGCCGCCGTTTTCGCACGCTCGCCGGGCTCTGGCAGGTGCACGCGCGGTTGCCAAAGATCTTCAGCGGCAGCAACCGCATGCGCTTCCATTTCCTTTCGCACAAATTCGGCCGCCTCATGCTGCCCTGGCTGTTTCTCGTTTTCTTCGGCTCTGCCCTTGCGCTGCCCCACGCCTGGTTCCGGACTCTGCTGCTAAGCGGTGGCGCCCTCTGGTTGCTCCTGGCAGGGGTCAATGGGTTCGTTTCTTCGGCTTCGCCGCTGAAAAGGCTGACCTCGCCAGCCCGGACATTCCTGGTCATGAACGCGGCCGCGCTGGTCGCGATCGCCGTTTTCTTCGTGCCTGCCACCACGCTCTGGACGCCGACCCGCGTCCACCCATCGGCCGAATCGAAACCTAACCCGATCCGGAGCTGAAAATTCTGCGCGGGGTAGTGTCCCTAAGACCGCTGGCCCCTTTCCTTTACCGGACGTTTCCCGGCAGCCTTCATCGGTTGAAATAGCCTTCGCAATCAGCGGTCCCTAAAGCTCTGCCACACGCACCGTAATATTTGCTGACGACGCAATCCCCTGGCTTGCTGCGTCGAGCGGCTTCGGAATCCCGAGGTGCGTCGCGATACCCCGCGCCTGTCCGCTCTCATCCTCCGGATCGCACAGGGGTGCCGACTGTGAAGGCCCGCACATCGGCCTGCAGCTTCGAAAGCGCCCAGTCCTGTTAGATTTCAAGCCGTCTCCAGCAATTCGGGTTCCACTTCGGCATCCCCACGCAGTTTCCGCACCCCAAATCGCTCCAGGACCGCTATAATAGGGCTTTAGACCATGCTCTCCCCCAGGCTTCAGCTCAAAGTCGCGCAGAAGCAAATCCTCACTCCAGGCCTCGTCCAGATGGTCACTGTTCTTCAGCTCAACCGGCTGGAGCTGAAGGAGATGATCAACCAGGAGATCGTCGAAAATCCCGTCCTCGAAGAATCCACCGACGACGGCGAGGAAATTACCGCCGAAGAACTCCAGCCTCTCCTCGAAGCCGAGCGTTCCGCCGACCCTGCCGACCAGTCCCTCCTCGAAATGGCCGACATCCACCTCGACGGCCAGGCCCCCGAACTCGCCGCCCGGACCGCCGCCGATACATTAGCCGACAACCTCGCCGACGGCTCTGCCGTCGACACCCCCGAAGTCACTGAGGCCTCCGAAGCCTCTACAACCGACCCCTTCGACGAAATCGACTTCGGCTCGTTCTTTGACGACTACCTCGATCCTGGTTATCGCAGTCCCGCTGCCGAATCCGTCGAAAAGCCGTCGTTCGAAACCTTCCTCACCGCCCCGCAAACGCTTCCCGATTACCTCCGCTCCCAGCTCTCGGTCAGCCTCCTCGACGACGCAGCCCGCGACGCCGCCGAAACCATCATCGGCAACCTCGATGAAGACGGCTACCTCACCGCCACCCTGGAAGAAATGGCCGAGCAGGGCAGCTACACGCCCGACGTCATGGACCGTGCCCTTAAGGCTGTCCAGTCGCTCGATCCCGCCGGAGTCGGCGCGCGCGACCTCCGCGAATGCCTCCTGCTGCAGATTGAAAGCCGCAACGGCAAGGGCGGCGTCGCCTGGCAAATCGTCGCGAACCATCTGCGCCTGCTCGAAACCCGTCAGTTTAAAGAGCTTCTGAAGGTTCTCGGCCGCCCGCAGGAACACCTCGATATCGCCCTCGCGGTAATCCGCCGCCTGAATCCCCGCCCCGGCATCCGCTACTCCGGACCCGGCGCCCGTACGGTTGAGCCGGACGTTTACTTCATCCGCGACGGCGAAGATTTCGTCATCCAGATGAATGAGGACGAACTTCCACAGCTCCGCCTCAACGCTCAGTACCGCAAGATGCTGGAGCGCGATCAGGGCGCTACCAAAGAGGTTCGCGATTACGTCCGCGAGCGCTACTCATCGGCCATCCAGCTGATGAAAAATATCGAGCAGCGCAAGAACACCATCCTGCGCGTTTGCGAAGCCATCCGCCGCCGCCAGAGCGATTTCCTGATGCAGGGCATCGACGCGCTCCGGCCCATGATGATCAAAGACGTGGCCGAAGAAGTGGGCGTGCACCCTTCCACCGTCAGCCGCGCCGTCGCAAATAAATACGCGCACACGCCGCATGGCGTATACGAGTTGAGATACTTCTTTTCCGAAGCGGTTCAGGGGCCGTCGGGCAGCGATACGCCGCTCCTGCTCCTGAAGCGTAAAGTAAAGAAGATGATTGATGAAGAAGACGCAAAGCGCCCGTTAACGGACGATGTGATCACCGCGCGGCTCCAGGCGGAGGGTATCGATGTCACCCGCCGCACCGTGGCCAAGTATCGTGAAGACATGAAAATTCCGTCTACCCACCAGCGCCGCGTCCGGGAATAATCAGACACAATGAAGGTAACCTACACAGGGCGGCAGGTCGAACTGTCCCCCGCACAGTCAACGAATCTGATGGCCGAATTCGATAAAATCGGCCAGTTGCTCGACAACGGCAAGGGCGAGGCGCATGCGCACGTCATCCTGAAACACGAGCGGCATCTGAACGAGGTGGAAATCTCCGTTCCCTACCATCATCACGAACTGGTCGGGCACGGGTCGGACGCGGATCTTTTCGCCGCCATCCACGCCGCCGTGGGCAAACTGGAAGCGCAGGCGCTCAAGCTGCGCGCGAAGGAACGCGACGTGAAGCGGGCGCCGCGGGATTCGGAAGCGGGTGAAGAAGTCCGGGGCTAAATCCGTCCCGCGGGCGCCGTCCCGCACACCCCGGCCCGCCGCCGAACTGGTGATCATCACCGGGATGAGCGGTTCGGGCAAGGGCTCCGTGCTGCGTTCGCTCGAAGATCTCGGCTACTACGCTGTCGACAATCTCCCGGTCGATCTCATCCCCACCTTTGCTGAACTCGTGCGGGACTCGGCCACCATTCATCACGCGGCCCTCGTCGTCGACGTGCGCGAAGGCACTGGTCTGCGCAAACTGCCCGCCATCCTCCGGAGCATCCGCAACAGCCTGCGCACGCGCCTCATTTTCCTCGAAGCTGAGAACGAAACCCTGCTCCGCCGCTTCAGCGAGACGCGCCGCCCCCATCCGCTCGCGGCCGATCAGCCCATCCGCGAAAGCATTGCCCGCGAGCGCAAAATGCTGGCCCCCATCCGGGCTCTTGCCGACGTCACGATCGACAGTTCGAAGTTCAACGTCCACGATCTCCGCGCCTTCATTCGCGAGCGTTTCCAGGGCGAAAGCGCCGAGTCGCAGATTTCGCTCTACGTCACCAGTTTCGGTTTCCGCCACGGCGTGCCCCCCGATTGCGACCTGGTCTTCGACGTCCGCTTCCTGCCTAACCCGAATTACATCCCCAAGTTCAAGCAACTAACCGGGCGCAACCCCGCCGTCGCAAAGTACATCCGCTCTTTTCCGCAGACGGGCGAGTTTATCGCGAAGATCACCGATCTGCTGATTTACCTCCTGCCCCACTACATCCGCGAAGGCAAGAGTTACCTGACGATTGGTTTCGGGTGCACCGGCGGCCACCACCGGTCTGTGATGATTGCCGACCAGATCCGCAAGAACCTCACCGACGCCGGCTACCCCGCTAAAGTCGCGCACCGCGACATGAATAAGACGGTGTGATTCAGACCAAACCAGACCAGACTTGACCTTCGCTACAATCGAACCACCCCAACCCAGACGCTTTTTGACTTCCTTATCGCCGAACCGGTCAATCTGCGTAACTCCGTCGTCATCGCAGAACACTGAACGCGCCCAGCTCGGTTGCCCGTTCCGAAACCCATTCCACCATGATTGAATCGTTATCCTGACGGCTTTGACCAGTCGCGAGCCTGTGTTGGCGGCCTCCATGTCACGCCCCCATCGCCCCGCAGATCGGCGCAGCCCACGTGAGCTTTTCCGCCGTCGCAATCCAGACATCCAGTTGCGCCGCCAGTTCTGCCGGATAAGCCGCCGTTTTCCGCACTTTCATATCCATAAAGCTGTTCACGCACTCGAAGATCGCCGCCACATTCCCCCGCGTCTCATTCACCAGAAACATCAGGTAATGCATCCGCTTCGCCGACCGCGCCACGGGCCGCACATACACCGCCACCGTATCCCCCGGCTTCACCTCGCGCAGAAAATGCGTGTGATGTTCCAGATCGAACGTGCTCGTCCCGTGCGCCGCATGAAACTCCGGTGTCAGCCCGATCTTCAGATACAGCTCATCCCCCGCATCGTCAAAAATCACAACGAAATACCGGATATTCATGTGCCCGTTGCGATCCGCCCACGACTCCGGAACTAAGCACCGGTAACAAGGCTCGCCTGACTCACGAACCTGCTCAACAGAAATAACCGGCGGCTTCACGAACTGATCTTCTTCCAGTTCTTCACCAGATGCTCTGCCGTCCGCCACGCCAGCGCCTGCGCCGTCAGCGTCGGATTCCGCGCACCGCTCGACCCCATCACGCTCGCTCCCACCACGCCCAGATTTGGCGCCTCATGCGAGAAGCCCCACGCGTCCACAACATTGGTTTCCGGATTCGCGCCCATGCGCGTTCCACCATAGGCGTGCGTCGTAATTCCCGGCCCGTTCGGCGTATTCTTCTGCACCTCGATCGCACCCGCCGCCCGGAACCATTGCTCCATCTTTGTCTGCGCATGCATCGCCGCCCGCTGCTCGTTCACCTTCGGTCCGCTCGTCACGCGCGCCACCGGGTCGCCCAGCGGATCCTTCACATCCGGATCCAGATCAATCCACGTATTCTCATACGGCAGCGTATTCGTCTGCACATACGAACTCACCCACCGCCCCGCGTTCTCCTTCATGAACGCCTTCCACTTCGGCCCCCACGTCGGAGCGCGCCCAAACGTACTCATCCCCGCTGCGCCAATCGGATGCTTCTCCGTATTCACCTGGATCGACGCCCCGCCAATGAACCCCAGCCCGCCGTGATCGAAGTTATCGTCCGCCCAGTCGTCGCACGTCACGTTCTGCGCAATCGCTCCGTACCAGATATTCAGATCCATCGGGAACAGCGCCGTTACCGACGTCCCGCCCTGCGCCTCCCAATGCCCGAAGTAATGCCGCCCCACCTGGCCGTGATTGTTACTCAGCCCCTTCGGGAACGCTTTAGACTTCGATAACAACAGCATCCGCGAATTTTCATAAGTGTACGCGCCCAGCAGAACTACTTTCGCAGGCAAGAAGTACTCCTGCCCGCCCTTCAAGTAAGTAACGCCCGTAACGCGTCCGTTCCCGTCCACCTCAATCCGCCGTACATTCGCGTTGTCGTGGATCGCC
>Ga0075030_100006841_pt1 | contig 10201 bp, 8 predicted proteins | sample LitLauG_LLR_2012_FD_71393 | JGI IMG/M metagenome (GOLD analysis project Ga0075030, IMG submission 71393) | Freshwater sediment microbial communities from Pennsylvania, USA - Little Laurel Run_MetaG_LLR_2012 | ecosystem: Environmental > Aquatic > Freshwater > Creek > Sediment | place: USA...
GTTACTTCATGTCCGTCGGCCAGGACGGCCTCGACGACAGCCGGGCCCAAGAAGAAGGTTCCGCCAAGCACCAAAATCCGCTTAGGGTTGCTGCTGGCTAGGGCCGGCCATGATATCGACGACAGTCCCGTGGCGGCGGCTGTTAGTAATGCATTTCTTACGAATTCTCGGCGATCCATGTGTCTCCCCGACCTTAGACAGACGTATCGGCACTGAAAACGTTTAAGAAGTATGTAAAACCCGGCGCTTCCGTGCCGGGAAAGCTCTCATCATTCCGAGCCGGCGGGCTGAACTTGGGGAGGCGAGCCGGGCGACGCGCGGTCCAAGCTCCTTAAACGCCAAAGGCCGCCAACCTCGTGCCGCAGACTCCAACTTTGACAACAATCCCGCGGCCCGAAGAAAAAAAAGGGCACAAGCGCTCAGCCTGTGCCCTTGGTGGCTACCCTTCAGAATGGCCTGGAGGGAAAAACGTCGAGCGAAAACACCCCGAAATTGCTGTTGGGATCGGCGAACGGTGAGCCTGTAACTTCTTTTGTGCATCCGCTGGTGTTCTGGATTCTCAGCAGCGCCACCGAAGACGGGCCACCAAACTCGCCTACCACCAGCCCGGTCCCGCTTGGTGTCGTCTTGACCGTATGCAATCCCGCCGGGAAACTCCACGTTCCGGGATTAAGCGTGGTTGGGTTGGTGAAGACCCCCGTACAGCCCGTGCTCGGGATCGCCGACACAATCCCCAAGCCGGAGAGTCTTGCGGTAGTCACCTGACTGGAATAGTCGTTGCTGATGTAGAGGTAGTTCTTCCCCGAGATGAAGCCCGGGCTGATCCACACGTTTTGCGAGTTCACGCCAGGTCCCAGATTCACCCCCGACGCATTCGCCGGTCCTCCGTAGTCTACGGTCGTGCTGAGCGCCCCGCTGGGCAGGATTTTGGCAACCTCGACTTCAGTACCGAGAGGCTGATTATCCCCGAAGACCGCATATTTTCCATTCGCGGTGATATCTACTCCCTCAGGAATTGCGCTCTGGTTGATGAAGCCGGTGGAGGTCACCAGTGGCTTCGGGACCAGACTCGCGCCCACAATCTTAAAGGTTTGAACGGAGCCATCGCCGTAACTCACCACCACGACGTGAGGACCTGTCTTGGTAACGGCCATCCCCTGAGGCGGGGCGCTGCCGGAGATGCCAACCGCAGGTGTGGAAGACACCCAGGTCAACTTGCAGTTTCCGGGATTCACCTTGAAATAGGCGATCTTGCTTTCCCCCGTGAAACCGGCAAAGAGGTACGGGAAGCCCACGCGCCGGTCTATGGCGAGAGGAATCCCCAGATTATTCGCGCCGCTGGTGTCGGTCGGGTCCACAAAGTTCCCAACGTAGGTGAGAACCCCAGTGCCGGCATTAATCTTGTAAGCGGCAATATCACCGTTCGGAAAAGACGAAGTCACCAGCGGATCGGAAACAAACAGACAGTTCTTGAAGTTCGTGCCGTACGCGATCGCCACTTCCTGAAGTGGCGCAAAGAACTTTCCCAGCCCGGTGCCAAAGGTGGCATAAGGCGATCCCGCAATAATGGAGAGAGCCGGTCCGGGTACGACCTTGTAGCCGGTTGCAGTATTCGCCCCGCTGTTGAAGTTGTTGTCGTTGACGTACACAAATTGCGCGTACGCGTGGAGTGGACACATTCCAGCCAGCACAACAATGACTGAAACGAGCCGGAACAGGGTGAGACGGTTTCGTGACATGGTTCTCCTCGGATTCTTCGTTCGGTTGTCGACTGATATATCTACAAACCAGAATGGGCTGTGCGCCAACGTAGCTCAGCGCAAGCCTGGGCTCCCGGAGATACTCCTGGCTACTTCGGAAACAATTTGTTAGTTGAGACTACCCCCGACTGAACAGCTCGGGGTCAAGCCGATTCGTTTTGTGGTCTGTGATTCGGCGGCAATGCTACACGACGATTTGCAGCGAACAATGGCCAGAACGTGCCATAGAGGCGCGGGATCGAAACCTTGAAACTCTTGACGTGGGATGACAAACAATAGAAGTCGCCGCGCTCCCTCCTCTACGCTCCCTCGCGCGAATGATGAAAAGAAAGTTGGTACCACGTGGAAGAGCGGCCCTTCAGGGCCGCGTTAGCGCACGCCGAGAGAGGCCTTCAGGCCCGGTGTTCCTGCCTTTCGTCGTTTTCGGATCATCGCAATCCGCGCAAGGTTGGGACGTCAAAAGCAGGCCCCCATTCGACTCCCCTCGCCACGCGCGGGTTCGCTCAGGGCAGGCTCTCGACTCGGCTCGGGATGCAGAGATTTAGAAGTCGCCGAGCTTCCTCCGCTGCACTCCCTCGCGCGATCGATAAGAAGATCAACCTTCCGCGGCCCTGGAGGGCCGCTCTTCCACGGTGGTCCCAAGTTCTCAGTTTCGGGTTCGGGTTCGGCCGTTGCTACTCTTCGCCATGAAAAAGCGGATCCCCGCCCAAGCCAAGCTTGAACGGGGATTCCTCGCGAGCGATTACTCTGCGAACCGCAGCACCAGACTCTTCCCTTGCAGAGCTTCCATCCGGGAAATCTCATCGAGCGCCCGGTCGAGCGATTCCGCCGGACAGCTCTGGGTCAGAATTTTGACCTGGCTGCGGTCGTTGCCGTTCTTGGCCCAGGTGGCGGCGGCACGCTGCACCGTGATTCCGTTGCGCTCGAGCACAGTCGTGATCGGACCGATCGCGCTCGGCTCGTTCACCGGGAATCGCAGGTAGCGACGGCTGACGATGTTGGGCGTCTTCGTGTCCATGGTGCGCTTGGAGAGCGGCGAGCGGCCCGTCTTGTTGCAGGCGATGTCGACGATGTCCGAGAGCACGGCGCTGGCGGTGGGCAGTGAGCCCGCGCCTTTGCCGTGGAAGAGCATTTCGCCGACGGCGTCTCCGCGGACGAGGACGGCGTTGTTCTCGTCGCGAACGCTGGAAAGCTGGTGCGTGCTTGGCAAGAGCACTGGCTCGACGCGCAGTGTGACGGCGTCACCGGCCATTTCAGCGGTGGCGACGTGGCGGATCACGCAGTTGAGTTCTTCGGCCATGCGCAGATCGTCGGCGGTGATGTCGCGAATACCCTGCACGCTCATCTGCTCGGCAGACACGCGAGCGTTGAAGGCAAGCTCGGCCAGGATCTTCAGCTTCTGGGCGGCGTCGTGGCCGTCGATGTCGAGCGTGGGATCTTCCTCGGCGAAGCCCTTCTTCTGGGCCTGCGAGAGGGCCTCGCTGAACTCCGCGCGGTCTTCTTCCATGCGGGTGAGGATGTAGTTGCAGGTGCCGTTGAGGATGCCGGTCAGGCTGTGAATCTGGTTGCCGACCAGGCCGCTGCGCAGGGCGCGGATGATGGGAATGCCGCCACAGACGCTGGCTTCGAATCCGAAGCGCACTTTCTGCTGGGCCGCGGCCTGAAGCAGGCTGTAGCCGTCGGTGGCGAGAAGCGCTTTGTTCGCGGTGACCACGTGCTTGCGTCCGGCGAGAGCGGTGTGGATGAAGCTGCGGGCCGGCTCAATGCCGCCCACCAGTTCGACCACCATGTCACAGCCGTTCTTGATGACTTTTTCAGGATGCGTAGTGATGAGATCAGGATCTACGCCAGGACGGTGTTTCTTCGGATCACGTACGAGGATTTTCTTGATGGTGAGTTCGACGCCGGAGCGTTCGCGCAGTAACTCGCGGTTGCGGTTAACCAATTCAACCAGACCGCCGCCAACCGTGCCACAACCCAAAAGTCCGATGCTCAGCTGCTTCTTAGACATGGTCGCCCCGATTTCTTTCCTCCCGGAGCACCGCCAGCGATCGAGGGCACCAGGAGGACTTCGTCTCCGTCCTGGAAGGCGTAGGTGGGGCCACCCAGGAAGCGGATATCTTCTTCGTTGACGTAGACGTTCAGGAACCGCCGTATCTGCCCAGCCTCATCACGGAGATGGGGCTTCAGATCGGGGAACTTCTCGTCCAGGGTTGTGAACAATTCGTTCAGGTTTGTGGGCGAGCATGTAATTCGATCTGTGCCGGATGTATGGCGGCGCAGTGCGGTTGGGATCTGAACTGTCACTGTCATCTCAAGCCTCCACGGTTTCCCGTGCTTCGTAAGATTCGTGCAAGTACTTTTCGAACTCCGCGATTTTGGGCGGGATAGGAACTGCCGTTTCGTATTTATCGGCCAAAACGTCGGTCGTCTTTAACCCGTTGCCGGTGATGCAGAGCACGGTAGTTTCGTCCGGCGAAATGCGGCCTTGTTCGTATAGTTTGCGAGCGACGCCAACGGTTACTCCGCCGGCGGTCTCGGTGAACACGCCTTCGGTTTCGGCGAGCAATTGGATGCCTTCCACGACTTCCGCGTCGGAGACGTCTTCCGACCAGCCGCCGCTCTGCGTGATGGCGCGGATGGCGTAGTGGCCGTCCGCAGGATTTCCAATGGCGAGCGAACGCGCGATGGTGGCGGGCTTCTGCGGCTGGATCTCCGGCTCGCCGGCTTTCACAGCAGTCGAGATCGGAGAGCAGCCGGTGGCCTGCGCGCCGAAGAACTTCACCGGCTTGGCTTCGACAAGACCGATCTTCACCAACTCGTCGAAGGCCTTCTTGATCTTCGTGATCAACGAGCCGCCGGCCATCGGACACACGATGTTGTCGGGCAGCCGCCAGCCTAGTTGTTCCGCGATCTCGAATCCCACCGTCTTCGATCCTTCCGCGTAATAGGGGCGCAAATTCACGTTCACAAATCCCCAGTGATGCTCATCCGCGAGCTGCGAGCACAAGCGATTCACCTGGTCGTAGCTTCCCGAAATCCTTACCAACTTCGCACCGAACACCTGCGTGCCCAGAATCTTCGCCTGCTCAAGATCGGCCGGGATAAAGATCCAGGCCTTGAACCCTTCGCGCGCCGCCTGCGCTGCCACCGCGTTGGCCAGATTCCCGGTGGAAGAGCATGACACCGTGTCGAATCCGAAGGCCCGCGCGTTCGCTAATGCCACCGCTACGACGCGATCCTTGAAGCTCAGGGTGGGCAAACAGACGGCATCATTCTTGATGCAGAGTCGTTTAGCGCCGATTTTGCTGGCTAAGTGAGGCGCGCTGAGTAGCGGCGTGAAGCCTACCGGCAGATAGGGATGGTAATTCGCCGGGAGAGGCAGCAGCTCCGCGTAGCGCCACATGTTCGATGGGCGTTGGGCAATTTGCTCGCGGGTAAGATGTACCGCCTCATAATCGTAGGCAATTTCTAACGGGGAGAAACAGTCTTCGCAAATGGAACGCGGCTGGTTTCCCCAGGTCTTGCCGCATTCCCTGCAGCGCAATTCGTATCCGGTCATGGCAGCTACTCAACTTTCGAGTAACTGAAAAACGAGCCCTCTCGGAAAAGAGGCCCGTATAAACGGAAACCTCCTTTCCGGAAATAGAAGGAAAAGAGGCTACGGAATGCGAATAAGCTGCATGCCGAATCTCATGTTCCCCGTTTCCGGGAGAGAGTTGGCACCTGCGATCAGGATATATGATCCAGAACCGGTTGCCGTGGCGTCACTGGGCTCGTCCCTCAGCCACTCTGCATGAAATTCAATAGTCCGCTCCGAAGAGCGAACCGTGCCCAGTATCGTACTTGTCACAGGAGGGTGTGTCAAGAGGCCGGGGTTGGTAGTGGCTTAATTCGCCGTCGTTCTATCGGACAGTCATCCCGGAGTTCCGCGTTTTCTCCAGCGGAGCGAGGGATCTGGCGCGCAGTGCCCCAAATTAAGCCACTGCCGCGGGGTTCGGTGACTTCAGTGCCGAGGGAGCGAATGTTAAACGACGATTAACAACGCTTTACTTCCAGACGCCTGGCCAATCCAACCAGCGAGTGCCGTCGTTATCTGCACTTGGCGACGATCAGGGTGATGTCGTCGGACTGCTCGTGCGGACTGAACTTCCTGACGTCGTCGACGATGGAAGCGACAAGTTGAGTCGCAGGCTGTTCGCGATGCTGCAGCAGCGAGTCGATGACGCGGCGTTCGCCAAATTCCTCTCCTGTCCGGTCGAATGCCTCGGTGATTCCGTCCGTGTAGATGGCTAGCGTGTCTCCGCAAGAGAGCATGCTCTCGCCTATTGTGCAGTCCCACTCCCTGAAGAGGCCCAACACCGTGCAGGTCGATTCGAGGCGCTCCATGACGCCGTCATTGCGCAGCAGCAGCGCGGAGAGATGGCCACAGTTCACGTAGCGCAACCGGCGAACCTGCTCATCGTATTCGCCGAAGAACAACGTCGCATACGCACCCTCAGGCGAATTTTCGTAGAACAAACGATTGACCAGTTGAAGAAAACGCTTGGGTTGGTCGGAAGCGATCGCGCACTGGCTGCGCAAGTTCGCCTGCAGGTTGGACATCAAGAGTGCGGCTGCGATTCCTTTGCCGGAAATATCGCCGATCACCAGCCCGAAGCGATCCTGGCCAAGATGGAGGAAATCGTAGTAGTCTCCGCCGACCTGGCGCGCCTGGATACAAATGCCGGAGTAGTCGAGCGTGGGAAGGGATGGAAGGCTCTGGGGAAAAAGTCCGAGTTGCACCTGCTTGGCGATTTCCAGTTCCTGCGCGGCGCGACGCTCCGATTCCAGCCTGGCTGCGGCCGCGCGGCGCTGCGCTTCTACGGCGCGGCTCTCTTCGTCGTAACTGACCAGCGCGAAGGAATTGCCGTCAATGTCTTTGAAGTGCGTGATCACTCCGCCCCAGATCGGAGGCTTATCCTGAGCAGACGACTTGTCGTCGGGCGAATCGGGGGCAGGCGCCGGCCTCTCATATCGAATGCGCTTCAGGCGGGGCGTGTACTGGAAGCGAACACCGCGTTTCCGCCATTCGAGATACTTGGCCGGAACATCTTCCGTGACGAAGACGATCTGAGTGGCGCGGCCAATGAGTTGAACGTTTTTCGAATCGGCTTTTGGGGTGACTAGCGAGAGGACAGTACTTCCGTCGGGAGGTGCGACAGCAACCCAGCGCTCACCCGATCCGAAGCGGACATCTCCTACCAGGCTGAACCCGAGTTGATCCAGGTAGAAACGCAGGCTCTTTTCCTGGTCGTGCACAAAGATGTTGATCGCATGAATGCGCAGATGGGGTTGTCGCTCTTGGGCAACAGCCTGCGAGCCCGCATCGAACGGTGAGGGAGAACTGCCCATCGGCGAGAATTATAGCGTCCAGAGGAAGGACGTTCTCGGAGATGATCGCCAGCTTCGTGGCCCCCATCGCGAGTCGCGAGGCAAGCTTCATCACGGGGGCGAGTTTGCTGGTCGATGGAGAGTATTGCGCGTAGGCTCAAACGAAACCGCATTGAGAACTATTCCCGCCAGGTAGTATAATAGTGGTATGAAAGAGAAGACATCCATCACACTGTCGAAAGAAGTGCTCCGCGGCATCGACCGCGTTGCAGGATCGAAGCAATCGCGGTCCGCTTTCATCGAAGCTGTGCTCACTCAGTATCTGCGCAAGCAGGCGCGGGCGCAGGTGGAAGCTCGCGATCTCGAACTCATCAATAAGGCTGCGGATGAGTTGAATGCAGAGGTGGAAGATATTCTCCGGTATCAGGGGTTAGAAGAGTAGCGTATTCGGGATGAAGGTATGAGACGAGGCGAAATTTATCGCGTTCATCATCCCAGCGGCGATCCTAAACTCTATCGGAGCTTTGTAGTGGTGAGCCGCCAAACGCTGATCGATTCCCGATTCCCCACCGTTATCTGCGCACCGATACTCACCCGCGGACATGGATTCTCGACCCAGGTCTCGGTCGGCATCGACGAAGGCTTGAAACATGAAAGCTGGATCCTATGCGACAACCTCGTCAGTCTTCGCAAGGTGCAACTGACACGCTTCGTGGGGTCGCTATCGCGCCCCAAGGTTGAGGCACTGGACCGGGCTCTCAAAATGGCTCTGGCCCTGGAGTAAGCTGCCGAGCTTCGCTGAATTAGTTTATTTGCCGTACTGGTTCTTCTTTTTCTCCGGGTAGCTTGCGAAGTCGAGCAGGGCATGAACTGTTCGAACCGCAGTCTCCTGCCACCAGCCTAGTGCCCCGCAAACGAGATGATCAGTTGATCGAGCGGTAGGCCGCGATTGACGCGCCGCGCTGGTGAGATCGGTTTGACCGCGAGCGGGGTTCCCTTACTTTCGGCTTCGTCGAAAGCTTCGGTGCCGGGAGTTTCGCCCGTCACCTGGAAGTCGTCGATCTCGTAAGGGAGGCCGTTGGAGGCGAGTGAAGATGGGTTGTCCATCACCTGGAAGTGGAGGTGCGGGACGATGGAGTTGCCCGAGTCTCCAACCAACCCGAGCACCTGGCCGACTTTGACTTTGTCGCCCCGCCGGACTTTGAGGCTTCCCGGCTGGAGGTGGGCGTATAGCGCGTAGCGGTGCTCGCCGAGATCGAGTACGACGGAATTTCCGTCGGCCGCATCCAGGGAAATGTTAGTCGGATACTGGCCCGGTGTTTGTTCGGGGGAGCCGTCCGTGACCGACTCCACGACGGCGTCTGCGACCGCAAGCGCCGGCTGGCCGAAAATAGCGTAGCTTTCGAGGCGCTCGCGCGGACCGGAATAGATGAGGCCGCTCGAGTTGAGCTGTTCCCAGTCGACTGCGTAACGCTGCGCCAGCCAGACACGCCCGTTGACGGGCAACGCGGCGCGGGTATGGCGGGTCGCGTCACAGCACGAATCTGCGGAGATAAAGCGCTCGCCGCGCAGCGGCGGAGCGATGTGGACGACGGGGTTGCGGTCAACCGCAATATCGCCGCCAGTTTCATTCATTTCTTGATGACCGGGCGGCGCGGCGCTCACGTGCGCGGCGAGCCGGTGCGAGAGTTCCTTCGGAATTCCGCTTCCCGGAGGAAGCACGACATGCAGAAAAAGCAATGCCTGCGTACTCTTCGCAAGCGTGCCTGTCGGCTCGCGCAGGCCAGCCGGTTGAAGACGGGCGGCAACAGCAGCGGCATCCATACTCTGGAGGACGGCACCGTCGCCGAGCACTTCCACCTTCTGCACTCCAACCTCGGCGCTCGAGAAGTTCGTGATCCATAACTCGTAAACAAGGTGAACGCGTCCGTCGGAACCCGAAAAGGGCACGGGCACATCGTGCACGGAGAGAAGCAAGGGAGTCATATCCTCGGCTGCGCTAGCACGCGTCACGGGAAAGCTGGTCACGACGACAAGGATCGTGGCGAGAAGCGGCGTGGAAAAAGAAGAGCGAAGATTGCGCATATTGAGCGTCATTTGCTGTACTGGTTCTTCTTTTTCTCTGCGTGACGGGCGAGGCCGAACTGGATCAACTGCTCGATCAGGTCGGGATAGGCGAGGCCTGTCGCGCCCCACAGCTTGGGGTACATGCTGATCGAGGTGAAGCCAGGCATGGTGTTGATCTCGTTGAGATAGATCTTGCGCGTCTTGGGGTCCATGAGGAAGTCGACACGCGCGAGGCCGGAGCAGTCGACCGCCTCAAACGCTTTGATGGCGAGGTCCTGGACTTTCTTGGTTTCTGATTTCGCCAGCTTGGCCGGGATGATGAGCTGCGAGCCTTCATCGAGATACTTGGCCGTGTAGTCGTAAAACTCCTTGCCGGGAACGATCTCGCCAGGTACGGAGGCTTTGGGGCGGTCGTTGCCGAGGACCGAGCATTCGATCTCGCGGGCTTTATGCTTGGTGCCACCCACGCCTTGCTCGATCACAATCTTGCGATCGAACTTGGCGGCTTCATAGATCGCCGGTCCGAGTTCCTTCCTGTTGTGAGCTTTTGAGATTCCCACCGACGAGCCGAGATTCGCGGGCTTCACGAACATCGGGTACTTCAGATTTTTCTCCACCAGCTTTTCCGCTTTTTTCGGATCGGTCTCCCAGTCGCTGCGAAGAATGGTGACGTGCTTCACGATGGGTAACCCGGCGGCACGGAAGAGCGATTTCATGACGTCTTTGTCCATGCCCGCCGCGGAGCCGAGGACTCCCGCGCCGACGTAAGGAATGTCGGCGAGTTCGAAGAGGCCCTGGATGGTGCCGTCTTCGCCGAAGGTGCCGTGCAGAACGGGAAAAATTACGTCGACGTTGATGGCGCGATCGGATGCGCGGCGAGTAAGCGCGGCTGCAGTTTCGAGCGGCACCATGCCTCGCTCGCGGTGGACAGGCTCTGGCGGGACAACCACGGCTTCGCCCTTGGCGAGGACTGCGGCCCCGGGAGTCGCATCGGGATCGCC
>Ga0075030_100006842_pt1 | contig 10199 bp, 8 predicted proteins | sample LitLauG_LLR_2012_FD_71393 | JGI IMG/M metagenome (GOLD analysis project Ga0075030, IMG submission 71393) | Freshwater sediment microbial communities from Pennsylvania, USA - Little Laurel Run_MetaG_LLR_2012 | ecosystem: Environmental > Aquatic > Freshwater > Creek > Sediment | place: USA...
TTCGTGTTGGCCATGGCATGGCGCCGCAGCTGCACGGCCACCGCGCCCAGGTCTTTCTCGGTGGCGCTGAAGGTGGCCTGATAGTGGGAGAAGACGAGCGCCCAATGTGCCGCCTGAGAACTCCAGCCCCAGGGGTGATAGTAGTAATAGGACACCGGGGTGCGCGCACCACCCGTATAGGTGCTGCCGCCGTACTGCCGGCCGATGGCCCGCGACGCCACGGCATACACCATGGCCACGGTGTCGCATTTGCCGGCGGCAATCTCCGCACAGACGACCTGCAGGGGACCGGCCATTATGCCACCATTCTCGAACGCCTGGCGCGGCTGCAGGCCCAGCATCGATGCCATCGACCCGGCGTCCGGCCCGCCATAGAGGAAGGACACGGACAAGCCGTCGATGTCTTCGCGCTTCAGGCCGGAATCCGCCAGCGCCCGCTCGAAGGCCGTCCGGGCCAGGCCTTCGGGCGTGGGCGCCTGGTAACCGGGCGCTCGGGCGCGGGCGGCCTTGTAATCCAGCGGGTAGTCGGTCTCGCCCACGCCGACGATGGCGGCCACGCGGCTCAGCGCGCGGGATGAGCGTGGCACTCCGGCTGCGGTGGATTCTGGCATCGCATTTCCCCTGCGCGACCTTAGCGCATGATCGGAGCATTTTCATGAATAACAGCAAGGCTTCCAGCATACTCGAGGCGGCGGGCCCCACGCGTGCTCCAACACCGATCGGTCCTGACTGATCTCTCTGAAGGAATCCGACATGCCCCGTCCGGTTCGCGTTGCGCTGGTGGGCTACGGCCTCGCAGGCAAGGTCTTTCACGCGCCCCTCATCCGGGCCACCGAGGGGCTGGTGCTGGCTGCGGTCGTGTCGCGGGGCGGCGGCGGGGCTCGCGCCGACCTGCCGGGCGTGACCGTGGTACCGGAGCTCCGGGAAGTACTGCGTGATGAAGCGATCGATCTGGTCGTGATTGCGACGCCCGATGCGCTCCATGCGGACCAGGCCCTGGCGGCGCTCGATGCCGGCAAGCATGTCCTGATCGACAAGCCCTTCGCATCCACCCTCGCGGAGGCCATCCGGGTGGCAGAACGCGCGGCGCAGTGCGACCGCGTCCTCGCGGTATTTCAGAATCGGCGCTGGGACGCGGATTTCCTTTCCCTGCAGCGGCTGATCGCCGAGGGCGAACTCGGGGACATCGTCCAGTTCGAAAGCCACTTCGATCGGTACCGCCCGGGTGTCACCGACCGCTGGAAGGAAACGCGGGGTGCCGGGGTGTGGCAGGATCTGGGTCCGCACCTGGTCGACCAGGCCCTGCAGCTCTTCGGTGTTCCGCAGGCCGTCACGGCGGACCTGGCGGTGCAGAGGACCGGCGGGCCAGCGCCCGACTATGCGCATGTGCTGCTTCGTTATGGCGGGCGACTGCGCGTCATCCTCCACATCTCACAGCTCACCCAGGCGAGCGGATTGCGCTTTGCCGTGCACGGGACGCGCGGCAGCTACCTCAAGCACGGGCTGGATCCGCAGGAGAGTCAGTCGAAGGCCGGAGTGACACCGCAGGATCCGGACTGGGGCATCGACACGCAGCCGGGCGCGCTCATCCGAGCGGGCGCGGACGGACGTGAACAGGAGTGCGCCGTCCGGAACGAACGGGGCAATTATCCGCTCTTCTACCAGCGACTGCGCGATGCCGTGCTTGGCATCGGCGCAAATCCGGTCCCGGCGGAGCAGGCGCTCGCGGTGATGAACGTCCTGGAAGCCGGGCGCCTCAGCGCGGCAGAAAGGCGCGAGGTGCCGCTGCACCAGCGTGACGGATCCCGCCCCATCCCGGTATGCTCAAATCCGGATTAAAGACCGCGGGAGGGGCCATGCCTCGCTATTGGATGATCACGGACCGCGATATTCAGAATGGCGCGCCGACGAGCGATGTGGGGGACCTCAGTTACTGGACCAGCGACCAGGGGCCCCTCGATCAGATCTCCGGATGGAAGTCGGTCACCGCCGATCAGTTCAAGACCCAGCTGCTCATCGCGGCGGACCAATTTCCCAGCGTCGCCCCCGGCGACAATGCCGCCCAGAAGCACGTGTGCTTCCTGGTACACGGCTACAACGAGGGCTTTGCCGACGCCACTCACCTGTACCAGAGCGTCTCGCAGAGCCTGTTCGACGGCCCGAACGGCTTAGGCGTCTGCATCTCCATGGACTGGCCTTCGCTCGGCAGCATTCTGGGATACGAACCGGACCGGGATCACGCCCGCGAGGTGGCCTCCGACGTCGGCGATGTCTTTGACGTCGTGCACCAGACGCTGCTCAAGCGGCAGCGCGATACGGCCGATGACCCGACTCAAGCCTGCAAGGCGAAGGTGTCCATCATCGCCCACAGCATGGGCAATTACGTGGTGCAGAAGGCACTGGCCGCAGTGTGGAAGCGCAATAACCAGCCGCTGTCCGTCTCGCTCATCAATCAACTCGTCATGGTCGCCGCGGACGTCGACAACGATCTGTACGATGCCAAGAGCGAGGATGCGAGCGATGGCGAGGCCGTGGCCAACCTCAGCTACCGCGTCACGTCGCTGTTCAGCGGCCGCGCTGACGTGCTGGGGGCTTCGGCGGGTCTGAAGCATTTTGGCACGCGCCGATTGGGACGCAGCGGCCTGGCCAGTCGCCCGCCGATCGAAAGCGACGGCACCAAACGCGACAATGTCTGGGACGTCGATTGCTCGAGTTTCTTCCCGGCCTCGGTGCAGGGCATGAAGATTCACGGTGCCTATTTTGACGCGGCAGGCACACTCGAGCTGATGCGCGAAATCCTGAAAGGCACGGACCGCGCCGTGCTGGAGACCCTCGGCTTTACCCGGGGCACGGCCTGGCCGCCGAAGTCCGCGCCGCCGGTTGGATCCTGAGGCGGCCCACGTCAAACCCTGCCATTCCCCGGCATTCAGGCTGGTACACTGGTGATAACCGGCATTTCAACGGGGGACTTATCATGACGCGTCACGCGCTCCTGTCCATCATCGCCCTCCTGATGCTCACCGCTCAGGTCGCGGCGAACGGGGCCATCCCAGCCTACGTTGCAGCCGCGGTAGCGGACCCGGCTCGACCGCCCGCCGACCGCAAGCGGGATGCCGACCGCAAACCGGCCGCAACGCTGGCTTTTGCGGGCGTCCGACCCGGCCAGACCGTCGTCGAACTGATACCCGGGGCCGGCTACTACACCCGCCTGTTGAGCCGTGTGGTGGGCGCCAAGGGTCATGTTTACGCCGTGGTGCCCGCTCCGCGAGCCGACGCACCGCCGGGCGCACCGGATCGCGCGGCCGCGGCCCGGGCCATTGCCGCCGACAAGCACTATCGCAATGTGACGGTTCTGGTTCAGTCACCGACGGCGCTGAAGATCCCGCTGAAGGCGGATGTCGTCTGGACCTCGCAGAACTATCACGACCTGCACAACGTGCCCGGCATCGATCTCCCGGGCTTCAACAAGGCCATCTTCGCGGCGCTCAGGTCCGGCGGCAGCTATGTGGTGATCGACCACGCCGCGGCCGCCAACTCGGCCCCTGGGGTGACCTCCACCCTGCATCGCATTGAACCGGTCGTCGTCAAGAGGGAGGTGCGCGCCGCGGGCTTTGTACTCCTGAGCGAGAGTGATGTGCTGCGCAACGCGGCCGACACGCATGAACTGCCGGTCTTCGATCCGTCGATACGGGGCAAGACCGATCAGTTCCTGCTGAAATTCGTGAAGCCCGGCCGGTAGGTGATCCCACGAGGTGATCCCGCCAGGTGATCCCCGGAGGAGCCGGTCGGTCGACTGGCCCGAAGAGAAGGATTGCACGCGTGAACGATAGGGAAAGCCGTCCGAAGCTTCACGTTGAGGCGCGCGACATACCCGTTCCGACTTCCGTCAGTGCCGCGGCCCAGGCGATCATGGCCATGCGGCGGCCGGCGCCGCCTACGTATCCGGCGCTCGGGAACATCGCCGGCTGGCGTGCCTACGCCGCCTCGATGGAGCAGGTCATGCTGCCGGTCATGCGTCAGCGCAGCGCACATGTCGCGGCCGACGTGGACGAGATGGACGTCGACGGCGTTCGTGTCTTCGTGGTCACCCCCCATGCCCTTTCGCCCGACGCTCCCGGTGTCTTGCTCGATATCCACGGCGGTGCCTTCATCGTCTGCGGTGGAGACTGCTGCCGCGCCGAGGCGATCAGCCTGGCGGGCGACATGCAGGCGCGGGTCTGGTCCGTGGACTACCGGATGCCGCCGGACCATCCCTATCCGGCGGCTCTCGACGACTGCCTGGCAGTCTACCGGCGCTTGCTCCAGGTTCGCCGTGCGGAGGAGATCGTGGTGGGTGGCGCCTCAGCCGGGGCCAATCTGGCGGCCGCGCTGGTGTTGCGTGCGCGGGACGAGGGTCTGCCGCTACCTGCGGGCGCCGTACTGCACACACCCGCGCTCGACCTGACGAATGCCGGCGACTCCATCGAAACCAACAAGGGGCTCGACGCCGTCCTGACGGGAGACATGGACGTCATCAGCCACCTCTACGCGGGCGGGCACGACCTCAAGCATCCCTACCTGTCGCCCGTGTTCGGGGATCTCAGCCGGGGATTTTGCGCCACATTCCTGAGCGCCGGCACGCGCGACCTGTTCCTTTCAGATGCCGTTCGCATGCATGGCGCGCTGCGCGCCGCCGACGTGCCCGCGGAACTCCATATCACGGAGGCGGCATCGCATGGCGGCTTCCACGGCGCCCCGGAAGAGGAAAGGCTCAACCGCGAGGCCCGGAAATTCATCCATGCCCGTTTCCGGAGTGCGGCCCGGCGGTAGCGCGCGCCGATGTGGGATTGCCGGGCATCCGCCCGGGGGGTGTATCCTTAAAGATATGCGCAGCAGGGGCACGGGCGGCCGATGCCGGCAGATCCGCGACGGGGGTAGGGGATGAACGCAGCCATGGACACAGAATCCGCCGTGGACCGGCTCGTCAGCCTGGTCGACGCGGAGAACCCCTTCGACATGCCCTTCTCCGAGGTGCTGCCGAGGCAACTGGAAGCCGTCAACGAGCGGCTCAGGAGCCGGATCGACAGGATCAAGCTGCTGCGGAACCGGGCCGAAACGGCGGGCATCACCGAGATCCGCCGCATGGCCGACATGGTACCGCTGCTGTTTGCCCACACGGCGTACAAGAGCTATCCGGAAAGCTGGCTCACCGAGAAGAAATGGACCGGACTCGGGCGGTGGCTCGACACCGTCTCGAGCTACCGGGTCGCGCCCATGGACGTCAGCGGTATCGCCGACCTCGACGGCTGGCTGATGCAGCTGGAGGGCCAGGGGCATTTCGTCAGCTGTTCCAGCGGCACGACCGGCAAGTGCGCCATGATGAATGCCTCGGCGGCGGACCTTCACATGGCCGGCCACTCCCTGCTGCAGGCACATGCCTGGGCCACGGGCATCGCCCCGCGGCGCGACCGCCGCGCATTGATGCTGGCGCCGGTGGCGACCACGCCGCGCAACGTGGCCACCCAGAAGATGACGGTGGAAGGATTCAACGCGCCGGACGTCGAGCCCTTCTACTATCCCGCTCCCCCCATGACCATAGGCTCGATCACGGACATGGTGGTCCTGAACAAGAAGATTGCCGAAGGCACCGCCAGGCCGGCGGAGATCGCCCTCTTCGAGGCTCGAACGGCAGAACGCGAACGGATCCTGGACCAGGCCGTCGAACAGGTTGCCGACGCGCTGATCGACAGCCGCCATATGAAGCTGTACATCATGGGGCTGTTCGGCCCCATGTATAAAGTGGCCGAGCTCGTGCGGGCCAGAGGCTACGGCGGCAAGGACTTCAACTCCGAAAACACCGGATTCATCGGCGGAGGACTGAAACGCACGCAGTTGCCGCCCAACTACCGCGAATACATCCTGGAGACCTTCAATCTGGCTCCGGAGCACCTGCTGCACGGCTATGGCATGCAGGAACTCAACACAAACGCCATCCGGTGCAGGGCCGGTCGCTACCACATGGCACCCTGGGTAATGTTGCTGCTGCTGGACGAGTCGGGCGAGCACCTGATCGAGCCGACGGGCGGTGAACTGGAGGGTCGCGCTGCATTCTTCGACCTGTCACTCGATGGACGCTGGGGAGGATTGATCTCCGGAGACAAGGTGCGTGCCACCTATGAGCCGTGCGCATGCGGCCACCGCAGCCCCTCGATCGCCGACCACATCATGCGGTACGCCGACCTGGCAGGCGGCGACAAGATCGCCTGCGCAGGCACGATCGATGCCTATGTCAGGGGCGTATCCTGATGAACCTGAGAGTATCCGGCGCGCCCGGCGAATGCGGGCGCATGAAGGGGAAGATGCGATGAGCGGCCACAGCAAGCCACGGGTTGCCGTCATCACCGGCGCGAGTTCGGGGATTGGCCTGGTCACCGCCAGGGCACTGGCCGCGCAGGGGTGGCGCGTCATCGCCCTGGGCCGAGACCCGGGCCGCAGTGCGGTGGCCGAGGCGGAGATTCGCGCGGCCGGCGGACCCGGCGTGCAGCTCGACATGATCAGGGCCGATCTGTCACTGATGCGTGAAGCGGTGCGTGCGTCGGGCGAGATCGCGGCGCGGACCGACCGGATCGACGTCCTGATCAATAACGCCGGCGGCACGGGCAAGGAGAAGGTGCTGACTGCCGAGGGCAACGAGGCGACTTTTGCGGGCAATCACCTGGGGCATTTCGTGCTGACGAATCGGCTGTTGCCGTTGCTCAAGGCCGCGGCAGCGGGTGCCGCGCCGGGCGCGACGCGGATCATCAACGTGTCCTCCAGCGGCCACGAGTTCAGTCCCGGCCTCAACTGGGACGATCTCCAGATGTTCGAGAACTTCGTGCCGATCGTCGCGTACTGCAATGCGAAGCTCGCGAATATTCTCTTCACGCGCGCGCTCGCCCAGCGGCTGAACGGCAGCGGTATCGTGGTTCACGCGATGCATCCGGGCGCCGTCAGTACGAATTTCGCCAGTCATGCCGATGCGAGCACGCAGGAATATTACCGGACCAAGACCGATCTCGTGAGCGCCGAGCAGGGGGCCGACACATTGACCTGGCTTGCGACCGCACCCGAACCGGGCGAATGCAGCGGTGCCTATTACCATCAGCGCGCCATCGCGCCCGCGAGCGCCGCAGCCATGGATCCGGACACCGCCGAGCGGCTTTGGCGGGAAAGCGAAAGACTCGTGACCCGCGCGATCAACCTGCCCTGACCGGCGGCGCCGTCCGCGAGGTGTGTTATCGGCAGTGGTAGCTCGAGGCCTTATCCGGATCGGCACCCGCTTCCAGTGCAGCCTTGGCAGGATAGGCGCAGAGCAGGCGCTGCCGCTCCGGCGACGGCACCGGAAGGCCCATGAATCCGCCCAGACCGCGGCGGCCGACCAGGGTTTCGGGCAGCCGGTTGTCCTCAACCCACGCCTGCAGCGCCGCCACCATGCTGCGCTCGGGTGTGTCCCCGGCTTGTGGCGCCGAGAGTTGGCCGAACTGATCCGGGCCCGTGCCCCCTATGCAGTGCTGTACACCAGGAATCATGAACAGGCGAACCGAGTCCTTCGCCCGAGGACCCGAACTGTGCAGGAGAGCCTGGTGGAATCTGAGGGTCGCCTCCGGTGGAATTGCCGCATCGGCCCAGCCGTGCCAGAGGATCAGCTTGCCGCCGTGGCTGAAGAAGCCCTGCAGTTGCGGCTGCGCGTCGAGGTCCGCTCCCACCGCGGCCTTCAATCGGGCCGGATCCCCGTTGAAGTCGAAGGTCTCGGGCGTGGCGAAGGGCGCCTGCACGAGATTCTCCAGCAAACCCTGAACCAGGATTTCGCCCTGCGGTTGGCCGCCCGGACCCGTCAGGATGTACCCCTCCCAACCCAACTGTGGCCAAGGCGTACCGGCTTCCGAGCCGGACGCCAGATAGCCGCCGGCCAGTGGGCGTCCGGATGCATCGCGCGGACCGGCGTAGATCCGCTTGAGCGCGGCAAGCTGCGGCGGGTTGAAGCACTGCGGCGAACTCGACGTGCCGCACGCCAGCTTCGACACATCGAGTTTGCACTGACGCGCGTCGGCCACCAGCCCGTCGACCTGACCGTCGAGCGCATCGCACTGTCTGAGCACTTCGTCCTGTAGAAGGTGTGCCTGCTCGCGTCGGATCGCGGCGCCCGGCGGGAGCTGCGCCTGGGCGGCGTTGATCATGGCCAGGGCCAGATCAGTCCAGACGGCCGCCGGCGCGCCGGCGAGGATCCCATCGTAGTCTTCGGGGAAGCGCGAAGCCTCCATCAGGCCCTGGCGGCCGCCATTCGAACAGCCGACGAAGTAGGCGTGATCCGCGCCATGACCATAGAAGGCGGCAATGAGCTTCTTTGCCGCGACCGCGGTGAGGTGAATCGCGCGCCAGCCGTAGTCGCGTACGAGCTCGGGGTGGCCCTTCGCCCAGGCGCTGTCCTGGGCATTGCCGCTGTGCCCCGTATCCGTGGAGGCGCCGGCCTGGCCGGCCTTCACCGCTGTACCGAGCGTCAGGTAGTCGATCGAGCCGGCAAAGCCGCCGGTGCCGACCCCGTACAGGCGTCCATCCCAGCCAGCGCTGGGCATCCAGACTTCAAAATGGATGTCCGAGCCCGGCTCCGGGTGAATGCGGCCCGCGACGCGGCAGAAGGCCGGGAGCCCGGAGAGGGGCGGTCCTTCGCCTGGATTTCCCGACATGCCGGGGAGGTGCGCGCCCTCGATGGGCGCAGCGGCGGGCTGGCTTCGGGCACTGACGATCTCCACCGCATCGACCTTGAGGTCGGCAAGCCTTGCACACGCATCGTGGCCTGCAGCCGCCAGTGGGGCGGACTCGGCCGGCCGTGCCGGCACGGCAGCACGCTCACTCGAATCGGCATGCGCCAGGCCGGCAGACCCGCAGAGAAGTACGGTCATCAAGACGGCTGCCCACATATTTTGCGATCTCATGCTTGAACACTCCTTAGGAACAAGGACTGGGTCAGGAACAGGGCCAGGAAGGAACCGGACGCCCGGGACGTTCATGGCATTCGGACGCGCGCTGCTGATCTTCGCGCACGGTGCTTTTTTCTGTTGTGACGGATGCGCCGCACGCCGGCGTCTATGACCTTGCGCATCGCATCCGCCGCGCCCGGGCTGTCTTTGGCCTCGATGGCATCGACGATGGCCGCGTGTGCGTGCACCGCGTCTTCCTGGAACCGGGCGCTGTCGACGGGCGAGCTGTAGGTGAAGGAGGCGACCAGCGCAGCCTCGATCACGCCGCCGGCCGAGCGTACCATTGGGTTTCCGGACGCCCGCCCGACGGCCAGGTGGAACGCCAGATCCGCCTCCGCAAAGGACTTGCGCGACTGGCCGCTACAGGCCATGTCGCTGATGTGCCTGCGCAGCTGCGCCACGTCGAGGTGGGTGCGGCGCTGCGCGGCGAGCGCGGCGGCAGCTGGTTCGAGCGCCCGGCGGATCTCGGTCAGGCTGCCCATGAATTCGTCATCAAGCCCGATCTGCACCCGCCACCTGAGGACGTCGGCGTCGAAGAAATTCCAGTGCACCGGATCACGCACGCAGGTCCCCACGCGGGTCCTGGATACCACGAATCCCTTGGCTGCCAGGGTCTTGATCACCTCGCGAATCACCGTCCGGGATACGCGGAAGCGCCGGATGAGATCAGGCTCCGGCGGCAGCTTCTCGCCCGGCCGGTGCCGGTTTTTCAGGATTTCAATGCCCAGCAGGGCGGCAATCTTGTTGTGGCTGGACATCGCGCGTCGGGCCGTTGATTGTTCGCAACAACGGAGTCTACCTCAATCCAACCCAGGGCTCGCTCCGCGGAAGACCTGCAGCGGCTGACCGCGGGTGCGGTTCGGCTGGCATAACGCGGCCCGGAGCCCGTGTTACATCATCTGAGAAGTTTGACTCGGCCATGCGCTTATGGTGTGATCAAAACACCACAATAGTATGATTTATGGGGAAGCTTGCGAGCCGCACTGCCGGCCGCTTGCCAGTCAGGTTGGCGAAGCACATGCCTTTTGCGGCGACGCAACGGCACAGCCCGTCCGCGGCAGCGATCCGACGGCGGTCAATGCACTGCGGTTGAGCCAGGAATTATGCGAATTTTCAAGGGGAGAGCCATGTCCAGTCATCTTTCATCATCTGCCGCTGCATTCAAAGTACTGCGCGTCGGCATCGTCATGTGCGGCTGCACAC
>Ga0075030_100006846_pt1 | contig 10196 bp, 8 predicted proteins | sample LitLauG_LLR_2012_FD_71393 | JGI IMG/M metagenome (GOLD analysis project Ga0075030, IMG submission 71393) | Freshwater sediment microbial communities from Pennsylvania, USA - Little Laurel Run_MetaG_LLR_2012 | ecosystem: Environmental > Aquatic > Freshwater > Creek > Sediment | place: USA...
GCACCTATGTCGGGCGCGTGCGCAGCCACGGCCATCTCGCCGCTCACCTCGACCCGCTCGGCACCGAGCCCGAGGGAGACCCAGGGCTTGACCCGGAGGCGCTCGGCCTGACGCCGGAGATCCAGACGCGCCTGCCCGCGAGGATCTTCCAGATGTACGTGCCCGGCGAGACGCTCGCCGACGCCCTGCCGCACCTGCGCGAGACCTACTGCGGCACGATCGCCTACGAGATCGAGCACATCGCCTCCCACCGCCAGCGCGTGTGGCTTCGCGAGCACATCGAGTCCGGCGCGTTCCGTGCGCCGCTCACCGGCGACGAGCGGCGCACGATGCTCAAGCGCCTGACCGAGGTGGACGCGATGGAGCGCTTCATGCACAAGGCGTACCTCGGCCAGCACCAGTTCTCGATCGAGGGCCTGGACATGACGGTGCCGATGCTCGATGAGCTGATCCAGCTGTCGGCGAGCATCGGAGCGCAGGAGGTCGTCGTCGGCATGGCCCACCGCGGCCGCCTGAACGTGCTCGCCCACAACCTCGGCCGCGCCTACGACACGATCTTCGCCGAGTTCGAGGGCGCCTCGACGCTCGAGGCCGTGACCACGATCCCGCAGGGCGGAACCGGCGACGTCAAGTACCACCACGGCACGCAGGGCACCTACCAGCTGCCGGCGGGCGGGACGATCCGCGTGAACCTGGAGTCGAACCCGAGCCACCTCGAGTACGTCTCCCCGGTCGTGGAGGGCGCCACGCGCGCCGCTCAGACCTCCCGTGACGGGCCGCACGCGTTCCAGAACACGAATGCCGCCCTGCCGATCGTGATCCACGGCGACGCCTCGTTCCCCGGCCAGGGCGTCGTCTCCGAGACGCTCAACCTGCAGGCCCTCGACGGCTACAAGGTCGGCGGCACCGTGCACCTGATCATGAACAACCAGATCGGCTTCACGACCGACCCCGACGACTCCCGCTCAACGCGCTGGGCATCGGACCTCGCGAAGGGCTTCGACGTGCCGATCATCCACGTCAACGCAGACGACGTCGAGGCCTGCATGGCGGCCGTGAGGCTCGCGTTCGCCTTCCGCCAGGAGTTCGGCCACGACGTCCTGATCGACCTGATCGGATACCGGCGGTTCGGTCACAACGAGTCCGACGAGCCCGCCTACACGCAGCCGGAGATGTACGCGAAGATCAAGGGCAAGAAGCGCGTGACCGAACTGTGGGCCGACCGCCTCGTCGCCGAGGGCGTCGTGTCCCCAGACGAGGTCGAGCGCCAGGCGCAGGCTGTGTGGGACAACCTCACGCTGCTGCACCAGCGGCTGAAGGCGAAGATCGCCGCCGCCGAGGAGCACGGCGGCGAACAGACGACCGGCGAGTACCAGCTCGACCGCACACCGAGCCCGGAGGTCGAGACCGCGGTGCCGGCGGCCCGCCTGCGCGCGCTCGGCGAGGAGCTCCTGAAGGTCCCCGAGGATTTCACCGTGCACCCGAAGCTCGTCAAACAGCTCGAGCGCAGGCGAGAGGCCCTCGCCGACCAGGACGCCCACGCGATCGACTGGGCGCACGCCGAGGCGCTCGCGTTCGCGAGCCTGCTGACCGAGGGCACGCCGCTGCGCCTGTCCGGCCAGGACACCGAGCGCGGCACCTTCAGCCAGCGGCACATGGTGCTCCATGACGCGAAGACGGGCCAGACCGTCTGCCCGATCCAGACGCTGCCCGGCGCGATCGCGCCGCTCGAGCTCCACAACAGCCCGCTGTCCGAGCTGGCGTGCCTGGGCTTCGAGTACGGCTACAGCCAGGAGGCCCCAGAGACGCTCGTGCTGTGGGAGGCCCAGTTCGGGGACTTCGTCAACTCGGCGCAGGTGATCATCGACCAGTTCATCGTCTCGGGCCTGGCGAAGTGGGGCCAGACATCACGGCTCACGCTGCTGCTCCCCCACGGCTACGAGGGCTCCGGCCCCGAGCACTCCTCGGCGCGCCTGGAGCGCTTCCTGCGCAGCGCCGCCGAGGGCAACCTGCGCGTTGCGAGCCCGACGACCCCCGCCCAGTACTTCCATCTGCTCAGGCGCCAGGCGCGGATCGCCAAGCAGCGCCCGCTCGTCGTGATGACACCGAAGTCCCTGCTGCGCCTGCCGCAGGCCGCGAGCTCGATCGCCGACATGGCCGAGGGCTCACGCTTTGAGCCGGTGCTCAGCGAGCCCGGCGTGCAGGACGAGCAGGTCACGCGGCTCGTCCTGTGCACCGGCAAGATCTACTACGACCTCGTCGGGCACCCCGAACGCTCCTCGCATGTCGGCCTCGCCGTCGCCCGCGTCGAGCTCCTGTACCCGTTCCCTGAATCGGAAATCCTGGCGCTGATGCACCGCTACCCGAACCTGCGCGAGGTCCTGTGGGTCCAGGAGGAGCCCCGCAACATGGGCGCCCGGGCGCACATGTTCCCGCGGCTGATGCAGATCATGCCCGAGGAGATGCACTTCGGATATGTCGGCCGGCCGGAGCGCGCCAGCCCGGGCGAGGGCTACCCGGCGGCGCACATCGACGAACAGAACCGCATCGTCACGACCGCGATCGATCTGCGCCAGCCGATCTCCCAGTACCCGAAAAAGACGCCCGGGGAGCGCTGATGGGCGCGCTCTGGCGCCGCCTGCGGAACATCATGCGCCAGCGCAAGCGCCGGCGCGGCGCCTGATCAGCGCCCCTTCCAGACGGGGTCCCGCTTCTCCTTGAACGCTGCCGCACCCTCGCGGGAGTCCTCGGAGGTGAACACGGGCCCGGAGATGGCGCCCTGCCTCTCCCACATCTCCGCGCTGCTCCAGTCCTGCTGCTCCTGCAGGATCTGCTTGGAGGCGATCAGCGCGAGCGGCCCGTTCTTCGCGAGCCGGCCGGCGAGCTCGAGCGCGCCGTCGACGGCGCCGCCCGGCTCGGTTAGCGCGTTGACCAGGCCGAACTCGTGGAAGCGCTCGGCGGGCATCGTGTCGCCGGTCAGGGCTAGCTCCATGACCACGTGGTAGGGCATCCTGCGGGGCATCCTCAGCAGTGCGCCGCCAGCGGCCACCAGTGAGCGCTTGGCCTCGGGGATGCCGAGCTTCGCGCCCTTCGCGGCGACGATCAGGTCGCAGGCGAGGGCGATCTCCAGTCCGCCCGCGACGGCGAATCCCTCGATCGCGGCGATCAGGGGCTTGCGCGAGGCGCGCTGCGCGATGCCCGCGAACCCGCGGTCCCCATACCACGGCGACTCGCCCTTGACGAATGCGCCGAGGTCCATGCCCGCGCAGAAGAAGCCGCCCGCGCCGGTGAGCACGCCGACGGACAGGCCGTCGTCGCCGTCGAGCTCCTCGAGCGCGTTCGCGACGCCCTCCGCGAGCGCGGCGTTGACCGCGTTGCGCACCTCGGGGCGGTTCAGCGTTATCAGCAGCACGTTCCCGCGCCGCTCGCTCAGAACGGGCAGGGCCTGATCGTCGGACATCTCGCTGGCTCTCCTTGGTCGGGAGAGCGGAGCCTATCCATGAGCCGCCCGCCGCGGGCGGCTCAGCCTCACGCCGCGAACAGCCTCAGGTCTGGTTCGCGTTCGCCGCGGAGAACCTCCATCTCGACCTCCACGCAGTCGATCCCGCGGGAGGCCGCAAGGACACGGGCCTGGGGCTTGATGCTCTGCGCGGCGAGGACCCCGCGGCATGAGCCCATCGCGGGGTCCAGGCGAATGCGCTCCAGGTAGCGCGTCAGCTGCTCGACGGCGTCGATCGTGCCGATCCGCTTGATCTCGACGGCGATCCACTCGTCCCGCTGATCGCGGCACATCAGATCCACGGGGCCGATGTCGGTGGGCCACTCGCGGCGGACCAGGCGCAGGCCCTCGCCGCACCACTGCGGCGAGTCGGCGAGCAGCTCCTGCAGCTCACGCTCCATCCCCTCCTTCTCGAGCGAGCCGAGCACCTCGAGCTCGTGCTCGACGTCCGACAGGACACTGTCGATCGTGATCCGCAGCTGCTCCTCGCCGGCGCGCCGGCGGACCGTGAGAGCCGTCAGCTCCCCGTCCGGGCCGCTCTCCTGCTCGAACACCGTGGGAGGGCTCATCCAGTTCAGCGGCTTCACGCTCTGGCCGCCGCCGTCGGCCCAGACCATGAACGTCCCGTCGGCCTTGATCATCAGCAGGCGGACGGCCCTTCCGAGCTCGGTGTTCAGTCGGCCGGAGTAGGAGACCTCACAGCTGGCCACGATCAGGCGCATCGCCCGACGGTACCTGCTGGGCCGGATCAACCGGAGGAGGGCTCTGGGCGCCGTTGGTGGCCGGCGGATGGTGCTCGCCGCCCGCGCTCACCGACTCGCGGAACTCCTTGATGCCGTTGCCGAGAGCGCGCGCCAGTTCCGGCAGGCGCTTAGGGCCGAGGACGACCAGCGCGACGATCGCGATGAACGCCAGATGGACGGGATTCTCGATGCCCATTCCGCTCAGGCTAGCGCGGCCCGCTGACCGCCGGGGCGCCCCCTACGCTCTCCGCTTATGGCAGCCGAAGCGCAGGCACGGCAGGGGCGGCCCTATCCGCCTCCGCCGGCCCTGGAGCGGGTCTGGCCCGCGCAGGTCACCGCGATCATCGCGATCGCGTTGCAGCTGACGCTCCCGAACCGGCTGACGGTCGGCCCGACATGGCTGCTGCCGTCGCTGGAGGCGGCGATGGTGATCGGGCTGGTCCTCTCGACCAAACGCCTGAAAATCGAGGAGAACCATCCCCGCAGGCGGGTGATCGCGATCGTGATGATCGCGCTCGTGACCGCCGCGAACATCCTCTCGCTGTACCTGCTGACCCATTACCTGCTGCACCATCACGTCGAGAGTGGCAAACAGCTGATCGGCTCCGGCGTCCTGATCTGGCTGACGAACTTCCTGATCTTCGCGCTCTGGTACTGGGAGCTCGACCGCGGCGGGCCCGGCAGACGCGCGCAGGGACACGACGGACCGCCGGATTTCCTGTTCCCGCAGATGGCCGACGACCGCGTCGAGCCGATCGACTGGCGCCCCCACTTCGTCGACTACCTGTACGTGTCCCTGACCAACGCGACCGCGTTCTCCCCGACGGACACGATGCCGCTGACGCCGATGGCGAAGGGCGTCATGGGAGCCCAGTCGCTGGTCTCGCTCGTGACGATCGGCCTGATCGTCTCGCGAGCCGTGAACATCCTCTAGCCGCTCAGCGGCGCGGGCACGGCGCGGTGTACTGAACGTTCACCGTCTGCTGGGTGAGCCCGCCGATGCCCGCGAACGTGAGGGCGGTGCGAACGGTGAAACCGCCCTTCGGGCATGTCGACGGGACGGTGCCGTAGTAGACGGCGTGCCTGCCGCTGCCCCTCGCGGCGCCGACCTTGATGTTGATCCGCTGCACCGAGGCGTCGGGGGCGCCCGGGACGGTTTCGACGAGCGGCACCTGGGAGATCAGTTCGGGGCCTTTGCCGCCGGCGCCGGCGAGGTTCCGATAGCTCGCAGTGGAGGGGATTTCCAGCGACACGGGGTCGTGGCCGAACGTGAAGAAGTTCAGCCCGCCGCCCGGCGAGAAGAACGATTCGAGCGTCGCTTCCTCGGGCACGCGGGTGTGCCCGAATGCGACGATCCCCTGGACGGTGCCCGAGCCGGCCTTCGATCCCGCGGGGCACCGCGCCGGTTCCTTTTCGGTGAGGACGAGGGCGTCCGGGCAGGTCGGGAAGCCGGCCTGGTGGATGTGTGTGCCGGGCGGGAGGTAGAAGGCGACCCCAATCAGGGGTGCCGGGAAGCCTCCGTATTCGGTCCCGGAGATCCTGTATTCGGCTTCCAGCGCGGCGCCCGCGCCGAGCCGGTAGCCGGTCCCGGGGTAGCCGGGGATCGGGAGCGGGATCACTTTGAACTTGACTTCCGGCGCGGCCGAGGCTGCCGGGGCGGCCGCGAGCAGACTCACAACTGCGACGGCGATCAGGCTCAGCGTTCGGCGCATCGGATCCCTCCCTCCCGGCGGATCCGCAGAGCCTATTGCGTGTCGGGCTCCGGCGCACCCGGTCACCTCTGGAGGTAGGGTTTCTGCATGGGGCAGATAGAGGACCGCCTGGCCGAGAAAGGACTCTCGCTCCCCGCCCTCTTCGCGGCCCCCGGGGGGATGGCGATGAGCTTCGACCTGGTGAGGGTGCACGGCGACCTCGCCTACATCTCCGGCCACGGGCCGATCGACGGCTCGAGCGCGCTGATGCAGGGCAAGGTCGGCGGCGAGCTGAGCCTGCAGCAGGGCTACGAGGCGGCGCGCGCGACCGGGCTCTCGATCCTCACGTCACTTAAGGCCGAGCTCGGCGAGCTCGATCGCGTCCGCTCGTGGGTCAAGGCACTCGGCCTGGTCAACGCGGCACCGGGCTTTGACCGCATGCCCGCCGTCGTCAACGGCTTCAGCGACCTGATCCTCGACCTGTGGGGCGAGAGCGGCAGGCACGCGAGGTCCGCGATCGGCGTTGCCGAGCTTCCGTTCGACATCCCCGTGGAGGTCGAGGCGATCGTCGCTCTCGGATGAGGGCCGCCCAGTCCAGCATGCTCACTCGATCCCTGCGGCTCATGCTGTTCCTCGCGATCTTCGCGGCCAACCTCACTCCTGCCGGTGCGAGCGCGGCACCCTACGTACTTCCGGTGACCGGGGAACAGGACGAAAGCCTGACCGAAAACGAAGCCCAGTGCGGAGAAATCGAACAGTGCAACATCCGTGCGGCGCTCGAACAGGCCCGCAGCTACAGCAAACCACCCGGCACGAGCATCACGATAGACGTGCCGGCCGGGCACTACTCGCTGACCAAAGGGCCACTGGTTACCGGGAACACTCTCGCCACCTGTGAAGGCGGGGTGAAATGCCCGGTGACGATTCGCGGCGCCGGAGCGGGGCGCACCGTCATCTCGGGCGCAGGCGCAGGCGCCCTGATCAGCGTGCTCGAAGGCGCGGCGCCGATCACCGTCGAGGGCGTGACGCTCAGAAAGGGCGCACCCGTCGGCGTCGACGGCGGCGCGATTGCAATGCCGTTTGGTGAACTCACGATCCGCGAATCGGTCCTGACTGAAAGCACCGTCACGGGCGCCCGGGGCGGGGCGATCTACATGAGTGGCGGCACGCTGAACATCACCGACAGCGCGATCACCGGCAACAGCGCATCCGAAGGCGGCGGGCTCTACCTCCACAGGACCACGCTGCACATGCTCCGCTCATCGGTGACCGGCAACAGCGCCTCGGGGCAGGGCGGGGCAATCGCCGCGGTCGAGGCGAGCGGGGAACCGGTCGAAGCTGTCGACTCCACGATCGCCGGCAACTCCTCGGCGGTGAGTGGTGGTGGCGTGGCGCTCACCAACGGGTCCTCCCAGGGCTACCTGAGGTTCACGACGGTCGCCGGCAACACCGCCCCCGCGGCCGCAGGCGTCTACGGCAACGGCGCCCAGCTCACGATCGAAGGTTCGATCATCAGCGGCAACTCAAGCGGGCAGTGCGCGGGCTTCGCTGCAGTGAGCGCCGTGGGCGCGAACATCGTGAACGGCTCGTCGGCATGCTCGTTCGCCAACGAACCGCTCGCCGCCGACCCGCTGCTCGGCGCGCTCGGAGCCAACGGCGGCCTCGGCGAAACGATGCCGCTGCGGCGCGGGAGCCCGGCCGTCGGTGCCGCCGGGCCGCTGTGCCCGGGAGCAGGCCTGGGCGGCCCGCCGCTGGATCAGCGCGGCGTCCCGCGCCCCCGCGGCGCCGGCTGCGACCTAGGAGCATTCGAGTCGGCGGCCGATGCCGCAGTGAGCCTCGTCCCCTCCCCCGACCCCGCATCCGTCGGAGGCGCCCTCACGCTCACCGCGACCGCCATAAACGCGGGGCTCGACCCGCTCACCGGTGTCGTGCTGACGGTCCCCGTCCCGTCCGGAGCGAGCCTGCTCTCAGCTCCCGGCGGCTGCAGCGCCACGTTCGGGAGCCCCATGACCGTTTCGTGCCCGGTCGGCTCGCTCGCGCCCGGGCAGAGCCGGGGAGTTGCGATCAGCGTGCGCCCCGAACGCGCCGGCGCGCTGCTCGAGAGCGCATCCGTGTCCTCCGACCAGCCCGACACCAACCCCGCGAACGACTCGGCGACGACCGCGAGCGTGGCCGCGCAGGCCGCCGGGAGCGGCCCGCCGCCACAACCACCAACACCGCCGCCCGGCTCGCCGGCGGCCACGCTGCTCAGCCGTACGATCACCGTGTCCCGCAAGGGAGCGGCGAGCGTGCGGATCTCATGCGCCGGGCCGGCGGGTGCCGTCTGCTCGGGGGCCGTCGACCTCTACACCGCGGCCGGGACACTCCCGGCGATCGCCTCGGGCAAGCGCCCCGCGAAGGCGGCGCTGCTGGCCCGCGTGCGGCTCAGCATCCGGGCTGGGGCGACCGCGACGGTGCACCTGAAGCTGGGCGGCCCCGCGATGAAGCGCCTGCCCACCCACGCGGCGCTCGCCGCGCGGGTGCTGCTGAGCGCCGGCCCGACGAGGCTCTACAGGGTCACGGTGCGGCGCGGGCGCTAGGCCCGCTCCCCCTCGCCCCAGAAGAAGGGGCCCTGCGCCCTCGTCACGGTGATCCGCCACCCGAGCTCGGTGAGGCTGCGCTCGAGCTGCTCCGGTTCCTCGTCAATCTTCACGATCACGCGGCTCGCGCCGCCCGGCAGCCTCCTACGCACCAGCCATCGGGCCTCGTCAACAGATTCGCCGGCGGTGCGGTAGACGTCGTCGGCGAAGAACACGCGGCCCGCCGGCTTCAGCGACCGTGCGACGAGGTCCCAGAAGGCCTCAAAGCGCGCCGGCGGGACGTGCGAGAGCCAGAACCCGAAAACGACGGCGTCATAGCGCCGGTCGGGCTCCCAGCTGAAGATGTCGGCGTGGATGAACCTGACGGGCGTCCCGCTGAGGCGCTCGGACGCGTGCGCGAGCATCTCACGCGACCCGTCGAGCGCGGTAACGCGCGCACCGAGGCCGGCCAGCTGGCGCGTCCACGATCCCGGGCCGCATGCGAGCTCCAGCACGTCGCCCGCCGGCGCGAAGGCCCTGAGCGCGGCGTCGAGGTCATCCCCGCTCCAGCCGGGGATCGCCCCGAGCTCGTAGTCCGCTGCGATCTCGCTGTAGTAGGCGCGCTGCTCGGCGAGCACCAGATCGATCTCGCGATCGTCCATCGCCCGCAGGCTCCTACCGGGCGGCGGCGACCGTCGGCTCGAGTGCGAGCGCCTGCTCGACTAGCGCGCTGACCTCGCCGTCCGCGCCGAGCTCAAGCGCCCTGCGCAGCGCCTGCAGCGATCCCTCGCGGTCCGCGAGCTGCAGACGAAGACGGCCGAGGCGCTCCCAGGCGCTCGCGTCGCTCGGCCCGCGCCTCGCGGCCCGCTCGGCGGCCTCCTCGGCCAGGTCGATCGCGCCGATGTCTTCGTAGATGCGCGCGGCGAAGCGGTGGGCGGCGGGACGGCGCGGGTCAACGCGCGCCCAGTCGCGCACGGCCCTGGCGGCCTCCTCGAGCTTGCCGGCGTTCCAGAACGCGAGCGTCATCAGCCGCAGGACGGCGACGTTGCGCGGCTCAGCGTCGCGGGCGTAGATCAGGCGCTGGGCGGCGAGCGTGTACTCGCCTTCGGCCATCGCGCGCTGCGCCGCGATCATGAAGCGCTCGACGCGCTGCTCGGCCGGATCGGGCTTTGAGAAGTCCACGAACTGCATGCTGCCCGCGGGCACCGTGCGGATGCCGTGGCTGAATTTGACGCGGGCCCACTGCTGGACCTCCTCGCCGGGCTTGGTCGGCTCCGATGAGAAGTAGATGCCCGCCACGGTCCCGACGCCCCACTCGGGGTAGGAGACACACCGCGCGTAGCGGTGCACGACCGAGTGGTCGGGCACGCGGCTGCCGAACGGGTCGTTCGCCGCTTTGTCCTTGGCCGCCGCCCTCGCGCGCTCCTCGGCTTCATAGGCGCGGCGCCCGGCCTCCTCGCGCTCGCGGCGCGCGGCGGCGGCGCTCACCTTGACGGCGTTCTGGGACACGCGCCCTCCGCGTGAGCCCTCGGCGAGCCGCTCGAGCTGGTCGGCAGCCTCGTTGATCGCCTTCAGGTGCCGCTCGTGCTCGAACTGCCGGCCGGCCGGCGCGACATCGGGATGCCAGCGCTTGGCCATGCGCCGGCGCGCCAGTTGGACATCGCGCTTGTCGAACGGCGCCTCCAGCTCCAGCAGGAGCAGATGC
>Ga0075030_100006847_pt1 | contig 10194 bp, 10 predicted proteins | sample LitLauG_LLR_2012_FD_71393 | JGI IMG/M metagenome (GOLD analysis project Ga0075030, IMG submission 71393) | Freshwater sediment microbial communities from Pennsylvania, USA - Little Laurel Run_MetaG_LLR_2012 | ecosystem: Environmental > Aquatic > Freshwater > Creek > Sediment | place: USA...
AAAGCGAAACCCCGAGCGCGTCTTCCACTCGGGGTTGCACATCAGCCTGTCCAGCTTCAAGGCAATTATCGGAGCACGCAAATCAGAAGTCAAGGTTACTAAGGGAGTCTTCCTGTCCGAAGACTCCCCGACAGAGTCCCTACCTAAACTGGGAACGCTGTGGACCCGACGGGATTCGAACCCGCACCTTAAAGCTGGACAGGCTTACGTGCTGCCAATTACACCACGGGCCCTGCAACAACACTAACCGACCTGGCAGCCCTCGAATCATTGCCACCTGGAAATATTCCCCGAACGATTCCGGATTTGGAACGGCTGAACAGGGTGGCGCAGCAAACCTCAAGTGTTGCTGTGTGCGCTGGGTCTCTAAGCCAGCGTTACTTCACCCACGCCGGATGATCCGATTTATGGAGAAGCGCGACCGTGTGAAGCGTCGCCTCCATTATCTGGTTCCAACCTGCCTCACCCAGAGCCGCACGTAATTCCCGTTGGGCAGAGTGCCAGTACGGCAGCGCGCTCTGATATTTCCGTCTCCCTTCGACAGTCAGGGTCAATCGCAGCTCCCGCCGATCCTCACCCGGTTTCCCCGAGATCCAGCGTTTCTTTCGCAACAACGCCAGCGTCCGGGTCAGTGTTGTGCTGTCGAGCCCAAGTATGTCTCCCAATTGACCCTGTGAAATGTCTCCGGCGATCACCAGAGCCTGCAGCAGTGTGAATTGCGTCGCCTTCAGGCCCGACGGTTGCAGTTTGTGTTCGTAGCGCTGGGTCACGATACGTGCGGCGCGTCGCAGACTTGCACAGGCGCAAGGCAACGAAACAACTCCACCCCCATGTTGTTCCATAGTATGTATATACATCTGTATGCCTCCCGATCGCAAATTCTCCGCATCTTGTTAGATGCATATACATCTATTACGAACTGAGGAGGATGATCCCATGAACTACCTGGTCCAATTGAAACTCGCCAGCCGTCCCGCCAATCCACAAGAGGGCAAAGTCTTTATCGAGCAGATGATCCTGCCGACCCTGCAACTCTGCAAGAAGCTTGAGTCCGAGAAGAAGATCATTGCCGGAGGCCCGGTCAGCGGATCCATCGCGCTTTCTTTGATCGTGAGCGCCGAATCAGACTATGAACTCGACGGCCTCATCACTAGCCTGCCCGTGTGGCCGCTCATGGAAACGACCGTCACGCCACTCGGAACCTTCGACATTCGCGCGCAGGAAGTCCGCGCTCGTCTGGAACAGCTGAAAGCCCAGGGAGGTGCCCAATGACCACTGCGGCGATCTTTGGAATCAGCATCCTGGCGAGTTTGGTGAGTTCCGCAGTGGCGGCTCGACTTTTCGTATGGCCGCGGCTTCAGAAGATGGAGCCCAGTCGCGCCCTCACCGCGATGGTGGCGCCTCACATGTTCCTTCGCTTCCTCGGTCTGAGTTTCCTGGTGCCAGGCGTTGTTTCCCCTCTGCTGCCGCCCGGATTCGCAGTCCCCGCAGCGTATGGCGACGTCGTGGCCGGCGTCCTTGCGATCATAGCGACGCTCGCCCTGGTGAACCGCACCTCGTGGGCCACCGCGAGCGCATGGCTGTTCAACCTGTGGGGCGCTGCCGACTTGCTGTTCGCATTTTATCGGGGCAGCCAGGTCGCGATTGATCCTGGAACGTTGGGAGCAACGTTCTTCCTGGTGACAGCGCTGGTGCCGCCACTCCTGGTGACGCATGCGCTGATCTTTTTCCTGCTCGCCCGTCACCAAACGGCAGACGGTCGATCGCGTCCTGACGCTCGTCTCTCAAAAAACGAGATCCCGCGGAGTCAGCAGGCGTAAACTGATCGCAGTGAGGGAGTATGCGCCTGCTCCTTTCTTCTGCGCTGACGTTTTCTCTGGTCTGGGCACAGACTGCACCGCCAGTCGCGATCGAGCCCAGGACGGAAGTCGAGATCGAATTGCTGGAGAGCATTTCGTCGGAGACCCTGCACCCCGGGCAGACAATACAGTTCACGCTGGTGCGCCCGCTGGAGAGCCCAGGCGCAACGCTTTTGCCCGCCGACACCCATTTCACCGGGACCGTCACGAGCGCGAATGCGGCGGGACACTGGGGCAAGGCGGGCGCGTTTGACCTGAAGCTGAATCCGCTGAAGCTGGAAGACGGAACCCTGGTCACGCTCGACTTTCATCACCCAGCCAAACGCAATACGCGCGGAGAAAAGACGGGCGAAACCATTGGGAGTGCCTTAGTACTGACCTACTATTTCCCGCTGATCCCGGTTGCACTGATTGCGGCCTCACGCAAAGGCAAGCCGTTCAAGATCCGCGCCGGCGAACGTTACCTGGTCTACGTCACTGGGACCGAGGCTCCGGCTGCGGAGCCGGCGCGGCCGTAGTTTCCTTTTCGAGCACAAGTAATCCTTCGGCAGTCCAGACTCCGGAGTGCCATACGAAACCGACGGGAGTGAACCCGTCCTGATCTTGGCTGTTAAGGGCCGTCTGAAGGCTGGCTGCGTCGGCCGGATCGAGCACGTGGTACGAGTACGTGTGTTTCTCGCGCGTGTCGCGCTCGAGCAGGTGAGGGCGCGAGACCAGCGCGGCGGGTGCCACGCGAAAACCTTCGTTGCCGAAGGCGTTGAGATCGTGCTCCACCTGGGCCTCGTCTTTGGCGTCGAAGTAACGGTATTCGTAGCGTCCCGCACAATCTTCGGAGCACCTCTGCATCATCACCGCGATGCCGCCACCCTTGTTCGAATCGTGCGGCGCGATGAAGCGGTCGCCATTCTTGGCAAATTCGTTCACGTGCTTGAGCACGTTGTCGGCGCGCATCGCGTCGGCGACTTCGATCAGGCCTGACGTATCAGAAGGGGCGTCGCGCCGGCCAAGCTCGCGTTCGAAGTACACCTCGCGCGTGGCGGCGCCGATAGCATGGCTGAAGAAGACGATTCCCACCGGATGATAGCCTTCAACCGCGACGGAGAGCAGGTCGCGGCTTTTCGAGGGACCCAGAGCTCCGTGCGGAGAGTTGCGATACTCGTAGTTTCTGGGATGAGGCGCTTTTTCAAGCAGGTCCGTCCGCGCGACCCAGCGGTAGCCGTGAGCTCCTTGCTCATTGATCCAGTTGGTGAACCGGGCAGGTCCGCCTTTGACTTCGAGCCGAAGATAGCGATAGGTGTCCGGCGGCGCCGCGTCGAGGCGAAGCACCGTGTACTTGCTCATCGCCAACACGCGATATCCCTGGTCAGCGAGCTGGTTCAGGCTGGCGATGTAGGCGTCGCCGTTTTCGGTCTTCAGCACCGAATATTTAGGGAGAGCATTTTGCCCGAGGAGAAACGCGGCCAGGATGAGTGGCACGACAGAGCGGAGTAGGAGAGTCATTGCGGAGGCCCCTGGTTTCTTGTGAAACGCAGACAATCTAACCGATTCCGCGAACGCATGAATGTTCACGCCAAGTATCGATGTTCCGCGAAGAAATCACAGTGAGACGGGTCACATCTAGATATCTATCCAGACGTGCTCCTAGACCGTCATCCAGACGCTTACACCCTGGCCTGTCATCCAGAGGCGCGTTTTTTGCGCCGACGGATCTATGTATTCGCCGGCAGCATCGGCGTTGCCAGCGACTGCATAGATCCCTTCGACATTCGCCTCAGGGCAGGCTCTTCGCTGCGCTCCGGATGGCAAAGTGATGACAGGTCGTGGGCGAACAAGTGTAGCGGCCATTCACTTCCCACTCGCCGCCTTCTCCACTCCCGCCAGCATTTCGTCCAGGTCCTTGCGCGAGAAGTAGCGTCCGCCAACGATCACACCAGAGATTTTCTGTGTGTTGCGAATGTCGTCCAGCGGATTCGCATCGAGCAGCACTATGTCCGCCAGCTTGCCTCTTTCGACCGTGCCCAACCGATCCTGCATGCCGAAGAATTTTGCCGGGTTGATCGTGGCGGTCTGCAACGCCTCGAACGGCGTAAATCCGGCGGCAACGAATCGCTGCAGTTCCTCATGCAGGCTGAAGCCGGGGAATATGTACACGCCGGGAGGCGTGTCGGTTCCGGCAAGAAATGATATGCCGGCCCGTTGCATGGCCTTCACAACTTCCAGTTCCTTTTCGACAAATCTCTTTCGCGTGAAACGATCGTCGGTATTGAACTCGTGCACGATCTGATCGGTGAAGCGCTTCCAGGTCACATCTTTCCAGTATGCGGGAACATACTTTGCGCGGATGTCATGCCCGAAGTCGGCTTCATCAATCAGGTTGCCGCCACGCTCCCACACCAGCGTGGGGCACTGCCACGTTTGATTCTTCGCCAAAAGTTCGAAGAGCTTGGCGGCACGCGCAGGATCATACGTAGCCAGGAATTTTCCTGGGCCTTTTGAACCTTTCAGGAACTCGTCTTCGAGCGGCGATGCGCCTTCGAAGATTCCGATCAGGTGCTCAAAGCTCTTTTGCCCGGCATTCGACATTTCCGAAGCACGCACCGAATCCGGGACGTGCCCCACAAATGGGATGCCTTGTTTGTGCGCCTCGTCCGCGACGGCGAAGACGGCGTCGCGCGGGATCAACGATTGCAGCTTGATGAAATCCGCGCCACGGGCCTTGAGATCATCGACCGCGCGCTGGCCGTCTTCCGGCGTCTTGATCGCAATCGAACTGGGGAAGCGCGGCTGCGGCCCGTCGAGCATGGGGCCCGACATCACGATTCGCGGCCCGATCAGTGTCCCTGCTGAGATTTCTTTGCGCCATTGCTGCAGCACGTCCAACTCGCCGCCCATATCGCGCACGCTGGTGATTCCGTTAGCGATAAACAGCGGCAGAGTGACCTCTTTGCCGCGCGGAAACCAGTCCCCAAAGATCATGTGAACGTGCATGTCCCACAAGCCGGGGATCAGGAATTTGCCCAAGCCGTCGACGTGAATGCCCGCCAGCTTTCGGTCGGTGTTTGCGACAGGGTCCTTCACCTCGGCGATCTTTCCGTCGCGCACGATGATGGTGCGATGCGAATGCAATGAACCGTAGGCGGTGTCAACGATCGTGACGTTGTGGATGATCAGGGCAGGAGCAGACGATTGAGCCTGTCCCGCGACCAAGGCGATTGCGTATAGCACGAACAGCGCGCACCGGAGAACATGTCGCATGAAAGGGAATCTTATCGACGGTTTGGGCCGTCGTCAAAGACGCGCACACCCTCGACATGTACAATGAAGCTAGGCGACACGCGAAACATGTCCGTCCTTTCCGACAACGACGCACCGTTGAATCCACCGCGCAACACGGTCGATCTCTCCTCGATCGTCGCGTCGCTCGAACCCGACCAACTCATCTCTGCCAAACAAAAGCACCACTGCCCCCGCCGGAGCCTGACGGCCACCGAAAAGATCGTCTTCTGGGCCCTCCGGATCTACCTGGTCCTGATGTTCGCGGTAGTGCTCTACCAGGTCTTCACAACCGTAAAGTGATCCCCCTGTGGTCCTCCGTGTCCCCGGTGGTGAAAGGTTTTCCTTCCCACGCAAACGAATTACACTAGTAAGTTGATTCATACCCCGCACGTGCGTGCGTGAATCCCTGCCCCGAAAGAAGGCATTATGTCTCTCAACAGTTTCAACTCCCGCTCTACTCTCAAAGTTGGCAGCAAGGAATACGAAATCTACCGCCTCGACGCTCTCGACAAGCAGGGAATCGCAACCAGGCATCTCCCGTTTTCCCTCCGCATCCTGCTCGAGAATCTTCTGCGTACCGAAGACGGACGCAACGTGAAGAAGGAAGAAATCCGCGCCCTGGCGAACTGGAACAGCCAGTCGAAGCCCGACAAGGAAATCGCCTTCAGCCCGAGCCGCGTCCTCTTACAAGACTTCACCGGAGTCCCCTGCGTGGTAGATCTGGCCGCGATGCGCGACGCCATGAAAACTCTCGGCGGCGATCCGTCGCTGATCAATCCTCTGCAACCAGTCGAACTGGTAATCGATCACAGCGTCCAGGTAGACGAATTCGGCACCACCAACGCGTTTGAGATGAACGCACTACTCGAATTCCAGCGCAACAAGGAACGCTATTCCTTCCTCCGCTGGGGCCAAACCGGATTCCGCAACCTCGCGATCGTCCCCCCCGACACCGGCATCGTCCACCAGGTCAACCTCGAATACCTGGCCAGAGTAGTCTTCGTCCACGAAAGTCCCGGCAAACGCACAGCCTACCCCGACACGTTAGTAGGCACCGACAGCCACACCACGATGGTGAATGGGTTGGGGGTGCTGGGATGGGGCGTTGGGGGCATTGAAGCTGAGGCGGCGATGCTGGGACAGCCTGTGTCGATGCTGATTCCTCTTGTGGTCGGCGTAAAGCTTACCGGGAGATTACGCGAGGGCGCAACTGCTACGGATCTGGTTTTGACGATTACCGAGATGCTTCGCAAGCACGGGGTTGTTGGGAAGTTTGTGGAGTACTTCGGGCCTGGACTTCGCGATCTGCCTCTAGCGGATCGGGCTACGATTGCCAACATGTCTCCAGAGTACGGAGCTACTTGCGGGATCTTCCCCATCGACAAAGAGACGCTCAAATACTTGAAGCTTACCGGACGGAGCGATGAGCAGATTGCGCTTGTCGAGGCTTACTCCCGCGAGCAGGGTCTCTTTCATGATGAGAAGACTCCAGAGGCGCAATATTCGGAGTTGCTGTCGCTGGATCTCGCCAGTGTTGAGCCGTCACTGGCGGGGCCGAAGCGTCCGCAGGATCGTGTGGTGTTGTCGCAGGCTGGCGAGTCGTTCAACAAGGCGCTGCCTTCCCTGATCAAGCCCAAGACGGCTGCGAAGGCTGCCGCTCCGGCTGCGGCCGTTGTCAATAAAGCTCGCTGGGAGCAGGAAGGTGGGAGTCCGGCAGCTATTGGCGTGGAAGATCCCAATGTGCACGAGCATGTTCCTGCTGCGGTGCAGAATTCGCTGAAGCATGGAAGCGTCGTTATTGCCGCGATTACTTCTTGCACGAATACTTCAAATCCGTCGGTTCTGATTGGCGCCGGGCTGGTTGCCAAGAAAGCTGTTGAGAAAGGGCTCACGGTGCCACCCTGGGTGAAGACCTCGCTTGCACCGGGATCCAAAGTCGTTCGCGACTATCTGATCAAGGCCGGACTGATGCCGTATCTTGAGAAACTAAAATTCCATCTTGTCGGGTACGGATGCACAACTTGCATTGGGAACTCGGGGCCGCTGCCAGATGAAGTATCGAAGGCGATCGACGAAAAAGAATTGGTGGTGGCTTCCGTGCTCTCGGGGAACCGCAACTTCGAGGGACGCATCAACTCGGAGGTGCGCGCCAACTACCTGATGTCGCCGCCGCTGGTGGTCGCGTTCGCGCTCGCCGGGCGCATCGACACCGACCTGCGCAAGGATCCTCTCGGCAAGGGTAAAGACGGACAGCCTGTATATCTCGCCGACATCTGGCCATCGTCCCGCGAGGTGGAAGAGACGATTCAGCAGTCCATTTCGTCCGACATGTTCTCGAAGTCGTACGCTGAAGTTTTCGAAGGAGACGAGCGGTGGCGCGGCCTCTCCGTGCCCAAGGGCCAGACGTACGCCTGGGACGAAGGATCCACTTACATCCAGCGCGCGCCGTACTTCGACGACATGGACGTAAAGCCCGCACCGGTGACGGAGATCAAGAAAGCGCGCGTGCTCGCCGTTCTCGGCGACAGCGTCACCACCGATCACATCTCGCCGGCGGGATCGATCAAGAAAGACAGCCCGGCGGGAAAGTATCTGCAGGAGCACGGCGTGAAGCCCGCCGACTTCAACTCGTACGGATCGCGGCGTGGCAATCATGAAGTGATGGTGCGCGGCACGTTCGCCAACGTCCGCCTGCGCAACAAGCTGGTGCAGACTGAAGGCGGATTCACCCGCCACCTGCCGACAAATACCGAAATGTCGATCTTCGACGCCAGCGAAAAATATCGAGAGGCGGGCACGCCGCTCGTCATTCTTGCGGGCAAAGAGTACGGCTCGGGATCGTCTCGCGACTGGGCGGCAAAAGGCCCGGCGCTGCTGGGCGTGCGCGCGGTGATCGCCGAAAGCTACGAGCGCATTCATCGCTCGAACCTGGTGGGGATGGGAATCCTGCCGCTGCAATTTCCCGCGGGCCAGAACGCCGACTCGCTGAAGCTGGCGGGAGAAGAAGTCTTCGAGATCACCGGCATCAAAGACGTGGTGAGTCATTTCGCCGCTGGTCGCGAGGTGAAAGTGAAGGCCACGCCGAAGGGCAAAGACCCGGTTGAGTTCAACGCCGTGGTCCGCATCGACACGCCGCAGGAAGCCCTGTACTACTCCAACGGCGGGATTCTGCAGTATGTGTTGAGGCAGTTGCTGGCAACCAAGGCGGAGCCGGTGGGAGTGTAGACGTATTGTTGGCCGGGTGCCCCACTTCCGGCTGGTGTTGCCAAGTGGGGACTTTCCCGCCACGTCTACGAAACACGTGACTGAATCTTCTTCTCCCACCAAAACCAATCCTTCACTTTCACCGTTTCACTTTCTCGAAGTGCATACGCTCTTGCATTGCGTCGGTTATCCTGATGGGCCACGCGGTTAGAGGCGTCGGCAGGGAGAGTCCATGAGAGGGTTGAAGGACAAGCGGGTGTTGGTCACCGGTGGGGCGAGCGGGATTGGCGCGGCGACGGCGGCGCGGTTCCTCGAAGAAGGGGCGCGGGTGTGCGTGCTCGATCGGGATGCGGCGGCGTGCGAGAGGATTAAGCGTGATTTGCGCGGCGTGGGCGAGGCCGGCGTTTCTGAGGCGATCATCGCGGACGTGACCGACCTGATGCAGGTGGAGGCGGCGTTTGCGGAGGCGATCCGGTTGATGGATGGCGTGGATGTACTGATCAATAATGCGGGGATCAGCATTCGGCACAAGTTTCTCGACATAACGCCGGAGGAGTGGGAGCGCGTGATTGCGGTGAACCTGACGGGCGTGTTCTATGTGGCGCAGACGGCGGCGCGTCATATGTGCGAGCGGGGGAGTGGAGTGATCCTGCAGACCGCGTCGACCAACGGGATCGTGGGGCAGCCGTTTTATGCGGACTACAACGCGACCAAGGCGGGCGTGATTGAGTTGACCAAGACGATGGCGGTGGAGTTGGCGCCGAAGGTGCGGGTGTGCGCGGTGGCTCCGGGGTATGTGCTGACGCCGATGCAGCGGGCGGAATATTCGGATGCGATGCTGGAGGAAGTGAATCGCAAGGTGCCGATGGGAAGGCATGCGGCGCCGGAGGAGATTGCGGGGCTGTTTGCTTATCTTGCTTCCGACGATGCGGCTTACGCTACGGGGCAGGTTTACACGCTGGACGGGGGTGAGACGGCTGGTGGCATGGCTAGCCGGTGAAAGGATTTCTCACCACAGGGGACACTGCGGTTCACAGGGGTAACTCCTCGATATGCGATTGAACGATAGGGTCGCGTTGATTACTGGTGGGACTTCGGGGATTGGCGAGGCTACGGCTTTGCTCTTTGCTCGCGAAGGGGCGCGCGTGGCAATCACAGGGCGCAACCGTGAGCGCGGAGCGAGCGTGGTGGAGCGCATCAAGGCGGCGGGGCGCCAAGGCATCTTTATTTACGCGGATGTGAGCCAGGCCTCCGATTGCCAGCGCGCCGTAGAGGAGACCGAGCGTGCGCTCGGTGCGATCGACATTCTGTTTAATAACGCGGGAGTGTTTTATCCGCAGACGGCGATCGAGTGTTCAGAGCGCGAGTGGGATGAGCAGATTGATGTGAACCTGAAGGGGACGTTCCTGATGTCAAAGTTTGCGCTGCCGGGAATGATTGCGCGACGGCGCGGGGTCATCGTGAACAATGCTTCGGGATGGGGCATCGTGGGCGGGGATCACGCGGTGGCGTATTGCGCGTCGAAGGGCGGCGTGGTGCTGATGACGAAGGCGATGGCGATCGATCATGGGGCGCAAGGGATTCGCGTGAACTGCGTGTGTCCGGGCGACGTGGAGACGCCGATGCTTCCCGCGGACGCGAAGATGCGCGGGTTGAAGTGGGAGGACTACATAGCCGGGTGCGCTACGCGACCCTTGGGGCGCGTGGGAACGGTGGAGGAGATTGCGAAGGCGGTGTTGTTCTTGGCTTCGGAGGATTCGTCGTTCATGACAGGTGCAGCTTTGGTGGTGGATGGGGGCGGGACAGCGGACTGAAATGAAAGCGATGGTGTTTCTGGGCGGGGGACGGATTACTG
>Ga0075030_100006849_pt1 | contig 10193 bp, 8 predicted proteins | sample LitLauG_LLR_2012_FD_71393 | JGI IMG/M metagenome (GOLD analysis project Ga0075030, IMG submission 71393) | Freshwater sediment microbial communities from Pennsylvania, USA - Little Laurel Run_MetaG_LLR_2012 | ecosystem: Environmental > Aquatic > Freshwater > Creek > Sediment | place: USA...
GTCGTGGCGGTGGTCGGTCGGACACGTCGCGGGGCATCGGTTGATGGATCGCCGTGTGCGCCGGCGATCCGGCGACCCTATCGGCGCAGCGCGCGGTGGGCCAACGGGCCCGAGCGGTCCGGCGCCGTCAGGACGGGTCCGCGCCGGCGGGCCCGCGAGCGGAGTCCTCGGCGAACTCGAAGCCCCCGGTCCACTCCCAGCGGTTGTCCAGCCCGATCGCGAGAGCCTCGTAGCCATGGATCTGGTCGACGATCGCGAGGACGTCGCTGCCGCCGACGGCCAGCGCGGTCGCCAGCGCGTCGGCGAGGCCGAGGTCCGGCCCCGTGACGCTCGCCGACGCGAGCCGGGCCGCGTGCTCGCCGGTGCCCGGGTCAACGAGGTGCTCACCGCGCTCGTAGGTCCCCGAGGTCGCGAGGGCGCCGCGCAGCTCGACGATGCAGGCCAGCGTGCGCGGGTCGAACGGGTCCGCGATGCCGACGCGGAACGGGGCGGCGCCGAGGCCCCCGAACGACGCGATGTCGCCCGCGGCGTTGACCATGCCGCCGGCCACGCCACTCGCGCGCAGCGGCTCGAGGGCGCGCTGGGCGGCCCATCCCTTGACGAATCCGGTGGGGTCCACGCCGCCGCCGAGCGCCCACGGGTCGAACCAGCCACCCGAGAGCTCGCGGGCGATCGCGCAGCGGTCCAGAACCTCGGCGATCACCGCAGGGCCGTCGGCCACAGCGAGCTCGCCCCGACGGATTCGGCTCATGGGGCTCAGGGGCTTCCAGAGCGAGAACGTCTCGTCGGCGTCGTGGAGCCGTCGTCGTGCCTCGTCCACGTAGGGCGCGACCGCTCCGCGCGACACCCCCCGCTCGTCGAACAGGTCGATGGTCACCACGGTGCCCATCACCTCTTCGAGGTGGTGGTACGTCCGGCTCGCGGGGCGCGCGGCCGCGGGGCGCACGACCGTTCTCACAGGCCGAGCTTGGTGAGCGCAGACTGCAGCGACTGCTGGAACCCCGAGCTCGTGTAGCTCGCGCCCGAGACACCCTGGATGTTGGCGTTCTGCGCGGCCATCGCCTGCTGCTCGAGCTGGGGGATCGCCTGGTTGTCGATGTAGGACGAGTAGCTGTTGCCCTGGTCGTTGAGCGACGCGATCGACACGTTCGTGAGCTTCGAGCCGGTCGCGGTGACACTCACCGCGAGGGTTCCGAAGTAGTAGTTCACCAATGATCCCGTAGCGGTGCGGGTTCCGGCGGTGGAGCCCGTCGTACCGCCCGTCGTCCCGCCCGTCGTTCCGCCGGTGGTGCCGCCGGTCGTGCCGCCGCCCTTGTTGTTCGTCGACGGCAGCACCGACAGCGTCGGCTTGTTGGACGACAGGGGCAGGACGAGGACGCCGAGGAGGCCCACGGCGGCACCGGTCAGGACGAGGTACCTGCGCTTCATCGAGCGTCTCCCTTGCGGCGGGCCGGCGTGTCGTCGAGGTTCGCCGGCATCAGAACGCGAAGGCCTCGTGGTGGATGTGCTCGGGCAGGACACCCAGGCGCTCGACCGAGGTGACGACGCTGTCGGTGAACCCCTCGGGCCCGCAGATGTAGACGTCGCCGTCGGGCATGTCGGGGGCGATCTCGTCGAGCACCCTCGCGTCGAAGCGAACCTTGTGGCGTGGCCCCACGATCTCGTAGAGGGTCCCGTTGCGCTGCTCGACGAGGTGGATGATCTCCTCGCGGTGCACGAGGTCCTCCTCGCTCGACGCCCGGACGATCACGGTGACCTTGGCGAACCGCGGTAGGTCCTCGAGCAGCGCCCGTAAGGGGGTGACGCCGACGCCAGCGCCGATCAGGGTGACGACGTCGGAGCTCGCGGCGTGCTTGGTGAAGGCACCGTAGGGTCCCTCGACCAGCACCCGCGTGCCAGGGCGGAGGTGCGCGAGCTCGCGGCTGTGGTCACCGGCGGCCTTGACGGTGATCCGAAGGTACGGGGGTCGCGGCAGCGCGGACAGCGAGAAGGGGTGCGAGTGCAGCCACAGTCCCTTGGAGAGGAACCGCCACTGGAAGAACTGCCCGCCCGACACCGCGAGTCGGGCGAGGTCGCGCCCCTCGATGGTCACCGAGATGACGCCGGGCGCCTCGACCTGGACGGCCGCGACGCGGAGCTGGTGGCGGTAGTTGTGCCACAGCGGTGCGACGACCCGCGAGCCGAGCAGCAGCGCCGCGACGGCGACCCAGGCAACGGTCCAGACCATCTTGGTCAGCGGGTGGCCGATGAACATCACACCCGTGGCGATCTGGTGCCAGAACGCGAAGAACATCGCGAGGTAGGTGAGGACGTGCACGGTCCACCAGGTCTCGTAGCGCACGCGGTTGCGCGCGATCTTCGCCGAGGTCAGTCCCGCGGCGAGGAGGGCGACGAAGCCGACGAGCGCCATCCACATGTCCGGGTAGGTGGTCACGAACGACCAGAACTGGTGCAGCGGCCCGACCTTGACGCGCGCGCCGTAGCCGAGGGTGACGAGCACGACGTGCAGGGAGATCAGCACGAGGGGCCACGGGCCGAGCTTTCGGTGCCAGCGCACGAGGCGGTCCTGGCCCACGGTCCGCTCGAACCACGGAACGCGGGCGATGAGCACGAGCATGCACAGCAGCAGGTACGCCCCGGCGAACCCGAAGACGCGGCCCGCCGCGAGCAGCAGACCCCCGGGGGCATGGAGCGCGCCGGAGGTCTCCGCGGAGACCGAGACCGCGATGCACGCGCCGAAGCCGAGACCTGCGGCCACCGCAAGGCCGTCGGCGACCCGGGGCAGGGGGGAGTGCCCGGGTCGCCGCGGGGCCTTCGCCTTGCCGGCCCAGTTGAGCCGGTCGAGCTTGCGTGTCCTTGCAGCGGTGACCACGGGGCGAAACGTACGTCACGGCACTAAGAGCACGGCAAAGGTGGATAAGAGTTTCAAATGACCGCCTGCGCGCTGGTCGCGGTCGCCGTCGGGCCCGCCGGTACGCTCCCGGCGTGGTCGAGGTCACCGAGGAGCGATTCGAGGAGTTCGTGGCCGAGGCCATCGACGCGATACCCGACGAGTTCGCCGACAGGGTGCACAACGTCGCGTTCCTCGTCGAGGACGACTCCGCGCGTGGCAACCTCCTCGGGCTCTACGAGGGGGTGCCGCTGACGAAGCGGTGGCACTACTCGGGAGCGATGCCGGATCGGATCACGATCTACCGCAATCCGATCTGCAGGATGTGCAGGACCGAGGAGCAGGTGCGCGACCAGGTCCGCGCGACGGTGATCCACGAGATCGGGCACTACTTCGGCATCGATGACCGGCGTCTCGAGGAACTCGGCTGGTAGACGTCCGCCGCGCTTTGAGCCTCAGGTGCGCGTGGCAAGCAGGATCGGGATGCGACGCTCGGTGCGCTCCTGGTAGTCGGCGTACGGCGGGTAGGCCGCCACCGCTCGATCCCACCACTCCTGACGCTCCTCGCCGTCGAGCTCGCGCACCACGACGTCGAACGGCTCGGGGCCGTCTTGGACGCGCACGGCGGACGGGTCCGCGACGAGGTTGTGGTACCACTGCGGGTGCGTGGGGGCGCCACCTTGCGAGGCCACGAGCAGGTACGCGCCGTCGTGCTCGACGCGCATGAGCGGGGTCTTTCGGATCTTTCCGCTGCGGTTCCCCCGCGTGGTCACGATGACCACCGGCAGGCCGGTGTCGAGCAGCGTGTTCGCGCGCTCGCCCCCGGACGCCTCGTACTCGTCCACCTGGTTGCGGACCCACTCAGAGGGGCTCGCCTCGTACTCTCCGTCAAGTCTCACGGGCCGATCCTACGAGCGCGCACGTCGCCACGCTCAGTGGCCCGTCTCGACCAGCGTCCGCTCCACCGAGCCGAGGACCGTGCTTCCCACAACGACGCAGCTGGTCGCCGAGGTGCACGACACCCCGTAGAGGTCCTGGGGAGCCGAGCCGATCTGCTTCGTGGCGACGGGGCTCCACGTCGACCCGTTCCACCTCTCGACGAGGCTCCGGTCGGTGGTCCCGCTGTTGTAGCTGCCCGCTGCCTCGCAGAGCGAGCCCGACGGGCACGAGATTGCGGTCAGGTTGTTGGAGAACGGCCCGACGTTGGGGCTTGCGACAACGCGCCACGATGACGCGATCAGGCGAAGGGTGAGGGTCTTGGTGACGGGGCCCATCACGGCGTAGCCCGCGGCGACGCACGTGGTCGTCGATTCGCACGACACCGCATTCAGCCCTGCATTCGTCGAGCTCACTGGGGGGCTGCGCACGACGCGAGCGCTGCGGCCGTCCCAGTGCTCGATGAGCGGCCGGCCGATCCCGCCCTGGAAGTCGTACCCCGAGATCGCGCAGCTCTGCGGCGACGGGCACGAGACCGCCACGAGGTAGTTGGCGCCGCTCGCTGCGTTGCCGCTCGCAGCCTGCGTCCACGCCCCGCCCGACCACGTCTCTGCGAGCGTGCCGGTGGCCGACGCATTCGCGAAGTAGTAGCCGACGGCGACGCAGCGCGTGGCCGTCGCGCACGAGACGCCCTGGAGGCTGTTGGCCCTGCCGCCGACGTCGGGGCTCGCGACGACGCGCCACGTCGATCCGTTCCAGCGCTCGACGAGGGTCCTCGGTGCGGATCCTGACTGCCAGCTGCCGACCGCGACGCACGCCGACGGCGTCACGCACGAGACGCTGTCGAGCTCGCTTCCCATGGACCCCGGCGAGGGGCTCGCGACGATCGACCAGCGATTCGACACGCGGCGCTCCACGAGCGTCGTGCGCCGACCTGCGACCACGGCGCTGCCCACGGCGACGCACGTCGTCGAGACGCACGACACCGAGGTGAGCCGGTTGGCACCCGGTCCGGCGTTCGGGCTCGGCGTCACGTCGTAGCTGCGGGGCTGGACTCCGAGCGCCGCGGTGGAAGCGAGCGCACCGAGGAGCATCGCGGCGCAGGCGACTGCGAGGCTGCGCGCCATGAGCCGTGGGGCGGCGTTGCGAGAGGTCCTGTGCACGGCTCCCCCTTTGCTCGAGGAGAGGCTGCAAATTCTACGGCGGGCGCGCTCGTGCGGGCACGCACGGCACCGCCCGCGAATTGGCCCGGTGGCGTTGACGCACCAGGCGCGTTGTGCACCGGGTGCGGCCTTGTTGTCCTGTAGTCTTCGTTCGCGGCGGAGGAGGTCGTCCCGACGGGTCGGTGTCGGGCCACTTGGAAGAGTGCGACCTCGTCGCCGCACAAGCCGACCATGGACTCACAGCGCCCCAGGGGCTCCCGCAGGATGGTCAGGGCGATCCTTTCGATCGGCGTCCTGTTCGCGCCCGTGCTCGTCACGTCGCTTCCCAGTGGTGCGACGACACCGAGTGCACCGCACACGGTGTTCCCGCTCGGCACGGCCAACCCGCACGAGCCGTCGGGGATGGCGCCACCGAGTGCCACGGCACTCCCTGGCTTCGCCCTGTCGTACACCCAGGACTTCTCGTCGAAGGCGCTGCCGAGCGAGTGGGGGAAGTTCAACGGGGTGCCGAGCGGAGACCCCGGCAGCATGTTCGTCCCGTCGCACGTGCTCACCGGAGGCGGGATCGTCCGCCTCGTCACGTCTCGCGACCGAGTCAACGGCGGCAGCTGGGCGACCGGCGGCATGTGCCTGTGCGGGCACCACGGCCAGCTCTACGGCGCGTTCTTCGTCCGCTCGCGGGTCACCGGACCAGGACCCAACGTCTCCGAGCTGCTCTGGCCCGTGGCGAACACCTGGCCGCCCGAGGTGGACTTCAACGAGATGGGCTATCCCACCAACTCGACGTCGTGGACCGTGCACTACGGCACGGGGTACACCTTCGTGCAGCACACGCGAACCTTCGACATGGCCCGGTGGCACACCTGGGGCGTCATCTGGACCCCGACGAAGATGACGTTCACGATGGACGGAAAGTCCTGGGGCACCCTCACGACGTTCGCGCGCATCCCGCACCAGCCGATGACGCTGGACATACAGCAGCAGACGTGGTGCAACGGCGGCCAGGCCTGCCCGCACCACCCCGTGGCGCTCCAGGTCGACTGGGTCGCCGCCTACCGGCTCAAGTAGCCGGCGAGCCGACCGCCCGCTGCGGCCCGGCGATCGCATCGGCGAGGATCGCGCTGGGCTGGCGGAGGAACTCGCGGAGCTGCGACGAGGTGAAGGGGCAGGCAACGAAGTAGCCCTGCGCGATGTCGACGCCCTGGGCGACCAAGAGCTGGAGGCTCGCGGAGTTCTCGACGCCCTCGGCGACGACGGTCAGCCCGAGCGCCTTGGCGAACTCGACGATCGCGCAGATCACCGCGCGCGCCCGGGGGTCCGCGCCGAGCGCCAGCACGAACGCCTTGTCGATCTTGAGCTCGTCGACGGTCAGCTCGAGCAGCTGGGACAGGGCCGAGTACCCGACGCCGAAGTCGTCCACGGCGATGCGAATCCCGCTGGAGCGAAGCGCGGTGGTCGCGCTCGTGGCGCGCACGGGGTCCTCGCCGAGGCACGACTCGGTGATCTCGAGCGTCAGCCGCGACGGGTCGATGGAGTGACTCGCCAGCGTCGCGGCGATGAAGCCGGGCAGCTCGTCGTCGAGGAGGTCCACGCGCGAGATGTTGACGCTGATCTCCAGGTCGTGGCCCGCCGATTCGAGCCGGGAGAGCTCTTCGACCGCGAGGGTGATCACCTTCCTCGTCAGCGGCCGGATGAGCGCATTGCGCTCGGCGAGCGGGATGATCTCGTCGGGGTACAAGAGCCCGAAGCTCGGGTGCCGCCAGCGCACGAGCGCCTCGACGCCGCGGATCGAGCCGGTGCGCAGGTCCAGCATGGGCTGGTAGTGCAAGGTCAGCTGGTTGCCCAGGATCGCCGCTCGCAGGTCGTCGACCATCGCGAGCCGGTCGCGCGTGTTCACGTCCTCCTCGGCGCGGTACACCCGAACGCGCCCGTGGCGCTGCTTCGCCTCGTACATCGCCACGTCGGCGCAGCGCAGCAGCTCGGACAGCGTCGAGCCGTGCTCCGGGTGGATCGACACGCCCAGGCTCGCGCCGATGCGCACGGTTACACCGTCGAGCGAGATGGGCTGCAGCAAGGTGTCCATGATCTGCTCGCAGGTCAGGACGAACTCCTCGAGTGAGCCGACCTCGCTCGTGAGTGCGAACTCGTCGCCGCCGATCCTCGAGACGATGCCTCGCGCACCGAGGCGCGCTGCGAAGCGCGCGGCGACGATGCGGAGCAGGTCGTCGCCGCAGGGGTGCCCCAGCGAGTCGTTGATCTCCTTGAACCCGTCGAGGTCGATGAGCGCGACGCCGAGGTGGCGATCCTCAGCCACCGAGCGAAGCGCGGACTGGCCGTCCTCGAGGAATGCGCGACGGTTGTGCAGGCCGGTCAGCTCGTCGGCATGCGCCGCGGCGAAGCTGTGCTGCTCGACCTCGCGAATGTCGTGCAGGGTCAAGCCCATGCGCACGAGCACGAGCGTGAGCGCGCCCAGTGCGAGCAGGACGGTGACCGGGGTGGTCGGGTGCACCAGCGCGGCCGCGAGCACCGCCACGGAGATCCCGCCGAAGACGATCGGCACGATCGCGACGCCGTTCGGCACGTCCGAGCGTCGCCGCCGCTCCGCCCGGCGGTCCTCGCGCGGGAGGGCCGCGAGCCCGATGAGCCAGATCCCGATCGTCCACGAGCCGTCGAGGAGCGTCCCTGGCAGGTACGTCCCCGCCGCGACCTGCTCGAGGTAGATCACGTCACCGACGGCGAAGGCGGCGACGCCGCAGAGCAGCAGCGACGTCGACAGGCTCGGTCGTCCCCCGAGGGGGGCGAAGCCGGCGATGAGCAGGACCAAGAGCACGAGGTCGAGGATCGGGTACGACATCTGCACGGCGACCGCGAGCGGACGGCCGTTCAGCCTGAGGATCGGGTCGAACCACAGCAAGCCCGCAGCCGCGGCGATCGCCAGTCCCGCGATCGCACCGTCGAGGCGGAGCCCGATGCGCACGGCACCGTAGGCACCCTGGGTCATCAGCGCGATGCCGACGGCGAAGGCGACGTACGACGCGAGATAGGGGATGTCGCTGATCGCCGGACTCGGGATCGGATGCAGGTTCTGGTCGTGGTAGAAGTACACGAGGTTCGCCACGTTGTACAGCGCGACGCCGGTCCCCATCGCGATCCACGCCGCGCGGTGCCGGGTCGTCGAGCCGATCCGCAGGGCGATCGGGATCAGCGGCAGGAGTGTCGACGCGTTGCCGAACCACCCGTCCCACAGCGACGTGTAGCCGCTCGGCCCCCTCTTGACGACGACGAGCGACACGAGATAGGCGAGTGCGACCGCGGCGGTTGCGACCTGCGCCACGAACTGGCGCCGGTCCGACACCAGCGAGGCCGCGCGCGCGCGCACCCAGGGTCCCAGGGAGGTTGGCTCTGCGGCGACGACGCCCGAACGCGCGCCGTCAGCGGAGCTCCCCGCCGCGAGGGTGTGCTGCGCCAGCTGGTGCGCTCGGATCGTCACCCGCACCTCCTCGTCGCCGTCGAGCCGACGTGGCAGCGGCGAACACCACAGGGCTCCTGGTAGTCCTCAACGATCCAACGTGGGTCGCAACGACTTGACGCACCAGCCACAACTTCCCCGCAACTCGCGGGGCCGTCAGGGCTTGACGGTGAGGTGCTTGGTGGACGACGAGGAGCCGGCCATCCCGGTCGCGCCGAGGAAGGTGGCGACGAGTGGGACGTTGCCGACCTTCAGTTGCTTGGCGGTCAGGGTGCAGCTTGCCCTCGCGTTGGCGAGGGTGAGCTTGCACACGGTGGACTTTCCCGAGGTGATCACGACGGTGCCCTTGGGCGAGAGCCCGAGGATCCCGGAGACGACCGTCACGCTCAGGCGCTCCGAGGACTCCTTCGCGTAGGTCGTCGTCGACGAGGAGAGGTGCAGCGTCGTCGTCGAGGGCGCCTTGAAGACCGTGAGCGTGGTGCTCGTCGAGCTCGAGGCGCCCAGTCCGCCCGTCCCCGCGAAGGTCGCGACGAGCGGGTTCGCGCCGACGCCAAGGCCCGTGGGCGCCGGGTTGCACGATCCCTTCCCGGCGACCACGGCCGCCGTGCAGACCGTGACCGAGCCTGCCGTGACCTTCACGGTCCCCGATGCGGCGAGCGAGGTGCCCGAGGCGCCGAGGATGATCGACAGCTTTATCAGCTGCTCGGCCCCGTAGATGGTGGTGGACTTCGAGAGGCTCAGCGTCGTCGTCGTCGCCGCCTTGGTCACGGCGATCGAGGGCGACGCCGACAGGGACGTCAGTGTCCCCGTGCCCGTCGAGCGCTCGGTGACGCCGAAGGTCGCGGTGCCCGCCGTCGGACCCGCGGTCGCGCCGGATCCGGTGCCCGCGCGCGAGCCGTAGAGCGTCGAGCAGCTCGCGCCCCCCGCGAGCGTCACCCCCGAGACCTTGATCGTCGCTCCCGACACCGCGACCGCGCCGCAGGTCGACGTCACGTAGCCCGGCGCCGACGAGGAGGTCGATGGCGCGGACCATCCCGCGGGAATGTTCACGTCGGTCTCCCCGCCGCTCACGCCACCCGCGGCCGCGACGTAGGTGAAGCTCAAGGTGTGCCCGACGGATCCGGCGACCTGCGCGGTGCTCGGTGCCACGACCATCGTCCCCGTGCCGTCGCCCGCCGTGCCGACGCTGACCGACGGCGACGCCGCCAGGGCGGTGAGCGTGCCGGTCGACGTGGAGGCCTCGAGGGCCTGGAAGGTGCTCGCCCCCGGGGTGGTCGTCGCGGTCGCGCCGGGGCCCGCCGCGGCGCGCGAGCCGTAGGTCACGGTGCACTGCGCGTTCGCGGCGAGTGTCACGCCCGTCAGGCGAATCGTGCTGCCCGCCACGCCTGCGGAGCCGCAGGTGGTGGTCGTGGCCCCTGGCGCCGACGCCGACGTCGACGGTGCGGACCAGCCCGCGGGCACGACCACGTCGACCTCGCCGCCGCTGGTCCCGCCCGCGGCGGCCGTGTAGGTGAACGTGAGCGTGTTGCCGCTCGCCCCCACCGACGTGTGCGTGGTGGGGATCGTGAGGGTCCCGGTGCCGTCGGCGGCATTGGTCACGCTGACCGCTGGCGACGTCGCGATCGCGGTGAGCACCCCGCTGGGGCTCGACTTCTCCGTCGTGGCGAACGTCGAGGTGGTCGCCGCCGACGGCACCGGGACCCTCACGATCCCCACCACGCACACGTCGGTGGGG
>Ga0075030_100006853_pt1 | contig 10187 bp, 8 predicted proteins | sample LitLauG_LLR_2012_FD_71393 | JGI IMG/M metagenome (GOLD analysis project Ga0075030, IMG submission 71393) | Freshwater sediment microbial communities from Pennsylvania, USA - Little Laurel Run_MetaG_LLR_2012 | ecosystem: Environmental > Aquatic > Freshwater > Creek > Sediment | place: USA...
GCATCGGCTGCGGCATCGAAACATTCTGATCCCCCGCGGGCTGTGTGTTCTCGATGCGCCACTGCTTCCGCGTCTCGATACGAAGCACGTCGGCAATCGCGTACGTCGTGTCCTGCCCGCCGATCAATCGCTTCTTTTGATAGCTCAACTTGCCGCTTCTTTTATTGGCACCCACCGTGATTGAAGAACTGAAACAGATCACGGCTGCTCCGACGGCCACGAGCGCCAGCGCAATCCAAATCGCGTAGGTGTTGGAGGCATGGAGAAAGTACCAGACGGCCAGTCCCGCGACCACCAAAACGGCGCCCATGACGATGCCGGTCGCGCCACCCTCCTGCAACACCAACTCGTCCGTCGACTGGCTAATGATCTTCATGGCTGTGGCTCAACCTCCGTCTTTCACGCGCTACCGCGCTATTCTCCCCTAGTTCGCCCCTGGAAGCAAGGCAAAGGAATAACTCATGGTACGGGGTTGTGCTACATTACTACCCCAACAGGAGATTTTCCGGAATGCTACGTATCGGTTTCGTTCTGCTTGCCGTTTCACTCCCGCTTTTCCCCGCCGAGCTGAATTCCTCGCTCTTTGACCGCCTGGAATTCCGCAGTATCGGGCCGGCCTCCATGGGCGGGCGCATCACGGACGTCGAAGGCGTCGCCGGGAATCCGGCGCTGGTCTATGTCGCCACAGCGTCGGGCGGCCTGTTCAAAACTACCAACGGCGGTACTACCTGGACGCCCATCTTCGATCATGAATCCACCATCTCCATCGGCAACATCGCGGTGGACCCGCACAACCCCGATGTCGTGTGGCTGGGCGCCGGTGAGGCCAACGCGCGCAACAGCGTCTCCTTCGGCGATGGAGTGTACAAGACGCTCGATGGCGGCAAGACCTGGCGCAACCTGGGCCTCAAGGACAGCCGCCACATTTCACGCATCGTCATCAATCCGCTCAATACCAACATCGCTTACGTGGCCGCGCTCGGCCACAACACCGGACCCAACGAAGAGCGCGGCGTTTTTATGACCACCGACGGCGGCGAAACCTGGAAGAAATCGCTCTATATCGATGCCGAGCATGGCGCGGCGGACATGGACATCGATGCCGGAAATCCCAACATCCTCTACGCCACCATGTGGAAATTCCAGCGCCGTCCGTGGACCTTTTCCGATGGCGGTGACGACAAAACCGGCGCGTATCGTTCGCTCGACGGCGGCCATACCTGGAGCAAGCTCGAAAACGGCCTGGCCAAAAAGTGGGGCCGCCTGGGCGTGAAAGCCGCTCCTTCCAGTCCCAACGTGGTCTACGTGATCGGTGAATCGAACGACGGCACGCTCTATCGTTCAGACGACCGTGGCGATCATTTCCGCATGATGACCAAGAACCCAGATGTAGTCGGCCGAGGCCTCTATTACTGCCACATGCAGATCGATCCCACCGACGAAAATCGCCTGTACGCGATCGCCATGTCGCTCTACACTTCCATTGACGGCGGCAAAAACTGGAAGCACATTTCGCAGCAAATCCATGGCGATCATCACACTGTCTGGATCGATCCCAAGAACCCGGCGCGCATCTGGCAAGGCAACGACGGCGGCATCGCCGTCTCTTACGATCGCGCTGAAACCTGGGAGTTCGTGGACAACCTCGCTCTTGGCCAGTTCTATCAGATTTACGCCGATAACCGCGAACCTTTCTACCACGTCAGCGGCGGCCTGCAGGACAACGGCACCCACAATGGCCCGTCTCGCACCAAGTTCAACGGGATTCGCAACGGCGATTGGGAAATGATCAGTTTCGGAGACGGATTCCACGTCGTCGCCAATGCCGACGATCCCGATCTATTTCTTTCCGAGAACCAGGGCGGCGGCATCGTCCGTACCAATCTGCGCACCAAGGAGCAGCAGGACGTCAGCCCGCAACCTCGCCGCAACGATGGCGGCCCGGCCGGCGAACTCAAATACCGCTTCAATTGGAACGCGCCCATCGTGCGCTCCCCGCATGACAAGAACACAGTCTACTTCGGAGGCAACGTCATTTTCAAGACTACCGATTTCGGCAAATCGTGGATGCCCATTAGCCCGGACCTCACGACGAACGATCCCGCAAAAATCGGCAGCGTTGGAACCGTCTGGACCGAAAACACCACCGCCGAATATCACTGCACCGTGATCCGCATCGCGGAGTCGCCCGTCCAGCCCGGCCTCATTTGGGCGGGCACCGACGACGGCAACCTGCAACTCACCACCGATGGCGGCAAGAGTTGGACCAACCTGACCGACCGCGTGCCCGGCGTGCCGAAGTTCGCTGAGATTGCATCGATCGAGCCGTCACGCACCGCCGCCAACACCGCCTACGTGGCCTTCGAACATCATTGGTTCGACGATCTCCACCCGTACCTCTACAAGACCACCGACGGCGGAAGAACCTGGACCAATATCGCCGGGAATCTGCCGGAGAAAAACTACATCTGGGTGGTCAGAGAAGATCCCAAAAATCCCCAACTGCTCTATGTAGGCACCGAACTCGGCTTGTATGTCTCCTACACCGGCGGCAATCAATGGATGCGCCTGCATCTGAAGAATCTACCGACCGTCGCGGTGCGCGATCTCCTGATTCATCCCCGCGAGAACGACCTGGTGCTCGGCACCCATGGACGCAGCATCTGGGTTGTGGATGACGCCACACCGATTCAGCAAATGAAAGCGGAAGTTCTCGCGCAGCCCGCGTTTCTTTTCGATATGCGCACCGCCACCCGTTATGATGGCATTCCTCAATCGCGTTATGGATACGGCAACAAGGGATTCAACGCGTCTAACCCTCCTTACGGCGCTTATGTTACTTACTACTTGAAAGACGGCGGTCCGGTGAAAGTGGAGATTCTCGATAGTTCTGGCAAAGTAATTCGCGAACTCAAGGAGCCGCCCAAGGACGCCGGCCTCAATCGCACCGTCTGGGACCTGCGCGTGCAAGGGCCGCGCCCCCGTAAGGAAAAATCGGACGACGACGATGACGAGGGCGAGTTCGGTCCGCCGCCGCGCGGGCCGCAAGTGCTTCCGGGCCAGTACGCCGTTCGTTTAATCGCCGCGGGCGTCACCATTCAAAAGCCCCTGGAAGTGCGCGTCGATCCCACAGTGCAGGTGAGCCCAGCCGACCTCCTGGCGCAGTATCAATACGGTCTCAAACTGCGCGATTTGCAATCCGCCGGCAACGAGGCTCTGCGCGTCGTGGACGCCATGAAAGAGCAGGTGCAACAAACCCAGAAAGGCATCGCCGTGATTCAGCCGTCCAAGGATTTGGTCAACGCTTTGAGTGAGCGCCTGCACCAGTTGAACTCGATGGAAGACAAGCTGATCCGCGCCAGCCACATCCCCGGTTACAGCATGGGCCCGCGCATCGTCAACCGGCTGAGCCAGCTCGCCGCTGGCATCGATCGCTCCTTAGTCGCGCCGACTCCCTACCAGCGAGAGCATTTTGAAGAACTAAAGGGCGAACTGGCCGCGCAAGTCACTCGCGTGAACGAATTCCTGTCCAAGGGCGTTCCGGAACTCAACGAAGCGCTACACAAGAACAACGCCGGCCAGCTCATACCGATGAAGCCAGTGGAATGGGAGCGATAGCGCAAGCTCCCGGCGCGGATGGGGACTGCGGGCTCGAGTCCGAACTCCTTCGCTTGAGACCTATCGCAGCCGTGTCCCCCTTAGCGCCTGGTCTGAGACCACATGCACAAAATAGCAAGTTGCTCATTGGGGGGAGCGAATGGGTTCTGGAGAAGCCTGTGCAGGCCCTTTCAGGTGCCGGCCCGAGTTTGTATCATACAGGGCAGAGGTAGCGTGCGCGTTCAAGAGATAGCCGAGCTAATACACGGAACCATCGAGGGCGACGGCACTCGCGAAATCGCCACTGCAGCCTCCCTCGACACGGCCGAAGCCGCGGACGTCGCCTTCGTTGCCAAGGGTAAGAACGGCTCCCATTCGCGCGCCGGCTGCCTCATCGTAAATGCGGACCACCCCGGTGGCCGCACGCTGATTCGCGTGCGTGAACCCCGGACCGCTTTTGCCCAGGTCGTAACCAAGCTCTATCCGCCGCCGCCGATCCAAGCGGGCATTCACCCCTCGGCGGTGGTGTCTGCCGATGCCTGGATTGGCGTCAATGTCTCCATCGCTGCGCACGTTGCCATCGGCGCTGGTTCGCATATCGGCGACCGATCGCGCATCGGGCCAGGCTGCGCGATCGGAGCCGGCGTGACCGTCGGCAATCGGGCGACGTTGCATGCGCGAGTAACGATTTACGATGGCGTCACCATCGGCGACCGCGTGGTTCTGCACTCCGGATGCGTGATCGGCGCGGACGGCTTCGGCTTCGTCCTCAGCGGAGATCACTACGAGAAATTTCCGCAGATCGGCCGCGTCGTGTTAGGAAATGATGTGGAGATCGGCGCCAATGCCTGCGTGGACCGAGCAGCTTTGGGAAGCACCGAAATCGGCGACGGCACGAAACTCGACAACATGGTGCATATCGGGCACAATTGCCAAATCGGCCGCCACGTGTTGATCGTGGCGCAAACCGGGTTGTCCGGCGGTGTGGTGGTGGAGGATTATGCGGTCATTGGCGGCCAGGTCGGCATAGGGGACAAAGCGCGGATAGAGAGCCGCGCTGTGATCGGCTCGGGGGCAGGCATTCTCACTTCCAAAATTGTTCGTAGCGGGCAGGTGGTCTGGGGAACGCCGGCCAGGCCGCTGAAAGAGTACCTGCAACAGCTCGCTCACCTGGCGCAGTTGCCTGCTTTGAAGAGGCGGCTGATTGAGCTGGAAAAGAAAATTGGGTCTAGCAACGAGTAAGGACTGCTTCGCGCGCCTGGCTATCCCGAATAGACTTGGTGAGCAGCAAGTTAGACTCCTGCACCACCGCCTGCAAACGAGCGAGGTAGCGACGGGCCTCTAACTGCTCGGCGGGCAGAGTCATCTCCAGATAGTAGGCGATGGCCTCAATCGTGCTCAGCGGCTGGCGCAGATCGTGCACCAGGTTTCGAATCGGATCCTCCGCGTGGACGAACGGTTCCGGAGACAAGCCGTGGTCTTCCATCAAACATGTAGCGCTCGCAGCCATTTTGGTCGAACCCTTCTATTCGGATGACTTGGGGGAACTCCATTATCACTCTCCGCGCAAGGCGGGTCAAGGCTGAATCGAAAAAAATTTACAAGCCCAACCGTTTCAGGATGGGCGCTTCATAAACGTCGTCTTCGCCGGGATAGCGCAACTGGCTCTCCAGGCGGCCGGTCTCTTTGGCAAGTGCCCAGATCAAACTTTCTCCGGCCGGCGCCGTGTCCGGCTGACGCTCAAATACTTTGCTTCGATACGCAGCGTTCGCATCAATCACCTGCCAGCTTTGGCGTCCAAAGGTTTCCAGTAGATCCCCGAGAAACAAGGCGTTCAACAGGTTGAAGTGAATCAAAAGTGTGTGTGGAACCGAGCCGCCGAGCACTTTACGCGCCAGATCGTCGTAATACCGCGCCCGGCTCCAGATGTGGTCCAGATACGGCTGGCGGAAGCGGTTCACGTCGAAGCGCGGATCCTCTTTCAAGTGTGCGCGAAGACATCGATCGTAATACCAGTCGGATGCGTCTATGGTGACCGCTCCGTTGCGATAACCGTGATCTTGCAGAAATGCGCGCATCCAATCGCGGCGCTCGCGCGTGCCGCCCTCCTTGAGTGCCGGGAAGCGAAAGAAAGGCCGAAAGCCGCTGAACGCTCTCACGAATCGATCGCAACGCAGCACGTCCTCAGCGAATTCGGGCGGCGCTATCGAATTGTTGAACATGCGATGGGACCAGGTGTGATTGCCGATCGTGTGCCCGCGATCGCTCCAACTCTGCACGATGGCGTGGCCGTTCTCGGAGTCCACGTTCTTTCCCGCCACGAACAGCATAGCTTTTTTCTTCAATGCTTGGAGAATGCGCTGATTGGCTTGCTCGCGATAGGGTTCGGGAACCTCGGCCCAATCCACATCGTCCATGGTGATGGCAACCTGCGGCCGTTTGAACGGCGTGGCCGCCAGCATCGCGAGCGCACGCCTGCGCGTATAACTTGTTTCAGAGACCGCTCCGCCGGCCGCCATCAGCCCCGACCAGGACGGAGGTGTGAAAAAATTTTTGGGACGTTGCGGGCTCATGTTCCAAATCCTTCGCTCTCAACAATCGGAGCCTCGTCCCACCGGTCTTTTCACATCCCCTGAGGGAGGGGACCTCCGAAATACGAGATCGAACTTCCGAAACGGCGCACTAAACGGGCTCAACTCACTTCCCGTTCCACGAGTTTTTGCAACGTTGCGGCCAGCGCCAACGCCGCCTCCATCGTCAGATGCACGTTCAGGTCGAAAGCTCCTTTGAGCTTGCCGCTCTCCTCAACGCGCATCTTCAACTGCACGCGTTTGCCATAGATAGGAGAGCGGACGCAACTGCCATCAATGGAAGACAGAAAAAGAACGCGGTCGCAACCCGGTAATTCCGGTCCGGGTATGGCTTCGCGCAGAGCTTGCGGAAATTGCACTGAGTTCATCGACGGCCATTTAGCTTTCGGCTGAATTTTCGCTTGTGGCGCCAGTACGGATTTTTTCATACTCACCCCAAAGTGATCAAAATTTTGCGCATGCGCGCGTGAGCCAGAATCACGTCCGGATCCCGCTGCAGCGCTTCAAAGTAGCGCCGGGCAAACCCGTTGCCGCTCTCGTCCGGGGAGATCAGCTTGCGCGATTGATTTACCATGTGATTGGCATCGCCGATCGTGACCGGCTCCTTTGCATCCATCGCTTCGTCAATCACGACAACCAGCTCTGAGAGCTCGTGCAGCCAGGCAAAAAATGGGTCGTGCAGCAGCAGCGATAGCATATGATTGCTGGAGGTTACCCGTTCCACGTCGTTTTCATAAATACGGCGTTCCGAATCGAGTAGCGTCTTGTGAAGCTGGAGCAGTCCGTTACGCAGAGCGGTGAGGCGCAGCCTGATGGGATCCCCAAGCGGATCGGGCGAGGCCATATGCATTTATCGTAGCGCGCCAGTTGTTAACCTGAAGTTCGTACTTGGCAGGGAGGGCTTGGAATTTTGATAGTAGGTGTTCTCAAAGAGACGGCGGTTGGAGAACGGCGCGTGGCAATGGTTCCGCGCGTCATCGAACTGCTGCAAAAAGCCGGCGTCGAATTATGGATCGAATCAGGGGCCGGCGCCGAAGCCGGGTTTCCGGATGCGGAGTATCTGGCTCGGGGCGCACATATCGCCGCCTCCGCCGGTGAACTGCTGGAGAAATCGGCGATTCTGCTGCAAGTGCGCGCTCCCGCCCCGGAAGGGCTCACACCGCGGCATACGGTGATCGCGTTTTGCGATCCCTTGAATGAGCCGCAAATCTCCGGCGAAATCGCCGAGCGCGGCGCCACTTTGTTCTCCATGGAGTTTATTCCCCGAATCACGCGCGCCCAAAGCATGGATGCGCTTTCCTCCATGGCGACGGTTGCCGGATACAAGGCGGTACTGATGGCCGCCAACGCACTGCCTCGACTGTTCCCCATGCTCATGACCGCTGCCGGCACCATCCCGCCGGCACGGGTGTTTGTCATGGGCGCCGGAGTCGCGGGCTTGCAGGCGATCTCCACCGCGCGCCGTTTGGGCGCCGTGGTGTGCGCCTACGACGTGCGTCCGGCGGTGAAGGAGCAGATTGAGAGTTTGGGCGCGAAGTTTGTCAGCATGGACCTGGACACGGGAAAAGCGGAAGGCGCGGGCGGGTACGCGCAAGCGGCGGACGAAGACTTCTACCGCCGCCAGCGCGAGCTCACCGCCTCCGTGCTCAAAGATCAGGACGTGGTGATTACCACCGCCGCGATTCCAGGCCGCAAAGCGCCGATCTTGATTACGCGCCAGATGCTAGCCGGCATGGCGCCGGGTTCGGTGATCGTCGATCTCGCCGCGGAGCGCGGAGGTAACTGCGAAGCCACGCAGCCAGGCGAAACGGTGGTGGTCGATGGCGTTACCGTCATTGGCCCCCTCAACCTCCCCAGCACGGCGCCCTATCACGCCAGCCAGATGTACGCGCGCAACGTGGCGGCGCTGCTCAAGCATTTGGTGAAAGACGGCCAGCTCGACATCGACCTGAACGACGAGATCACCCGGGAAACGCTGGTAGCGCGCGATGGCGCGGTGGTGCACCCGAAACTGGTTAGCCTTTTTCCAGCCACGGTTGCACAACCTCACGGGTCTGCTGGCTAGGCACAACCGGAACAATCTCAAGGGTCGCTCCGCAGCCACGCCAGTGGAGAATCCATTCCTGGAATTTGCGCAGGTCGCTGCATTCCATCAGTTGAAAACAGCGGTGGAAATTCGGCTCAACCCAGCTATCCAGGTAGGTCAACCCTTCCGGCATCATCCTGCCTTCGTCGCGCATGCGCCGGTAAGCCGGGAGCATGTCGTTATCTTGAAATCGCTCAATCACCATGAACAGCATGAGGCTGCCTCATGGTAAAGCGAAATCCTAGGTCGTTGCAAGCCTCCACGGGTATTACGGGTATTACGCAATATCACTTACAAGATCATCATCCCGCGCTTTAGTTTAGTGATGTTCCGGCGCAGGAGTAGCCGGAGCTTGTGTCGCGCTCTGCGAACCCGAGGTCATCGTTCCCTTTAGAGAGAAAAGGAATACACTGTCCCCTCGTGGGGCGCCGGCAAACAGACTACCGCCGGAATAAACCGCAATGTATTGCTCGCCTTCGTACTCGAAAACACTGGCTGGCGCGTTCACGCCGGCGCCGGTTTGGAACTCCCACAGTCGCTGCCCATTGGAGGAGTTCAGGGCCGTCAGCCGACCGTCGTTTCTGCCCACGAACACAAGGCCACCCGCGGTGGTCACCGACCCGCTGTAGCATTGATCTTTCCATCTTTGCTGCCAAACCAGACGGTTGGTCTTCATGTCCAGCGCGGCAAAAATGCCGGCTGGGGGCAGGGGCTGGCTGCCAAATCCGCCTCCCATATAGCCTTGGCCGGGCTGCGGAAATTTTTGATCTTCCTCGCCGCCTTTGAACACGCCCGGAGCGTCGGTTGCGCACACATAGAAGTAATTGGTGTCCGGATCGTAGGAACTTGACGGCCAATTTGCCCCGCCTCGAAGAGACGGCTTGACTATGACTCCCTCCGACCAGAACGGCGTGAAGACCCGCCCTTGATTGACCAGTTCGAAGCCTTCCGGAGCGATATCGATGGACTGAGGAATGAAGGCGTCGCCGCGAGGAAACGGCTGAGTGGGTGAAGTGAACTGCCGCGGCTCCTGCGGCACCGGCTTTTCATCGATTCCAATCAGCGGCTTGCCATTCGTCCGATCGAGGATGTAGACCCAACCGGCCTTGTTGGCTTCGGCCGCAGCTTTGCGGATGCGGCCGCCGATTTTCACGTCGAAAAGAATTACCGGACTCGGGCCGTCGTAATCCCACAGATCGTGATGAATCTGCTGGTAGTGCCAGCGATACTTTCCGGTTTTTGCTTCGATCGCGACCATGGAGGTCGCAAATAAGTTGTCCCCGCGGCGAATCTTTCCATTGAAATCGGGCCCCGGGTTCCCGGTAGTGAAATACAAGAGCCCCAACTCAGGATCGACGGCCGGAGTCTGCCACACCGTCGCCCCGCCATACTTCCATGCATCGGTATCCTTGGGCCAGGTGTCATGCCCAATTTCGCCCGGACCAGGGATCGTAAAGAACGTCCAAATCAGGCGCCCATCTTTGGCGTCGAAGGCTTTGATGCGGCCACGAACGGCGTGTTCACCACCGGCGAAACCGACGATGAGCATTCCGTCGTAATAGAGCGGGGCGGCGGTAATCGTATATCCCTCCTGCCAGCGCTCAGCTTGAATCGACCAGACCGGTCTGCCGGATGCTTGATCGAGCGCCACCAAGCGGCCGTCTAACTGACCCAAATAAACCTTGCCATCCCCTAGCGCGACGCCGCGATTGGTCCAGCCGCAGCACACCGTCGAGATTGTCCGGTCCAGATTCGCCTGGTATTTCCACAAAATCTCGCCGGTCTTCACGCTCAAGGCAAACACGTCGTCGGCGCCGGTGACGACGTAAAGGACACCTTCATAGACCATGACCTGCGCTTCGCCGGAGTATTTGATTGCCAGCCCGGATCCGTCCAGATGCGTTTGCCAGACC
>Ga0075030_100006854_pt1 | contig 10187 bp, 9 predicted proteins | sample LitLauG_LLR_2012_FD_71393 | JGI IMG/M metagenome (GOLD analysis project Ga0075030, IMG submission 71393) | Freshwater sediment microbial communities from Pennsylvania, USA - Little Laurel Run_MetaG_LLR_2012 | ecosystem: Environmental > Aquatic > Freshwater > Creek > Sediment | place: USA...
TATTCCAGGTCTTCAAACGGATCAAATCGAATTTTCTCTCGTCCGGCTTTCGCTCGCGCGCGATTGTGCAGCGCGACATCCAGCCCCAGCTCGGAATCCGTGAAGGCCGGAACGAAGACTGGAACGTCATTCTCATACGCCGCCTTGAGAATCCCGCGCTGATCCTTGGAGCGCTTGGCCAGATCTTTGCCGATGGCCCGGTTCAGCTTGAACGAGCAAAGGGTCTCTTTCTCGTCCCATGCATTGAGGACGGCCGCCACGATCCGTTCGACATCATTGAGGTTCGTCTCGGGCTCCAGCGTGTCGTAGACACGGTTGTAGCCAGCCTCGTAGAGCTCTTCGTCGCTCATCGCCGGGTTGTGCTGGAAGTGAGCCAGCCCGGCACCTTCCACCAGGCCGTGGGCCATCAGCGCCCCAGTCGACACGATGGCGTTGACGATTCCGTGCTCAATTAGCTCGACTACAACGAGGCTTTGTTTGGCAACGGTCATGGCTCCGGCGAGCGTCATGACGACGAAGCAATTCGTATCGCGTGCCATCGCTTCCAGAACATCGGCGGCTTCGCCGAGCTGTCGCCCGGTGAATGCAGTCTTGGCCATGGCGCGAACCAGGCCGTCGATGGAATGAATCTTCCCCAGATCCAGCGGTTCCAGCGGAACCAGGCGGTCTTCCACGGGATTGTGCAGCTTCCGTTCAATGCCGCTGCCGTCGTCGTGGTGTTGTTTCTTATGATTGTCGTCCTTCATGATTGCACCTCCAGAAACTCAAAGATCTGCGACAAGATTTTGCGACTCACTAATGTACTAGAGTTCGGGTGATTGTGATTCGGGGGCTGAAGGCCCGTGATGCTGGGCCATGCGAAGTGCAGATTCCTCGTTCGTCGTTACCGCGCAAGCGCCGTTACGGACGGCTCGGAATGACAAAAAGGGGCGGATGGCGGCACGACTGAAGTCGTGCCCTCCCGCGAAAACGTTGAAGAGCTGGAATGTTGGAGAGGTGGGAACGAAGATCGTAGAGAATTGTTAACGCCGTATGAATCCTCGGAGGGCTCTCCCGGCTCTGTTATGCTATCTGCCTTCCCAGGCACAGGAGGTCATTGATTGGCGGCTGAAAGATTCCAGATCGCTCTGGTGCAGATGTCGTGCGGTCCGGAGCCCGAACAGAATCTGCAGAAGGCGCTTGACCGAGTTGCTGATGCCGCCAGCCGAGGTGCGCAGGTGGTCTGCTTGCCCGAGCTTTTTCAGACACAATACTTCTGCCAGCGCGAAGACGCCGCCCTGTTTGATCTGGCTGAGACGATTCCCGGCCCGGCCACGAAAGCCCTTGCAGAGTCTGCGAAGAAAAATGGTGTCGTGCTCATCGCTTCCCTGTTTGAGAAGCGCGCGCCTGGCGTCTATCACAATACAGCGGCGATCTTCGAGAAGGATGGGACACTCAACGGCATCTACCGCAAGATGCACATCCCTGACGACCCGCTCTATTACGAAAAATTCTATTTCACGCCCGGCGACTTGGGCTTTCGCGCCATCGACACCAGCGTGGGAAAGGTTGGAACTCTCGTCTGCTGGGACCAATGGTATCCCGAGGGCGCCCGCCTCACGGCCCTGCAGGGTGCCCCGGTGCTGTTCTATCCCACAGCGATCGGCTGGCACGCGGCGGAAAAGGCCGAGTTCGGTGAAGCTCAATACGACGCTTGGCGCACGATCCAGCGCGCACATGCGATTGCCAACGGGGTGTATGTGGCGGTTGTCAATCGAGTGGGCTTTGAAACCGGCAATATTCGCGGAAATTCAGCCCCCGGCGCGGGCCTGGAATTTTGGGGAGGATCGTTCATTGCCGACCCGTTTGGGCGCGTGATCGCCGAAGCGTCGCACGATAAAGAAGAGATTCTTGTTGGCGAAGTCGACCTGCGGAAGCTCGAAGACGTCCGCCGAAACTGGCCTTTCCTGCGAGATCGCCGCGTCGACAGCTACGCCCCCATTACGAGCCGGTTGATCGATTGAGGATTATTCGCCAAAGTGACCCCACGCCAAGCCAAACCCTCAACCAAGACTTTAAGTCCAAATAAAGCCCTGGCCGCCTACAGAATGCCCGCCGAGTGGGAGCCGCACGAGTCCACCTGGCTCGCCTGGCCGCATTTTCGGGGTGACTGGCCGGGAAAGTTCGAACCCATTCCCTGGGTGTATGCGGAAGTCATTCGCCATCTGGCGCGTCATGAGCCCGTCGACTTGATCGTGAACGACAAAGAGTCCGAGCGCAGAGCGCGCAAGGTTCTCGATCGCGCGAATGCGCCCCTGAGGAACGTCCGATTCCACTGCTGGCCGACCGACCGCGTATGGACCAGGGATTCGGGATGCACGTTCCTAAGATCCCAGGGCGAAGGCGCCCAGTCTACGAAGGCTGGCTTGGCCGCCGTCAAATGGCGCTTCAACGCGTGGGCCAAATATCCGAACTGGAAGCGCGACGAGAAGATCGGCAACAAGATGGCTCAGGCAGCCGGGGCTGAAGAAATTTTCGCTCACAACGGGGACCATCGTGTAGTGCTCGAAGGCGGTTCCATCGACGTGAACGGTCAGGGCGTTTTGCTGACCACCGAAGAGTGCCTGCTCAGCCCGGTTCAAGAGCGAAATCCGGGTTTCAAGCGGGAGGACTACGAGGACGTCTTTGCGCAATATCTTGGCATTAGGAAGGTGATCTGGCTGGGTTCCGGAGTCGAGGGTGACGACACGCACGGCCACGTCGACGACATCACGCGATTCGTCGCACCGGATACGATTCTCACTATGGTGGAACCTAACGAGAACGATCCAAACCATGAGCCGCTTCGCGATAATCTGCAGCGTTTGCGTTCAGCCACGGATGCCCAAGGCAGGCGTTTCCGCGTCGCTGAATTGCCCATGCCAGGCCCGGTCGTGTTTGAAGGCCGACGCTTGCCAGCCAGCTACGGAAATTTCTACATCGCCAACGGCCTCGTGCTCGTGCCCGTCTTCAACGATCCCAACGATCGCATGGCACTGAACACACTGGCAGAATTATTTCCGGACCGCGAAGTAATTGGTATTTACTCAGGAGATTTGATCTGGGGATTCGGCGCGATGCACTGCATGACGCAGCAACAACCGGCGGTTAGTCGTTAGCCTCTGGTCGTCTTCGCGGGCTAGAAGCTAACAGCTAGAAACTATTTGCGGTATTGCGTCGGCTGTGGACCCTTCTCCAGCGTCTCGCGGTCCCAGATGGCTCCTTCGCGAGTGTAGTTGGCGAGTTCGAAATCCTGCGTCAGCTCAAGCGCGTCTGTTGGACAGGCGTCCTCACACAGCCCGCAGAACATGCAACGGCTCAGGTCGTAGGTAAAGTTGGTGAGTTCTTTGCGGCGGGTTTTCTCGTTGCGTTCGCTCGAAACCACGATCAGGTGCTCGGGGCAGGCCAGCGCGCAAAGGTCGCACGCGATGCACATGGTCTCGCTCGTATCGGGATTGACGTTCAGGCGGGGGGCGCCGCGATAGCGCTCGGCAATCTGAGGGCGCTCCATCGGATACTGCTCGGTGTAGATCTCCTTGGGGTCCTGGTACCGGAAGGTGACTTTGAGTCCCTGGAACAGGTCAACCAGCAAAACTTTGCGGAGCAGGCTAGGCATCCCCATAGCCCGTTAGCATACCATTCCAGGCGCGATCGCAGAAACCGCCCTCGTCCAGGCCCCGGGGCTACAATCATTCCGAGAGCTCACGCCGCCAATCTGGCTACCGAGGATCGACCACTGCCGACCAACTCCGACGAACTCTTCATGGAAGAAGCGCTCCGCGCCGCGCAGCGTGCACTCGACATCGGTGAGGTTCCGGTGGGTGCCGTCGTCGTGTGCGAGGGGCGAGTCATTTCCCGAGGATGGAACCAGAATCTTGCCGGTTCCGATCCGACAGCACATGCTGAGATCGTGGCACTGCGCGAAGCCGGTGCAATCGTTGGTAACCATCGCCTGAGCGACTGCGAGCTGTTTGCTACAATTGAGCCTTGCGCGATGTGCGCCGGAGCGCTGGTGCACGCACGGATCAAGCGACTGGTCTATGGCGCGGATGATCCCAAGGCTGGCGCAGTACACTCGGTCATGCAGGTGCTTAATCACCCGCAATTGAACCACAAGACCGAGATCCACGGTGGCGTGCTAGCGGGGCGCTGCGCGGAGTTGCTGCAGGAATTCTTTCGCCAGCGCAGAAGAGTGCCGAATACCTAGTGCCAGTGCCAGTTTTGGAGCCGGCAACTAGCAACTGGATACGAGGTACACGGCACCGTGTACCGACAACACGGAGAGGTGCGTGAGTGGTTGAAACGATCCGCCTCGAAAGCGGACATACCTTAACGGGTATCGGGGGTTCGAATCCCTCCCTCTCCGCCAGCAACACAATCTACAGGCCTTACGAAATATTTCACTGCGGTTTGTCCTACCAGACATAATCGTCTCGTTTTCCCAGTATTAACTGTTGTAGGCAGAACAGGGGAACCGAGATGGCAAACCGAGTTGCGTGGCTCACCAAACGAGTGAAGATCGACGGGCAGTGGTTAATCCGCAAACCAATCATCAAGCCTACTGGCTTCGTCACCGAGAAAATCATCCACAACGGCCAGTCCGTCCATGCCCCCGGCACCTTCGTGCTGGAGTGGTACGAGGCTGGCAAACGGCAGCGCAAGTCGCTCACGGAATCCACGCATGAGGCCCAAGACGCACTCCGCAAGAAGCGCCAGACGCTGGAGGCTCGGGCACATGGCCTGACCGTAGTCGAGGGCCCAGGCGCGAAGGGCAAGACTTCTCTGGAGGCAGCCGTCCGCGAGTACCTCGAAGAAGTGCAACTCAACCGAGCGCACAAGACACATCTGGCGTACAAGCGTGCCCTCGAAATGCTCGTGGCGGCGAATCCGGGCTGTGACTTCGTGCAAGACTTGGAGCGCAGGAACCTGATGGTCAACTTCATCCGGGCGATGCAGGAAGCCGGACTGGGCGACCGGACACAGAACAACCTGTTCGGAGCCGTGGTCACTTTCCTCCACGCCAACCAACACCCGGTGGTCACAAGGAAGGATGCTCCCGACTACACCGAGACGGGAATCGAGACCTACTCCGCGGAGGAGTTAGGCCAACTGTTCGGAGCCTGCACCGCTGACGAGCGTCTGGTGTTCCAATTCTTTCTTGGTACGGGATGTCGCGAGCGGGAGGTCATGTTCGCCACCTGGAAGGACGTGGAGCTGACGGCTGGCACTTTCACGGTGAAGGCGAAACCAGCGATGGGTTTCAAACCAAAGGATTCCGAGGAGCGCACCATCCCGATTCCTTCGAGCCTCGTGCGCGACCTGAAAGCGTTAAAGGCCACCAGCAAGTCACTCCTGATCTTCCCGAATGGTCAGGGTCGCCCGAATGGCCATCTGCTCCGTGATCTCAAGGAAGTCGCAAAGCGTGGCAAACTGAACTGCGGCCATTGTGAATCGACTCACTTCGGGAAGCCAGTCACTTGCAAGACGCACGCGGTGTGCGAGCAGTTCTACCTTCACAAGTTCCGCCACACATTCGCGTGCATGCACCTACTGGCTGGCGTCGATGTGCGGACAGTCTAACTGTGGCTCGGGCACTCCGACTTGGAAACGACGAGTTGCTACCTGAAGGCCATCAGTGGGAAGCAGAAGGGTGTGCGTGAGAAGGTGGACGCGACGTTCGCTGGAATCACAGCCCTGCAGATGCACCGGAGCCACGAAGCGACGATCCAGTAAGCCAGCGAGTTTGGACGGCAACAGCGACTTGGCCAAGGCTCTTCTTAGGCAATAAATGCGGCAGTCCGAGAACTGATGCCATGGTTGCTGCTGCAGTTCAGTGGGCTGAGAGGGTCATGCGGAAGATTGATGAGTCTCTAGGGAGATCAAGTCAAAGCTGAGGAATAAGCAGAGCCGCAACCGTATCCCAATTCCTCTTCGCCTTCACCATTACCGGACATGCTACAAGATGCAACCCACCACTCGTCGACCACCAGTTCAAGTCCTCAAGCGACGCGGCGTAGCCACCTGACTCAAACACGCGAGCGATTACCGATTCCTTTGGAACACGCCAATTTTTGTGGAAGGTAATGCCTTGCTCCCTCGCTGCATTGTTGACAGTGACATACACGGCACGGAGCACAGGAGTCGGATCGGCGAGACCCATATCCATCACCATTTGTGCAGCTCGGGCAGCTTCACTTTTCCGAAGGGCCAGTTCGGCCTGAATGAGGATACAAGGCTGCGGCAGAGCCTTCACAATTCCTATCATCGCAGCCTGTCGGCTCGCGGCTGGACAACACTCTTGGCGAATTCTCTCAATCATATCGAATGAAACATCGTCGCCTACGTCGTCTGGCAGAAACTCCCGGAAGAATCCCAGTTCGCTGGCGATGACATCCATTAGGCGTTCCTCTGGGTCTTGAACAGCCGAGCTTGAATGTGTCCGCCGGAAGACCAAGCGCATTTGCGGGGTCAAAGTAAGGAGGTGCGCCAGTTCGTGCCACTTGGAAAAATACGATCGGTAAACTTTGTCGAACCTGCAGTCGATAACCGAGACGAATTGGGGTTCCCATCCCTCCCTATGCATTCTTCTGATCGTGATGGCGTAGTCCTTGGACCCAGAGAGTTCATCCTCGAGGTTTGCAAACGCGGTCTCGCCTTTCCTGACATACTTCAATCGGATCTGTCGGAGGTTATCATCTGAGTGGATTTCCTCAAAAACCGTGCCTACCTCGCCGGCGGTAGCGTTGAGCAATTCGTTTAAGCAGGTGCAGCTAAACTTCTTCGCTATCTTCTTGATCCGTCGGATCACGGAATCAAGAATTGTGCGACTCGGTTTTTCCGAAGTGGCTAAGCCCAGATCAGCAGCCAACGTCCAGATTTGTGGTTTGCTGTCTAGGCGGATGCTCATCCGTACACTTTCCTTATAACGCTCTTCAAAGCTGTATGCAGGTCTTTCCAATCCTTAGCAGACATTGTGCCCTTGGAGCGATTGCTTCGTCGTGCCACAACCGAGTTGTACGCCTCAAGCAAGTCGATCGTCTCCGGATATGACAGGTGCATCTCCTCCGCCGCCTGTGAAAGCTCCGGCGGGATCATGATCGGTTTCCGCTCTCCCGGCTGATCGCCCTCTCCTGTCGCTAGATATCCCACCGACGCACCGAGAGCAGTTGCAATTCTAAGCAAAAGATCAAGGCTTATGTTCTTCCCGTGCTTTTCTACCTCGCTTAAGAATCCCCTACTGATTTTCGCTTCATCTGCAAGCCTTTCCTGTGTCCAACCTCGTGCGTCACGCACCAGCTTGATGCGCTCGCCCACCGTTGCCATTCGCGTCCCCTAGTCAGAGCTACTGACCCTAAAATTTACCACGAGTGAATAACTTCGTACAGTCGAAGTTGACGTCGCTCCGTCTATTCATTATAATGAATTTCGTCGTCATTAACGACTCACGGCTCCGAGGTTGTATATGGATCTTTCCAAGGTAAAGGTCGAGGTCTATGACTTCCTTGCGGTCATTATTCCTGGCCTGTTTGTCATCTTCGAGGTGTGGGTCGCATTGCGAGGATGGGCACGGTTTGCTCAAGGCATCCTCAGCATCAGCGCGAGTGGGTTCACTATTTTCCTGCTCGTCGCCTTTGCGGCGGGTACTCTGCTGCAGGAGTCAGCCGACGTCCTCATCAAAGCGATTAAGGGCGAGCGTTTCTTCAAGGGCAGCCGCGACACTCTGTGGGAATCCAAGACTGGTGATCACGTTAATGCTCGGATCACCAAGGAACTGGGCCATCCGGTCGCAAACGTAGACGTTGCTTTTGACTATTGCCTCACCAAAATTCAAGGTACCTTCTCGAAACGCGACCTGTTCGTCGCCAACTCTGACTTTGCCCGTGGACTGATCCTCGTTAGCTGCGTGGCGGTGGCTCCACTTCTACGCATAACTAACGATCTGCACACGCGGTTGCAAATCCACGCAGGCTTCCTCGCAACCGGACTGATACTGCTGTTTCTTATTTCCTGCCTGTGCTGGAAACGCATGAAGCGATTCCGTGAACTTTCTGAGAAACCAGTCTTCCACGCTTATCTGGCGCAATCGGGTGAAAGCAAAACTGCAGCAGCAGCAAATTGAAAGGATCGGAGGATTCTATGTCAATGAAGGTGATGGTCTTCGATGTTGAACACGGTGCGTGCGCCTTTGCGAAGACGCCCACCAATCACACAATCCTGATCGACTCCGGTTGCACAGAGGATTTCTCACCTGCTCGCTACATCGCAGAGAACGAACTCGGCGATGCTGCGGGTTGGAACGGGCACAAACTCACGAAGATGACGGTGACTCATCCTCACGATGACCACATCACAGAAGTCGATGCGATCAAGGAGAACTGCCCACCTGCATTGTTGCTGCGTCAGAAATACGATTGGGAAGATGTCAAGACGGCTGAGGATGGTGACTACGACAATCTGGGCACTTACACGGCTTGGCAGGACGGTTACAACACCACCCCCACACAGTGGCCCGATTACGGTATCGAGGTAAAGTCGTTTTGGTTGACGCCTGACGAGGCAAAAGAAATCGATGAGAGCAAATTCATCAACAACTCGAGTATCGTCACGATCCTGACTGTGAAAGGGACAAAATTCCAGGAGAAGTGTTTGTTTGGCGGCGACATGGAAACTGCTGGATGGGAGGCTCTCTTGAAGCAACCTGGCTTCAAGGAAGCTGTGAAGGACGTGGACTTCTTCATCGTGTCGCACCATGGGCACGAGTCGGGTTTCTGCGACGCTCTTTTCGCCGCGATGGGGAAGAAACCGATCCTCAATATCGTCTCCATCCACCACAACGATGAGCACATCGACCAACGCTACTCGCAGGAGGCTTACGCTTCAGGAACGGATTTTGATGGGGAACGTAGGCGTATGCTCACAACCAGATCCGACGGCACGATCACGATCAATGTTACCGACGAAGGCAAGTACTGGATCAAGACCGAGCACCTTGCCGACAACAAGACCGTGAAGGTTGCGAAGTACAACTTTGGTTTTTGAAATGTTTTCCGCGGGCTTGGCCCGTTTCTAGATAGCTGTAGAACGATTGGATGGAGGATTATGGGTAGAACGAGAGATACCATTGACGCGTGCTTCCGGGTCGTTGGAAATGCCATACTGGACGATATCCCTGCCGTCGCGAAGCACATAGCGATACCATTTCCTGCCGGATCGAACGGTCCCTCAATGAGGCGACCATGCGATGACGAGACAGTCCTTCTATCCGTTTAAATCCGAACGGTCCAAATCCGAGTACCAGGCCTACTACGAGGAAAGGGCCAAGGCGTGGCCGGTCGCGGGCGAGACCATGTTTCTCGACACTCCTTCCGGGACGACTTTGGTTCGCGCCAGCGGGCGCATCACAGATCCTCCCTTGGTCCTGCTGCACGGCGCGCGGGCGACTTCGCTCATGTGGAGCTACAGTATCGCGGCGCTGTCGGCCCACCACCGTGTCTATGTCCTGGACATCTTGGGTGACGCCGGGCTTAGCGTAAGTCGTCGCGCAACCTTGAAGGCCGACGATCTCGCTCGTTGGCTGGACGAGGTCTGCGCGGTGCTGGTTCCGGAAGGGCAGCTCAGTCTGATGGGCATATCCTATGGGGGCTTGCTCGCCGGCCAGTATGCGGTCCGATTTCCCGGCCGGCTCCTAAACGTGGTGCTAGCGGCTCCGGGAGGCTTCGTGCTCCCATTTTCATTCGCCTTCTTCGTGCGAATGACGCTCCTGTGCATACCTGTACCGGGCTTGGGCGGAGGACCTTTCCGCCGAATGATCTACTGGTTGTTTCGCGATGCGGAACGAGGCGACGACGCCTGCCGGGCGCGACTCGAAGAGACCATAACCGACCTGCAAATGGCCTGGCGCCACTTTGCCCTGCCCGCCCCGGATTGGCCAACCACGCTTGATGACAAGGGGTGGCAAGACTTCGGCGTGCCTTGCCTGTTCCTGGTCGGGGAGAACGAGAAGATATACTCCGCCAAAGCGGCCGTCGCGCGACTCCGCCGAGTTGCTCCTCAGGTCAAGACGGAGATCATTCCCGGCACCGGACATGACCTGATTCTGGCGCAGCCCGATCTCGTAGCCAGAAAGGTGCTTGAGTTCCTCGGTGAACGGAAAGGGGTACCGGAGCCCG
>Ga0075030_100006855_pt1 | contig 10187 bp, 9 predicted proteins | sample LitLauG_LLR_2012_FD_71393 | JGI IMG/M metagenome (GOLD analysis project Ga0075030, IMG submission 71393) | Freshwater sediment microbial communities from Pennsylvania, USA - Little Laurel Run_MetaG_LLR_2012 | ecosystem: Environmental > Aquatic > Freshwater > Creek > Sediment | place: USA...
GATGTCACAGCACCGACAATTCGAAGGGCAAGCGCTTTCCTGGCAACTCAACAGCGGAATCATTGAACTGGCGCTGCGCCGCGAGCCATGCAATGAAATTGGTTCGCTTGCCCTGTCAGAACTCGAGACATTCGCCGCGGCCCTCGATCAACTTGAGCATGAAGCCCATGCGTTGATCATCTTCAGCCAGTTGAAGTGTGGCTTCTGCGCTGGGGCCGATCTGAAGGAGCTGTACGAGAAATCGCAGGCGATGGAAAAATCGCGGGCCGCCGAAGGAGTCCGTGATTTCCTGGAACGCATCCACCGCGCCCTGAATCGCATCGATGCGTCCTCTCTCACCACGATCGCAGCCGTCCACGGAGTAACCTTCGGAGGCGGGTTCGAACTGGCGCTGGTCTGCGACATGATCATCGCGGACAAAATGGCGCGCTTTTGTTTCCCGGAACTGCGATTGGGACTGATTCCCGGGTTCGGCGGAATCCCGCGCCTGAAGCGCGATTTGGGGAATGCGGTGGTGCGCGACCTGCTCCTGACGGGCCGCAGCTTCAACGCAACCAAGGCACAGCAGATCGGTCTCGTAAGCCAGGTCGTTGGCGAAGGCGAAGCGCTGCGCGCCGCAAGAGCCACGGCGGCTCAATTGGGCAAATTCGATCGCCACACGGCGGCCGCGGCCAAGCAGTTCATCAAGCCGATTCCGCACGAAGAGTTGCGAGAGGAAATCGATCTCTTTTGCGAACTGTTTTCGCGTCCGGCGGTAGCCGCCGGGCTGCGAAAATTCGTCGAGAGCACGGATGCCCAGCCTTATCTGCCCTGATTCGATCTCAGTTAGAATGACCTCTATGGAAACAGCCGAAAAAACTCTGGACGAAATACTTACGCTGGCTGCGACGCATTTCAAAGTGCCGCGCGAGAAACTCTCGCCCGACGACGACTTCTTCAAAGCGCTAGGCATCGACAGTCTGCAGACGTTGGATCTGCTGACCAAACTCGAGAATCACTTTCATGTGGAACTTCCCGACTATGAATTGCAGGGTGTGAGCGACTTTCGCACCCTGGCAGCAAGGATTCAGGCACGACTTTGATTCCCGATTCCGGCCTGTTGATTGTCGGGGAACACTTGCGCGGACGCACATCCGCTTAACAAAACGACACCATACAATCTACAATCAGCAGTTTCCTCTATGCTCGACTTGCGCCAATACACCTGTCTGGGTGCGGCTTTGCGCGACGCGCTGGAACGCTACGCGGGTGAGGTGTGTTTAATCGAGGCCGATCGCGACCGCGAGAAAGTGCGGCTGATGTACTCGGACTTCAAAGAGATCGCGCTCCCGCTGGCGCGCGCACTCGAAGATGCCGACTTTGATCCTGGAGACCGTGCGGCGATCATCATGACGAATCAGTCGAAGTGGCTGATCTCCGCGTATGCCATTTTCTATTGTGGCGGCGTGCTGGTTCCCCTCGACTACAAGCTGACTGCGGCTGAGCACCTGCAGTTGCTCGCTCACTCCAGGTCCAAGGTCTTGATCGTCGAGTATCACCTGTGGCGGGCGATCACACAGTCTCCCGATTTTCAGAAGATTACGACCAAGATTGTGCTCGTGACCGAAGCACCCCTTGGGGCCGATTTATCGGGCGGGTTTCGCTGGGAAGACTTCAAGCGAAAAGGCGCTCCTGACTTCATCATGCGACAGCGGGAAGATACCGCCTGCATTGTGTATTCCTCGGGAACGGGCGGACGCCCCAAAGGATGTGTGCTGACGCACGAAAATTATCTGGAACAGTGCCGATCGCTCACCGCGTGGTATCCGTTCTGGCCGGGCGTGCGATACCTGAGCATCCTTCCCACGAATCACGCGATCGATTTCATGGTGGGATTCATCGGTCCCTTCGTATGCGGGGCCTGTGTTGTGCACCTCCGTACGCTGCGTCCGGAGTTTGTGCGCGATGCGTTCGTTCGGTACCGCATAACTTATGTGTCGCTGGTACCGATGATCCTCAAGAACCTTGAGCGGGGATTGCGCGCCAAGTTTGACGAATTGCCGTCGTGGAAGCGCGGATTCCTGAATACTATGATCGGCCTCAACAAACTCCTGACCAGACGGCGACCGAAAGTAAAACTCAGCCGGATGCTGCTGCCAAACATCCATCGCGGGTTCGGTGGCGAAGTGCTGGCGCTCATTACCGGCGGGGCTTTCATCGAGCCCTCGACCATGCAGTTCTTTTATGATCTTGGAATTCCGGTGGTCAACGGATATGGGCTCACCGAAGCGGGTACTGCTCTCACGTTGAACGACCTGAAGCCATTTCGAGCGGACACCGTGGGCAAGCCTCTTCCCGGCGTCGAACTGCGCATTCTGAGTCCGGACCCTGAAGGCGTCGGCGAGGTCGCGATTCGCAGCAAGACCGTCATGTCGCACTACCTCGACGATCCCGAGCTCACTCTCGAGACCATTGTCGATGGCTGGCTTCTGACGGGCGATCTGGGGCGCTTCGACGGCAACGGCCACCTGCAGTTGTTCGGTCGCAAGAAGAACATGATCGTGACCGAAGGCGGAAAGAATATTTATCCCGAAGACATTGAGACTGTGTTCGATGGTTTGCCGGTCAAGGAATATTGCGTATTTGCCGCGAACTACATTTGGCCCAAGAAAGAGTTGGGGCAGGAGAGCCTCGTGCTGGTTTTACGCCTTGAGCAAAACCAGAAAGTGGATGCAACCCTGCTTGATGACATTTTGACGCGCAATCGCCGACTGCCTGATTTCAAGCGCGTGGGTGGATATTTGATCTGGGAGAAGGATTTTCCACGAACCGCGTCCATGAAGATTAAGCGGCAAGTGCTGGCGGAAGAGATCGGTAAAGCGGCTGAGCGTGCGGCAGTCGTGGAGTTCTAGTTAAGTTTGAAGACGATTTGCGCTCCCTGGAGAAGATCGGTCCAAGCCTTGGCAAGAAAATACCTCGCAATTGTGAACCCGGCAGCCGGGGGCGGTCGCGTGCGAAGACTGCTCGACCCCGCATTAGCGCGCTTGCGTGCCGGCGGAATCGAAGTGGACCTGGCCGAAACTAGTGGGCCCGGGGACGCCACACGAATTGTCCGCGAAGCCTATGGACGGGGCGTACGGTCATTCATTGCGGTCGGCGGAGATGGAACATCGTACGAGGTGGTAAACGGCCTTTATCCGGAGGCAATCAACGGTGAGCGCCCCACCCTTGGGTTTCTGCCGCTGGGTACGGGCAACTCGTTCCTGCGCGATTTCAGCGATCGTGGCGTTGAATACGCGATTGAGTCATTGCTGGCTGAGCGATCGCGTCCATGCGACGTGTTGCGCCTTCGGCACCGTGCCGGCGTAATTTACTATGTCAACTTGCTAAGCATTGGATTCACCGCCGACGTGGCAACCCTTCGCGCAAGGCGGTTCAGCGGTTGGGGAGAACTTGGCTACCTCACCGCAATTTTCCTCACGCTGGCGCGGTTCAATCGCCGGCCTTTTCCGGTCCGAGTCGAGGACGGCGCTTCATTCGACCAGCGCTCCTGTTTGTTTCTTACCTTCAACAACAGCAAATTCACCGGCGGAACGATGATGATTGCCCCCAATGCCGAGATCAGTGACGGCCTCGTCGAATACGTGCGCTGGGGCCCCATTGGACGTCTGGGGCTGATCCGGAACCTGCCAACCCTTTACGACGGAACTCATGTCAACCATCCGCTTGCCGACAGAAAGGCGGTCCCGCGCATCGAGTTCAATCTCGCGGCTCCCGTGGATGTCATGGTTGACGGCGAAGTGCTCACTCTGCATTGCGAGGAACTCGACGTTCTGCCAGGCGTGCTGAACGTCGTGGCATGAGCGCCGTGATATAAAAACTAAATATGTCGGAAGAACGTCGAAAACGGCAACAGCAACGCGATGGCAGCACGGAAGATGACGGGAAGGCGAAGAAGGTCGCACTCTATGCCGTCATTATCGTCCTCTTTGCGGGAGCCTATTACGGGGGGTGGTATCACAAAAATCACAAGTACGATGCCTTCGCGAAGTGTCTCGCGACTCATCAGGCGAAGATGTATGGCTTGTACTGGTGCCCGCACTGCCAGGAACAGAAAGAGATGTTCGGCGAGTCGTTCCACAATGTGACCTACGTGGAATGCGCGATCAAGGGCTCCTCGGAGTTGGCTCCGGCCTGCAAGATGGCAGGCGTTAAGCTGTTTCCCAGTTGGCAGTTCGGCACGGAGGCTCCGAAAGAAGGAGTCTTATCGCTCGACGCACTGAGCGACAAGACGGGTTGCAGCCTGCCGTGACCGAGGCTTCATCACGTTCGCCTGGAAGCGGCTCTCTGGGAGCAACAAGCCGCGCGCTATTTGGAATCATAGCGGTGCTGGCCATAGCGGGAATGATTGACTCGGCGATCGCGTTGCAGCGTCACTACGCCAAGTCGGCGACGCAGTTCTGTGATTTCAGTCAGCGATTCAGTTGCGACATCGTGAATCGCAGCGAGCAGTCGAGCATTGCGGGAATTCCGGTCGCAGGCATTGGCGTGGTCGGATACGGTGTGATTCTGCTGCTGGCAACCCTATGGCGATCGCGGGACGAGACGCCAACTCGATTGCTCCTGGCCGCACTCGTCGGGCTCGGATTTGCGTTATATCTGACCTACGTTGAGGCCTACGTGCTCGAGACCTGGTGCATTTTGTGCGTGATCTCTTTGTGCATTATCTTCTTAATCAGCCTCTGCTCCCTGATCGTGAAGCTGGGGAGTGCGCGAGCCTAGTCTCCGTCGTTGTATCCTGATACATCACGTTTCCCTGATGGAAGAAATCCAGAAAACAGAGAATACAGAGATTGGCCCGAAGTTCATTCGCGGCGAATCGGCGGTCGGCGACCTGCGTCTGCACGAGTTCTACAGCCGCACCTTTCGTAATACGCGATTCGTGCGCGTATGGCTGCCGCCCGGATATCACAATCCGGAGAATGCCGGACGGCGCTATCCCATCTTGTATTTGAACGACGGACAGAACCTGTTCGAGGCATCGTCGTCGTTCACTGGAGTCGAGTGGCAGGTGGATGAAACCGCGGATCGCCTGATCCGTGAAGGCGTAGTGCCGCCAATGCTGATCGTGGGTCTGGACAATGGCGGGAAGAATCGCATTCGGGAATATATGCCGCACCGCTCCATGCATCCGGTCATCCTCCGGGCGCAGGGCACGCGCTATCCCACGTTCCTGTTCAAGGAAGTCATGCCGTTCATGGACCGCAACTACCATGTTGCCCAAGGGCCGCAAAATACGGGTTTGGGAGGATCGTCTTTGGGTGCTCTCATCGCCCTGTATACGGCGGCTGTTCGTCCCGGCGTGATCGGACGACTCTTGTTGGAGAGTCCATCCCTATGGGCTTCGAATCGGCAAATTATTCGGCAGAGTCGCGGTGTCAGGCAGTGGCCCGAGCGCGTATTTCTAGGCACTGGAACCTCCGAGATCGGGCGCAAAGAGCGCGATCAAAGTGTGGTCGATGATGTGCGCGAACTCTCGTTCATCCTGAGCCGCGCGGGCTTGGATGAAAAACGCTTGAAGTTGGTAGTCGAGGAGGGTGGCACGCACCATGAATCAGCTTGGGCGCGCCGGTTTCCCGAGGCGTTGACGTTCTTGTTTGGCCGGCCCGAGTAAAGCGGTACAACTTTTCTACCCAAGCCCAGCGGCCGTGGAGACCGGCGTTGTCCTTCCGAGCTTTCGATCGCCACCGCTATCAATTGCGATTCTCCAAATCAAGAACATCGTCGCCAACATCGCTACGACGGACAGTTGCACGTGCGTCCAGCGGGCAAAGGGACCGATGAGCGGAAGCGCATACACAAAATAGAGCAACGTCGCCAATGCTCGTGCCACGTTAGTCGCTGACTGCCCGATGACCCAATCTGCGAGAAGAAGGAGCGCCGGAGCCAGTGCCACCAGGTCGTATACCGTCAGGTGCGGCGCGATCAGCACCGTTGCCAGCAACAGCGCCGAGTATTTCAGCGAGAGTGGAACGAACTCCCGACTCCAGCACGCACGCAGGAAATACAACACCAACCCCGAAGTGACGATGTAGAGCGCAATTGAGGCGGTAGGCCATGGCAACAGCATGGTCCAGAACGTGCGCAACGAATGAGTCTGGTAGGGCTTAGGCTCGAGGAGGGGCAGAAGTTCATTGGCGTGCCTGAGCAATTCCCACCAACGATGGAGTGACTCCCCGCCATAGTACAAAATCCCAATTGAAAGTTGTATGGCCGCAGCGACGATTGCACCGACCAATACTTTCCAGCGGGCTAGCATCCAGAAGAGAACAACAGCGGCAATCGCCAACTGCGGTTTGAAAACGAGGCACCCCAGGCACACACCAGCGAGAAAATCACGCTGTTTTCGAAAGAAGTGAAAAGCAGCGGTGAAGCATAGCAATGCAAGGACCGAAGTCTGCCCCCATGCAATCAGGTGGAAGAACGCCGGAAACGACGCCGCGAGCAGAAAGACCAAAGCACCATACGGCTGCAAGTTGCGACACGCGCGCCACACTGCAAAGCAGCACAGCCCGTAGGCAGAAGCGCAGAGTGACCACCAGATCGCCAGCGCAACGGGATAGGAAAGATAAGCAAACGGCGCGAAGAAGATCGACACTTGCGGCGGATACAACGGCAAGTAGCGAATTCCGGCCGCCTGGGGAACACGTTGAGCGGCCAGCGCAGCCTGGGCGTTCATATCATAAAGAGCGGTGCCATCATGAGCCCGTGCCAGGCATCCGAGCGTGTAGAAGTGCAGAAAGTCCGTGCCTTTGAGGTTGCCCGCGCGGTCGCGCAAACCCGGAGTAGCCAGGTTCCAGACATAGAGCGACCACAAGCAGACGAGCAGAATGGTTCCGTGCACGCGCAAGCGCTTCGCCGTGAGCCATGTGTTCGAGTTGTCTTGGATCGTCATCGTCTCTCGATCAGCCGGAGGCATCGACCCTACTTGGCGGCGACTGCGGTACTGTACGCTTCCAGTGGTGCCGACGGTTCATCGGCATTGACCCACCACGTCTTACGGTCCTTGAAATAATTCAACAGAGTCTGATCCTCGCTGGCACCCATGTCGCGAGCCCAGACAATTTTCGCTGCATCAATATCCGCGCGATTGTTGATCCAGTCATCGTGCACGTTATGCGACGGAGTGTAATGCACGATGACCAGTTGCTTGCCCGTTGCCCTTTCCAGTTCACGTTCAATCGCAACCCTCTTTGGATCTCCGGTGGGCCGTGGGGGCTCGATTGTCAGGCCTAGGCCCATCGCGGTGATGCGAAGAACTACCATCGCAATGCAAATCAGCGGAACGGCCCGCGCAAGGCTGTGACCGACAGGGCGCCCACGGTATTTGCACAAGCGAAGACGGCGCAGGCATTGCATCAAGAGAAGAATGTAGAGCCCAAACGCGGGGGCAAAATAGTGCACCAGGGTCCATGTCTCGACCACGTCCCCCGCAATCACCGTACCCGCCACAAGCAGCGGCAAGCGCATCTTGCGGTCGCGAAAGATCCAGGGGAAGGTCAGAAAGGGCAGAGTAAACATTGGACCGACAAAGAAGACCCACAGCAAGCCGAACCTCTGACGGAGCCGCTGCACAAAGCCCCTGACGGTCTGGCCTTGTTGATAGTTCCAGAATTCTTCGTGGGTATAGAACTTGCGCATTTCCGCATGGCGATAGATGGGCTCAGGCCGCGGTTTTTGCCAGACGAAATACGGCGCCACCGCGTACGTTTGCCGGTTCACCTGATAGGGCATCTCGAATGGACTTCCCGTGACGCGCCAGAAGTAATACCCCATGCCTGCGGCAGTCACGATGGCGATTACCGCGATCGGCGCAACTACATGGGAGACGACCCTCATCATCGAAAATTTCTTCTGTCGAATGAGCCACCACACGGTCGCCACCGCAATCGGCAACGCATAGACAAAACCTTCGTAGGGACGAGTGTTGGCGAGAACGGCGAATCCCAGACCCATCAGCAACGCATCGCCCCAACGCGCATAATGCTTCAGCCGGGGATAGGCGCCCAACACCAGGATCCCTCCAAGCGCCGGCAACGACGTGCCGAAGTAGCTGTTCATCCAATAGCTCAACAGCCCGAATCGCAAAACCGCCAGGCACGCTCCCAGCAAAGCCCAGCGCGGAGGAAGCCATCCCTGCAGCATCCAACAGAGGCAGGCGCACATCAGCGCAGTGGTTAACAACTGCCCTATCCAGGGATGCCCGAGCAGTTGTCCCGCCGCCAGAATCAATCCTTGGCCCGGCGGATACATCGACATGTAGGTCGGATGCTGGATGATGTGGAAGCCCTCAAAGAAAATCCACATCGGATGCGTGGGATTAGTGAGGCGCCCGTGAGCGAACGTGTCGGCCGCCAGCAGGAAGCTGAATTCGTCGTGAATCCCGGGTTGCGGAATACCCCAAACGGGGATGAGAGCGAGGCGGGCCAGCAGGGTTCCGGCACCTACGGCAAAAATCGCCAGATTCTTTCGTCGCGCAAACTGCGAAAATCTCCCGTTCCATCGCAGGAAAATCGTCGCGCTTCGCTTGGACAGAAATGCCAGGCTGACTGCGGCAATGACGAACGCCGATTCGAAAATCGGAAGTAGGGAGGGAACGATTTTGGCGGCGAACTTTGCGGACAGGCCAATGGCCATCGTCGGTAGTCTAACGCAGATGCAGCTTTAGAACGTTTGCAGACTAGGCAATCGCTAGAAAAGCTGGCCCCGGACGAATGCCTCCGGGGCCACAAGTTCCACACGTGGGAGCGGACGCATTCGTCCGCTCCTGGCTGAGCGAAGCGAGTTATACCCAACGCCACCTGGCCTTAGTGACTTGCTGCTTCCTTAACCCCGGTCTCCTCGAACAGTCCGTCGATGATCTGGATCATCTCGGCGTCGACAACGCGATTCTTGGAGATGGCTTCCTTCAACGGAATCGAAATGATCTTGTTAGCGCGGAGGGCGGCCATGCACCCGAATTCGCCACGGTGCACCATATCGATCGCGCCGAGGCCGTATCGCGTCGCCAAGACCCGGTCAAACGCGCTCGGGGAACCACCACGCTGAATGTGGCCCAGTACCACCGCGCGCGTCTCAAATCCAGTACGCTTTTCGATTTCGCGAGCGAGGATGTTGGCAATGCCGCCAAGCTTGGCGTGCCCGAACTCGTCCTTTCCCATATCCTGCACCACCGGCGCTCCGGTTCCGGCCTCGGCGAATTTTGCGCCTTCCGCGACGACGACAATCGAAAAGTATCGTCCGCGCTCATGCCGCTGCCGAATGGACTCGGCGACCTTGTCGATGTCGAACGGCCGCTCGGGAATCAGAATGGCGTCCGCGCCACCGGCAATTCCGCTGTAGAGGGCGATCCAGCCCGCATCGCGCCCCATGACTTCGACCACCATGACGCGATTGTGCGCCTCAGCCGTGGTGTGAACCCGATCGATGGCCTCGCAAACAACGTTGCAGGCGGTGTCAAATCCAAACGTGTAGTCCGTGCCGCCCAGATCGTTGTCGATTGTCTTTGGGACTCCGACCACCTTGGCGCCTTTCTCGTGAAGCTTTTGCGCGACTGAGAGCGTGTCGTCGCCACCAATGGCGACCAAAGCGTCGAGCTTGTGCTTCGCAATCGTCGCCAGGCAACGGTCAACGCCATCCGGACGCTTGGAAGGATTCGTTCTGGAGGTACGCAAGATGGTTCCTCCCCGCGGGAGAATGCCGCTCACCGAATCGAGATTGAGCGCCATCGTGCTGTCTTCGATCAGACCGCGCCATCCCTCCAGAAATCCGATGAGCTCGTCGCGATAATGGAATACTCCCTTGCGCACCACTGCGCGTATGACGGCGTTCAGCCCTGGGCAATCGCCTCCCCCGGTTAACACACCCACTTTCATTGTCTGCTCCTCGAAATAGGTTCCAACGAAACCCTCTAAATACACTCCGGCTGTGGGAAGTGTACAGATGGCCACAAACGTGGAGTGGTCGGTCTTTCGGAAGAATTAGGGTAACACCAAATCTGCGCCAGCCAAAGGAAAGAGGCGCTGGTCACAGATTGCCGCGGCGGGGTGGCGCATCCACAGGCCGGGATTGCACTCTGAGCTAAGATTCGACACAATGCTCGACGGACATGAACAAGCTGCGATCGATCTTTTTGTGGGGATTGACTA
>Ga0075030_100006856_pt1 | contig 10187 bp, 9 predicted proteins | sample LitLauG_LLR_2012_FD_71393 | JGI IMG/M metagenome (GOLD analysis project Ga0075030, IMG submission 71393) | Freshwater sediment microbial communities from Pennsylvania, USA - Little Laurel Run_MetaG_LLR_2012 | ecosystem: Environmental > Aquatic > Freshwater > Creek > Sediment | place: USA...
TCAGGCCGCGAGTGGCAATTCGATTCGAAACGTCGTGCCTCGCCCGACCTCCGATGTGAAGTCTATCGAGCCATTGTGCAGCTGCACAAAATTGTCGGAGCAAACTGGAGTTCGTGTCATCGTCAGGCTGCCAGTGGCAATTCGATTCGAAACGTCGTGCCTCGCCCGACCTCCGAAGTAAAGTCTATCGAGCCATTGTGCAGCTGCACAATTCGAAACGTGCTTGCGAGCCCGATTCCGCTTCCTCCTGGCCGCGTGGTGAAAAATAACTGGAAAATCTTCTGCCGATTTTCCAGTGGAATCCCTTTGCCGGTGTCCCCGACGCTGATTTCCGCCATTTCTCCGCGGCGGCTCAGCACCAGCCGCAACTGCCCGCCGTTCGGCATCGCTTCCGCCGCGTTTAGCACCAGATTCAACACCGCCTGCTTCAACAGCGCCCGATCTACATAAACTTCGGGCACATCGATGGGCAGCAATTGTGCTAGATGAATATTTGACTTCTGCAATTGGGGCTGCGCGATTTCCAGGACTTCCCTCAAAAGTTTCGCAAGCTGCGTCGCTTCCAGGTGAATGTCCATCGGCCGCGTGAAATCCAGAAAACGCTTGACCACCGCGTCCAGCCGGTCGATCTCTTTATCCAGAACTTGCACGGCCTGCCGTGACGCGCCATCTTGGTCCGCGGGCAGCGATTCCTTCAAATTTTCCAGCCACAACCGCATGGAATTCAGAGGATTCTTCACTTCGTGCGCGACGCCCGCGGTAATGCGTCCCAACGCGGCGAGCCTTTCGCTTACTTGCAGTTGCGTATTGATGCTTTCCAGTGAATCGAGATCGCGCAGCGTCACTAGCGCGCCCATGCGTTCTCCGTCTTCCTGAATGGCCTGCACGCTCACGCTCACGCGCCGCGGACCTTCACCTGTTTCCAATTCAATTTCAGCCGCCACTTCGCTGAGTTCGTCGCTTTCAATGTGCAACGCATCGCGCAGCGGATGGCCCATTGGGAAAATCTCCGTCACGCGCCGTCCCAGAAAATGTCCCGCGGGCGCTCCAAGAAACTTTTCCGCCGCAGGACTGATCATCACCGCGCGCGCATCGCGTGTGAACAACAGCAAACCATCCTCGAGCCCGGCCATCACGGAATTCATGTTTTCGCGCATGGTGCTGAAAATTTCATGCACGCCGCGCAACTGCTGTCCCACCTGCGAAATTTTTTGACTCACAAGTCCAAGTTCGTCTCCGCCTCCAGCGAATCCCTTCACTTGTGCGGAGGGTACGTCGTATTGGCCCGATGAGATGCGGTCCAATTGCGCGGCGATGTCGCGCAAGGGAGCCAGCGCCGCGCGGCTCACCACCGCCGCCAAAACCGTGGAGATGACAAGCGCCACGAGCACAATTGTTCCCGATTTGTATAGGCTCGGCTCGATCTCATTCAAGAGAATTCCGGAGTCCAGCGCCACGCGCACTTCGCCGAATGGCTGATTGGCATTGCTGAACGGATAATCGAGTTCGAAAACTTTCGAGGGCCCCGCAAGCACTTTCACCTGGTGCAGGAAATTCCGCTGCACCAATTGTAAAAGCGGCGTTCGCCGCGGCAGAAACCTTCCCGGCAGGTTTTCATCGGTGGAAATCAATACCATTCCTTGAATGTCGGTAATCGAAACTTCGTAGATCAGTGGGTTTTCTTTCGCAGCTTTCAGTTGCGTGCGCAAGCCTTCATTGATTTCGAAGGCGTGCCGGACGTAATCGTGGATTTCGTCGGGAGCATCTGATGCCGGACGCAACCCCTGTTGGCCTGCCTCCACGAGCGCCTGCTTGGCTTGCCGGAACACTTGCTTCGCCAAGTCATCCGCTCGTTTGCTGGTGGCCTGCAAAAGCTGGTCGAGGAGTTGCGCGGCGAAAACGCCAGACAACACCGCCACGACGAGCAGCACCAGCCCCGTCATCACCAGTGTAAGTTTTGTCCGCAGCCGCAGCTGCATTCTGCGTCCTTACTCCGTTTCGGCGCGTTCGCCGCCGTATTCTTTCAATTTATTGTGAAGGGTCTTCAGGCTGATGCCGAGCAGTTCCGCGGCGCGCGTTTTGTTGTTGCCGGTCGCGCCCAGCGTCTGCAGGATGAGTTCTCTCTCCATTGCATCCACTGTCGTGCCCACGGGAAACTTGATGGTTGAAAGATCGCTGGGCCCCTTGCCCGCCGTCTTTCCGAACTCTCCCGGCAAACAGGCGCGGGTGATCAAATCCTTCTCGCACATAATCGAGGCGCGCTCTAAAACGTTTCGCAGTTCGCGGATATTTCCCGGCCAGGTGTGCCCCATAAAAATATCCATCACTTCCGCGCCGATCCCGCGCACGTTCTTCCCATGCTTGGCGTTAACGTCGCGCAGCATGTGTTCCACGAGAAGCGGGATATCGTCTTTGTGGTCGCGCAGCGGAGGAAGGTGGATGTGGAATACATTCAGCCGGAAATAGAGATCCTGCCGCAGCTGCCCGCTGCCAACGGCCTGCTCCGGATCCTTGTTCGTAGCCGCGAGCACGCGCACATCCACGGGCGTCTCGCTCTTGCTCCCCAGCCGCCGCACCTTGCGGTCTTCCAGCACGCGCAACAGTTTCGCCTGCGTGGGCGCGGGCATCTCGCCAATCTCATCCAGCAACAGCGTTCCGCCATCCGCCAGCTCAAAGCAGCCGATGCGCCGCTCCGCCGCTCCCGTAAAGGCGCCGCGTTCGTGCCCAAATATCTCGCTCTCCATTAGCGTTTCTGGGATGGCGGAACAATTGATGGCCACGAACGGTCCCGCGACGCGCGGCGATAATTTATGAATCGTCCGCGCCACAATCTCCTTGCCCGATCCGGTCTCGCCGGTGATCAGCACCGACGCGGAACTTGGCGCGGCCATCTCCACGATGCGCATCACTTCCTGCATCGGCTTTGACGCACCGACCAGATCGCCCAGCCGCCCCGTTTCGCGCAGTTGCCGCTGCAGAACCGCGAGTTGCCGCGCATCGCGAGCCTTGCCCAGTGCGCGGTCCAGCAACGCGCGCAGCACCGGGCCTTTCAGCGGCTTTTCGATGTACCAGAACGCCCCGGCTTCGATGGCCGCCACCGCGCGCTCTTCGCTCCCTTTGCCGGTGATGATGATCGCCGGTACGTCGAGCAGTTCCTGCCCTAGTTGCCTCAGCAGGTCCAGCCCATTCATGCCGGGCAACTCGACGTCGGCGATTAACGTGTCCGGCTGGTAGCTCGCAAATTTCGCGAGCACTTCTTCCGCCGTCGCCACGCCCAGGACTTCGTAGCCCCACCGCTGCAACAACTGTTCGTACCCTTTTCGCGCGTTGTCTTCATCCTCGACAATCAGCACGCGGTCCTTGCGCTCCGGCATCTCGACGGCTCGCACCGCCGCCCGTGTTTCTTCGCCCATGGGTATCAGCCTCTCCCCGGCTTGCCCTTCATGAATGGCTTACTCAATGATGTGCTGGACACTTTGACTCTAACAATCTGTCAGGCGCTTGCCAAGTTTTCTGCTTCAGAACGCGCACGTCCAGGTGCGAGCACTCCCGCGGTTTGAGCTTGGAAGAACAGGTTCTCAAGCAGCGGGATATACTCAGACGCCGGGCCAGATGCTGGAGACAATGGTATGCGGTTCGCGGATTGCTTGCGGGGTACTACGACGCTCACGGATGGAGCGTGGGGCACAGAGTTTCAGAAGCTCGGCGCGGCGCTTGGCGCCTGCACCGACGAGTGGAACCTCACGAAGCCGGAATTAGTTCGGCAAGTTGCGGAGAGTTATGTTCAAGCAGGCAGTCGAGTCGTTTTGACGAACACCTTTCGCGCGAACCCCATCAGCTTGTTTCCATATGGCCTGCAGGAGCGTCTCGAAGCCATCAATCGTGCCGCGGTGAAGATTTCGCGACAGGCCGCCGGCCATTCCGCACTCGTATTTGCGTCCCTGGGGCCGAGCGGCAGGTTGCTTGTGAGCAAAGCGGTTAGTGCCGAGCAATTGCGGGAAGCGTTTTCCCAGCAGGCTCGGGCCATTGCAGCAGAAGGTCCCGATGCCCTCTTGATCGAAACGATGACCGATCTTGCGGAGGCTCGCATCGCGGCGGCGGCCGCCCTGGAAACGGGACTGCCCGTCATTGTTTCCCTGGTCTTTGACTCGGGGAAAAATCGCGATCGGACCATCATGGGAGTCACCCCGGAACAAGCGGCGACCGTACTGACAGCTGACGGTGTTCACGGAATCGGCGCAAACTGCGGGCTTGGCATCCGTGACTTCATCCCCGTTTGCAAGCGTCTCGCGGCCGCTTCTTCACTTCCCATCTGGATCAAGCCCAATGCAGGTTTGCCGGAAATGATCGGTGGCGTCGCACATTACAAAACCACGCCCGAGGAATTTGCCGCTTCAGCTCAGGAACTTCATGAGGCGGGCGCAACGTTCCTCGGCGGCTGTTGCGGCACAAACCCGAAGTTCATTCGCGCGCTATCCCAACAACCGGTCTTTCGATAGATCGCTGCCAGCGCGTTGCTCTTAAAACATTTGCGTATTCACGACTCAGAAAGCTTGTGACGGCATGTTGCCGATGAGCCGCATTCCTCGCAGGGCTGCCCCGCGGACTGCATATTTCTTCCGACTCCGATCACCAACGATACGGACTTGCAGGGCGTCATCAAGAACGATGAATTGAGCCTGACGCCGATGGCCGACGCATCCACAATGGAAAACAGTTGTGACTGGGCTGCAGCGAGTTCCCAGTCATTCGTTCCCGGATAAACGGGAGCCGAGGTGGTCAGTTGTCTTCCCCTCGCATGCTCAGCGAAAAACCGCCTGATCGCGATCGTCAGTGCGCCGACGGCCGCTGTTCCACATCCATCCAGAGCGAACGCAAACGCCGCTTCCTCCTTCGTCACGCGCAGAATCTGTTGTTCAAGTTCCGGTCCGATTGTGGCGACGGCCATAATCAGAAAATCGGCGCCCACGAGTTTTCGCGCGATACCAGAGCCTATTAATTGCGCATCCTTTGTGAGTATCACGAGCGATGGTTGCACTTCCTGAATTTTCAGGATTTGGTAGGCAACTTGCGGTCGAATCCACGGCTTCCCGGCTGCAATGGCTCTTTCCGCCAGGGCGACCAAACGTGGCTGCCGCACCCGCACTTTGTTTGGGTGCGCTCCTTGCCTCTGCAGAACCATGTCTGCAGTGATGGCAAGTTGCCAGTCGCCGCGGATCTCCGTCTTTTCTGTAATGAATTGCGTGGTCGTCACCTGTGGAATGCTCTCGCTCTTGCCGGCTCAAAATTCCGGCATGCGTCCGATACCCTCGCAATCTGTTTGCTCCGCAACGATCCCCCGCAGAGCTTTGTCCACTTCTGCTCGCAATTCGGGACGTTTATAAGCGGCAACAAGTTCGTTCACCCTCTCCTTCGCACGGTCGAATGCGTCTTTCTTTCCCGATTGCTCCCATGAGTGGAGTGAGCCGCGATCAATCACCTTCGTCGGGATATACTGTTCCTGCCTGAAGAACTTTCGCGTTTCCGGCAGCTTCAAGAAGTCTCCCTGCGTGCCCACCTTTGCAAACATCTCGAGAGCAAGTGATTCTGTCCGGGCTTGCACTCCCTGTAGGAGACGCTGTGCCATCGCAATCGATTCCGCATCGAGAACCAGTTTTTCCGGGCTATGGCATGCTAGCGAATCAAGCATGCCCGCCCCGGAAATCATGTTGATTCCACCAAGCGCACCCATCAAGGCGGCGATTCCACTCTCCTGACCGGCCTGCGCATCTATCGATTTTGCGTCGCTGCCAAGCAGGTAGCCATGCGTCGGTAATCCCAGCGATTTTGCGACTTGCGCGCACGCGACATTCAACATGCAGGTTTCCATCGCACCCATCGGCGCGATCCCACTGCGCATGTCGAAGATGGCCGGCGCACCGCCCCAGACAACTGGTGCGCCGGGTTGCGCCAGTTGGTGAATTGTGATTCCACTGATACATTCCGCTGCGTGCTGCGCGAGAGTTCCCGCAAGCGTGACCGGCGACGCCGCCCCAGCCAGAGGCACAGAAATGATTTCCGCAGGAACCCAGGCGCGCGCTAAATCAACAAGATTTTGTGCGGCGAATTCCGACCAATGTAGCGGCGGTGACGGGCACACATCAAAGATGGCGCGGGGTTTTGCGCGCAACTCCGCATGCCCGCCACTGTCGGCCGCGAGCATTTCGATCATGACGGGAGCGCCGTGCGCGGAAAATGCACCTGTCACAATCGGTTTGTTGGAGTACTGGAGCACCACGAATAGCCGATACAGATCGCCAATGTCTTTTGGCACTTCATTGCAAACCACGGCGGTCGATTGCGCCTCGTATTGCGGCAGCATTTCTGCAACCTGGACCAGTCGCACCAGATCTGCCGTATGCGTCATCCGGTGTTCCAGTGTTTCCGGGTCAAGAACATGCACGCACGACGAACCGGGATCAAATTGCACGTTTTTTCCGCCGTATTTGACGGCAGCTTCGCCGGCACGGTTGTAAAGGCAAAATTCACGAGGAACAGTCTCAATTGCCCGTTGCGCCAATGACTCCGGAATGTGCGCAATGCCGTTCTCAACGCGCGCCCCGGCTGCTGTCAGCAATTCCAGAGCTGCCTGCGCCTGCACTGTAACGCCTCTCTGCGAGATCAGCGTAAACGCCTCTGCAAGAATTCGGTCGATGAGTCGTGGCTCAAGAAGTGAAATACTCGGCTGCATTTGAAATCCGATCCTGGACTTTTTCGCGGCGCAACTCAAAAGTCCGCTTTCCGCTTTGTTCACGCGGTTTCCAGATCTATTTGCCCAGCAGACTCTTTGCCAATGCTACCGTGGCCAGGGCATCCTTACCGTATCCGTCGGCTCCAATCTCATTTGCCCAGCTCTGCGTGACCGGGGCTCCGCCGATCATGATTTTCACCCGCGGCCGAAGTTGATGACGTTTGAGAGCTTCGATCACGCCCTTCTGGCCGGTCATCGTCGTTGTTAGCAAGGCGGAAACACCGATGATGTCCGCGTCGAGTTCCCGGGCTTTCACGGCAAAATCCTCAAATGGGACATCGACGCCGAGGTCGAAAACCTGAAACCCGCTCGCAGTCAGCATGGTTCCTACCAGGGTTTTCCCGATTTCGTGGATGTCGCCCTTCACCGTACCGAGGACTACTCTCCCAAGGGTCTCGCGTTTTGCGCCCGCCTTCTCGAGTGCGGGCTCCAGAACCGCCGTCGCTGCTTTCATCGCCTCACCCGCGAGCACCAGGTCAGGGAGGAACATTTCTCCCTGTTCGAACTGCTCACCGACAGCGTTCAATCCCAGCACAAATCCGCGATCAATTGCCTCCAGAGGGTTGATGCCTTCCGCAAGGGCACGCTGAGCGAGCTCCCTGGCCCGGTCGGGGTCTCCATCAATGATGGATTGTTTCATCGATTCGAATTGCTCATCCGGCATAATTTCTTAGCCTCGTAGGTGATGTCGATCTGGCACAATTCCGCATTCAACTAGTCTTGTTGAAACTTGTCCTTCTGGCACATCTTTGTGGAAGAGAGTCCCCACGCCCCTCCATGAACGGGCCAAGACGTGTACCTGGAATGAAGAAGCCCGGGAGCGGCCTGTATGATATGTAGCAGGACGCTGCAAGTCCATGTCTTGCGGCGAAGTGTGGTGGTTTGCGTGACTGCTCGAATCTCGATGCGGTCGCGCTTCTAGCACGGAAAATGCACGCGACGTTTGAGACGGCATGAATAACTCCATTTGGAGTGCGAGAGTGCTGCCCACCGGCGCGGATCGCAACCGCAACGGGAAGTAGTCTGCCGAGGGTTGGCAAGGTTACCGCTGGAAAATAATGCTTGTTAGGGAAAAGGACTGGCGCGCCCGGAGAGACTCGAACTCCCGACCCTCTGGTTCGAAGCCAGATGCTCTATCCAGCTGAGCTACGGGCGCGTAAGGGCATTATACATCTCAACCTGCTCTCCCTAACCCCATGGTCCAAATTTCCTCTCTTGAAACTCAGCGAGCACGGGTGGGGTATCCCCACCTTCTCCATCTTCGACGAGAACATCGGAATGCAGGGCGATTCTTCCCTAATTTGGAACGCCACTGATTCCGCCTCACTCCTTCACGAGGTAGAGCGCCCGTTCCAGTTCCAATTCGAGCTTGGCGCCTTTGGGCAAATTCAGTTCGTGGCCGCGGCCGGATTCCATCAAGTAGGCGGTGAGCGCCCCCAACGCGGCTCCTTCGGCGGCTTCTTTTTTGTCTTTGTTCTTCACGCCTTTGACCGCGCCAATCGCTGCGCCGGCTGCCGCCGATTCCGCCGCGTCCTGTTGCGTGCTGCTCCGGCCCTCGATCAGCCCTTCCTGACGGGGACCCGGTTTCACGCTGTGGTCTCCCGGCACACTGACGACTTCGGCCACGATGGGCAGATCGCCAAACTTGGTGTGAATTTCGTCAAATGTGAGCCACAGTTTCGCGCGGCCTGCCACTCCCGCCGGCTCGATGTGGCTGATGTGACCGCGAATCTCCGCGCCGGCCGGCAGATAAATGCCGCTGCCTGCTTCGAGGGGTTCCACCGTTTTCACGCGAAACTTCGCGTTTTCCTGTGTTCCCTTCGTCCCCAATTCGTCATCCAACGCCACCAGGAATTTCGTCCCCGGTGCAACAGCGTAGGTCTCCAGCGGCAACCCGTGCCGGTCACCGTCTGCCTTCTGTCGGTGTTGCTCGGGCGCTTGTGGCGCCATTTCCCTCGCTGGCTCTGAGCCGGGATCCCGTGCGATGCATGCCGTTCCCGACGCCAGCGTCATCAGCAGCATGGTGCCGGTCGCTGCTGCAAATCCAATCTTCGGTCGCTTCATGGTCTCCTCCTGCGGAATGCTGAGCACTCCACAAGTGCACATGAGGCGCCACACCCGCCCTCCAGGTGCTCATGTAAAAGACTGAAAATAAATGCACTTGGAGGAACGAGGAGACACTGGCTGGAGTTGGCCCGGCTAGCTGTCGGCCCTTCCCGTCAGCGCCCCGCAAGCATTTTCCGACACTTTCTTCCTGAGGCTTAGGAGGTTTCGCATTCTATTTTTCGAGGAAAGCTCTGATACGGCGAAGGACCTGGGCATACATCGCGGGCGTTACACGGCCCGTTTGCGTGTTTTGCTGGCTGGGATGATACACGCCGAACAATCGCGGCGTGCCCGCCGCTACTTCGGCTTCCGCGCCATGCGCGAATTTATAGAGTGCGCGAGAAACAATCACGCCGCGTTGCTTCAAGATTTCAAGGTACCCGTCCCAGGCGATCTTTCCCAACGCCAGGATGGCTTTCGGCTCCAAGATTTCCATCTCGCGTTCAAGATAGCCGCGGCAATTCGCAATCTCGTTCGGCAATGGTTTATTGTCCGGCGGCGCGCATCGGCATGTTGCTGTGATGTAGGCATTCTTCAGTTGCAAGCTATCTTCGCGGTGCAAGGAAGTGGGCTGATTCGCGAAGCCCGCTTTGTGCAGCGCGGCGTACAGAAAATCGCCTGAGCGATCACCCGTAAACATGCGTCCGGTGCGATTCGCTCCGTGCGCCGCCGGAGCCAGCCCCAGAATCAGGAGTTGCGCCGCCGCGTCCCCGAAACCGGGAACCGGTTTGCCCCAGTACGTCCACTCGCGATAGGCCCGGCGCTTTTCGCGCGCCATTTTTTCGCGATGCTTCACCAGCCGCGGGCACTTCCGGCACGCCACGATCTCTTCGGCCAGGATTTTCAATTCAATCGCTGCGTTCACCCGCGTTCCTTGAGCGATTTCGCCAGCACGACAGCTTGATTGTGCTCTTCATCTCTCGCGCCAAACAGGAGCGTAAGCGTTCCGTGTTGTTTCTCCAGCTTCTTCAATTCGTCAAACAATTCTTTTTTCTTCTTCAGCTCACTTCGATACTTCTTCTCAAAGTCGGGCCACTTCATCGCGTCATGATGGAAGGATTTGCGCAGTTCGTCACTCGGCGCAACCTCTTTCATCCACAGATCAATCTTCGCGGCTTCTTTCTTCATCCCGCGCGGCCATAAGCGGTCCACAAGTACGCGCCAGCCATCCTCTGGCGCAGCCGCTTCGTAGACTCTTTTGATGCGGATCATCCGACACCTCAACGCAGAATTTTCAGAACTTCCTCGTGAATCTTGCCGTTGGTGCTGACAAGCTGCCCCGAATAAATGG
>Ga0075030_100006861_pt1 | contig 10182 bp, 6 predicted proteins | sample LitLauG_LLR_2012_FD_71393 | JGI IMG/M metagenome (GOLD analysis project Ga0075030, IMG submission 71393) | Freshwater sediment microbial communities from Pennsylvania, USA - Little Laurel Run_MetaG_LLR_2012 | ecosystem: Environmental > Aquatic > Freshwater > Creek > Sediment | place: USA...
TCGTAGCTGTCATTGACGACGTAGCGCAGGCCCCGTGCCCCCATCAGCGGCCCGACGGCCGCCTGGTAGTTGTCCAGGTAGCGCTTCATGTAGTCGCGCACGTGCCGGGCACTGAGCTTGTCGACCTCCAGGCCGGTTCCCGCGGGCGATGCCGGGTGATTGGTCACGCCCGTCAGCGAGTACCCGAAGCGCAATACCCGCCAGTGACCCGCCGGCGGCGTCCAGTGCAGCGTGCCATCCGCGTGCATGAGCGCCGTCAGGTCGATCACCTCGCTCTTGCGGAGCGCATATTCCGCCGGCACGGCCGGTCCGCCCAGCGCCGCCGGATCAGGGGTGAGGGTGAATCCGGCCTTTTCATGAAAGCGGTGAATGCGCGCGCCCGCGTGCAGCGCCAGTTCGCTGATGTGGTAGTCCTTCGCCGGCGGCGGCAGCTTGAAACCGAGACTCTCCAGGCCGGGCGGCAGCGCGCTCGGGGGCGGCGGCGTGCTCAGGAACCAGGCGCGAAAGTAACGGGCGGTGACGGGCGCAAAGCCAATCGTGATTTCGGCACCGCCCCCGGCGGGCACGGCCGCGATCGTGTGAAAGTGCGTGCCATCGTCGCTGGCCTGAAGTTCCGGTCCTGCCGGCGCTCCGGTAAACTGTTCCATGACCTCGTGATCGTTGCGCGCGTAGGTGAGCGCGCGGATTTCCTGCGGGTGGCCGTAGTCGAACAGGATCCAGGCCCCTTCGCCGACCGGCGCCATGGGCAGGGTCACGGTGTGGGACAGGTCCCCGTCATCGAGCAGGCCCGCATCGACCGGTCCGCCGCTGGACGTGATCACTGGCCGGGCCTGCCGCAGTTCGACGTCGGGAACCCGGATCGCCATGACCGTGGTGTCGGCGTAGTAGCTCGGCGGCTGGTACGCGCCGTCCCCGAGCCCGGCCGCGAACGGCGCATTCTGAAAGGTACCGCCGTTGCTGGGAGGTGCTCGCAGCGCGCCCACGAAGGGCATGCCTCCCTCGACCGGCGTTTCGCTCCAGACGACCTTCTTCATGGCCTCCGCCGGCGTCACCCACGGTCCGCCCGATTCGCTCCAGCCGGGGGAACCTGCGATGGCCTCCTCCAGGCCGAGGCGGTCCGCCAGCTGCGTGGCGAAGCGAAACGCGTCCTGCCACTCCGGCGTCATGTACACGAGCGGCTTGTCGACCACCTGGGGCGTGCCCAGCGCCGCGTCGAAATTCTGGAAGCCGCCGATGCCGACGCGGTGCATCCACTCCAGGTCGAGCTTGATGCCCTCCTTGGTGATGTTGCCGTTCATCCAGTGCCACCACACGCGCGGGCGCGCCGTATTGGGCGGATTCTCGAATCCCTGGCGCAGCGCATCGGCGGTGCCGGCGGCCGGCACGACGCCGCTCGCCACGGCTCCCAGTGCCACGGCCAGCACAGCCAGGCGTCGCAGTACCTTCTTGGGTTCATTCATGGTCTGGATCTCTCTCTTGGAAATCGATTCGGTGTCGCGCCCTTTCGGCGGATGCGCATCAGGCCGCCGCCGGCACTGCAGACCTGAGCACTTCATGCAGCCAGATCCTGCCGGGATCCGCGTCCCGGTACCGGTGCCATTGGAGTACCTCGACCAGTTTCGGCATGGCAATCGGCGAGGGCAGCACGCGCAGCGGCAGCTGCGCCCGATACAGCCTGGCGAGCTGGCCGTGCATCAGAGCGATCATGTGGGTGCCGATCAGCAGCTGGGGCACCGTGGTGAAATCCATGGTCACCACGCCGACCCGGCGCGCGTGACCGAATTTCTCGAAGAACCAGGCGTCGATCGTGGGTGGGCGCTCGGTACCGATGCGTGCCACCACATGGTTCATGGCCAGAAACTGCTCGCTCGTCAGCGCGTCACCCACCAGCGGGTTTCCTGCCCAGCAGACGCAGACGAACTCGTCCTCGAACAGCGGCTCCTCCGGATGCCCGCTGAGCGCGAAATGCTTCGGAATGATCAGGAAATCGACGTCGCCGCGATCGAGCGCCACCCACGGCTGGCTCTGGTTGGCGAGCAGTTCCACGACGACGTTCGGGGCTTCTTCCTGAATGCGCTTGAGGGCGCCGGGCATGAGCACGGTCGCCACGTAGTCCGACATCATCAGCGAGAATTTGCGCGTCGATACGGCCGGATCGAACTTCGGCCGGATCTCCACCGTGGCCTGCACGTGCAGCAGGCAGTCGCGCACGCTCGCCTGGAGGCTTTCGCCCAGCGGGGTCGGCACCATCCTGCGGCCCACGGGCCGCAGCAGGTCGTCGCCGAAGTAACTTCGCAGCCGGGCCAGCGCACCGCTGGTCGCGGAGGGACTGAGGTGCAGACGCGCGCCGGCCCGCGTGATGCTGCGCTCCGCCAGCAATGCATCGAGCGCGACCAGCAGGTTCAGATCGAGGCGGTGCAGGTCCATGTTCCCCACTTATGGCGCCGCCGGTGATACCGAGCTCCCGGCGTTATCCGCGCATATTAGCCCCGATTCCGCCATTCCTGAAATCGACGCAGGGTCGGGAATCACCGATATCAACCCCGGGCAGGCGTGGCAACGCTCGTCGTGGTGCGCAGGAAACGCAGTACCGGCTGCGTCAGTGACTGATCCCCGGTGTTGATGGCGTAGACCTGGCTGAGGTGATTGTGGGAACGGATCACCCCCAGTTCGGGTGCAAAGCCGTGGCGGGTCACGAGCCGCGCGAACAGTTCGCCGGCCTGCACCTGCATCTGCAGCAGGTCGCGTTCCGCATAGGTGATCAGCAGCGGAAACGGCCGGGCGTCCACCTGTTCGACCACGGACATGGCCGGATAGCGCTCGAAGTCCCGGCCAAAGTACGGTTCGTTGCGCGGATCCGGCGTCGACACGCCAAACTGCGCGCGCGCCAGACGCTCCAGATGCACGTTGTAGACGCCCGAGATCAGCACCGCGCCCGCGATGGCCAGGCCGGTCTCGGGCTGGAACCGCCTCAGCAGCGTCGCCGTGGCCACATGCGCGGCGCCCGCCGATTCCCCGAGCAGCCAGATGCGCTGCGCGTCGCCGCCGTGCTCCGGCGCGTGCATCCGGGCCCAGTCCAGGGCCGCCACGACATCCAGCGCGCCGGCGGGCCAGTGGTGCGTGGGCCCGAGCCGGTAGTTGGGTACCACCGTCACGAAGCCTTCGCGCGCAAAACACAGACCCGCGTTCTCGCGCTCGCTCTTGTCGCCGCGCACGAAGCCCCCGCCATGGAAGACCAGCAGTATCGGCGCCGCTGCCGGAGGCCGCTCCGGTGCGTACACATCGAGACGGTGGCGGACATCCGGCCCGTAGGCGAGATCGCGCACGATGTGCACCCCGTCGCGCCGCTGTCGCGCCAGCAGCGGCTCGTAGATCGCCCGCGTCGCCGGCATGTCCAGCACGGCACCGAGCGTGCGCAGCTGCATCTCGATGTCCGGCGGCGGTCCGGCGCCGGCTTCGTTCATGGCACCGCGGCGGGGGCCTTGTGAAAGCGCCCGCCCTGCATGATGGCCCGCAGCCGCGATTTGTCCTGCAGGATCGTCACATCGCGGGTCGGGTCTCCGTCCACGAGCAGCAGGTCGGCGAGGTATCCGGTCCGGATCTGGCCCAGTTCGTTGCCCATCCCCATGATCTGCCCGCCGAGCTTCGTGGCGGCCAGCAGCGCCTCGGTCGCCGTGCAGCCGAAATACCGTACGAACAGTTCGAGGTCGCGGGCGTTGCGCCCGTTGGGGTTGAAGGGAAAACCGTAGTCGCCCCCCGGCAGCACCCGCACGCCCCGCTGGCGCAGTTCCGGCACCAGCCTGACCTGGCGATCCAGCGCCACGCGCGCATCCTCCTTCATGTGCGTCATGTCGAAGTGCGGCGGCGGCACGGCATCCAGCGTCGCCTGATAGATGCCGACCGAGGGCGCGACGAAGATTTCGTCCTTCCGGCTTTCCAGCAGGTCGATTGCTTCGGCATCGGCATAAGTGCAGTGGTAGAGCACGCGAAAGCCGTTGCGCAGGCCCATCTTCACGGCCTCGGCGGCCTGGGCGTGGCCCGTCAGCCATACGCCGGATTCCCGCGCCTGCTCGCCGGCCGCCCGCACCTCCTCCTCCGTGTACAGCAGTTCCATCGAGGCGCCCGGCTTCAGCGCGCTCTCGCCGGAGAGCAGGAATTTGACCGCCTTGGCTCCGATCTGCGCGCAGCTCTTCACGAACGCGCGCACCGCCTGCGGGCCCCGGCCATGCGCCTCCACGCTCCCCGGATCGAGCGCGGCGTCCGCGGTGGGCGGTTCCCGTTCGATCGATGAGGGCACCAGCCTGGGTCCGGGCATGCCGCCCGAATCGATGCAGGCCTTGAGTGCGACCTCGACCGTCCTGCCCAGCGACCCGCCCGAGTAGGCACTGGTGAAGCCGTGATCGAGCAGGATGCGCGCGTTGCGGGCGGTGTTGAGCACCAGCTCATCCGGCGGCAGCGCCATGCCCGGTACGATGCGCTCCACCGAGGATGGCCAGGACAGGTGCGCATGCGCCTCGATCAGGCCCGGCATCAGGGTGGCACCGCGCCCATCCACGATCAACGTGCCCGGGCTGCGCTCCAGGGCGCCTTCCCCGACACGGCGCGTCGCCGTGATGCGCTCACCCTCCACCAGCACTTCGCCGGCATAGGGTGCAGCGCCCGTGGCGTCGAAGATGCGGACATGGGTAAACAGGGTTCGGGCCATCAGGCACCCTCCGCGCGAGTTGCCCGCCCGCTGCTTGAATACCGGCCTCGTGTCGAATACCAGCCTCGTGACCGGACCAGGCTGCCGGCGCCTGAGGCCTCATCCCTGCGGCCCTGATGCGCTGCATGACGCATCGTCAGCTCAGAACTTGAGATCGAACGATAAGCCGACCTCACGCAACGACTGCGAGCCGATCCACCCGGAAATGCCAGAGACCTGTCCATTGGGATAACTCGGGTTGAAGAACGGGCCATAGGGGGCCGGAGCCGAGTAGGCCGGTCCGCCGAACAAGGTGATGGGCTCATGCGCGTTGTTCACGTCGCGCGCGAAGGCCGTGACCCCCCAGTGCTCGTCGCTCGATCGCACGCCGATGCGCAGGCCCACGACCCAGTGAGCGGGGTAGACAAAGCGCGGGTCCGCGCTGTAGCCGTCGCGCACGTCGGATTTGTAAACGCTGTCGGCGCCGATGAATCCCGATACCGGCCCGAAGGGGATCGTGTAGTCGGCGGACAGCGTGAGCTTGGTCTTGGGCACGCCCACCAGCTGCAGGCCGCCCATGCGGGTGAACGCGGCACCCGTCAGATTGTTCGGATCGAGCCCCAGGTAGCCGCTCGGGTAGGTGGCCTCGTCATAGATGAAGCCGCCGTTCAACGACAGGTGCGGCAGCGGATGACCATACAAATCCAGCTCCACGCCCTTGGTGGTCACGTCGAAGGAATTGGGCAGGCAGATCAGCAGGCCTATCGGGCTCAGGTTGCAGGTTTGGCCCTGGTAATTCTGCACCCGGGTGTCGAACACACTGAAGTCCACGCCCAGCGCGTGGTCGAGCGTCTCGCCTTTCAGGCCGATTTCAAACGACAGCGGTATCTCCGCCGGGATGAGTACTGCCGGCGAGGTCGAAGTCGCCGCCTGCGCCTGGGGCCCCTTGTAGCCGCGCGTCACGGTCGCATAGCCGGTCCATGCGTGGGTAAATTTGTACTGCGCACCCAGTTTGCCCGAGAAATTGCTCTGGGTAACCGACTGTCCGAAGGCTCCGACGTCGCCTGCCGCGCCTGGCATCAGGCCCAGTGGGGACTGGTAGTCTCCGATCGACTCATAGGTGTAACGCGCGCCCGCGATGAAGGCCAGCTGGTCGGTGGCGTGGTAGGTCACCTGACCGAACGCAGCCGCCGAGTCCGTGGTGGTCTGCGTCAATGTGGTCTGCGGAAATCCGAAATCCAGACCCAGTGCGGTGCCCGGCGGCGGCCCAAATCCGGGCGGCGCCGGCGGAAAATATGGCGTCGCCAGGGGCTGCAGATGGAAGAATGAGGTGGGTACGTTATAGCCCAGCGTGAGGTAATTTGAGTAGAACGCACCGGCGGTGTATTCAAGCTGCGCCCCGGCGTGCGAGGCAATGCGCAGTTCCTCGGAATACAGCCGGGAGGCCGTCAGGCCGCCGCCCGACCAGATGTGGGGCGACTCGAGGGGCTCGGCCTGGACATCCTGGTCATTGGGCCCGCTCTCGTCGCGCCGGTACGCGGTGATCGACGTCAGCGTGTTGTCGCCCAGGTCCCAGTCGAGCTGCGCGGACAAGCCGTAACTGGTGTCGTAATAGTGTTCCGGGAACTGGGCGCAGCGATCCTGGTTGCCGAACCCCGGAGTGATGCCGCAGGCGGCCAGCTCGGCAGTCAGCGCAGGGTCGGCATAGACATAGGTGAACGCGGCAATCGTTCCGCCCACCGGCCCGCCCTGGGCGCCATCCACTACTGCACGCTGGTAATCGGCGATGACATTGAGCTTGAGCTTATCGGTCGCATTGAGCAGGTAACGGGCACGGAGGGCGTAATCGCTCGAAGTGTCGTCCCGACCCGTATAGCTGTTGTGCTGGACGCCCTTGTAATCATCCAGGCTGCCGGCAATGCGCAACGCGGAATCCGGGGTCAAGGGGATATTCACCACGCCGTGCACGGTCTGCTGGCCGAATTCGGAACCGGCCGTGCCCTTGTTGGAGAAATCCGCATGCCAGATCGTGGCGAACTTGCTCGGGTCAGGCGCGTTGGTGGTCATGTTGATGACGCCCGCCGATGAAGTCAGGCCAAACAAGGTGCCCTGCGGGCCCCGCAGCACCTCCACCTGGGCCGTGTCGAAAATGTTGTTGGCATTGACATTGCCCTGCGACACGCCGTCGACCACGATGCCGACGGCCCCTTCCGCCGAGCGGGTAAAGGAGGTCGTGCCAATGCCGCGGATCTGCCCGCCGCCGCCCGGTCCGCCGAAGGACTGGATGATCTCCAGCGACGGCGTGGTGTGCGCGAGATCCGCAATGGAGGTGACATGCTGATCATCGAGTTGCGCCGCGCTGACCACCGTCATCGCAACGGGCACATCCTGCAGCCTTTCGGAGCGCTTTTCGGCCGTCACGACGACCTCCTCCAAGGCGGAGCTGTCGCCTGGCGCCGCCGCCGCAGCTTGCTGAGCACCCCCGATGACGGGCACGAGTCCCGCCGCGAACAGCCCGAGAATCGCCGCACCGCTGACCTTCTTCGCCATCATCGTCTGTTCCCCCCCGAGATTGTCCCAAGACCAAGTTTTTTTCTGCGCCGTAGCCGCCCCAGGGCGGCCCGGCCGCGGCAGCGCGCAACCGGTGCGAAGAGTAGGGACCAGCCCGCTTTCGGGGAAGTCGATTTTGCGGACGATTGCTTTCGGTCCTGCCGAATGATTAACGCGCGGCGCCCAGCCTCGGGACGGCGCATCCATCATGCATGCGGTGCCCCCGCATGGTGGTTTCCGAAAAATCGACGCTTGCAGTAGAAACGCCGAGCCTAGACTGGCACGCCCGGCTCCGCCTATGGGGCCTGGCGGACCGGGGCAAGGGATCGCGGGTGTCGACTCGTATCGAGATTCGTAGCGAAGGGGGAGGATGAACACATATGGGCTGTCAAGGAGAATCCGCCACCCGTCGTGGGTTCATGCAACGCGCTGCCATCATCGCCGTCCTCGCCGGCTCCGGACTGGCCGCGGCCCAATCGCCTCCGCCCGCACCACTGCCGCCTTTCGATATCAAGGCCATGCGCGCCGCCATGGAGGCCTACAACAAGCTGCCCGATACGGTGGGCACCGGCCCCTATCCCGCGCTGAAGGAAATGGATCCTTCGCTGCCCGATCACGTCGTGTATCGGCCTGCCGACCTCGACAAGCTCGGCCACCACAAGCTGGGCGTGCTGGCCTGGGGCAACGGCGGCTGCGCCGACGATGGCGCGGGCGCACGACTGCACCTGGCTGAGATCGCCTCGCACGGCTACCTGGCCATTGCGCCCGGGACCATTCGGAGCGGTCCTGGTGCACCTCCGCAGCCGGCGTTTCCGGAACCCCCCGCACCCGGAACGGCCGCTGCTCCGTTCAGGATTCCGCCGCCGGCCACGAAGGCGGAGGATCTGCGCGCGGCGATCAATTGGGCCCTGGCCGAGAACAGGCGGGCCGGCAGCCGCTACTTCGGCCGCATCAACCCGCGGTGGATCGCCGTTTCCGGCTGGAGTTGCGGCGGCCTGCAGGCGCTGGAGATTGCTGCGGATCCCCGAGTCCGGACCGTCGTCATTCACAGCAGCGGCATCTTCAAGCCGGGTGCGAATCCGATCAGGGGCATGGAGATCGGCAAGCAGGCGCTGAAGAAACTGCACACGCCGACGCTCTACCTGCTGGGCGGACCGAGCGACATTGCCTACGCCAACGGCATGGACGATTTCAGGCTGATCGACAACGTGCCCGTCATGGTGGCCAACCTCGACGTCGGCCACGGCGGCACCTTCATGAAACCCAACGGCGGACTCGAGGCCGCGGTCGCGGTGAGCTGGCTGGACTGGCAGCTCAAGGGAGACCGCCGGGCGGCGCAGCTCTTCGTGGGTGCGGACTGCGGGCTGTGCAAGGACCCGGCGTGGAAGGTGGAACGCAAGAAGATGGGAGAGGGCCAGTGAGAATCCGATTGCTGCAACGTCACGCGCTCGTGACGGCGATCGCCTCGTGCGTGGCCCTGTGGTGCGGTGCCGCGTCGGCCCAGATGCCCAACCCGGCGGATTTCGCCATGACGCCCATTCCGGTGCCGGATCAGCCGGGTGCCATTCCGCTCTACCCCGGCATCGCTCCGGGGTCCGAAACGGCCCGCCAAGTGGAACAATGGGAAAGCCTGCCGCACGATCGCATCGTGCGCAACGTCACGCGCCCGACCTTGACGCCGATACTGCCGCAGCCCTCCAAAGCCACGGGCGCCGCGGTGATCGTAGCGCCCGGCGGCGGCTTCCTGTTGCTGTCGATGGACAATGAGGGCTACCAGGTGGCCCACTGGCTGGCGGACCATGGCATCGCCGCGTTCCTGCTCAAGTACCGCGTCAATCCGACGCCCGCCAGCGAAGCGGACATGGCACAGATGGGCAAGCGCATGTTCCAGGCCCCGCCGGGCGCTGCGCGGCCACCGCTGCCCAGCTCGGATCTGGCGATTGACGATGGACAGGAGGCGCTGCGGCTGGTGCGGCGCCGTGCGGCCGAATGGGGTGTGGATCCCAGGCGCGTCGGCATGGTCGGCTTCTCGGCCGGCGCCATGACCGTGCTGCAGGTGGCGCTCAGGAATGCGGCCGATGCGCGGCCGGATTTCATCGCACCCGTCTACGGTCCGATGGACGCGGTCGCGGTCCCGGACAACGCGCCACCGATGTTCGTGGCACGCGCCGCCGATGATCCCCTGCTGGGCCTCGGCGACTTCGGGCTCATCCAGGCCTGGCGCAAGGCGGGCGCCGCCGTCGAACTGCATGTGTACGAGCACGGCGGCCACGGATTCGGCGCGTCGCGGCGCGGCACCACCAGCGATCTGTGGATGGACGAGTTCTATGCCTGGTTGAAGGCACGCGGCGCGCTGGACGTCACGGCTGCCTCCCCTCATCCCTGACCAGCACATCAGGCCCGATCTCGCCGACGGTCGTGACCCCGGTCAGGGCCATGGCGACTTTCATCTCTGCCGCAATCAGCTCCAGCATATGTGAGACGCCCGCTTCGCCGCTGGCGGCCAGCGCATAGGCCCATGCCCGCCCCAGCAGCACGCCCTTGGCGCCCAGAGCGAGCATGCGTACGACATCGAGACCGGAACGCACGCCCCCGTCGGCGAGGACGGTCACGCGATGACCGACGGCCGCAGCGATGGCCGGCAGTGCCCGTGCCGTGGAGGGCGTCCCGTCCAGTTGCCGGCCGCCATGGTTGGACACCACGATGCCATCCACGCCGAGGTCGGCCGCCAGGCGCGCATCGTCGGCATCCAGTATCCCCTTGACGATGAGCGGCCCGGGCCACGCGCTGCGCACCCACTCCAGGTCCTTCCAGCTCACGGTCGGATCGAAGTTGTTGCGCATCCAGGCAAAGAAATCCTTCAGCGCGGTCTGTCCGCCCATGACCGGGGCCACGTTGCCCAGGGTGTGGGGCCGGCCCCACACGCCCACGTCCCACGCCCATCGAGG
>Ga0075030_100006863_pt1 | contig 10178 bp, 6 predicted proteins | sample LitLauG_LLR_2012_FD_71393 | JGI IMG/M metagenome (GOLD analysis project Ga0075030, IMG submission 71393) | Freshwater sediment microbial communities from Pennsylvania, USA - Little Laurel Run_MetaG_LLR_2012 | ecosystem: Environmental > Aquatic > Freshwater > Creek > Sediment | place: USA...
GGCCATGATAATCAGCATCACCAAAAATCGCGGGAAAAAATCTGCCAGCATCCCGGCAAAATTGTAGTACGCCTGCTCCAGGCCCAAAAAGATGGCATGTGTCATGATTCCACCTCCAACTTGGCTTTCCACTTTTCCTTCAGATACGGTTTTTGGTGCTGGAATTCGCTGCACAGTTCTTGGCTGGCTGCTTCCATCTCGTCGGGGGACGATTGAGAATGTTCCGCGAGAAATGAAAAGGTCATGCCGCGATATAAGGGTGTCAGGGCCTGGACTAGATGGTCGCGAGTCATGACAACGTGGTGGTAGGAAGCGGCAAAATCATAGACCGTCCTGACCCAGAGTTTTGTTCCAAATCTGAATCTGGCTTCCGGCAATGAAACGATATTCTTGATTTCGGCGTGAGTCTCTGGATCCAGAATGGTGCCCAAGATGGGCTCCAGTTCCCTTACCCCGCTTTGGAACATCTCAAAGATTCTTCCGCGGTTGATGTTGGTGGGCTCGTCCGTCAGCGCGTGCTCAAGGCCAAACGTCCGCACAGTTTCGGATCGTTCGCCAATCAACCATTCCGCCTGGCACGATTCAATGCACCAAAACAAACTGCTTACGGCCTGCCGGAAGATTTCCACAATATCCGTGCCCGAGCCCGAGGTTGCCTGTAATTTTTGACCGAGAAACGATTGGCAGCACTGAAAGTCGGCCGACATCGCGGATATTCCCATCCAGGCTTCTGGTCTTGCCCGAATCGGCTCTTCGTCCCAAATATCCTGGCTGAGGCAAGCCGCACCCAGGCGGCTGGAAAATCCCCACTCCTCGGAATAGAGCTCGCGAATTCCGCAGCCGAAGATCGCTTGACTCATCGGGTAGAGAAGATTTCTCGCCAAGAGTCCCTGGAATTTGTGGCGGATATATAGAGGCGCGACAAAGTCGAATTTATCCCGATAAATTGGGGTTAGAAGATTTGGAATCCAGTCGGGCGAAAGGCCGGCTGTCCTTGGCGAAACGACGGCGCAGGCGCGCGCACGAAGCAAATCCGCGGCCGCCAGAATTGTTCGTACCGCCACGCCGGATGAGGGCGGCGCAGTAAATTTCAATTTCACTTGTTGGATTGTGCGTAGCGCATTCTGCTCAGACAGGCTCCTATTGTCTCCCGCCACGTTGCTCAGTCCACTTGGTGCGGGCTCGTCACCTTCTTTGCTTTCCGCACACGCGTCGACGATGACCGCGCGCTGCCTGGTGAAGTGCCGCTGAAACATTCGTTCCACGGCCTGCAAGGCGTGGCCCGCAGTCTTCTCATTCTGGTGAGATGAGATCCCGACAAGCAGATCCACTTCGCCGACGTCCATCAACTGGCGAAGCAAATCGTCGGAAAGGAAGGTATTTTCTGACAAGGTGAAGGAGGAATCGCTTTCCAAGCACAGATTTCTAGAACATGCGCCTGCCTGATGCCGCCCTTCGCGGCTCGCTTAAATCCGACGTAGCTGAAACCAAAAGAACTGATAGGGTCCGAGTGTGAGTAAGTAAGGTGAATCCCGAATTCGGGGAAATAGATTTCTCCCGAACATTTCGATGGGAACGTACCCTTCAAATTGGCGTAGATCGATCTCCGCCGCTTGCGCCGAACTCGACAAATTATTCACAACGAGCACGATTTGTTCCTCCCATTGGCGAACATAAGTAAGAATTCGATGGTTCGCTGGCTTCAGCAATTGCATCGACCCTCGGCCAAAAACATGGAATCGACGGCGCAATTGAATCAGAGATCTCGTCCACAGAAGTAGGGAGTTTCCAGACCGCGTTTGTGCATCGACGTTCGTCATCTGATAACCATATACGGCGTTCGAAATGACGGGAGAATACAACCGTTCCGGATCGGCGGTCGAGAATCCCGCGTTTTTCTCGCCATTCCACTGCATGGGCGTGCGCACCCCCTTGCGGTCGCCCAGGTCAACGTTATCGCCCATGCCGATTTCGTCTCCGTAATAAACAATGGGAGTTCCCTGCATGGACATCAGCAATCCGTTCAGCAGTTCAATCGGTCTCCTGTCGTTGTCCATCATGGGGGCCAGGCGCCGGCGAATACCCTGATTGAGGCGCATCTTTTTATCGACCCCAAATTCGTCATACATGTAATCGCGTTCGATGTCGGTGACCATCTCCAGCGTGAGCTCGTCATGATTGCGAAGAAAAATGCACCATTGGCAATCCGGGGGGATATCCGGCATTTGTTCGAGGATATCGATGATCGGCTTGCGGTCTTCGAGCTTCACGGACATGAACATGCGGGGCATCAAAGGGAAGTGAAATGCCGCGTCAAATTCCTTGCCGTCCTTGAAGTAGGCTAGAATTTCGGCGGGCCAATTGTTCGCTTCCGCTAGCAGGATCCTTCCCGGGTAGGCCAGATCGAGGCGTTTACGAATTTCTTGCATAATCGCATGTGTTTCGGGCAGATTTTCGCAGGTCGTTCCTTCGCGTTCCACCAGATACGGAACAGCGTCAATCCGGAAACCATCGATGCCCAACTCCAGCCAGAACTTCATGACGTCCCACATCGCATCCAGAACGGCGGGGTTGTCGAAATTCAGGTCAGGCTGATGGCTGAAGAACCGGTGCCAGTAAAAGGATTTCGAGATGGCATCCCAGGCCCAGTTGGATGTCTCCGTGTCCACGAATACGATCCGCACGCCTGCATACTTCGTGTCCGTTGGACTCCACACGTACCAATCGCGTTTGGGATTATCCCGCGAGCTGCGAGCTTCCTTGAACCACGGGTGTTGGTCCGAAGTGTGATTCAAAACCATTTCAATCAAGATTCGTATTCCCCTGCCGTGGGCCGCGGAGAGGAATACTTTGAAATCCTCAAGCGTTCCGTAACTCGGGTGAACCGCAACGTAATCGGAGATGTCATACCCGTCGTCCTGCAATGGCGAGGGGAAAAAAGGGAGGAGCCAAATGGTGGTGATCCCCAGGTCCTGGAGATACTCGAGCCGCTGTGTCAGGCCTGCGAAGTCGCCAATGCCGTCCGCATTGCTGTCATGGAACGTACGCACGTGCAGTTGATAAATGACGGCATCCTTGAACCAGAGCTTGTCTTCTTGCAGCGCCACAGGATGGATCTCCAATTCCTATCAAGAATTCTTTCTTGCATGCATGTCGAGCCCGCGGCAGCCGTTCTGCATTCATTCGTTCATGGGCACGTCGCATATCAGCAGATGGTCTGGGGGAGGCTCAATTTAGGGCTGCCTCCAGTCGGGCAAATGCTTCGGCCACACCCGCGGGGCCTCGGAGGGAGTAGCGCGCGCTGGTCGGACGCGCGGCGCCAACAAGGACGGAAATACCTTCGCGCACAGCCTTAAATGCGGGTTCGTCCGAATGATCGTCGCCGAAATAGAAAGGCAGCGCCTGTGCCAGCGCCGGGTTGGCAAGGAATTGTTGAACGGCCATTCCCTTGCCCAACATACATCGCGGAATAATCTCGACATCTCGCAAATTCTCGAGCACGCGCAGAGTTTTTTGGTAACGCTGAAGGATAGACCGCAGCTTGCTGCGGGCCATAAGCTGATTTTGAGGAGATACCTCGCGCAAGTGAACCGACAAAGTGAAGCGCTTGTCCTCCGTCCATAGTCCACGGATCGAGGCAAGGTGAATCGAAAGTTCGCCTTTCGCACGCCGAAGGGCGGCGACAGCAGTTGCAGGAAGCGTGCAACGAAGGCTGCCTTCCCAGCCGTAGAGGCCGAAATAACGGATCCCTTGGACGCCGATAAGGCGGAGCAGTTCGGAACGGCGGCGTCCGCTGATGACGGCAACGCGGATGTGAGGGTGACGTGCGAGGCGTCGTAACGCGCGGCGAGTCGCTGGCGCCAGGTGCACCTGGTCCGGGCGCGGGGCGATTTTCACCAGGGTTCCATCAAAATCCAGGAGCACCGCAACCCGGCGGCTCGATTGGATGCGGGCGGCAACGCGAGCCCAATCCGCAAGCAGGCTGGGCGCCATACGGCCTGACCCGCTCATCGGGTTTCTACTCGCTCCGGGGCGTCAATGCGAATCTCGGTCAGATCGGAAAGAAGATTTGCGGCCCACCGATAGATGTTGTATTCGCGCACGACCGACCGCATGCGATGCATGCGGGCAGCCTGTTCCGCCTCCGGCATCTCGAGTCCGCGATGAATGGCGCCGGCCAGCTGCTCCACGTCATAGGGATTGATCAGCAGCGCGTCGTCCAATTCAAGCGCAGCGCCGGCAAAAGTGCTCAGAACGAGGACGCCGCGATCGTCCTGGCGCGAGGCGATAAACTCCTTGGCCACCAGATTCATCCCATCGTGAAGGGAAGTAACCAGACACACGTTCGCCGCCCGGTAAAAACGACCAATCTCCTGGTGTGAGTGGTGTTTATTCAAGAATACGATGGGTTTCCAGCGGCCGGCCTGGAATCTTTTATTGATGCGCTCAACTTCCGCATTCACTTCCTCCAAAAGATTCTTGTAGCTGACGATATTGGTCCGGCTGGGAGCGCCGATCTCGATAAAGGCGAAACGACGCTGAAAATATGGATTAAGGTCCAGGAAGTGTTCGATGGCATGGAATCGCTCGAGGATTCCTTTTGTGTAATCGACGCGATCGACGCCGACGCCGAGCAGCGGGGCCTCGATTCCGAGCTCCGCGCATAGGGCAGCGCGCTCGGTGGCAGAATCGCACGGAGGCTCGGAATGCGCCGCTGCTTCCGGAAAATCTACGCTGATGGGATAAGGCCGGACGAGCGTGACATGGCTTTGCCGGTTGACGGTGAAGCGGTCCCACTCGGTGAGCGCTTCCACTGCGCGCTCGACGGTATGCAGGAAATTATTGCAATGCGCCTGCGTATGAAAGCCGATCAGGTCGGCCCCCAACAGACCATCCACCAGCTCTTGCTGCCATGGGCATATGCCGAAGACTTCCGGGTTGGGCCAGGGGATATGCCAGAAGATGGCAACGCGGGCGTCTGGTCGCGCTTCCTTAATCATGCGTGGCAGCAAAGCAAAGTGATAATCCTGCACCAGAACGATGGGCGATTTGGTGCCTTCCATTTCCTGAAGCGCTGAATCAGCGAAACGACGATTTATTTTATGGTAATACAGCCAGTCTCCTGGCCGAAAGATGGGGCGCGTATGCGCGATGTGACAGAGCGGCCAAAGCCCTTCGTTGGAAAAACCGGAGTAGTACCCTTGCTCTTCTTCGGGAGTTAGCCAGACGCGCCGCAGCGTGTAGCTTGGGTGGTCAGGCGGAACGCGGAGATGATCTTGCCCGTCCACCACTGCGCGATCGGCGTTACCGGAACCGTACGCGATCCAGGTGCCATCACAGGCCAGGAGCACGGGCTCCAGAGCAGTGACCAGACCACTGGCGGGGATCATGACACCGACGGACTTGTCATTGTCTTTGAAAACGTTAATGTACGGCTCCCGATTGGACACCACGAAGAGCGGCTTATCCTGCAGCTTGTTGCGCACGCTGATGCGCAGACGTTCCGCTGTCCACAGCGATGCATTCGAATCGCGGAGGAAGGCTTCCTCCTTGGCACTCGCGCGGGCAGTTTTGAGATCGCGGGCCATGTGCGTTACTTCCTGATTGATCTGGTCCAGGAACTCGCCTTGGTTAAGGACGGGGCCGGCATGCGCTTGGCCGCTGCGTAGCTGGCGCAGCCATTTCGTGGTTGTCGTGAGCGGGCCAGTAAAACTCCATCGAACGACGAAAATGGAGAGGGCCGAAATAAGCAGCGTTTGCAAAACGGCGTTGAGAAGGGAATCGCGAAGAAAGCGCGAGATCTGCACTTCGATGCCACCGGCGTCCTGCAGGATCACCACTGTTCCGGCGATTTGCGCGTGTTGGTAAAGCGGCAAGGCGTAGATGTGCAGGTTCAATTGATCGATTCGTTCAAAACCGCCATGTCCGATGCCGTCTTCCCCGGCACGGATGGCGGCTACCGGCCGTGATTGGAATTTTGCGGGAAGGTTCGGTGTCTTGGCTAGAAGGGCGCCGCCGAGATCATAGACGGCAACCCCTTTCATGTGTTCGCGCGATCCAACACGCTCAATGAGTTGACTGATTCCTACTTCGGGTCGTTGCTCGAGCAGGGGCCCGAGAGAGTCTTGCAGGCTGGTGCCCAAAATTTCCGCACGATGCTGAAGGTCGGCGCGGAGATTGCGTTTCTCCATGTGAACTTGGTACGCGGCAAAGAGCAGACAGCCCAATGCCACGGTCGCCATTAGAGGCAAAACCATTTTCAGGGTCGCCCGCATTAAAACACTTGTAGCGCCGAAGTATCGCACAGTCTGTTCACAAATGAACATTCAGCCGAGGGTTTGGCGCATGTCTCATACTGAGCATTTTTCAAAATCTGGTCGTATTACGATTTTGGTGTGGCCGGCAGATCTTTCTCGGAAAGCGAAAAAAAAGCATAGCGTGAGACAGACAGTCGCGAGCGAAGGGAAGTAAGTCGAGTGGGTGCAATGAACCAATGATTGCGCAGAATGGACATGCGCGTGCATATATTGCTCTGATCGCCAGTTCGTCGGCCAAGTCGCCGGCAAGGGTCGAAACCGCCGGGTTTAGATTTGGCTGAAAATTGGGAAGGTCAAGGTTCATGAGCAAAAAAAAATCACGGACGCAATTGGTCTCTCACTCGGATTGGCTGAATGATTGGCTGACGAGGATCAAGGCACTCAAGAATCTTCCCTCGTTGTTCGGGATGGTTTGGGCAGCAGCCCCGCTCGTGGTGCTGTCGAGCATCGTCTGCCGGCTGCTGGCTGCGCTGGTGCCGCTGGGCATCCTGGTGGTCACGCGTCAAATTATCGATTCCATTTATCGTTTGACATCAAATCACACAGCTTTGCCCGGGGCGTTCTGGTGGATGGTATCGCTCGAATTTGTGCTGGCCAGTCTGGCCATGATTGCGGGCCGGCTCATCGATTTCTGCGACAGCCGACTCGCGGACAAATTTACCTGCTACATCAATGTTCGGATTATGGAGCATGCCGCGTCGCTCGATCTTGTTTCCTATGAAGATCCCCGTTTCTACGACAAGTTGGAACGCGCGCGTGTCCAGGGCACCGACCGCATTGGAATGATTCAGGCCACAGGACGGCTGGTTCAAGAATCAATCACCACGCTGAGCCTGGCGGTTAGCATCTTCCTGTTTTCGCCCTGGATCCTATTCACCTTGATTTTGTGCACCTTGCCCACCTTCCTGAATGAAACGAATTTTGCGTTCCTGGGCTACGCCCTGAATTCCCAGCAAACCGCGTCGCGCCGGGAGATGGAATATTTTCGCGTCCTTGGTGGTAGTAAGGAAAGCGCCAAGGAATTACGGCTGTTTGGGTTGGGCTCGTTTCTGGTCGACCGCTATCGAACGCTTTCCCAGCAGGTTCACCAGCAGACGTTTGCGTTGGCGCAGCGCCGCCTGGTGATCGGAGTGCTGTTTGCGCTTCTGGGAACTCTCGGGTATTACGGGTCGTATGCGTTTGCGATTCATGAAACCGTGATTGGCGTGCTGAGTTTGGGGACCTTGACCTTGCTGGCGGGCGCCATTGCCGGGACAAATTCCAACATGCAAGCCGTGTTGGGCACATTTTCCAGCATCGCTGGACAGGCGCTATTTCTGACGGATTTGATTGAGTTCTTTGCCGTCAGACCCAGGGTTTTTTCCAAGCCCGACGCGATTCTGTTGCCCCGGCCCATCCGCAGGGGGTTTGAATTCAAGAACGTCTCATTTTCGTATCCAGGAAGTTCCAAGCTCATTCTCGACAATATCAACTTTTCGCTGGAGACCGGCGAGCGCATCGCCCTAGTGGGAAAGAACGGGCAGGGAAAGACGACCATCGTCAAACTGCTCACCCGTTTGTACGAGCCCACATCCGGTCAGATACTCTTGGACGGAATCGACATTCGCGAATATAACCTGCAGGATTTGTGGAAAGAGATTGGCGTGATTTTCCAGGACTTTATGCGCTATGAACTTCCGTGCTCGGAAAACATCGCCATGGGGCGCATCGAGGAACGCAAGAACACCTCGCGCATTCGCGCGGCGGCCCACAAGAGCTTGGCCGATGAAGTGATTCGCGGGCTTCCCCATCGCTACAACCAACGCTTGGGCTGCCGATTCGATGGCGGAGTGGATCTTTCCGGCGGGGAATGGCAGAAGATCGCTCTGGCGCGCGCCTATTTGCGCGATTCACAACTCCTCATTCTCGATGAGCCCACGGCCTCGCTCGACGCTCGGTCCGAGCATGAAGTGTTCGAACGCTTCGCCGAACTCACCGAAGGTAAAATGGCCCTACTGATTTCCCATCGGCTTTCGACGGTGCGCATGGCGGACCGCATCTTGGTCCTCGAAAATGGAAAGATCGCCGAGCAAGGGCCGCACGAGGAACTCATCAAGATCGGCGGCGGCTACGCCCAGATGTTCGAACTGCAGGCGGCGAGCTACCGGTAGGACAAGAAGTACGGCCATTGGTGGCGCAGGCTGAGGCCCGTGCCACCAGATTGCTTCGTCGCAGTCACCCTATGAAAGTGCGTCATCGTGGTATGTCCGCGTGCCTGCTTTTGCTTGTGGTTTGGATGATCGCTGTCTTTCCTTCGAAAACTGCCCGAGCTCAAACCAACACCGATTCCCCGGCACCAACCGAAACGATAGTTATCGATACTCTGGCACCCAGCCGTCCGTTTCCTCATTTTTGGGAACGCGCGTTCGGCTCCGGCCGCGCCAGCCTGTCCCTGCGCGAAAGCTACCGCCGTGACCTGCATATGGTGAAAGGCGCAACGGGATTCGAATACATTCGCTTCCACGCCATTTTTCACGATGAACTTGGGGTTTACGACGAGGACGCCGAAGGTAAGCCAGTTTACAATTTTTCCTACATCGATCAGATTTACGATGGCTTGCTGGAGAACGGAGTTCGTCCATTTGTCGAATTGAGCTTCATGCCCAGAAAACTCGCCGCATCGCCAGTCCTTCAGTCCTTTTGGTATCTGCCAAATGTTTCCGCTCCGAAGGATTTCGATAAATGGGGCGATCTCATCTCCCACTTCGCGCGGCACCTCGTGGATCGCTATGGAATTGCGGAAGTCTCCCAATGGTATTTCGAGGTTTGGAATGAGCCCAATTTGGATTTTTGGGCGGGCCAGCCGAAGGAAGCCAGTTACTATCATCTTTACGACGTGACGGCCCTTGCGCTCAAAGGTGTGGACGCACGGATACGCGTGGGCGGGCCGGCCACGGCCCAGGCGGCCTGGGTTGATCGTTTTGTACGCCATGATGTCGAAAATCATATTCCGGTGGATTTTGTTTCCACGCATGTCTACGGGAACGATTTGGCGAAAGACGTTTTTGGAGACGATGAATCACTTTCGCGCGCGCAGATGGTCTGCCGTGCGGCACGCAAAGTGCACGATCAGGTAGCGGCATCTCCGCGGCCTGATCTCCCCATTATCTGGAGCGAATACAACGCGAGTTATAAGAACGAAATCGCCGTGACCGATTCGGTATTTATGGGGCCTTGGCTTGCCGACACGATCCGCCAGTGCGACGGGCTTACGGACATGATGGCGTACTGGACGTTCTCGGATGTATTCGAGGAGCAGGGCGTAGTGAAGCAGCCCTTTTACGGAGGATATGGCCTGATCGCGGAGGACGGACTTCCCAAACCTTCCTTCAACGCCTTCCAATTATTGCATCGGCTTGGGGAAAATCGATTGCTGGTTGATTCGGATTCGGCGATTGTCACCCGGCGTTCCGACGGCACCTTGGCAATCGCCGTTTGGAATCTGATTCTTCCGGAAGACGTTGGCAAGCCAAAAGAAGTCGCCATCGTCTTAAGAGGATTTCCCGGACGCCACAACGCAGCCATCTATCGCCTGGACGCAACGCATGGTTCCCTAGCCCCGGCATACGACAAGATGGGCCAGCCGAAATATCCGACGCAGGCCCAAATCGAGTTGCTCCGCCGCGCCAGCGAAATTCCGCAACCGGATTCGCTTTGGCTGCAGGACGGCCAATTCAACATTTCGCTGCCGCCGAATGGACTTGCGTTGATTGAATTGCGATAACGACAAACGGCGGACGCGACGCCGGCGGCCATTCGATATGTCAATAATTCTCAAATCCGGCACGAATCATGGCGCGCTTGGCTTCCGGGTTCTTCATG
>Ga0075030_100006867_pt1 | contig 10175 bp, 9 predicted proteins | sample LitLauG_LLR_2012_FD_71393 | JGI IMG/M metagenome (GOLD analysis project Ga0075030, IMG submission 71393) | Freshwater sediment microbial communities from Pennsylvania, USA - Little Laurel Run_MetaG_LLR_2012 | ecosystem: Environmental > Aquatic > Freshwater > Creek > Sediment | place: USA...
TGCATCGGCGGCGGGCAGGGGATCGCGATGGTGGTGGAGAGTATGAACTAGTGAGGACTTCGACGGGCCGACTGTAGCGTTCGTGTTTCTGTGCAATAGTCGCGGTGATGGTGAGCGCGGCAGCGTTTCTTATTGTCGGATTTTTCGAGAATCAGGCCAACCGTCTGAGTGATAACATGTCCAGCCCTTTGCTTGCTTTGCTAGGGTCGCCCCTCGCTCCAGGCTGGGTTCCTGATGGGACGCAGTTTCGAAAGGATCAACCTCTCATCGCATTAATGAGATTTTGGGTCCGGCTCTTCTGGTTTCGTTCATCAGCGTAGTGATCGACACGGGACTGATTTTTGTGCTCTGGGAAGTGGTTCACCGTAGGGGGAGCAAAACCAGTTTCAGCGATAAGCATTTGTGATCCTGAGCCGATTTCTTTGCCGCGAAGGACCCATTCCGTTTGCCGGCGACCGGCAGAGTGCACGGGTTCTTCGCTTCTCTCAGAATGGCAAAGCATTTCTTAGGACTAAGGAAGCAATGATGGACATCAGAAAAGTTGGCGTTCTCGGTTGTGGGCTGATGGGGTCCGGCATTGCGCAGGTTTGTGCCGCGGCTGGATTCGACGTCATCGTGCTTGAAGTCGAGCAAAAATTTCTCGACAAGGGCTTTGCGGGGATTGAGAAGTCTTTGGCGAAGTTTGCCGAGCGCCCGGTCGAGAAGGGCGGGATCACGCCGCAACAGAAAGAGGCGATCCGGGCGCGTCTTAAAGGGACGACCAACCAAGCCGACCTGGCCGACTGCGACATTGTGATTGAGGCCATCATCGAGAAGGTGGAAGACAAGAAGAAGATGTACGCCTCGCTCGATGGCATCGTGAAGAAGGACGCGATCTTTGCCTCGAATACGTCATCGATTTCGGTGACCGAGCTTTTGACTTCGGTGAAGCGGCCCGAGAGATTTATCGGCTTGCATTTTTTCAATCCCGTGCCGCTGATGAAGCTGGTGGAAGTGGTGCGGACCATCGCTACTGCTGACGAGGTTTACGAGACTGCGTACGAGTTCGGGAAGAAGCTGGGCAAGGTTCCGGTGCGGACCTCGGACAAGACGGGATTCATCGTGAACCGGCTGCTGGTGCCGTACTTGCTCGATGCCATCCGGGCGTATGAAGAGGGTGTGGGGTCGATCGAGGATATCGACAACGCCATGAAGCTGGGGTGCGGGTATCCCATGGGGCCATTTACTCTGCTGGATTTTGTCGGGCTCGATACGACTTACTACATCACCCACGTGATGTATGACGAGTTCAAGGAGCGGCGGTTTGCCTCGCCGCCGCTGCTGAAGCGGATGGTCATGGCGGGGTGGTACGGGCGCAAGTCGGGGCGCGGGTTTTATAACTATGCCGACCCGGAGAAGCCGCGGGCGAACAAGCTTTAAGCGCGCGGGGGCGGAGGCATTCGTCCGCCCCGGGACATTCAGCGAGATCGCCCCGGAGGAATGCGTACGGGGCTGCGTGGATTGAATTTATGAACTACGAAAACATTCTTCTGGAAAAGAGAAACGCGATTGCTTACGTCACCGTCAACCGGCCGAAGGTGCTCAACGCGCTCAACATGGCTACCATGGAGGAATTGCGCGCGGCATTCCATGACATCAAGAACGACAAGGCCATCCGCGTGGTGATCTTCACCGGCGCGGGCGAGAAGGCGTTTATTGCGGGGGCGGACATCAGCGAACTGGCGAACCAGGATGCGGTTACGGGGAAGGAGTACACGCATCGCGGCCAGAACGTCCTCAACCTGATCGAGAACCTCGGCAAGCCGGTGATTGCGTGCATCAATGGCTTTGCGCTAGGCGGCGGATGCGAGATCGCCATGGCCTGCACCATGCGCCTGGCGAGCGAGAACGCAAAACTCGGCCAGCCGGAAGTAAAGCTGGGCATCATTCCGGGCTACGGCGGATCGCAGCGCCTGCCGCGCCTCGTGGGGAAGGGGCTGGCGATGCAGATGGTGCTGGCCGGTGAGATGATCACGGCGCAGGAGGCGTATCGCATCGGACTGGTGAATGAGATTACTGCGCCGGCAGACTTGATCCCGCGGGCGGAGGCCATTGCAGCGAAGATCATCGCCAACGCACCGCTGGCCGTGCAGTACGCCATCGAGGCCGTCAACAGAGGCATGGAAATGACGCTGGCCGAGGGACTGTATCTGGAGGCAACGCTGTTCGCCGTGTCGTGCGCCACCGAAGACAAGAAGGAAGGGACGACGGCGTTTCTGGAAAAGCGGGCGGCGCAGTTCAAAGGGAAGTAAGTCCAAGGATTCACCCCAGAGGACACAGAGGAACATGGGGGGAGGTGCGTCACGAAGAACAAGGAGCAATTGAAAGTGGAACGCCCTCCCGAGGCTGAGTTTCCCGCTTTGGAGGGAACGCTCGACGCGTGCGGAAAGCGATTCGCGGTCGTGGTGTCGCGCTTTAATGCCTTCATCACGGAACGGCTGCTGTTGAGCGCCTGTGATGCGCTGCTGCGGACCGGGGCCCGCAAGAGCGACATCGACGTCGTGCGCGTGCCGGGCTCTTTTGAAATCCCTTCTGTGGCGCGCACTCTGGCGGAGACGAAAAAATATGATGCCATCATTTGCCTGGGCTGCCTTTTGCGTGGCGATACGGCGCACTATGACGTCATCGTGAATGAAGTAGGCCGCGGAGTCGGGCAATCCGCGCAGGAAACCGGGGTGCCTCATGCCTTTGGGGTGTTGACCTGCGAAACCCTGGAGCAGGCCATTGATCGCGCCGGTTTGAAGATGGGGAACAAGGGGTTCGAGGCGGGGCTGGCGGCGGTGGAGATGGCGTCATTGAAACAAGTGGTCAGCGGTCAGAGGTCGGGGGCCGGCAAAAAACAGGTCCCGCTCTCCGGTCGGAATGCCAAAGCGAAAAAAAGGACGGCTCGCAAGCGCAGATAACTTCCCACCCGCTCGTTTAGCCCGTACAGTAGACTGACTACTGACCTTCCCATGGGTACTCGCAGAAAATCCCGCGAACTGGCCCTGCAGATGCTCTTTCAGTCGGATATGGGCAAACAGGATGCCGAACATGTGCGCCGCACGTTCTGGGCGGAACATGGGGCGGCCAGCGCGGAGGTGCACGGCTTTGCCGACGATCTATTCCGCGTGGCGACAGATCGCAGTCCGGAGATCGACGGACTGATCGAGCGCCACGCCGAACACTGGCGCATGGACCGCATGGCCGCGGTCGATCGGAATCTGCTGCGGGCGGCGGTGGCGGAATTGCTGGCCTACCCGGAAACTCCGCGCGCTGTCGTGATCAACGAAGCCCTGGAAATCGCGCGGAAATTCTCCAGTCCCGAATCCGTGCACTTCGTGAACGGAGTCCTGGACAGCATCGGAAAAGAACTGGAGAAGAGCGCCTGAAAGGTCATCGCTCCCGGTCTGAAGCGGTACCCTTGCCTACGGTCTTACCGCCATCAAGTCCAGCGTGCAGTTGGCGGCGGCATCGGTACAGAATGAGTTGAGATAGTTGGGCAGATTGGGAAAGGGAGTCTGCACCAGGTCATCTCCGCCCAGCGCCGTGCTCACCTCGTGCAGTTTCCCATCGTTGCCCGCGATCACGATCGTTCCCGCATCCGCCGACATTCCGACTTTGAGCGGCAGCGCGTTGTTCGCCAGTTCAATGCCGGTTGTCCCCCCGGTCAGGAAGTTGTAAACCAGGACCAGAGACCGGTCGCTGGCCGCCACGTAAATCAGCGTCCCGTCGCCGGAGGTAAAGAAATCGATGGGATGAATGGTCCCCTGGCTCAGGCTCAAGGACTGCACGGTATGGGCCACGTGCATCGGGCATATCGACGTCGCCGGCTGACTCAAGGTGGCCGGAGGAATTTCCGTAACGGTGGCGGCGATATAGTCGATGGCACCGCCGCTTTCTAGAGCGATGAAGTGCACGCCGTCGGGAAGCGGCTTGAACGACACCGGAGCCGCGGTAAGAGGAATGCTCTGCGGCACGAAACTGGGCGAAGGTCCCGTCGCGGCCGCGTTATCGCACATGTTGTAGACCGTGAACGCAGGACCGCCGCCGCCGAGCGAAGGTTCGACGACATAGACAAACGCCCCGTTGTTAGAGAAGGCGATCGAACTCACCGTGGTGCCGGCCGGCAGCGCCGCAAGAGTCTGCAGGGCGCGCACCGTCGAGTAGACATAGATGGTGGGGTTGCCGTTTGCATCAGATCCATAGATAAAAGCCTTCAAGCCGTCGGGCGAAAACGCGGCCGTCGTTGCACCCGGAATGTTTAACGCCGTCACCGCCAGACCGGGACCCGACGTGTTCACGATGAACACTTGATTGGGGGTAAGGGTCGTGTCGGAAAACACCGCCAGACCGCCAGTGTTTGAAACCGCCAGAACCTTTCCCGTGACCGCACCCAATCCCGAATACGGGCTGTTGGAGGAGCCCAGATTCGCGGGATTAATCGTTGCCGCAGCCACTTCGCTCCCCATGTAGGCCTTGTCGCCGGCCAGATCGAACAGCAGCGACGTCGGAGACGAGGGAAGCGCATTACCTCCACCCGCCACCGACTTGGAGGTTGAGACGTTGTAGACCCCCGTGGTGCAGTTAAGCGGGTTAACAAATGCGCACCCTGCACTGGTCGCCAGCACGGAAGTGGCCGCCGTTACTCCCGTCACAATTCCCGAGATCGGGGTCGTCGCGTAGACCGGCAGCGGCACGAATTGCTGGCAGCTTGCCAGCTGAAAAAACTGGGCGCAGGCTGGCGAAGACAAAATCGCAGGGGCTTGCGGGTATCCGATGTTGCAGGTGGGCGGGGTGCAGGCAGCGGTCACCGATCCCCCACCCGGCAGTGGCGTAGTCAGTGCGCACGAGAGCTGGCACGAGGGGGGCACAGCCACGACGGCGGGCTGCGAGGCGCTCCAGGTCAGCGGTATCTTGCTTAACTGCACCGGAGTGTTCGCCCCCTGCAATGAGGTATTCCCCATAACGTCGGTGACGACCGCCGTCACCGTCTGCGACGTACCCTTTGTACTCACGAAGCTGGCTTGTCCGGTCGGCGGAGATCCCACCGGGCCAAGGTACAGGCTGATGTTCTGGATCGGGCAGGTTTCGAAGAAATCCAACAGCGGCGACGTTCCGTTCGCGAGCAGGGGCTGTTGAAATGAGGTGCTGGTCACGCCGCTGGCGGTGGCGTAAATCTGGGTGATTCCGGGAGTGACGGCCTTGGCGGTTGCCTGGTTGGTGGCCACGTTGTGCGTGAAGTCTGTGATCAGCGGAGTGATGGTCACCACATTCGAGTTGTTGGCCGACCAGGCGAAGGGCCCGACCGAAGAAGTAATGTCCGTGCCCTGGCTGAAAGCAAAGGCTTGCACGGTCATGGTCTGCCCCTGGGACAAGCAAGGTTCCTGAATAATCTCGTTGCCGATCTGGATGCCCTTCACCACGATGCTGTCAATCGGAGGATGCACAAACACATACGTAGGCGGGCTAAAGATTCCGAGGGCTGCAGCCGTCACCTGGACCACTCCCACATTCCCCGGAGTGCAGATCGAAAAAGTGCTGTCCCATTGCCCCGCGCAGGCGACGCCGCCGGGCGAGATGGTCAAGGTCGAAGTGTCGCTGGAACTGTAAGTGAACCCGACTCCCACGTTGCTGCCGGTGCCATTCTGCGCCGAAGCGGAAAACGTCAGCGTGCTGCCTAACTGCAACGAAGTGCTGGTAGAAGGATTGAGGTTGACCTTGGACGGGTAGGGCGAGGCGCCCGGTGGGCGATGGCCGCCACAGCCCCAGATGCTCAATAGACATATGATTGCCGACGCCGATCCCAAACCGCGCAACCTACCCATGCACCCTCGTGAGCACCAGAGCCTGCCGGATCCCGCAACAAGCCGTGCCATTCCGTTCAAATAGAAATGGAAAACCTGTAGTGTAGAGGCTGGAGCCGGAATCAGCAAGGCCGGCCCCCTTCTGATCTCCGTTTGAGAGCAGGATTCCGATCAGGGATGCCTTCAGGCATGCCGCACTCGCACCGAGAAACGCCCAACTTATACCCAATCCTGGTGATGCCCTTCCGTGGGATGCGAAAACAGAAGTTGACGATGTTTCCAGTCGCTTGTTATATTAATTCAGTTCCGCGAGTTCATCCAGGCTTGCTGTATGCTGCGAGTTTTTGGCGTGAAAGTGTGCGCCGTGACTTTGCAATAAAGCTTTAGAGAAACCTGTTTCCGGATTTTAGTTTGCAATTCGGAAACTTTCCTCGCTGAAACGTGCCTGCGCTGCCTTTCGCCCTTATGCGAAGGGATATGCAGAGCAAGGCTGACGAAACGGAGCGCCCCCGGAAATTGGCCGGGTGCCACCGTCGGCAGCGTTTAAGTCTGAATGGGAATCCAGCATCTCTCCGGCATTTGTGCGCGGCGAGAAGTAATGGTCGGCCTTTGAGCCGGTCATGCCTGTGGATGCGCGTCAGGTAGCAATTTTTGGCCGTGCCCGGGAAACGAGACCGCGAAATTATGCGGTCAAGGAGTGGCGAAGAGTGCCTACATTCAATCAATTGGTGGCCCAGGGCCGAAAGCGGCCTCGTTACAAGACGGCCAGCCCTGCCCTGCAGGGTTGTCCGCAAAAGCGCGGGGTTTGCACCCGCGTGTACACGCAGACGCCCAAGAAGCCGAATTCGGCTCTCCGTAAGGTCGCGCGCGTGCGGTTGACCAATGGAATTGAAGTGACCACCTACATTCCCGGCGTCGGCCATAACCTGCAGGAGCACTCGATCGTGCTCATCCGCGGGGGCCGCGTGAAGGACCTGCCGGGCGTGCGCTATCACGTGATTCGCGGAACGCTTGATGCGGTGGGCGTTGCCGGCCGTCAGCAGGGCCGGTCGAAGTACGGCGCCAAGCGGGCGAAAAAGGGATAAGAGCAAGTTTCAAGGTTGCGAAAGTTCCAACGTTTCAAGGTGATGTCGCCCCGGAAACATTGCAACTTCGAAACGTTGAAACTTTGGAAATCTGGAGTTTTATGCCTCGTAAAGGACATATCGCAAAGCGGACCGTGCCAGCCGATGCCGTTTACAGCTCGGATCTGGTAACGAAGTTCATCAATTCGATGATGTGGCAGGGCAAGCGCAGCACAGCCGAGGGCATCTTCTACGAAGCCTTAACGCGCCTGGAGTCCAAGGGCGGCGACGAGGCGCTGAAGCTGTTCAAAAAGGCCGTCGAGAACGCCAAGCCCCTGCTCGAAGTGAAGACCCGCCGCGTCGGTGGCGCGAACTACCAGGTCCCGGTTGAGGTCAATGCCGACCGCAGGACCTCGCTGGCCATCCGCTGGATCATCAGCTACGCGCGGGCCCGCGGCGAAAAAGGCATGATCGACAAGTTGAGCAACGAATTGCTGGACGCGGCCAACAGCCGCGGCGCCGCCATCAAGAAAAAAGAAGATGTGCATCGCATGGCGGAAGCGAACAAGGCCTTTGCACATTACCGGTGGTAAGCGGATCGTAATTTGGTAATCGGGTAATTTTGCAATTCAAAACCCGGTTCGACGGAAGTTGGAGCCCCAGAAAGAGCTGATTGTCGTGCCCAGAACAGTCCCATTAGAACGCTGCAGAAACATCGGCATCATGGCCCACATCGATGCCGGCAAGACCACTACGACGGAGCGCATCCTGTTCTACACGGGACGGACGCACCGCATCGGAGAGGTGCACGAAGGCACGGCCACCATGGACTGGATGGAGCAGGAGCAGGAGCGCGGCATCACCATTACGTCCGCGGCCACGACCTGTACCTGGCGCGACATTCGCATCAACATTATTGATACGCCCGGCCACGTCGATTTTACGGCGGAAGTTGAGCGCTCGCTGCGCGTGCTCGACGGTGCCGTCGCGGTGTTTGACGCTGTCCACGGCGTGCAACCGCAGTCGGAAAAAGTCTGGCGGCAGGCCGACAAGTACGGCGTCCCGCGCATTTGCTTCATCAACAAGATCGACAAGATGGGTGCTGATTTCGAGCATGCCGTCGACACCATCCGCAAGCGCCTCAGCGCCAAGCCCGTCGCGATTCAATTCCCCATCGGCCAGGAAGACAAGTTCAGGGGTGTCATCGACTTGATCAACATGAAATCGATCGTCTGGCTGGACGACACGATGGGTGCCGAGTACGTCACCGAAGAGATCCCCGCCGAACTGAAGAAGAAAGCGGAAGCATTCCACGCGCAACTGGTCGAGAGCATTGCCGAGAACGACGACGAAATTCTGCACAAGTTCCTCGAAGGCGAAGAGATTTCCGCCGGCGAACTGCGCGCGTCGCTGCGCAAGTCGACGATCGCCCTGAAGGTTTTTCCGGTGGTCGTGGGCACGGCATTTAAGAACAAAGGCGTACAGCCGCTGCTGGATGCCGTGGTGGATTATCTCCCTTCTCCGCTGGATGTGCCGGAAACGCATGGCACGAATCCCGACAACGGGGAAGCGATCACCCGCAAGGCCGACGATAAAGAGCCCTTCTCCGCCCTGGCATTCAAGATCATGGCCGATCCCTTCGTTGGCCAGTTGACATTCATTCGCGTTTACTCCGGCCAACTCAAGACCGGGGATTCGGTGCGGAACGTTCGCACCACCAAGACCGAGCGCATCGGGCGTTTGCTCAAGATGCACGCCAACAAGCGCGAAGAAATCAGCGAGATTCTGGCGGGCGACATTTGTGCTGCGGTCGGCTTGAAGAACGTCAGCACTGGCGACACCATCTGCAACGAAGATCATCCGATTGCGCTGGAGTCGATCACGTTTGCGGTTCCCGTAATTTCAGTTGCGGTCGAGCCTAAGACCAAGGCTGATCAGGAAAAAATGGGCATGGCGCTCGGCCGGCTGGCCCAGGAAGATCCCACCTTCAAAGTGCACACCGATCCCGACAGCGGTCAGACCATCATCAGCGGCATGGGGGAACTGCACCTGGAAATCATCGTCGACCGCATGATGCGCGAATACAAGGTCGAGGCCAACGTCGGCAAGCCGCAGGTCGCGTATCGCGAGACCATCCGCAGGCACGCCGAAGCCGAAGGTAAGTACATCCGGCAGACCGGCGGACGCGGCCAGTATGGTCACGCGAAGATTTATCTCGATCCTCAACCCCCCGGGACTGGATACGAGTTCGTCAACGACATCGTGGGCGGGTCGGTGCCGAAGGAATTCATCAAGCCGATCGACCAGGGCATTCAGGAAGCGCTCGAAGGCGGGGTGCTGGCGGGATATCCGATGGTCGATGTGAAGGCGACGCTGTTCGACGGCAGCTATCACGACGTCGACTCGAACGAAATGGCGTTCAAGATTGCCGGTTCGATGGCCTTCAAAGAGGCAGCTCGCAAGGCATCTCCCGTGCTGCTTGAGCCGGTGATGGCGGTTGAAGTTGTGACTCCGGAAGATTACGCGGGAACGATCATGGGCGATCTGAGCTCGCGCCGGGGACGCATTGAAGGCATGGAGCATCGCGCTGGATCGCAGGTGATCAAGGCGATCGTTCCGCTGGCGGAAATGTTTGGCTACGCGACTCATATGCGTTCGTCGACGCAGGGCCGCGCCGAGTACTCGATGCACTTTGCCCGCTATGAGGAGGCTCCGCGGTCGGTGGCGGAGGAAATCATCGCCAAGGTGCAAGGCACGACCAAGTGACTCCGGGCGCCGCGGTTCGTCGTCGACCGCAGGTTCTGGGTCAGAGAGAGCAAGCGGGCTGAGTTTGAGATGGTTTTTGGGCAGGGCGGAATCTGGCAGAGATTCTTGCAGCGGGCCGAGGGCTACATGGTCGCCCGGTTGAGACTGGAATCGCTGGACGGCGGGCTCTACCGGGTGCGGGATTTCTGGACCTGGCATCACGGGTTTGAAAGATTTCGCGAACGCTTTGCCGAGGATTTCGCGGAGTTCGATCGACGGGTCGTGGTCGGGTTGGTTGAGAAGCAGCAGTTCGTCGGCGCGTACTACGAAGGTGACGAGCACGAAGTTGCATAGGTCCTTCGCGGCAAAAGACGCCGCCCAGGATGACAAGGTGTTGAGCTGGAAGCTTAGGAGCTAGAGGCTGGGTTATGGCGAAAGAGAAATTTGAGCGGAATAAGCCGCACTGCAACGTGGGCACGATCGGGCACATTGATCATGGCAAGACGACGTTGACGGCGGCGATCACCAAAGTGCTGTCCAA
>Ga0075030_100006872_pt1 | contig 10172 bp, 10 predicted proteins | sample LitLauG_LLR_2012_FD_71393 | JGI IMG/M metagenome (GOLD analysis project Ga0075030, IMG submission 71393) | Freshwater sediment microbial communities from Pennsylvania, USA - Little Laurel Run_MetaG_LLR_2012 | ecosystem: Environmental > Aquatic > Freshwater > Creek > Sediment | place: USA...
CCAGAAGCAGATCCATCGGCTGCGGCATGTCATTCGCGAGCTGCATCGCCGGGTGTCCGAGTCGGCGCGCGACGATCCCAAGGTCGCCGAGCTCGGCGCCTGGGGCTGCGGCACCACGATGCACGTGGCCCACCTGGTGGCGCCGCGCCTGGACGGCGAGGATCACCTGAAGGACATCGACTTCACCGCGGCAGGCATCCGCGCGCGCCGGCAGGCCGGCTATGCCGACACGATGCGGATGATCGAGCGCGCGCCATGGACCTGCGCGGCCGATCCGATCGAAGGCGTCATCGAGCATTTCTGACGCCCGCAGCCGGTCACTCCGATGGACCTCGCACTAATTAGCGTCGAGTTCCTGGCCGCCGCGGTTGCTGCCGGCGTGATGGGCTTCGCCATCCAGCGCGGCGCCACCTGCACGGTGGCGGCGGTGGCGGACCTGGTCGCGAACCGTTGCGCACGCCGCCTGGTCAGCCTGATGGAGGCGGCGATCTGGGTCGCCGGCGGCTTGGTGGTGCTGCAGGCGGTACATGGACTGTCGATGATGCCGATCGGTTACGCGCTGACCGGCTGGACCGTGCTGGGTGCGGCCATGCTGGGGTTGGGTGCGTTCGTCAACCGCGCCTGCGTGTTCGGGGCGGTGGCCCGTTTCGGCTCGGGGCATTGGGCCCAGGCCTGGATGCCGGTCGGCTTTTTCGCCGCCTGTGCCAGCTTCAAGCGGGTATTCGCGCCGCCAGAACCGGTGGCGCTCGCGTCGGCCTCGCCGGTGCTGCAGATGCCGCAATGGCTGGCAGCGCTCTTCCTGCTGTTCGTGGCATGGCGCATCGCCCGCCCGCTGTTCGCGGCGGGGCAGCGGACCCAGGGCCACGGGCCGATCACGCACCTGCGCCATCTGTTGCAGTCGCGCATCTGGTCGCCGCATGCGGCCACCACCGTGATCGCGATCACGTTCCTGCTGACCCTCGTGCTGGCGGGTGCGTGGGCCTACACCGACCTGCTGGCCGACCTGGCCCAGGGGCGCATGGCGCGCCTGGCCGTGCGCGGGGTGATGGTGCTGGCATTGCTGGTCGGCGCGGTGTGGGGCGGCTGGAGCGCGGGGCGTTTCGACAACGCGCCGGTCACGCTGGCCGATTCGCTGCGCTCGTTCGCGGGCGGCATGCTGATGGGCTGGGGCTCGCTGATGATCCCCGGCGGCAACGACTCGCTGATCCTGGTCGGGATGCCGCTGCTGTGGTCCTACGCGTGGGCCGCGTTCCTGACCATGGGGCTGTCGATCGCGCTGGCAATCATGCTGTCCGGCTGGCTGCGACGCCGGCAAGCCGGAGCCTGATCGGGTAGTCCGGCATGACCTGGCCGACAGTTCCAATTCGATAAAGCCGCGGTTTCCAGTCGATTCAAGCCGGCGGCCGGAGGCAGGAACGATCGCTGTCGTTGGGAGGTGGCTCGCACGGGTCCGCTCCCCTCGCCCGCTTGCGGGAGAGGGGAGTCTCGGCAGGCATTCGGATAGTCCATGACGACCCCCATTGGCAGTTCGGCGCCAGGACCGCTGCGGACGGCTCCGACAAATCGTGGAATGGTCGCGATGCTTCTGCCGACTGTCGCGAAGGGTTGCACACCAGGCATCCGAGGCCAAGATGCCTGGTTTACAGCCTGGACCGGTCGCAGTCGCGCAGCGCGGTTACCGACAACATTTTCACGTTCACGACCCGAAGGCGACAGTGACACAGGTCTGCCATCCGGCGGTCCGAGGCATCGAGCGAAATCCAATCTAAGTCTGAGGCCGGCGAAACACGATACTGCCTAGGCCATATCCGAGAATCGATCCTAGAAGCGCTCCAACAATCGCGGAGACACAGAGAAAGAATCCAATGCCGACACCTGCAAAGACTTCATTGACCACCTGTGCAGCCAGATCAGTTCCGATATTGCCAAGAAGCTCATACAACAACATGGTTCCGTCGTTGGCTCCTTCATAAGCGAAGATGACCAACCCCCATGATGCGAACAGGACGCCACCAAATACCGCGAGTGCCTTCGCGATTCGAGGTACCTTGGAACTGCGGATGATTCGGCGAAATGCGCATCGAGCGACAGCAAGCCCTACGCCTGCGGAGATCAGAATGGGAACAGAGAGGATTAAGTAGTCTTCCATCGCCGACCTGCCGCAGCTCCGGTACCCGATAAGCGCATAGCTTTGGCGTCGCCTCGATGTCGGTCTTGCGCAAGACTAGATGTCCAGCGCGGAGCCGCACCTGGCCGACAGCGACGTTACTGCAACGTGTCGCGATAATTTTGCCACCGGGCACTTCCGAATGCATTGCTGGCATTGGACGGCTCGATGCCGGCTTTCCGCTGGTCAGCAGACCTGCGGTCCCCGCGCCGTTACCGACAACATTCCGGCGGTCGCGACCCCGAAGCGGATATCGCCGGTAAGCGAACGCGGACGCTCAACGCTGCCATTAACTAATCCGCCGACGGGCGAATACGGTTGAGGTGGGATTTGGACGCTGGATTACCCCGCGCCTGACGTCCCTTGTCATTGACCGGCCGGCGGTTGCCATAGTTCCACCTTGTTCCCTTCGGGATCGATGACCCAAGCAAACTTCCCGTACTCGGACTCGTCGATCCTTTCAAGTACATTGCAGCCTTCGTCGCGCAAGGCATTGACCAGCAATTGGAGATCTTCGACGCGGTAGTTAACCATGAACGTAGCCGTGCTGGGTGCAAATTGGTCACTTTGCGCCGACCCAATTGACCAGGCGGTTGTACCGGCAACCGGCTTTCCCTCCCCATCGGTCCATGTAAACGCCGCACCACCCCATTCTTGGACATCGATTCCGAGATGTTGCTTGTACCAAGCTCGCAGTGCCGGAGCGTCTTTGGCTTTGAAGAAGATGCCTCCAATGCCGGTGACTCGCTTCATTGAACCTCCGAGGTTCGTTGGTGGTAAGCAATCGAGTGTCTTGTTGGACTTAGCCCTGCCTACGAGCAAGCCCTGGGGGGCACGCAACATATTTGGCCGTGATCTACGACTTCGCTTTGGAGCAAAGGACCGTTTCCGAGGGCGGCCTTCCAAGACCACTTCTGGCCGGCTCCGACAAATCGCTGAATGGTCGCTTCGCTTCCGCCGACTGTCGCAAAGGGTTGCACACCAGTCGCCACGGGTCAAGATGGTCGGTCTGGAGCGGAGACCGGTCCCAGTCTCACCGTGCCGTAAGCCGACGCATTTTTTCCAAGCCGACCCAGGCTGTGGAAATACACGATTTTCTGAGCGCACGAGTCGCGCAGCGTTAGATCGTGGTCTTGAGTGATCGGAATCGCCATATGCGTCACCTTTGCGACTCCGATCGCTGCGTCACCTCGTTTTGGCTGCTTCCGAAGCTTCAGTACGCCGCATTTTGATCCAATTGCACCTGGCGATCACCTCAGATCTGCATGCAGTCGATCAGACCCTCGGGTGTGAGGATGTTCATTACCCGCTTCATGTTGTAGGCCAGCACGTGCAGGCTCATTTCCGTCCTGACCTTCGGTAGCGTCTTGGTCAGGAAGTGCGTGGCCCCCATCCATGCCTTCAGCGTGCCGAACGGATGCTCGGCTGTCTGCCGACGCGTACGCATCTTGCCGGGGTCCCGATCCAGGCGCTCCTGCATCTGATCGAGCACCGCCTCGTGTTCCCAGCGCTTGACCCGCCGCACTTCGGACGTGGTGCATTTGGACTTGATGGGACACGATGCGCAGTTCGAGTACCAATAGGTGTGAATCGTCATGCCGTCTTCGACGCTCGTAAATCGCCGCGTCAGCCGCTGACCGGCCGGGCAGCGATACTCGTCCTTGCGCGCGATGTAGATGAAGTCCGGCTTGCCAAACCGCCCCTCGGCCCTGGCGCTCGAGGGCAGCGGCCTCGGAACATAGGGTGTGATGCCGGCATTCGTGCATTCGAGAATCTCGGCGCCGCTGAAGTAACCTCGATCGGCGACCACCGTCAGATCTTCTTCGCCGGTGGCCTGGCGCGCCCGCTCGGCCATCACCGTGAGCTGTCCATGGTCGTTGCCCACGTTCGTGACCTCGTGGTCCACGATCAGGTGATGCTCGGCATCGACCGTCGCTTGCACGTTGTATCCGACCACTCCCGTTCCCTTGCCGCTGGTGGCCATCGAGCGCGCGTCCGGGTCGGTCAGCGAGATCTGCTTGTCGGGCGATTCCAGCATCCGCACTTCGAGCTTCCTAAGACGGCGCACTTCCTGGCGCAGCGTCTTGATCTTGTCTTCCAGCCGCGTCGCCTTGACCTTGGCAACGGCCGTCTCCTGCCGGTCGGCCGAGTCCAACTGCGCCAGGTACCGCGTCACGCTCTGCTCGATCTGTTCGAGCCGGCGCTTCATCTTGTTCACCGTGAAATTGCGGTCCAGGTTGTTCTCCGCCTTAAACTTGCTGCCGTCGATCGCCACCAGCGCCTGCGAGAACAGGTCCAGCCGCCGGCACAGCGCAATGAATTCCCGGCACACGCCGCGAATCGCATCGCCATTGTCCTTGCGGAAGTTCGCGATGGTCTTGAAGTCCGGCATCAGCCGCCCCGTCAACCACATCAATTCCAGGTTGCGCTGCGTCTCCCGCTCCAGCCGGCGGCTCGACTGAATCCGGTTCAGGTACCCATAGATGTAGATCTTCAGCAGCGAGGACGGGTGGTACCCCGGTCGACCCGTCGCCTCGGGCAGAACCGCAAATCCGAGCTGGCCCAGGTCCAACTCTTCGACAAACGCATCGATCACCCGCACCGGATTATCGGAACTGACGTATTCCTCGATGCTCTCCGGCAGCAGATACCCCTGAGCTCGGTTGTTCTCTTCAATGAAACGCTTCATCGAAACCCCTGACTCAAGAGTTCCGAAATTTTATCTCCATCAGAGGCGTTTTGACACAGTCTGGACCCGTTCCGGACATGTCGGATTCCCGTACGCGAAACCGCACGATGTCGGCACCGGGCATTCGAGCGGGCTTCACATTATTCCAGCGGAGTTACCAGTCGACTACCCGCGCCCCCCGCTCACATTGCTCCAAGCACGAAGAATGCCGCGATTGCCCCCAGTACCTCTATTCCAAGGAAAACCGCAACAATGCGGCGCCAGACAATCGCTCCGCTCGAAAGTTCGCCATTGTTCAGTCTTCGAAGGAGTGGCGGCCAATACAAGAGCCAAGAGAGCGTCACCGCAAGCTCGAAGACAATCCATTTGTCTCCGAATTCGACCAACCCTACGATTGCCAAGCTACTAAAGTAGGCTCCTAAACCCTGCGGCGTGAAGGATCCCCCGCCAAAGAAGCCGAAAAGCGAGATAACGAACAGAGGAAATAGCGGCAGACAGATAACGAACGCCGCGTATGTGATGCTCCTACTCATCACCTGCTGATATGCATCGCTAGGCGATTCCTGATGGGGTTCGATCGTTACCCCTTTTCTATGGGGGAGTGCACGACTGCATACGCCTGAAGTCCGCAGTTGGCCGACAGTGACGTTCATGCAAAGTGTCGCAATGATTTTGCCACCGGTCGCTTCGGAATGCATTGCCGACATTCGATACGTCGATGCCGGCTTTCCGCTGGGTTTCGGACGGCCAAAAGCGAAAAGCAAAATCGCTGGAACCAGACATTCGGTGAATGTGGCCGGACACCTGAAGTGGGCCGAATTTGGCAGGACTACTCGAATCCCCAATCGTTAATGATGGTGGCGACGCAATCGCTCATTTCGTCGTGGCGACCCTGGGGAAGGTTTGGGGCCGTTCCGCGAGGTAGAACGCGAGTACGGCCATCGTCGCAATTTGAGTTCGGAAGTTCTCCGGATCGACTTTATCAAGCGTGTCAGCGGCGGTATGGTGATAGTCGAAGTAGTGGCGAGTGTCTAGAAGCGGAGAAAATCCGGGTACCCCCGCGCCCTGCAGTTCTTCGATGTCGGAACCGACATGCTCCCCTCGCTGGAGGGACGTTGCGCCGAGCGGTGCAAGCGCTTTGACAACCGGATCGAGGAACGAGAGCGCGTCTTTGTCGGCAGCGGCAATAATTCCCAGGGCGCGCCCTGCGCCAAGATCGCTCTCGATAGCAGCAACTTGCCTTGCAACGTTGTGACTGACCGAATCCAAATACTCTTTGGCGCCTCGTCCACCGTTTTCTTCGTCAGTCCAGGCGATGAAGCGGACGGTCCGTCGCGGATGCAAGTTGAGCTTCTGCAGAACAGCGATGACTCCCGCCGCGCCGATGACTCCGACTCCGTCGTCGGTTGCCCCAGTTCCCAGATCCCAGGAGTCAAGATGGCCGGACACGACGACGTATTCGTCCGGATATTCACGGCCCGGCCAGTCGGCGATGACATTGTCGCTGTCAGCATCCGGCAATGTCGCTGGAGTCAATACGAGTTTCAGTCTGATCGGTCCCCGCGCTGCAAGACGAACAAGCAAATCGGCATCCTCGCTGGCAAGCGCACCGGCAGGGATCGGATCCTGTTTGTCCGCCCAAAACGTTGCCCCGGTATGTGGCAATCGAAAATTGGCGCCTCCTACTGAACAAACGAGGGCAGCAGCAGCGCCCAATTTCGCTGCGGCCGTCGGACCTCGAAAGCGAAACTTGCCAGCCTGCAAATAGGCGTCTCCGGCGCGGCCGTTTTCAGCCAGACGCTGGTTGAAGTGCGACGCGAAGAGGACGATATTGCCGCGAACTTGCGGCGCCTTCCGTTCGAGCTCATCAAAGTCCTGGACGATAATCACGTTTGCGGTCAACCCCGTCGCGGGGGTCGCCGACGAGGTTCCCAAGGCGGTTATGTGCAGGCGTTGGCTCACGCCAACCGGCTGTCCTGGGACCTGAACGATTTCGGCGCTTTCCTCTCCTCGAACCCAGTGAGGAACCCTGACGGGTTGTAGCTTGACATCTGCACCGAGTGCGGCCAGCGCTTCCGCGACTTGTGTTACTGCCAACGCGAGCTGGGTCGAACCCGTTGGTCGCGGTCCGATTCCGTCTGCCAGGTTCGCAAGATGCAGCCAGGCCCAGTCACTTTCCATGGCCACGTCGCGAATTTGAGAGAGAGTGGCAGGATCAACGTCGACGGCCGTCGACCCCGAGGATGGCGTTTCCGCGTTTGCTTCGCCAAGCAGAGACGCTACACAAAGCACACCGAGGACAAGCGGCAGAGTCTTCATATGTGTTGTCCGCCATGGGTTCAGGATGGTAGAAGGGGCTGCATTCGTGCTTGCCTTCGTAATCCTATGAGAATGTCGCCTCTTGGCCGGCCCCGACAAATCGCGGATTGGTCGCAATCTCTCTGCTGCTGGTCGCGAAGGGTTGCACACCAGTCGTCTCGGGTCAAGATGGCTGGTTTGGAGCGGGGACCGGTCCCAGTCACACCATGCCGTAAGCCGACGCATTTTTTCCAACGACCCACAACGGTCTTTCAGAAAATCCGAAACCGGTCGTTCGGAGGCATGTGCCTCGTGATTTCCGAGAGGCAGGTGGGGAAGTCTTCGCTTATCCCCTTGCTGGCCTGCTATTGACTTGGCGGGTGCCGGTCATGATGGTTCGGATGAAATCTTGCAATAGCAATAAGTAAATTGCTGAATCGCACCAGAGGGCGTTTGATGGCGTTCGTCCAGGTGCTTGACGAGTCGAAAATGGCTGCCAAATTCATCGTGGAGCGCTTCGGAGTTATACCGCAACACATCTAGGCCACTGCATTTCGTCGGGCCTTCCGGGCCGAACGTCGCAACAATGACATGGCCCCCTGGCTTTACCGCGCGCGCCACCAGGCGCACGTTTGCCGCGCGGTCGGCGGCGTTGGTCAGGAAGTGAAATACCGCCCGGTCGTGCCAAACGTCGTAATGCTGGCTTGGCAACGCCATCTTCGTGACATCGCCGCAAATCCACGCGACGTCGATTGCACGATTTCCGAGGCGCTGCTTGGCACCATCCAAGGCCGTGGAAGAAATATCCAGGACCGCGAGGTTCCGATAACCGCAAGTCTGCAGATCGTCAACGAGCGTCGATTCCCCGGCACCGACGTCAATGATGTGGGAGTCTCGATTGGGAGCGGCTTCCTCGATGAGTTGCAACGACACTTCCAGGTGTGGTCGATACCAGCTCACCTCGGTTGGAAGTTTGGTTTGATAAACCCGTTCCCAGTGTGCTTTAGGGTCCATACCATCATTTCCTTCCAACGCTCTTGTGGAAATCGCCGCAATGATTCGGCGCTGCCTACATCCGTTATGTGGAAAATCCATCGACCACGCGCCAACTCCTGCTCCTGGCCGGCACCGCCCGACGGCGCTGACCGCTGCGCCATGTTGCCGATGTTCGCTTCGGAGTGCAATGCTGACGTCAGCGGCGCTGATGCTCGGTCCCGGATGCATCGCCGACATGCCGCCGAAGCCCGGTCAGCAGACCCATTTTCGACAAGCCGACCCGCAGCGGAAATCCCGTGAGAGGGAAGAGCGGACATAGCCCTTGGCACCTTCACGCCTTGGTCGCAGCACTGAGGAACGTGACCAAGACCGGGTCGCGCTTCTTCCGCTTCTTCGCTAGATCTAGCGGCGTTTCGCCTGCGGAATCGACATAGTTCCCGTCCGAATCTGATGCGACGAGGCGGCGTATCTCTTCCAAGTCCCCTGACCAGGACGCACCATGAAGCTCGGTTTCTGCGACCCCTCCGCTGCCTTCCCCGGTCTGAAGCTATCTGTCATGACTATTGTTCACCCACTGCGGACAAGATCGCTATACAAAGCGGCAACAATGGCCTTGCCTTCAGGAACGCTGGCGACCGATGATCCGATCTCGATAGGCGCGCCACTTTTCCAAGCTCCTGAGGGCCGTCGAGGCTTCAAAGATTCCGCTGTCGGACCCCGGATCGAAAGCACGTAAACCAAGTCGGCCCAGGATGTCCGCGATGAGTCCGACCGACTCATCGCCGCCACGAACGTGGAAGGCAAAGGATGTCAGTTCTTCGTCATCGCCAAGATTCACCTCGACATCGACTGCCTCGGATGCGATCTTCACCCACGCGGGATTACTGAAATCTGCGAAGGGGGCTACGTCACGAATTACCGCAAGAACCGAGGCACGCGCACCGATGGTCGCAGGTTCAAAGTCGTCCGGAATTTCGTCAACACGCGTCGCCGCTGCTGGAATATCCTGAACGAACAGATCCCAACTCATCGTCCTTGGCTCCGCACGGACCTATTGCTGCCACCGCAGTGTTTAGCCGAAGATTGCTCGTTTGTCCGCTATCGAGGAAATTCGCGTATGCCCGCTCGCGGCCGACTTCGAAAACGCCGGTGCGATTCGACGTCGAACCTCGGACCGGCTTCACTGGATAGCGCCTGACGGCGAGCTACGGCCTCCAGAGTTGCGCCATTGCCGCTTCAAAGTGCGATGCGATGGCATCGGCGCCGGGGTGCCGGTGGTTGGTGACGCGCCACTGCCCCGCCACCATCACGTCGCGCCATGGCCGCCCTGGGCTGGAAAACACCAGGGCATCGAGCAGGTGGTCCTCATCGATGCCAAGCAGGCTCGAGTCGGCCCGGTCCACCACCAGCAGGTCGGCGCGTGCGCCGGTTTGCAGGCCCCAGCACTTCCATCCTGCCGCTGCCGCGCCGCCGGCGCCGACCCGCTCGAACAGGCGCGCCGCCGTCGATGGCTGGCCGGCCGCGGGCGCGGCGGCGATGTTGCGCGCGCGCTGCTGCAGGCGCTGGCCGTATTCGAGCAGTCGCAGTTCCTCGCGCCAGCCGCGCGTAACCTGGCTGTCGGAACCGACCGACAGCGGCACGCCGGCCTCGAGCATGGCCGGCACCGACGCCAGGCCATCGCCCAGGTTCGCCTCGGTCGCCGGGCACAGCACGATGCCGGCGCCGGTGCGGGCCACGTCCTCGATTTCCGCCGGCACCGTGTGGGTCGCGTGCACCAGCTGCCAGCGCGAATCCAGCAGACTCTCGCGCGCCAGCCATTGCACCGGGCGAGCACCGGTGGCGGCGATGCACTCGTCGACCTCGCGCACCTGCTCGGCCACGTGGATGTGAACCGGGCCGTCGAGGTCGCGTGCCAGCAGCGCCAGCCGGCGGATCGATTCCGGCGCGGCGGCGCGCAACGAATGGATCGCCAGCCCAGCCTGCAGCAGTGGCCGCCCCGCCCCCGACAGCGCCCGCTGGAAG
>Ga0075030_100006874_pt1 | contig 10170 bp, 10 predicted proteins | sample LitLauG_LLR_2012_FD_71393 | JGI IMG/M metagenome (GOLD analysis project Ga0075030, IMG submission 71393) | Freshwater sediment microbial communities from Pennsylvania, USA - Little Laurel Run_MetaG_LLR_2012 | ecosystem: Environmental > Aquatic > Freshwater > Creek > Sediment | place: USA...
AGTGCGCGCCGATGACGTCGATGGCAGCCGCGAGTTCCGGGTCTATCTGCATCGCCAGGGCGATCGACCAGTCCCCGTCGCAGCAGACGATCCCGGTCGGCAGCCCCGCGGCCCGCAGGCGTCGCCGCAGGTCCTTGATGTAGGGGATGTCCGGATCCCTCTCGTTCCAAATTCCGGTGTAGGCGATGTCCAGCCCATGGTCCCTCTTCGCGGTCCGGATGAAGTCGACGATGTACTCCGCCATGCGGGTCGAATACGGGGTTCTCTTGCCGGCAACTCCCGAGCCAACCCAGTCCGGCGCGCCCCACGGGAGGATCTCCAGCACGATGGCGGGATTGCGCCGGTGTGCTTCCACCATCAGCCACCACTCGTACCCGCGACTGGCGTCGTGGTCCGAGGCGCTGCGCATGGGGCTGGGCTCGGAACCGTCCGTGGAATTGACGTCCGCTCCGACCTCGACCTTGAGGTGCTGGAGCGCCGCGCCATACCCTGGCAGGAACAGATAATCGAGGATCTGGCTGCGCTGGGGCTCCGGATAGTCGATGAGGAGTCGCGAGGATGCGCCCGCGCTCACCGCCCCGAGACCGTCGAATGTCCTGCCGCTCGCATTGCCATCCAGGACCACGACGATCGGCTGGCCGATCGCGCAAAGGCTCGCAAGGCCCATTGCCAGTGCAAGAACAAAGTTACCCACCGCTTCCCCGGACCACGCTATTGCGCCCGATGGCCGCCAGGCTCGGTGTTCCTGCCTGCCGCATGATGTGAACGAGCTCGCGGTTGAGGATGTCGATTACGGCCTCCACCCCGCCCTGGCCAAAGGCGGCGAGCCCCCAAACCTGGGGCCGACCGATACCGACCGCGGTGGCACCCAGGGCAAGCGCCTTGAACACGTCCGTACCCCGCCGCACGCCACCATCCAGCAGGACGGGCACCCGCCCGTTTACCGCCGCTGCAACCTCTGGAAGGGCATCGATCGTGGCACGCAGGGTCTCTTCGTTTCGGCCCCCATGGTTGGAAACAATCAACCCGTCAAAGCCGTGCGCAACCGCCACCTCTGCATCCTCTCCGGTCATCACGCCCTTGACCAGGAGCTTCCCCTTGACCAGCGACCGCAGCCGGTCCAGGTAGGGGGGAGAGAGGTCTTCCGGTACGCCCCCTTTGACACGCGACATGTCCAGTCCCTGGTACATCGGGGACTTGCGCAGGCTGTCGTGCGAATTGTTGATATGGCATTCCGTGCACTGCCGGCTGTCCATCAGCATGGCGCGAGCCAGGGTCTCGTTGTTGCGGCGGGCGTTGCGCCCGTCCACGGTGAGCACAATCGCGCTGCACCCCGCCCGTTCGGCGCGACGCACGACCGCTTGCGTGACGGACCAGTCGTCCGTGGCGTAGAGCTGCTGCCACACCGGACCGCCACGCGCTTCCATCACGGGTTCGATGGCGGTCGAAGAAACCGTGGCCAGCATCATCGTCATCGATCGGGACGCCGCAGCCCGGGCCGTCGCAAGCTCTCCCTCGGGATGGTAAGCCCGCTGGCCGGATACCGCCGACAGATAGACCGGCGTCGGCCATTTGAGGTCCAGGACCGGCCGCGTGGTGTCGATATGGCTCACATCGACGAATCGATGCGACCGGATTTCGTAGTGCGAGAACGCCTCGTGGTTCCGCAATACCGTTCGATCGTCGTCGACCCCCGTGGCGATGTATCCAAAATGCGCCGGCGGCAGCGCCTCCCGGGCAAGCGCCTCGAACTGCAGGATGTCGAGGACCAGGCTGGCGTTTGTGACGGGCGGCAGAGGACGCAAGTAGGACTGGCCCGGGCCCGGCGTGTCCGACCACGCTCGCGCGCTCAGGGCGGGCAGCAGCGCTAGGCCACCCAGGAAGGCGCGTCGACCCGTTGGAGTTTGCACGGAGACACCTCGGAACGTGGTTGGAGATCGGTTGAGCCGTTCGCAGGTCGGGCCCGCCCGCGAGTCTCCTGCGCGGGCGCGAAACTCATCTTCTTGCATTCAACCAGTCCGCAGCCTGGACTCGGGCGATCAGGACCCACTTCCCATGACCGTCGGGTTGAAAGATCGAAGCCTCGCCCTCCTTCACATCGAACCAGTCCCTGCCGAAGGCATCGAGGAGATTCGGCTTGTGCGTAACCAGCAAGGTATTCCGGCCACTCTCGGGAGGCGTGGCGGCCATCATCCGCAAGGCCTCGGCACGGCGATCGTTTTCGACCGGCGTGACGACGAGGCCGCCCTCCGTGAGATCGAGTGTGGGCCGGACTTCGCCCCCGCCGATCAATTTTCCCGTCTCCACCGCGCGATGGAATCGACTGGTGTAGGTTGTACCGATGGGAATGTTCAAGGACTTGAACATCTCACCAACTTTGCGGGCGAGGTCCCTTCCGGCAGGGGTCAGCTGACGCTGCCTGGAGAGATCCTCGTAGTTGAGCGGGTCCGTGTCCGCCTGATCGCGGTTTGTCGGACCATGGCGAAAGACGAGGACATATCCTCCCCCCTTGAGCTTTGCCACCACATCATTGACATCGACGGCCTGCGCGAACGAGGAACCCGAGCACAGTCCGAAGAGTGCGGCGACTCCCAGTGTCCAGGAGATGACAATTTTCATGAAGGCTCCAAAATTGCAAATCGGTGCTGAATGTCGGATCCCGCGGCGGGCGGAATCCTACGAAAGATTCCATCGTCCATCCTGCCTTCCGCAGCTTGTTATTCAAGCCCGTACTGGCGATGGCACGCAGCGCAAAGGCCGTCGAGCTCATCGCTGACTTCGGAGACCGCCTTGAGATCGTGGTTCTCGGCGCCGCGATAGGCTTTCGCCGCGGCAGCGGCCAGACGCTGCACATGACGGACCCACGCCGGGTCCCGCACCCGTTCGGGAATCAGGAGCGCGTTCGTCGCTTCCGCCAGCGTGGCGGATGCGGAAACGACCTCCTCCCAATCCGCGTCGGTCCGGGGAGACAGATCGTGTTCTCCTTTTTCGTCCAGGATGGATCCATTGACGCGCCAGATGACCCTGGCGGCGGGCGTCAGCACGTGGTCCATGAAGGTCTTGAGGTCGACGTGCGCCCGGAAAGGCGACGCGGGCGTCCCGCCCGCGGTGGGCGCAGCGAGGCCCAAGGCGAGGATCCCCATCGCGACCACGGATTCCCCTCGAACGCGGTAGTGCACTTCAGCCCACCTCCATCGTGAATCCGATCCATCGGCCGCAAGCGACCACCGAAATCCACAATGCGATCGATAGCCCTCCGGCCACCCGCGCCTTGAATGGAGGCCGGGCCTGCACGTCCCAGCGCGCCTGATCGCGAGAGGCGATGAGGTGGAAGACCACCATGTTGATCCCCGCCACCGCGATGAGCAACAGCTTGGCATCGAAACAGGCGTTCCCGAGGTATTTGACGGCGTGGGAGATGAACATCAGTCCGCCCGTGCAGGCAGCGAGGGCGAATGCGGCCCAGGTGAGGGGAAGGATCCCGTTGGCCACCCGGCTCGCGGGACGGGCGGTCCAGGAAACCCCGAGCAAGCGCAGGTCGACCGCAAAGATCGAACCGACCACGAGTGAAACGGCGACGACGTGCAGGGACTCGATGAGGGGAAAGAGATTGTCGTTTTCCCGGATGTGCTCCGCGAGGCCGCTCGCCTCGAGGGTGTCGAAGAGTTCCCGGAGCATCATCCGTCGACCTGGGTGTAGGCGATCCAGCGCCCCGCAAAAAGGACGCCGCACCAGGCCAGCATCGAGAGTCCTGCAACCAGCTGGCCTGCCCGCTGCCAGCGGGCGCCCTCTTCCAGGAAACCTCTCGAAAAGGCTCGCCGCAAGGCGGCCGTCAGAACGAGCGAAAGGCCGATCAGCGCGAGCTTGAGGTAGAACGTTTCATTGAGCAGGGAGCGTTTCGGTTCGCCAATGATGAGGAGGATCCCCGTCGCGAGGAGCACGAGAACCAGCGGCAGGACCGCAGGGAGGAATCGGCGGGCGACTTCCTCGAGGGATGCGTCGCGCTGCAGGAGGCGCAAGGCGCGCAGATCCACGAGAATGACCGAAGAGAACACCAGCGCCACGCAGAGAATGTGAACGGTCTGCAGGGTGGGAATGACCCAGGCGTGGGTCTGGATCGTGTGGCTCAGCGCGGACGCGCCCAGCCATTGGGCCAACGCGGCGACGGTTCCACTGGCCATTTCGCGTTCACTTCCCGGAAGGGTCGTCCGGAGGTGTCAGGCTGTAGGTAAGTTTCTGCCCGCTCGGCAGGGTCACTTCCTTCAGGTATCCGCTGGGAGTTCCGTCGCGCAGGGGATAGAAGCGAAACGTGCCGTGATCGCCGGGCTGCAGGGAGCGCTTTGACCAGCCCGATCGCGTGAGAACCCCGGGGCTGGATACCTCGAACACCCAGGTCACGGCGGACTCACCGGGCTTTGCGTCGCGTTCCACCTGGAATGTGATGTGCGGGTTGGACCAGTTCACCTGCTTCACGACGCCGGTCAGGGTGGCGGCATGGTCGGTGTCATACGCGGCGTTGGAGTGATGGGCCCGGGCCGGGCCGGAGAACAGGAGGGGCAGGCAAAGCGATGCGCGCAACATCCAGGGCCATGGTGTCTTCATTTCGATCCTTGCATCAGTTCCCACGGGCGCGTACCGAGCCATCGGCGTTTTGCGGGTTGGGCAGGAAAATGTCGTTGCCATGCGCGTCCTTGCCTGGCACAAGAAATTCCTGCTGGCATTCGCCCTCCACGACTTCGTAGTGGCGTTCCGGATAGCGCCGGAAGAGGCGCGTCGTCCTCCAGGTCGAGGCAAGCACCCTGGGCGCCATGATCTCGAGGTCATCGGCCATTACGTCGGGTCGCACCAGATGGATCCGCTCGAGGATGTGCAACGCCCCGTTGTTGGGAATCCCGGCCGCTTCGCTCGTCGCGATGTAGGCCTGGGGCGCGACACCGACCGTATCGACGATGAGCGTGTCGCCCTCCCAATGTCCGATCGAGTGGCCGTGCAGGCTCGGGTCCACATCCTCCGGGTGGCGGCGCCCGTCCATGTAGATGCGCCGCATGCGATTGCCGTCCACCTCCCCCAGCATCGTGATGCGCCCCGGCGTGACGAGCAGCTCGAAGGCGTTGTGGGTGATGAGCATCCAGCTCGGCATGCCGTGGGGCAGGCAATGGTCCAGGATCAGGAAGGGCCGGCCGGCCTTTTCCTCCTCCACCATGTGCTGGTACTGGGTCCGGATCTCCGGCTTCCAGGGCGGGATGTTTTCCTTCTCCTGCCGAACCTGGTCCTTGACGTCGGGAAGCCAGACGCCACTCAGATCCGGGGGCTCCGCCCAGGCCGCAGCAGCGGCACCGGCGCCCGCCAGGGCCGCGAGCAGCCGGATGATCCGAGCGACCTTCTTTGGCACACCCATGTCGCAGTTCCCGCCGGAGAGAATGCGAAATGTATTCGACCGCCCTGGAATTGGGAAGCGACCACGGATCCCGTGTCCGATGCGGGGATCCCAGCGAGTGCCTGCGACCACGCCCTGGCGTATATTTCCCGCACGCAATTCGGACCCAAGCCCGTCGCGCTCCTCTATGCCCGCCTGATCCTGGCCGGCGGTTTTCCTTTCAACATGGCGGAACGACCAGGGAGCAGCCCGTGAACGATCAACCACGGTCGGCAATGCGGCGCACCCAGCGCAGACGACTGATTGGAGCACTCGCTGCATCATTTGCGGCAACCAGGGCGGGCGCGGATGCACGGGACGCGCGGATCGTGGATGGATCCGAACAGTCGCTCCTTGCTCTCGTGGGACTGGTGATCGAAGCGTTTCGCAGCCTGGGCGAGCCCCTTTCCCCAGGCGAGCTACAGCCAATGGAAGAGCGTGTCGCCGCCGGGGATCTTGCTGGAGGCGTCGGGGCGGCACTGGAAGCCCTTGAGCGGCGCGTTCTGCTCATCGCGTCGATCAATCCCGAGGGCCAGGTGCACCTTCGACGGGGTCCGGCACGCGCCGAGCTGGTTCAGAGTGGATATCGCCTGTTTCTCGTGCGCATCGAGAATCCGGGACTTGTTCCCGGAAAACTTTCCGTCTCGAGTCCGGAATCCGTGCCGGTCGAAGGAATCGCTCCGTCGCCTCCCAACGCAGCCCCCATGGGCCCGCCGCCTGCCGTACCCACCCATGCGGGCGATATCGCGCAGCGTTGGCTCAGCCTGGATCTTCTGGAAGAGCAGGGAGTCACGAGCACGCTATTGCCACTGGCGACCGATCTGAAAATCGTGGTGGCGTACGCGCGCGACGCGGGCCGCCATAGTGCCCGCATTCGGGCCACAGCCGGGTCCGGGAAGAATGACCTTGGGGATCACGACGCCCTGACGGTTGACTTCCAAGTAGCCCCTTCGATGAGCGTGCGCTTGTCCGTGCACGACGTCGATGGATCGCCCACTACCTGCGCGTTGCTGGTCACGGACGAGGCGGGCCGGATCTACCCGGCACAGACCCGGCGCGGTCCTCCGGACCTCTACTTCCAACGCCAGGTCTACCGATCCGATGGCGAATCTTTCACCCTGCCATCGGGTACCTATCGGGTGCGGACCCGTCGAGGCCCCGAGTACCTTGTGCGGGACTCGGTGCGCAGGGTTGGATCCGAGCTGGAAAATCGCTGGTCCCTTGCCCTGGAGCGCTGGACCGATCCGCGGACACGCGGATGGTTTGGCGGTGACCACCACATCCATGCGGCCGGGTGCGCGCATTACATGCAACCGACCGAAGGGGTCGGACCCGAGATCATCGCCCGTCAGGTCCAGGGAGAAGGGTTGAGCATCGGGGCGATTCTGACCTGGGCTCCGGGTTTCTATACCCAAAAGCGCAACTTTCGCGGTGCGGATGATCCCCTGTCCTCGCCATCGATGCGCATGCGCTACGACCTGGAAGTGTCCGGCTTCCCGTCTTCCCACTGCGGGCACCTCGTCCTGCTGCAGATGAAGGGCATGGACTATCCGGGTGCGGCTCGAATCGAGGACTGGCCCAGTTCCAACGCACCCGTATTGCGATGGGCAAAGGAACAGGGCGCGATCACGGGGTATGCGCATAGCGGCTGGGGGCTCGTCGTGCCGACGCAAGACCTCCCCAATGATCTGATGCCGGCCTTTGACGGGATTGGCGCGAACGACTACATCGCGACCGCCCCCGCGGGGCTCGTCGATTTCATCAGCGCCTGCAATACCCCGCTCGCCGCCGAGCTCAACATCTGGTACCACACGCTGAATGCGGGACTGCGCACGCGCATCGGGGGCGAGACCGACTGGCCCTGCATCCTCGATGAGGCGGTCGGCATGGGGCGAAGCTATGTGAAGACCAGCGAACCCTTGCGCTACGAGGACTGGTGTCGCGGTCTTGCGCTGGGGCGAAGCTACGTCTCGGACGGACGTTCGCACCTCATGGACTTCACCGCCGCGGCCGCGGGATCGCGTACCGCGGTCGGTGGCCCGGATCTGTTGTTGCCCGCCGCGACGCGCGTCACGGTGGAGACTTTCTTCACCGCGCTCCTCGAAGCCGATCCGACGGAGGCTACGCAAGCCGTCCGGCGCCTCGGACCCGAGGACAAGCCCTACTGGCACATCGAGCGCGCGCGGCGGGGGGACACCCGGCAGGTTCCGGTGGAACTGCTGGTCAATGGCCTTGCGGTGGAGACGCGTGCCGTCGAGGCGGATGCAACGATCCAGAGGCTGGAGTTTTCCTTTGTTCCTCCCGGCAGTTGCTGGATCGCCCTTCGTGTCCGTGGTTCATCCCACACGAACCCCATATGGATCCGGATCGGCGATGCGCCCGTCCGGGTTCGGGCCAGCGCGACGTGGTGTCGGCACGCTGTGGATCAATGCTGGCAGCAGAAAGTCGTTCGGATTCGCAGTTCCGAACGCCTGGCCGAAAGCGCAATCTACGACGGCGCACGTGCGTACTATGACCGGGCGATCACCGAATCCCGCGCCTAGTCGATCTCACCGGCGGTCGTTGCGGCGCTCTCCCGGATCGACGAAATTCGATGTCGGTCTCACGGCCGATCGCGATCCGCCCATTCCGGCCAGGTACGCAGCGCGTCGAGGATATTGTGGATGACATCGGTATGCGCATCTTCCTGCCAGCCCCCGGGCTGGGAATGCGCGGGCAGGTCGCGCGGCCGGCCCCGTTCGTCGATCGCGTAGAGCACGAAACTCAGCACTTCGTGCGCCTCGTCGGCGAGCGCCTGGGAACGGGTGGCTTTGGCGTATCGAGCCAGCACCGCCCCGTAGGTTGAGTTCACGCCGCCCCAGGCGTCGTGATCCTCGTCCTGCTCATGGCAGACCCGCACGCCCGACTCCCGGTGGGTGAAGGTTTCGCGCACGAAGGTGAGCAGCGTCCCCGCATCGCTCTCCCAGTTCCGGTCGACGGCTTCCCGGCCATCGAGGAGGTAGCGCGCGAGGTTCAGGGGCGCCCAGGCGGTGCGATTGCCCGGCGCGTCGTGGTCCTCGAAGAACTGCGCGAAGAGCGCCCCGCCGCGCGCGGCGTCCGGGATCTGCCAATGCTCCACCCAGTGCCAGAGGCGCTGGCGGGGCGCCGCAAATTCCCGGTGCCCCTGGGCCAGCAGGCCATCGTAGAGGCGCAGGATGAAGCTCATATTGCCGGATACGGGCCCGCGCTCTTCCCCGCTGCGGTAGTCGACCCGGAAGGGCCAGGGCGAATGCTGCGCATCGCCGTCCTCCTGATGGGCGGCGAGAATCTGCGCGATGTGCAGCGCAGCCTGTGCGTAGCGGGGTTCGCCGCTCGCCGAGGCCAGCTGCAGCAGCGCATGGCCGACGAGGCCCCCCTTGTCGGGTTGGATCTCGAAAGGGCGATCGGATTGCGAGCCGGTGTCGGGCGCGAGCGGGAATTGCCCGCGCGTGCCGGTGGAGCGCGGAAAGCGTGGATAGCTCCCGGAATCCGGCGTCAGCGCCTCCTGCAGCAGGTAGTCGCCCATGGCGCGGGCGGTGACGAGAGCCCCGGCATCCTGGCGCCCGGTGTAGTCGTACCAGGCAAGGTAGGAGAGGATCCCCAGGCCGTTTTGCGTTGCGGGAATCGTGTCGCGGCGGGCGGGATCCGGTGTCCAATCGGCAAGCAGGAACGTCTGGGTGACAAATCGGGGATAGCCGTGATCGCCGGGCGCGCCCCGATAGTGCTGCATCTCGAGTGCGAGCGCGCCGGGCCAGTTCATCCAGGGCAGGAGGTGTCCCGCGGCGTCGCGGCGCACAACATGCCCTGCGATGACCTCGGGCGTGCCAGCCTGACAGGGAGCGATGGCGGCGAGCGGGATCGCGACCCGGAACAGCAAGGCCAGGGCGGCCCAGGGCGAGCGGCGATTTACACTGAATGTTCGAGACGTCCTTGCGTGCTGGGCGGGATTTCGCGGCGTCATCGGCGCAAGTGGCTCTGAGGTACCTGGGACGGAGGTTTTGTACCATGGCCAAGCTCGTCTTCGGAATGAACCAGTCCCTCGACGGCTACATCGACCATCAGGAGATGCGCCCGAGCCCGGCGCTCTTTCGCCACTTCATCGAGCACGTGCGCAGCCTGTCGGGCTGCTTGTATGGCCGCCGCTTGTACGAAGTCATGCAGTATTGGGACGAGGACCGTCCGGAATGGGGCGCGGAGGAACACGAGTTCGCGGCGGCGTGGCGGAGCCGGCCCAAGTGGGTCGTGTCGCGTACGCTGCCGTCGGTCGGGCCCAACGCCACGCTGCTCGCGGGTGACCTCGGGCTGGCGATCCGGGGATTGAAGTCCCAGCTCGCCGGGGAAATCGACGTTGCCGGACCCGACCTCGCGCAATGCCTCTCCGACCTGGGGCTCATCGACGAGATCCGGCTCTACCTCCACCCCGTGGTGCTGGGTCGCGGCAAGCCCTTCTTTGCGGGGCCGCGGCCGCCGCTGCGCCTCGTGTCGAGCGATCGGATCGGCGAGGACGTGATCCGGCTGACCTACGTCCCGGCCTGAGCGCGCTTTCTCAGGAGAGGCGTGCCATGGCGATGAGGGCAAGCGTCACCGTGATGGCGCCGCCGATCCGCGTCGAGATCTGCGCAAATGGCATCAGCACCATGCGGTTGGACGCGGTGAGGATCGCCACGTCCCCCGTGCCGCCCTGGCCGCTGTGGCAGGCGGTCACGATTTCCGCGCAAGTCCGCTTAGAAGTGAAA
>Ga0075030_100006875_pt1 | contig 10169 bp, 3 predicted proteins | sample LitLauG_LLR_2012_FD_71393 | JGI IMG/M metagenome (GOLD analysis project Ga0075030, IMG submission 71393) | Freshwater sediment microbial communities from Pennsylvania, USA - Little Laurel Run_MetaG_LLR_2012 | ecosystem: Environmental > Aquatic > Freshwater > Creek > Sediment | place: USA...
ATCCACGCTGTTGGCATTTGTTTCGATGGCCAGACGCGACAGCTTATTACCAAAACCAAGCGTAATGTACCGATACTGATCGTGTCCGTCGCGGTTCAGCCACTGCGCAACCGAATCGACATTGAAGTTGGCCGCGTCTGCGGGACGGAACGTAGACCACGCGACAGCAAGAGCGCAACTGGATGCAGCCAGTACGCCGACCGTGATCATGGCTTTCAACCGGAAGCGGTCCACAAATCCGACAATCACTGCACCGAGGATTGGCAGGCAAAGGAGGGTGGCCCAGTAGGTGAATCGTTCGAAGGTCAGCACGTCAAAGGCGCGACCGAGCAGCAGATGTCCCACGGGTGTCGTGCCGCCGAGCCCCACTAAAAATGCAGCCCAGAAGCCGAAGAGCAAAGGCCGAAGGCGAACGACGCTGCTGCCACGCATCACAATAAATGGCAGCGCGAGTATTAGTGCGCCGTAGGGGACCACGAAGTAGTTGATACCCCACTCCGGGCTGAGGAGAAAGTTTGCGCGGCTCGGGTGAGGGATCGGCATCTGCGTGATCGGGTATCGAATCAAGCCGATCCAATACGGTAGCAACACAGCAGTGATTCCTGCACCGGCGACGAGGAGCAGCGTGATCAATCGTACGCAAAGTGCCATGGGTGAAGTCCGGTCGGCCTCGTCTCCTTCACGATTGTCGATGAAGACAAGTGCAATGACTGGCAACGCGAAAAACACCGAGCCGAACAGCAGCGTTGCATGGTGTGCGGCCGCAGCCGTGACAAGCAGTACGACAGCCTTGAAGAAGGATCGCCACTTCCCGTATCGCAACCATTGAAAGAAGAACGGCAAAGCATTCAGGTAGATTGGTGCGGCGATCGTGGTACTAAGCTGCCCGGCGGAGTATATGAGAAAGCTTTCTGACCCGAGAAATACAGATGCCAGGGCTGCATACGATGCGGCTCGCGGGCTGACCCAGAGTTCGGCGAACCGATACACACCGACCGCGAGCAGCAATACCCCCACAAATTGGACAGCCATGTATGCCATGTTCAGACCGAGCACCCACGAGAGCAGAGCTGTCCACTGCTGCGGCAACGGTGGGTAAGTGGTTTGCGAAAATCCTGCAAACCACTTTGGATTCCAGGGGTCAAACCAGTGATGAACGTAATGCGAAGCGAAGAAGATATGGAAGTTAGTGTCGTAGGACTTCAAGGGCAGTTGCATCAGCAAGAGAGGTAAATGGATCGCAACCGCCGCCATGAGAATGAAGCTCATGGGGATCGCTTTTGCCGGGACATATTGGGACGCAGGTTTTTGCACAAAGCCCTCTGAAGACTGTTGTGATGCGATGGGTGGACACTCAAGTTGCCTTGCTGCTGAACGCGTTGCCTCTTCTAGGCTGGCCTCAGCATTGATTAGGTCCATGTGTCTTGCAGGCAGAGGCCAGATGCAGAGACAGCTCCTCCTGCTGCTGGGTTATCTCGGCGCGTTCGTGCAACTTCGACGCAAAGGGTGTGCATCTATCCAGAAAGCAAATCTCCGCCATCGCTTCGGAGACTCATCTGGAAACATTCGGGCGAGTGACACGACGGCGAAGGTGATGTACGGGTGACCCTTGAACCTTAGAACGAAGTGCCGCCCAATCGTTTGCTCCATTCTTTTTCTACTGCTTGTGAGCGTCGCCTATTCGCAGACCTACCAGGTAGGTCCTGATTCCACCGCGAAGCCCGCGACTCAAACCGGCAAGGTGCCGCAGGGCGACCAGGACATGGGCTGGGGATCGAACATTCAGAATGCGCGTCTGGCGCGAGCTGCCGAACTGGCTCTCCAAAAAGGAGACCACGCTCTAGCTTTCAACTACGCTCAGCGTGCGGCTCAATCCGCGCCAAATGATCCTCAACTGTGGTTTTTGCTCGGCTACGCGGCGAGGCTTGATGGCAAGCTAGGGGTATCAGCAGATGCCTATCAGCGTGGCTTGCGGCTACGCCCCTCCTCCATCGACGGGATGTCCGGCCTGGCACAGTCTTACCTCGCGTCCGGGCGCACCTCTGAAGCGCAGCGACTCTTGAAACAGGTCGTCTCGGTCGATCCGAGACGCCGAGTCGAGCTCTCCATGCTTGGGGAGATCGATCTCCGTGACGCCAACTATGAAGGCGCAATTAGCTGGTTGGAACGGGCCGAGCATATCGAGCCATCTGCCCAATCAGAACTGCTGATGGCCAACATCTATCTCCACCTCAAGCAGACTGATTTAGCGAGTCACTACCTTGAGATGGCGAAGACGCGCGCTCCCAATAATCCCGATGTCGAACGCTCACTCGCTTCTTTTTACCGCGAGACCGGCAACTACGCCGAAGCGATCAACGCCCTGACCAGCATCCAGTCCCCTAAGCCGGACTTTGTCGCCGAGCTTGCCTACACCTACGGGCTGGCAGGCAAGTCGGAGGACTCGGCCAGAAGCTATGCGAAGGCTGCTGAACTCCTGCCTCGCGACCTGGCTCTTCAACTTTCGGCAGCTCAGGCACATGTAACGATCGGCGCCCTTGACCGCGCCGAAGTCTTCCTTCGGGGTGCCGCAAAGATCGATCCAAACTACTATCGCTTGCATGCAATTCGGGGCGAGATCGCACAGATTCAGGACCGGGACAAAGATGCTGCGCGTGAGTTCAGCGTGGCGATTGCCAATCTTCCCAGCGCTCCAGTGGAAGGGCCGCTCTACGGGATTCAGCTGCACATGAACCTGATTCCTCTCTATCAGAATCTAGATGAGCTGGATAACTCTCGAAGCGAGCTGCTCACCGTCCAAAAGCTCGTCGCTGGCATGGAGGAAAAGGGAGCGGATCGAGCAGCATTTCTGCGGATTCGTGCTGTGATCCATTCGAACTTTGGTGAGTTTGAAGCGGCGCTGAGCGATATGAAGGAATCTCTCGCGTTGAATCCGCGAGATCCGAATAGCTTGCAGCTCGACGGCGATGTTCTGATGAAACTTGGTCGTACGACTGAGGCGATCGTGGTGTTTCAGCAGGTTCTTGCAATCGATCCTCACAGCCGCTTTGCGCTCACCTCCCTGGGCTACGCGTCGCGCGCCGCGGGCAGCAGTTCGGAGGCCGAACGGTACTTCACTCTTCTCGCCAAGGAGTATCCAAACTCGTATGTTCCATATCTAGCCCTCGGTGATATGTACACCGACAACCACCAGTATCAGAAGGCTGAAACGGCATACGCTAAGGGCCACTCGCTTGCACCTCAGAATTCCATGATCGTCGCTGGCGGAATGAATGCCGCAATTGAGACCCACAATCTGACGTTGGCAGGGGTGTGGCAGCAGCGCGTTACCGACAAAATGACCGGAGTCCCACAGGTCCTTCGTGAAGAGGAGCGCTACTTCAGCTTCATCGGCGACAATAAGCGGTCTGCAGATCTGGGACGTCAGGCAATTAAGCTGATCCCGAATGACAGGGAAGTGGTTGTCTACCTGGGTTACGATCTGCTGCACCTGGAACAATACAGCGAACTCCAAGCCCTTACGGACAAGTACATGCAGCTCTTCCCGAGAGAGGCTGATATCCCACTGCTTGCCGGGTATGTCTACAAGCACAGCGGCGACTTCGACAAAGCAGTCGAGGGATTTACGGAAGCCCTTCGGCGCGACCCAAGCGTGGTGACGGCGTATACCAATCGCGGCTTTGTGTATAACGATCTGCATAAGCCCGCCTTGGCCGCTACAGACTTTGAGACTTCAATCAAGCTTCGCCCCACCGATGCAGAAGCGCACATGGGCCTTGCCTTCGCCTATCTCAACCTTCACCGGCCGCAGGCGGCGATCGATCAGACTTTACTCGCACAAGGTTTGGCCGGAGACTCCGAACTCGTGCATACAGTTCGCGCAACGGCTTACGGGCGCATGGGAATGCTGACGAAGTCTACGCAGGAGTATCGCGCCGCGCTCGTATTCGATCCAAACGATGGCTCGCTCTACCTAGGAATTGCAAACATTTTCTTTGCCCAGCGGCGCTATCACGAGGCGCTTGGTGAACTGCAGCGAGCGGATCAGCACCTGCCTCAGAGTCCGTCTATCTATGCCCTCATGGCGCGGGCAAATGCAGAGTTGCGTAACCGCGATGAAACGCTGAATGACATCAAATTGGCAGAACAATATGCTGCGACGCTGCCCGTCCAACCGCTCGCTAAAGAAACAGACGTTGCAAAGCCTGTCAGCATGAGCGACATCTACATCGCGACGGGCGAAGCGCTTAGCATACTGGGCGACAAAGAGGCTGCAATGGAACGCTTCAGCAGCGCTTTGACGATGCCTTCCGCAGATCGCCTGAGTGTGCGCTTCGCTGTTGCGCAAGAGATGGCCAAGCAAGGACATGTTGAAGACGCCGAGCGACAGATCGCTCTCGCTCAAATGGAAGTTAACGCCAAGGATGCACCCCCGCCGACCGGCGAGCAGCTCGTCACAATCGCCGGCATCCTGCAGCAACTGCACGAGTATGAACTATCCGAGACGTACCTTGAGCGCGCCAAGGATGCGGGAGCGCCAGACACTGCAGTTCGAATCGGCATGGCCAACAGCTATCTTGCGCTGGGTGAGACGCGTCGCGCAGCAGCCGAACTGGCGGCTGTAAAACGCACAGAAGATAGCGAAGTTGACTATCAGTACCTACTGGCCGAGGCTTCGCTTTACCAGCAGGAACAACGAAGCACCGAAGCCCTGAGCTCGTTTGCCGCAGCCGCGTCAGAGGCTGGCGAAGATCCCACGGCGGCACAGGGTCTCCTGCAGGCAGGAAGTACGGAAGGCTATCGAATCAACCCAAAGATCAGTCTTATCTCGACCCTCGTAGTCCAGCCTATCTTCGAAGACAGTACCGTATACGTTCTGGACTCGAAGCTCGACAGTCCGGCTGGCCCTGTACCAGTCGCAAACATGGCAGGTCTGCCGCCCCTCCGTTCTTCCGTTGAAACGAACCTCATCAATGCATTCAAGCTTCATCTCGGATCGCTGCCAGCAAACAGTGGCTACTTCCAGATCCGAAATGCACAGGGCGTCATATCGGTACCTGCGACAGGCTCAGTCGTCCATCGCAATACGACGGACTATGCACTCAATTTTGGCTTGGATCCAACCGTGCACCTTGGTGCAAATGTTGTGACCTTCAACTCTGGCATTCAGGGGACACTGCGGCGCGATACACAGGCGCCTGTCCAGATGAATCAAAACCTATTCCGGGTGTTTACGTATGCGACAACTAGTTCTTTTTTCAATGCAGTTTCAGCAAATGGATTCATCTCGGCCGAGTTCGGGCCATTCACAGAAACACCCATCAACGAACGAATGCTTAGCGGGGCCATCAACTTTCGAGTGGGAACGCCATGGGGCAAGTCGGCATTGATTACCGGCTGGGGATCGAACAACCAGATGTTCAACTCAACTACGCTTGGGAATAGTCAAAACTATACAACTTCATCTTATATTGGCCTAACAAGTCGAGTCACAAGCAAGCTCAACATCGAAGCGATTATTGAAGATATCCGCGCGTGGCGCACGGAGCCATACTCTCCCATTCACTCAGCCATCTCGCAGGGCTTGCGACCTGCAGCCACGATCCACTACGCGCCTAACAGCCGCTGGGATATTCAAGCTACAAGCTCCTATGAAAGTACTCGCGGCTTTCACGTCTACGACATGACGCAGAATTCCTTCACCGTCTCCTATGTGCGTCCACTTGATCGCACATTCAACGAGAACACAGGCAAGGTGCGGCTAAGATATCCCGTTCGCATGGCTGTTGGAGTGCGTCAAGAAGGCTTCGTCAACTTTACCCAGGGACCAAGCGAAAAACTGGTTCCATTTGTCAGTATTACGATCTTCTAACTTCCCGGTACTCCCAAATGTGCTCTCCTCCGGGCGAATGAATCAATCAGCACCCTCCTGCGCCGAATTAGAGCGATCTCTCGATGTGGCTGTATAGGGCTGTCTGCGTGCATGATTCGCCGCGAAAATCTTAGTCAATGCATACATCCAAATGGCATCCATTCTGTTCTTACTATCATCATGATACGAATCTGCCTCATCACGGCATTCCCCCCTAGTATGGGACCATTGAACGAATACTCGTACCATATTGCGCGTGAGATCCAGAGACACGAAAACGTAGAGCTGATTATTCTTGGAGATGAGATTGACGAGTACAAATTCGTCACCGATGCCCAAGGCCATGCAATGTCGCTCCAGCAGGTAGCAAGCCTTCCCAATGTAAAGGTCGTTCGGTGCTGGAAGGTCGACAGTCTCGCGAACCCTGGCCGCATTCTTAAAGTGGTACGTGAATTGAATCCCGACGTAGTGTGGTTCAATCTGGTCTTCTCCAGCTTTGGAACGCCGAAAAATCCCGTGGCTGCTTTCTTGGGGCTGTCTGCGCCTGCAATAGTCCGCGCAGCCGGTTTCTACACGCATATTACACTGCATCACATCATCGAACATGTCGACTTCAAAACTGCGTCTACCGTCAGTGCCCGCCGGGAAAAGCTGCTGCGTAAAGGCACGGACGTAGCTACCTGGGCTCTTCTGCGTGCCAATTCAGTCTCTGTATTGTTGTCTGCCTACCGCAAGACCCTGGTAAAAAAATATGATGCAAGCAATATCATTATTGGAACTCACGGTACGTTTACGACCGGGTCCAGCCGACCAGATCTGACCAAGCGTGGTAACCCCGAACATAGAATTCTTGCCTTCGGCAACTGGGGAACTTACAAGCGCCTTGAAAGGCTGATGGAAGCATTCCCTGCAATCCTAGAACAGATACCTAACGCGCGGTTGATTATTGCAGGTGGTAACCATCCAGCGGCCGCTGGTTATTGGGAATCGGTAAGGGCCAGTCAGCCATCGGACCTGCCCGTGGATTTTCTGGGCTATATTCCGCAAAAGGATGTCGCCAATCTATTTCGCACTAGCTCCCTGTTAGTGATGCCATATGACTCTTCCACTGGCTCCAGTGGGCCAGCGCATCAGGCGTGTGAATATGGGCTTCCCATCGTCTGCGCTGATCTAGCGGACTTCCGATGTATGGGCATTGACGACGACATGGCGATCGTGTTTTACAAGCCAGGTGACTCCGCTGATCTCGCAGAGAAGCTAACTACGGTCCTCGCGTCGCCCGAACTCCAGCACTCCATGTCAAACCATAACTATGAGGCCGGTGTCCAAATGGCAATGGCAAACGTAGCGCGCACGTATATTCGATGGTTTGAACTCCATAAGCTGAAGCGTGAGATATGCGGAGAGGGTTTCTGGGAGCGCTTGCGCTGGCGTCTCTGGAACGTCTGGTACGTTCGTGGTCGCAAAGCGTCCGAGGAATAAGTCAACAAGTTTCGTCTGCCATTTCAATGACAGACCGATATTTCTGCAAATGGGCTATTAATCGGACTCCGTGCAATTGCGGCGCGTTTGCTGTCAACGCTAAGAGATTTCATCGGAACGAGCAAGACAAGTGCAGCCGGCCCAGATCCTCATAGAACGCGAAACAATAAAATTCGCTGACCACTTCATCACATCTGCAATGAACTACGAAGGAGACCTACCATGCTTCTATTTCACGCTGCCTTGTCTAGGGCAAAGCTGTCTCGAATTGCGAAGCAGGTCCTTTGTATCTGTCCGGTCCTTATCCAACTGGGCTGTGGTGCAGCGAGTCTTGTAAGTCCTTCTACGACTGTGCCCGTGACCGTTAGTCCGGCGACAGTCACCCTGACCGCTACGCCTGCGTCAATTGCTGTGGGCGGAACATCCATCCTGACGGCTACGGCCGTCCATGCGACACAAGTTGTCATCACGGGAACCGATGGCAGCCGCTATGCGCTTTCTGCAGCCGGCGGGACACAGAGTGTGAGTCCCAGTGCGTCGACTACGTATACAGCGACTGCAACCTACACTGGTGGCAGCGCGACAGCGACCTCGGCAGTCACGGTGACAGCCACGTACAGCCTGCAGAACATCAATCATGTTATCTTTCTGCTTCAAGAAAACCGCAGTTTTGATCAATACTTCGGCATGTTGAATCCCTATCGCGTGGCGAACGGCATGAGTGTCGGCGACGATGGGAAGACCTACAGCGTCGATGGCATCGATGACAAGCTGAGCAAGATCAGCAATCAAAGTGATGAGGGAATATCGTACCCCCCCTTCAAGCTAGCCAGCACCTGTGTGGACGATTCGACGTCCTCGTGGCTCGAGAGCTACGGCGATGTGAGCCGCTACGACTTCAGCCTGACGCGTGCTATCAACATGGATGGTTTTGCTCATACTGCGGAGAATTTCGCAAAGAACTGCCAGGCAAATGGCAACAAGGGTTGCGCCGGGACATTCAGTGACTTCACAGGCCAGCGTGTCATGGGCTACTACGACCAAGGCTTCCTCAATTACTACTACTACATGGCGTCACAGTTTGCTCTTTCCGATCGTTGGTTCTCTCCCGTCTCAACGAAGAGTATTCCTAACCGGATTGCAAGCTTCACCGGGGGCACGACGCAGGGTCTGGCATTCGATCCGGGAAATGATGACCATCTCCCACAGTTACAAATTGCGACGATTTTTGCAGAGCTATCTGCTTCCAATATTCCGTGGAAGATCTACTATACGGTCACTCAGGGCGCTTGTCTCAGCGCGGACGAGTGTTCCACCAGCGCATCAGCACAATATCCCGCGACCGACTTCTCTTATCTTACCGACTCTTACAAATATCTCTACGAGAATCCGACAGGGGCGGCGTGCGTAGCTCCTACGCAGGGGTCCAGCGTTGTCGGCGATCTGTCGAATTCGTTCTGCATTGATCCGACCCACATTACTCCGGTATCGACTTACTACACGGATCTGAAAAATGGCACGTTGCCCAGTTTTGCGTTTATTGAATCCGGCTATGGCGTCAACGATGAGCACCCTGGTTCGGGCCAGTCCATTCTCGCTGGGCAGCAGCAGGTAGCGAGTCTCGTCAATGCTCTCATGGGTAGTTCCTCGTGGATGCAATCGGTCTTTTTCCTCTCCTACGATGAGGGTGGTGGACCCTATGACCATGTGCCGCCCGTGCCCGGGCACTCCAATGACAATACCGATCCAATGGTTGGAAGTACGCCGGTCAGCAGCATTCCCGACATCTCATCCATCGCTGTGAACGCCGATTCCTACTACCCGTGCGTGCCTGCAGGCAGCACCGCCACCCTTCACTGCGATCTCGGCCCGTCGGAGCCTGGAGCAAACCCCAACGATGCGGCTGCGACGCAGGGGTTCGCGGCTCAGTTGGGATTCCGGCTGCCCAACCTGGTGGTCTCGCCATTTACGCGGAGACACTACGTGTCGCACATTCCGATGGACCACACGGCCATTCTGAAGTTTGTTGAAAATCGATTCATCGGGTCCTCCGCTCACCTTACAGCGCGTGATGCTGCAGCGCCTAGCCTGTTGGATTTCTTTGACTTCACATCTGTGCCATGGGCCATACCACCCGTGCCGCCTACGCCGGTCTCGTCAGCAACACTGGGGTATGACCCTTGTACGCCAACCAAGATGTAACTCGAAAATAGTTCCCGAAGGCTAGTGCGTCGCCGGAGCGCGTGAAAGGTGTACCAATTAGTCTGGGATTCGGTATGGGCCAGGTACTCTATTGGAGAAAGTTCGCACTGAGGCTCGGACCTATCCAGCGTGGCCTGAATTGGCGGCCATATTGTTTGAGAGGACCGGTTTAGGGCTACAGAGGTCCGCAGCACAGTCGGATGGCGAGACTTGCCAGGAGAAAGGCGATCGGATCGCTGACTCAGCGGCCAAGGGTTCGTTCGAGTCACTCAACCGCGATTTGCGTTGCGACATACCGTGAGCCGTCAAAACGAGTCGCTAGCCGAACGGTGAGACCTTCATGCAGTTCGCGACTGACCGGGAAGTGGGAAGCGTCGAACGATACATCGATGGAATGGTCTGGTGACTCTGCGATTGTCATTCGACCTGCTCTCAAATCGAGAAAAGACAAGTTGCCGCGGATCATAAATTCAGAACCCGGAACCGCTAGTACGTTGACGCCAGTAGCGATGCCCGGACCCGCCTTTGAGGATTTGAACGTAACGTCAACGACGCTGCCAGCGACGAGATCTGCAGGTCCGCCGGCCAGCTTTGTGAACGCAACCTGTCCCAC
>Ga0075030_100006877_pt1 | contig 10168 bp, 5 predicted proteins | sample LitLauG_LLR_2012_FD_71393 | JGI IMG/M metagenome (GOLD analysis project Ga0075030, IMG submission 71393) | Freshwater sediment microbial communities from Pennsylvania, USA - Little Laurel Run_MetaG_LLR_2012 | ecosystem: Environmental > Aquatic > Freshwater > Creek > Sediment | place: USA...
GTCTATGCAGGTCAGGACCTGGGCGACGTGTTCAATAAGCTGCAAGTGGCGCCCGACTTCGACTACGCCAAGCCGGAGAGCGACACTCGCCTGTTGTTTGTGCATCGCAAGCTTACGGACGGCGACGTATATTTCGTCGACAACCGCATGGATCGGGCAGAGGAAGTGGATGCCACTTTCCGGGTAACGGGAAAAACACCGGAGTTGTGGCACGCCGAAACTGGAAAATCGGAGCCGGTGTCCTTCAAGATGGCGGCCGGCCGCACCACTATCCCCCTGAAGCTCGAACCCTGGGGAACGGTGTTTGTGGTATTCCGGACTGCGACCAAGGAAACTTCATTCACGTTGCCCGTCAAGACGGAGAAGCAGGTGGCCACCCTGGATGGCCCTTGGAAAGTTGGCTTCCAGCCGGATCGAGGAGCCCCGCAGACGATTACGCTCGACAAGCTTGCATCGTGGAGCGACAGCCAGGACGCAGGCGTCAAGTACTTCTCAGGATCGGGCACATACACAAAGACGATCGATGTGGAGGCTGACTGGCTGAAAAAAGGTACACAAGTCTGGATCGACCTTGGCAACGTAAAGAACCTGGCGGAAGTCACGGTGAACGGCAAGCCGCTGGGCATTGTGTGGCACACACCTTACCGCATGGATGCCACCGGGGCTCTCAAGCCGGGAGCGAATGAAGTAACAATCAAGGTTACTAATTCGTGGGTCAACCGGCTTATCGGTGATCAACAGCCGGATACAACTACGAAGTACACCTTTACGACGGTCAAGCCGTACAAGGCCAATTCACCCCTACTTCCATCGGGCCTGATTGGTCCGGTTAACCTCATCACAGTTGCAGCGAAATAGGAGAAAGACGAGACCGAGCTTGATCATGATGAACCGCAACACGGCCGCACCCATTTTTCGGCTGTGTGCTTCGGAGCAGTCAGTGGCGAGCTCGGTCTTGAATTCCGATTGACCGGGTCGTTGTTGATAGGCCCTCTATTTTAGACGGCTAACTTCCTGAGCAATCGCGCTCCTCATAACATGCGAACATGTTTTCAGGCAGGAGGATCTCACATGAATTCACAAGAGTTGCTTTCTCGCGTGCCTTCCCAGACCGCACTCCTGTTAATGTCGGTAACTCTCCGGCAGGATGACCAATTCATTGCGGTGTGAGTTGAGCATGAGCTTCATCTCCAAACCACTTCGCACAATGCTGGCTTTGGTCTGTGCCGGAGCGGTGATTGCGCCGGCAGGATGCGGCGGAGGAGCTTCGATGCTCCCGTCAGTGCAGGTGCCCATCACCGTTTCTCTCGTCATCTCCACGATCAAAGTTCCGCGGGACGGGACAAATGTCATCGTTCCAATAACAATTACTTCAAGCAGCGAGACCGCATTAGTCAACGTTTCCGGCCTGCCTTTCGGGGTTCAGGTGAATTACGCATCGACAGATACAAACCCTTCAGGGACGCTTACTTTCGTCGCAGGCGTGGACTCGCAAGCCGGAACATATAAGCCCACCGTAACTGTGTTTTCCGCAGGGCAAACGGCATCAACCACGTTTACTCTGATCGTGGGATGACCGTGGATTCCATGTGAAGGACGGACGGTGTGCGGTATTCTTCCAATCAACACATTTCTTATGGGGAAAACTCTGGCAAACATGACCATTTCAAAAACGCAACGCGAATTGTTGCTCAGAATATTGCATGACCGTTTTGCCGAAAACATGAACCGACATAGAGGCCTTGAATGGATCGAGGTAGAAGCAAGACTGAACGCCAGTCCTCAAGCCCTTTGGTCGCTGCATGAAATGGAAAAGACTGGCGGTGAACCGGATGTAATCGCTCAGGAGAAAGAGACTGGCCAGTACATTTTTTGTGATTGTTCAGCAGAAAGTCCTAAAGGCCGCAGAGGAGTCTGTTACGACCGTAAAGGACAGGAGAAAAGGAAGAAAGAAGGGTTGCATCCAGCGGGGAACGTCCTGGACATGGCAGCAGCCATGGGAATTGAGCCATTAACGGAAGAACAATATCGGGCGTTGCAGAGGCTCGGAGAGTTCGATACGAAGACGCAGAGCTGGTTGAAGACTCCCGCTACTATTACGAAACTCGGCGGCGCCATCTTTGCAGATCGACGCTTCGACACCGTCTTCGTATATCACAACACGTCACCGTGCTTTTTTGGAAGCAGGGCATTTCGTGGGTCGCTAAGAGTCTAGAAATGGGCGTTGAATCTAATTGCTTCTGTGATCCTCTCCCGTGTTTCCGGACGAACTTTCAGTTCTTCAAATGGCTCCCTTAAGGAACAGCCTTAGGGAGGGGAGATTCGCTTCCCGGTTGGATAAAGCGCTACGTCCCGCACCTTCCAGATCGGGCATCTATTTCCAGTATTCGGAATGCATACGCGGGTTCATCCGGGTGTTTTTCTGGAAGTTCAAGATGCAAACCAATGGCATCCTGGTGCCATGGAATCGGGTTGCTCGAGCCGAGCAACCTGACGCCGCATATGGGGCTTTTGAGATACGGCAATCCGCTCGCCAGAGAACGTATGCGTAGTTCGCCGCTGGGCGGCAATCCCAGGGCGATGGCGTAGAGCGCACCATGGTTCACGGTGAAGCGGATATCGGCGGCATTGAACTCCTGAAGATCGGAGTTCAATGCAGAGCTGGAGACTTTTGTTGGCCCTTCGCCGAAGAGAACCCAGGGGCGGGATCCAAAGATGGCGTCGCCATTGGTCTTGAGCCAGCTTCCCATCTGCAGAAGGATACCGCGGGCCTCATCGGGAATGGTGCCATCGGATTTTGGACCAACGTTGAGCAGCAGGTTACCGTTCTTGCTAACGACATCAACCAATTCGTCAATGAGCGACTTCGCGGTGCGGTATTCATCGTTGTTCACGTAGCCCCACGAACGAATGCTGACGGACGTATCTGTTTGCCAGGGAAGGAGTCGAATTGCGTCAAGCTTGCCGCGCTCGATGTCGAGGACGGCGGCATTCTCCGGGAAGTAGTGTTCCTTGTAAGTGAGCACCACGCCGTGACGTCGCCGGACAGCCGCGTTGTAATAGTAGGCGGCAAAGCGCTGAAGGTAGGGTTGAAAGGCAGGCTGCCCGATCCACCAGTCGAAATACAGAAAGTCCGGGTGATATTTGTCGACCAGCTCTGAACTCCGGGCAAGCCAGTCTTCGAGGAAGGCCTGGTCAGGAGGCAGCCAGTTTTCAAGGTGATTGGGATCCGGCTCCTTGGAGTCGTCGTCGCCGGGCAAGGCCATGGGTTGGGCAGGACCGTAAAGACCTGCATAGCGCAGATCGCGCACATCCGAGTCAAACTTCGTGCCGTCGTCGTACCACCACCAATGTTCGGCACGATGGGATGAAACACCGAAATGGAGACCGCGGCGTCGTGTTGCTTCAGCCAACTCGCCCACGATGTCGCGCTTTGGGCCCATCTGGACGACGTTCCATTTGGTCAGGCTGGAGTCGTACATGGCAAAGCCGTCGCAGTGTTCGGCCACGGGAACGACATACCGTGCGCCTGACTGCACGAACAGGTCGAGCCAGGCATTTGCATCGAAGTGTTCGGCACGAAACATTGGGATGAAGTCCTTGTAGCCGAACCTTGACTGTGGCCCGAATGTCTCCTTGTGATGCAGGAACGCGGGATTCCCCTGAATGTACATGTTCCGCGGATACCATTCGTTTCCGAATGCTGGAACCGAGTACACGCCCCAATGCAGAAAGATTCCGAACTTGGCGTCGCGAAACCAGTCAGGCACACGATAGGCGGAAAGGGAATCCCAGTTGGGCTGGAAAGGGCCGCTATGCGATGCAATCTCTACGCGAGCGAGCTGGCGATGCACGGCGCTGGGCAGTTGCCCCGTTGCAATTGCTGCAGCAAGCATAATGGACCATGCAGCTGAGCGAAAGAAATTGGCACGGTGACCGTGACCCCGAAGTTTCATGCCAACAAGCTAGCAGACGGCTACCGATTTTGGCATTGTATTTCCATGCTCCACTGCGATATCACTTGATTCATGTTCTCCAAGACTCGAGTACAAGCGCGTCTGAAAGGTAATCCGGCCAACTGGCATGGACAAAACAAATGGGCATGTCTGATGTTGCTTGGTAGCTCAATGGCACATGCGGCTTCCGGATCGTCAGTATCGCATTTGGCGAGTCCGTTCGATCTGCGATGTTCGGGAAGAAGCGAGCCCGTGGCGGTTTTAGAAGCAAGCCCGGTTTTCTCGTGGCAATTGGCGGCCAAGTCGCCCGTGCTTTTCGGAGTCTTCCAGTCGGCTTACCGTATTCAAGTGATTCTCGCAAAAGGGGGCTTTGTTGAGCCGAAAGCCATTCTTTGGGACAGTGGCGTGGTTACTGGCAGCGTGACCTCAGGGATTGCCTATGCGGGACCCTCGTTGAAGGCGCAGCAAGCCTATACATGGCGCGTGGAAGTTTGGGATGAGAAGAAGCATGCGAGCGGCTGGAGCAGCGCAGGCCATTGGACACAAGCGCCAGAGTGGCATGGGGCCTGGATCGCCGCGCGTCCGGACAACAGCAAAAGTGACGATGGTCCTCTGCCCATCTTCCGAAAAAACTTTAGGCCCGAGCATCGAGTGGCACGGGCGCTGCTGTACGCATCAGGTCTGGGACAAGATGAACTTCGTATCAATGGTCGCAAGGTGGGAAGTGACGAGTTGACACCAGGCTGGAGCGAATACCACAAAACTGTACTCTACGACGCTTACGATGTGACTTCACTTGTGCACGAAGGGCAAAATGCATTGGGAGTGATGCTCGGCAACGGCATGTACCGGGTTCTGCATACTCCCGGGCGATATACCAAGTTCGAGGGGAGCTACGGGCAACCAAAATGTACAGTGCAACTGCACATCGAGTTTGCGGATGGAGGCTCACAGGAGATCACAAGCGACGGAACGTGGAAGACGGCACCAGGCCCGCTAACATTTTCTTCGACCTACGGCGGCGAGGATTTTGATGCACGGCTGGAACCGCGGGGATGGGACCAACCTGGATTCGACGATCGTGCGTGGCAATGGGTGAGTCTCGTTGATGGACCCGGCGGCGCGATGACCCCCGAGACTGCAATGCCGATCAGGGTGATGCACACGTATAAGCCGATGAAAGTGATGAAGGTCAAGCCGGGTGTGACAGTCTATGACCTCGGGCAGAATTTTGCCGGCTGGCCTGAGATTGCTGTAGCGGGGCCGGCTGGTTCGGTGGTCCGGTTGATCTCAGGTGAGCTGCTCGGCAAGGATGGCCAGGTGCTTCAGCGAACTTCTGGTGGACCGCAGTGGTTCTCTTACACACTTCGCGGCTCGGGCGTCGAGACCTGGCACCCGAGATTCAGCTACTACGGGTTTCGATACGTTCAGGTAGAAAGCAATAGCTCCGGCGCCGGGAATCGCGGGGGGCGCGTGTTGCGGTTGGTAGGAAGCGCGGTGCATTCGTCGTCGCGCGCGGTGGGCGAGTTTAGCACGTCGGAAGAATTGCTGAATCGCATTCACAATCTGATCCTGCGTGCTATTGAGAACAACGCGATGACAATCTTTACCGATTGTCCGCACCGAGAAAAACTTGGCTGGCTTGAAGAGACGCACCTGATGGCGCCGTCGATGCTGTACGACTTTGATTTTGCCGATTTGTATGCGGCCACTGCGCGCAATATTGCCGATACGCAACGGCGCGAGGGCGACAAGGCCGGTATGGTGCCCGAGATTGCGCCTCAATACGTTGTTTTCGATCCTGCCAATCAAGAGATGTTCAACGATTCGCCGGAGTGGGGAAGCGCAGCTGTGCTGGCGCCGTGGGCCGTCTTTGAACGAACAGGGAATCGCGAATTCCTGAATGCGCAGTACAACGTTATGCGCGCCTACGCCCATTATCTCGGAACGCGCGCACAAGGTGGGATCGTTGCTTACGGCCTCGGGGATTGGTTCGACATTGGGCCCGGCGATCCGGGGTTCTCGAAACTGACAACTGCAGGCGTGACCGGGACCGCGATCTACTACCAGGACCTGAAGGCCCTGGAACGAGCGGCAGAAGTTCTTGGCAAGACGGACGAGAGCCGAGCCTATGAAGAGCAGGCAAATGAAGTGCGTGCGACATTCAACGCTCACTTTTTCAACACAAAGAGTGCCATCTACGACAAAGGCAGCCAGACCGCGCAAGCCATACCGCTGGCATTGGGTTTGGCGCCGGAAAAGCAAAGGGCCGCCGTTCTCGATGCATTGGTCACCGACATCCGCGCACACCACAATCACACAACATCGGGCGAGGTTGGTTTTCACTACGCAGTCGATGCTCTGCTCGATGGCGGGCGGTCGGATGTGCTTCTGGACATGCTGGAACGAACAGACGCGCCGAGCTATGGATATCAGCTTGCACAGGGGGCCACCTCCCTGACCGAGGGATGGGATGCAAGCAATTCGCAAGATCACTTCATGCTGGGGAGTGCGGAAGAGTGGTTTTATCGCGGACTCGGAGGAATCAGCCTTGATCTTTCACGCCAGGGTGCGGGGCGGCTTGTTCTTCATCCAGCGGTGGTTGGGAAGATCGCGTGGGTGCGCGCGAGTTACAGTTCGGCAATTGGCATGATCAAAAGTGATTGGCAGCGCGGAGCGCACGTAATTTCCTATACATTCGTCATTCCGGTGAATGCGACGGCAACGATCGAAATTGATTCGCCGGCCTCGGGAGCGGTCTTGGTTAATGGATTGCCCGCGGCCACCGCTGCGGGAGTGATCGCCGAACAAGCCGGAAGCAACAGGATTGAGTTGATTGTCGAGTCAGGGAAATACCAGGTCCGCGCGGAAAACCCTGTGCGATAGTTTCGGATTTTCTCTTACCAGGGCTTAGAACGAGCGACAGCGATGCCCCGTACTTCGAGCGGCCATTTGCCAGAGACAGCGCAGTAGAAGTGAAAGAGCGCGCCGTCGTTGCAGATCACACAGGGCTTGTGGGCATAGGTCTCGTCAACCCTACCGGGTTCGCCCCGGTCAATGACGATCTCATTGATCTTCTCGAAGCTGTAAGGCGTGCGTCCCAAGGCAAGAAGTTCGCGGGCCACTCCGCGTTGGTCGAGCCCGAAATAGTACATGCCCCACCGGCCATTGTGACGCGCGACAAACGGATTACTCGCGAAACGGCTATCCCAGGAGTCTGGTCCACCATTTGGCAGCACCGGATTTCCCGGGTAGCGCGACCAACGCCTGAGGTCGTGTGAAGTGGCGACACCGGTCTGTTCGTGCCAGCCTCCTCCTGCGCTTTTGGGCAGAACATCAGTCTTGGCATTGTAGTAGAGGTAATACACGCCGTCGTGCTCGATGAGGTTGGGCCTGTAAAGACCGCCGTGTTCCCAGGGCGCTCCGTCGGCGGGAAAAAGAATCGGGTCGGTCAATTCCCAGTGCAGAAGGTCGCTGCTCCAGGCAAGGCCGATTACCGCAGCGCCTTCTTCGTATCCGGTGTTGGGATAAGCATTCCATGCGCCCAGATAGCGGCCTCCTACTTTTTTCAATCTTCCTCGGGAGGTGAGTCCGTCTTCGCGCAAGAGACAACAGAGTGCGACGTTGTATCGCGTGTACTTCGAGTTGGGATCGCGGCGCGCCACGCATGCGACACGCTCCCAGGTAACGAGATCCGTAGATTTGGCAAGGCCTGTTTGGTAGCCGATCCCGTCGAAACCGATGTACAGCATGTGGAAGACGCCATCGTGAAAAAAGACGAAGGGATCGTCGACCGATTTATAGTCAAAAGCGGCAGGGTCAGCGGAGGCGCCAAGGACGAGCCTGCCATACTTGTACGGCGTGCGGAAAGGAGCAATTTCGGCGTTACCGAAAGACTCACTTGAAGTCCCAACTCGCGAACAGAGGGAAAGATCCGCGATGGATAAGGCCAGCGAAGAAGAGAATCTTCGCCGCGTGAAGGCGTTTGTCAAGGCTCTCCTTTCGAGTAGGCGATCGCCGCGCAATCATTCAATGCACATTATTCAACAGAACAGCCATCCCGTGGGGGTCCAAATCGATACTTCAATTCGTGGGGCTTTGATGCAGCACATTGTTCATGGGAGATAGTAATTTGGGCCTCCCGATTTGTTGTTCTTGCGAAGTGTTAGTGTAGCGCGATAAATCGTGAGTTAAGAGGAATCTTGCGGTGCTTATAGCTCGCATCATTGCTTTGTAGCCGGCACAAATTGGGCAGACATTTTTATAACTGCCGAGATCCTTGGGATTCCGCTCACCAGCATGACGCAATTGGTGGGCACTCCCACCCAATCTGAGTCCCGCAAGTGGAAGGTCTCATCTTATGCATAGATTCATGGCAGAACCTGAAATTTATGGGTAACCCACAAGCATTCTGGGTGCACCCATAACGTGAAAGTTGCGAGCAATGACGTGAAAGTGAAACGAGGAGTTTCGTGGAGGTTCCACCGTTGATAAGTACAGTTGGCGGAGTCTCAGCAATCCGAAATTGATTTGACCGATGTGCATTCGACTCGGCCGGTCGCGAACTGAGGGATTGAAATCTCCTCCGCTATGCATCCTGAGGAAAATTGGACAGTGGGGTCAATTGATTACTGGATAAGAAACGGCGATTATCAAGGCCAATCTCGAATGCTCGGGTCCTGAATCAGGCGAGGTTTGCTGAATCGGTGAAGTGTGCCAAGAGAAACAGGGATAATTCGATAGGCGGGTGGAGCTTTACGCTCCCAGGCAGACCGGCTCGTGGAAATACGAAGCGACCGGCCCACCAGGGTAACCATGCGGGGTTGCGACCTGCAAGGGGACCGTGATATTCAAATAGATCATGTCTGAACAATCTCGTTCTGCCGAAGCGCTTCCGCTTCGTCGGCTCAATCGCCGCAACTTTCTGAAGGCTGCTGGATCGGCAGCAATTCTGCCTGCAGTGCTCCCCGGCTACGCCGCGCAGAGCTCTGGAGCATCAGCGAACAACCGCATCAATCTTGGTGTGATCGGCATGGGCTGGCAGGGGCCCGAGAATACCAAGGCCTTTTTGGCGTCGGAAGATTGCCAGGTGGTGGCAGCCTGCGACATCGATGCGAATCATCTGCAGGCCGCGGTCAGGATGATCAACGACTTCTACGGAACTGAGGACTGCAAAGGCTACCACGATTATCGGGAGTTGCTTGCCCGCGATGACATCGATGCCGTGATGATCGCCGTGCCCGATCATTGGCACGAAATCGTCGCCACTGAAGCAGCGCGCCGAAAGAAAGACATCTACGCCGAGAAACCTCTCGCGCACACAATCGCCGAACAGCAATCCATTGTTCGCGCAGTCCAGCAGAACGGCATTATATGGCAAATGGGCTCATGGCAGCGCTCGGTTCCGACTTTTCACAAGGCCGCGGAAATCGTTCGAAACGGACTGATCGGCAACGTGACCCGCGTTGAAGTGGGCCTGCCAGGCGGCAACGCGGATTTTGACGGCGTGCAAAAGGAAGCGCTGGCCAAGCTGGCTTCCGGGGGGGAGAATTTCGCCAGCCTGGAGCAGGTTGTGCCCGGCTCAAAGGCCTGGACTTTGCTGATCTCCAATCCTCCGCCGGAATTGGACTACGAGACATGGGTCGGCCCATCGAGGATGGAGCCTTACATCAGGGCGCGCTCCCATAAATCCTGGCGTTGGAACTACAACACTGGCGGCGGAGAACTTCTGGACTGGATTGGCCATCATTGCGACATTGCCCATTGGGGCCTGGGTTTCGATAACTCCGGGCCGTCGGAGGTTGAAGGCAGCGGTGAGCTGCCGCCAGCCAACGCGGTTTGGAACTCCGCGCCCAAGTACCGGTTTGAATTGAAGTATCCGCAGGGGATCACCATGACCATCGCCGGCGGCTATGCGGACATCAAGATGGGCGTCAAGTGGATTGGCACCGAAGGCTGGGTATGGGTGGATAGGGGAGGATTTGAGGCCTCGAACCCCGCCTGGAAGCAGGGCAAATACCTGCCCAGAGAGCTTCGCAAGGTCAAGCTCTACACCTCTGAGAATCATCAACAAAACCTTCTGGACTGCATAAGAACGCGCCAATCAACCGTTACTCCGGTGGAAGTGGGGCATCACTCGGCCATACCCGGACATCTTTGTCTCATCTCCATGCTTACCGGGAAAAAGATCCGCTGGGCAGCAAAGGAAGAAG
>Ga0075030_100006879_pt1 | contig 10167 bp, 7 predicted proteins | sample LitLauG_LLR_2012_FD_71393 | JGI IMG/M metagenome (GOLD analysis project Ga0075030, IMG submission 71393) | Freshwater sediment microbial communities from Pennsylvania, USA - Little Laurel Run_MetaG_LLR_2012 | ecosystem: Environmental > Aquatic > Freshwater > Creek > Sediment | place: USA...
GTGGTCGAAGTGAGGTCCAGAGTCAACATGGTGCGCTTTTCGTGCGCTTCGACCCGTTGCACTTCAATATGACGCAACGCGGCCGTCGGCAGGATGCCACCCGCCAGTTCCAGAACTTGTGCCAGCGACGTCTCATCCAGGAGTTCGTACAGCGCTGGGCGGCGAACCATGCCTTCGACCGTCGCCTGCGGCCCAATTGGCGGCACAAGGAGAGTGTCTCCGTTTTCCAGCCGTTTCAAGTCGGAGCGGAGACCGTGCAGGAGGAGATCGTAGGCATCGACTTGCTCCAGGAGTTGCTTGCCGCGGAAGTGCTTGAGGGAACGCAAAGATCCCCGCGCGGTGACTCCTCCAGCGGCGAACAACGCATTCAGCGGAGTGGAAAGCGAACTGATGTCGTATGCGCCGGGGTCTGCGACCTCACCCACCACATAGACGCGAACCGTCCGCAGGCGCGAAACCGAGACGTCGGCTGAAACATTTCTGAATTCGGTGCGGAGCGCGCGCTGCACCTCCAGTTGTACTTCGCCAAGATTCTTGCCCGCTACCAGCAGAGGACCAGTCTCCGGCAGCGCGACGCGTCCTTCCCGATCGACCAACCGCACCAACCTCTGAGAGACGCTGCCCCAAAGATCGATGGCCAGGCTGTCGCCGGTACCTACCACATAGTCCGGTCCTACGGGCAGGTCCATGGGAATTACATCGGGCTGATCCACAGTATTTCGAAAAACGTCCATGCCGAACCGCTGGGCTGGACGTTGCCAGGCCGCGGCCTGCACGTACATGTCGTAAAGGGAAGGAACGTCGGCGTATGGATTGGGCGGCCGCACCATCTTGACCGGAGTCGCATCGTCTTCCAATCGGCCGCGTTCTGGCCGGGTTCCATCGGAACGCAAGTTGGAACGGAGGGTCGAGGGCGGAATATCGTTTCTGGCGGTGGTTTCCCGATTGCCGCCTCTGTCGGCATACGATGACTTATTCCGAGACGGAGCCACTTCGTCGCTGGAAACGAAGTCAGGGCCCTGAAACTCAGCGAGATTGTCAGACCGGGACTTAGTCGCGCTTGATGCCAACTCGATTTCCGGCGACGAGGTGCGCTGGTCAAGTCCATCAGGCGAGAGGCCGGTTCGCAATGTGCGAGGCGAGGACCCCGACGGCAGGGCATCTGGCGACGCCTGCGGGTTTGTGTCCTGGTTTGAGGGCTCGTTCCCCTGCAGGCGATTGGACCGGGGAGTCCGGGAACCATTTCTTTCGCAATCGCCGTCCTGCTGTGGGTTGCAGCCGGTGGTGCGCTCTACCGCTTGCTCTTGATCGGCCCTTCCGGGCCGCAGCCCTTCGCTATCTTCCTGCGCTTCAATCTGAACCAATCGCCGTGCCCGCTCTTTCAAGACCAGCTCTTCTTCTTTCCCGAAACTTGACTCTGGATTAGGAGAGGGAAGCAGGTATCCGTATCGTTGAAGCAGTAAGGTTGCCACCGCACGAAATGTGACATCGCGATCGAGGCGGTCGAATATGGCTTGATCGGATAGCTTCGCGTCCTCAACGACCTGTCCATTATCGGTAGCTTCCTTGGCTACCCATCGCTTCAACTCCACCAAAAGTCCTGTGTCCTTTACGAGCACCGCGCGGATCTGAAACGAGGAGGCTGCCACACGGCTGAAGTTCTCCTTTGCAAGATCGGACACGGCGACGGCGCGATTTGATTGAGTATCGTCTTGTTGTGGTCGAGTACGTGCGTTCGACTGACCATAGATCACGGGGCAGAGGATGAGCAATGCTAGGCAGGTTGTCGCCCTCCGAAGCGTTTTGGAGACGAGAATAGGATCGCTTGGCATGTTCGTGTCTTCTTAGTTGCGAGCGCGCTCCACCGCTTACGCGGCCTCCAGGTCAGCTTCGTCCACCTCGACGGCCACCGAGCGCCTGATCAGATCGATCGAGAAGATTACCCGGCAGCTGTCTTTACGGCGCACGATGATGCCCTCCAGTCCCTGCATGGGACCGCTGCGGACACGGACTTTCCGTCCAGCCTGCAGGTAGGGATGAGGTTCGACTCTGACGGCGGCGGACAGCCGTCCCTGCAACGCTTCGATCTGGTCTGCCGGTAAGGCCGCGGGTTGTCCATTGAATGACACGAGCCGTACCACACCGGGCAACTGCAGTACCTGCAGCCTGTTTTCGAGCGTCATTTGCACGAAAACATACCCGGGAAACAGGGCGAGTTCCAACACTTTACGGCGGTCCTTCCATCGCCGTACGGATCGGTACAAGGGCAGGAAGCAGGAAAAGCTGCGGCGTTCAATTTGCTGCGCCACGCGCTTCTCGTGCCGCGGACAAGTGTAAAGGGCATACCAGCTCCCTTGTCGCGGTGCCTCGGGTGCCGCCGGGGCAAATTCCGATGCCGATTTTGTTGGCGCCATCATCTTCCGCCTGCTGTCGACTAGCTGCAGCTTCGCCCCCTCACTTACAGGGCTACTGTGAGCTAAACCCATTATTGTAAGTAATATACAAGCAACAACACGCAGCCCGGAAGAGTCGTGCGAGCTTAGACTGAACCCACCCCGACAAGAGGCGGTCCCTGCCGCACGGCATTCAAAATACCGGCTTCCGAACTTTCCAGAGCTGCACTGCGGATATCGACGATCGCCCAGTAAAACAGCGCTCGATTTTGTTCCGGGGCCAGGGCCAAAATCCTCATTTCGGGATAACGTCCGAGTAGGAAACCGCACTGTACACGGTTTTTCTCCCGGTCGTCCATGGCAACGATAAGCACGTCCGGTCGAACCTGCTCGACGGCCTCGACAAGGTCGCCGCGGTCGCCCACCTCACCGACTAACTCGATGTCGGGTTGATCCCCGATGAGGGCCATAAGGAGTTCCCGCATCAGACGGGGCTGATTTGCAAAAAGAACGCGGACTCGTTTCATGGTTCTCCAATCGCTTTGTCGGGAGTCGTCGTACAATACGCTGAATATAGCTGTAAGACAAGACTCAAAATGGAGCTATAGCAGGAAGGTACTTTTCGTTTTTCAATACTGCGAGGTATTAGCATCGTAGATACTAACAAGTACCATGAGCGATACCGAAATAAGTACTACAGCAGTACCAGAACAGTACTGGTCGATATTCTACATCTTCCTCCGCTCCGGACGATTGCACAGCGGAGTATTTGTCCAAAGCCGCGCTCTTACCCCAGGTTTTACTGCGCTGGGTGTCGGTGCCGACGCAACTGGTAATCGATTCCAAACATGGGACCGTAAACATTGATGCCGTAGTTGGTGTACCTCGGCTCGGACAAATAGGCATTTGATATATGCATGTAGTTCATGCCCGCAGAAATTGAATACCCAGAATCAAAGTTGTATCTCACTCCGGTGCCCATGTTATAGGTGAACGTCAGGTTTTGTCCCTGTGCCCAGACCGCGCCAAATGGTTCCTTGGCATCGATATTTCCAACGCCGCCGCGTTCGTCGAAATACGGTACGATTCGCGAGTTACGGTGGACAAAATTCCTGCGGATACCGAAGATGAAAGAAACGTAGTGAGTCTCAGGTCCTCTTGGAATGGCCGTGACGGATCCACTGAAGGTGAAATCAAAATTACCGCGAAAAATCCACCAGCCGCCGATGTCGTTCACGTGCCATCGCAAAGAAGCGATTATGGGCACCAACGTGTATTTCAGTGGCGTCATGGTATAGCCATCGCCAACGAAAACGTCATAAACGAAAGGAATATTGATGGGATGCCATCCCGTTTCCAGGGAGAATTCGAGTTTGTTCTTGTAGTAAAAGTTTCGGTTGAAATCGGAGGGAGTGGAGTTCTTTGATATTTCAATCACCGGCGGTGCCTTTGAATCTTCGCCGGCCTCACTCTCCAGTGCGGCGCGTGATTCCCGTTCGGACGCGCCTTGCGCCGGGAAGCGTTCCCGAGAAGAGGACGATCCGGCCGATGGATTGGGCGACGCAGACAATTCCATAAAAACGGCGGAAGAGTCCAAGGGCAAGATCTTGGGAGCAACGCCAGCTGCCGGACTGATCCCGTCGGCCACAGGTGCACTCGATATCGTCTGGGAGTCGAAACCGAATCCGACATCAGGACGGCGAAAACCGAAGTCGTTTGGCAAGAAATAGGTTTCAAAGATTTCGGACTCAGGTCGACTTCCCGGATTGGTCGCCTGCGCTGTTTGAGAGTCCGCTGATTGAGCTGATACAGAGGCGACAAAGAAAGCCGTGAAGCAGAGAGTGACAACACAAACGGCGCGCGCTCTCGGCACCCATGAACTTCCGCGTTGCTTTCGCTTGCTGGGATCCGACGATGAACCCAGCGGGTCAAGACTCATTCAAGAAACCTCGTCCGATGGACCTTATAAAGTGAGGGCACAAAAGGGCCCGAGGGCCACCAGAATACAAGAAGGACGCGGGACTGCGTCAAGGGATTTACTGCTCGATCTTGCTTCAATATTTGCTTCGTCCATTCGACTGAGCGTTGTGCCGGCAACGAGCAGCTAAGCTGAGGATCCGACTTTAAGCGGAGGTGTACCGGGAGGCAACCCGGCGAGCGATAAGCGATTCAAATCGCCTTGCATAGCAAGGATCATTGACGTGAGCTCAATTCTGCATCCCAATAACCAGATAATCAGATTTTTCAGCAACTTTTTGCAAGAATGAGTGTTTAATCCCTTCAGTCAAGGAATGTATGCGCCAAACCGATAGCAGTGATACACTTTTGAGTCCATTTGGATTCGTTTGGGAGCTGAGTCCGCAACCCGTTGCGTATTCTATCTCCTATAGCCCCTAACGGGAAAATGCGCATGGCGCGTGAAAGGGGGCACGCACATGTTCCGTAGGCGTATTACGTAGGTGGACGAATGCGAAAGATCACTGAAGTGTTCCTCCTGGCAGAAAGTCGGCTGCTGCGCGAAGCGCTCATCCGGCTCCTCAGTAAGAAGAATGATATCCGCGTCGTGGGGGCAAACGCCTACTCGCCTGCCGTCCACGAAGAAATCGTTGCCAAACACCCGCAGATGATTCTGTTGGATTCCAACGGACTCAGTTCCTGCATCGCGACCCTCATATCTACCCTGCGCGCCTCGCTCCGAAATCTGCGAGTTGTCATGGTGGACATGGACTCGGATGACGGCACCTTCTTGAGGGCAGTCCGAGCGGGGGTCGTGGGCTACGTCCTGAAGGACGCTTCGGCGCTGGAAGTGGCCGCTACCATCCGCGCGGTTGCGGCGGGGGAGGCAGTTTGTCCTCCGTCTCTCTCCATGGCTCTGTTCCGTTTCGTTGCACAGCAAATGTCAGTGGCGCCAGCTGTCTCCTGGGGAGCGGACCTTAAGCTCAGCCGAAGAGAGCAGCAATTGGCGGAGCTGCTGCGCGAGCGACTCACCAACAAGGAAATCGCAGCGCGGCTGAACCTGTCAGAACAGACCGTCAAGAATCACGTACATCACATACTGCGCAAGGTTGGAGCGCCCAACCGCTTCACCATTACGACCGTTCCCAGTTGAAAGATTCTCTGGCACCGTCGGAATGCGTATCAGAGATTGGAGCAAGCGCGTGACTACGAATCGTGAGCACTCAGGATTGCGGCTGCCGCGCTTCGGACAGCATGAGGGCTTGCCCTTGTCGCCACAGCTTCCTGGGCCATTCCCGGTCCATGCAGGGGCGCTCGATCAGAAGGAAAAACGTTCCGCAGAACAGCAACACGACTGGGATGACTAAGCAGCATTGCAGGGCGAAGTAGAGCCAGAAATTCTGCCCAAAGTGCAGGCTTGCGGAGAGGTGTTTTACGCCGTAGATCACCAGGAAGTGGAACAGGTAGATGCTATAACACATCCCACCAATGCCGGTGATGACCGGATTGCTGAAGATGGCGGAGCAGATTCGTCCGCGAAAAGCGGCGAGGTAGAGAAGTACGATCACAAAGGGAAGGACGACGTGCCCGCCATTACGGTGCATAAGCCACACGAGGGGCCAGAGACAGAAGGCGAGAGCGTCCCAGAGGAACGATGATTTCCATTCTGAGCGCGTCAGGTGGAAGTCCACAACGAGAAAGCCGGCGAGGAAAAACGCCAGGTAATAGAGGATGGAGTAATGCAGGTGCGTGCTGCGATAGAGAGGGTCGCTGAGAAAGCCAGCGACCAGCATCACGCCCAGAATCACACCGCGGCGAGCACGAGCGTTGGAAATAGCGAATAACATCGACAACAGCGGGACCAGCACATAGAACTGGACTTCGACTTCGAGAGACCACGCGACGGTATTGACCGCGCCCGGAAAGCCCCCGAAAATCAGGTTGTGCAGGTAGACGGAACTGGCGGCGAGATGCGGCGCCATGTCGCTAAGCGAGCGATGTGCTACCACCCACTGCATAGCCGCCCACGCTATCAGGCTGAGGAAGTAAGGCGGTTCGAGGCGCGTGAGCCGCCGCAGGAAATACTGCTTCAGGCTCACTTTCGGTGCGTTCAACAGGTAGTGGGAGGCGAACGGGACTCCGAGGATGAAGCCGCTGATGCCGTAAAAAAGTTCGACGCCGCGTTTGGCGAGGTCGGTGTTGAACGGGATGGGGGGCGGAATGGCGCCGATTTCTAGGGCGGCATAGATATGGAAGAGGACCACGGAGGCGATGGCGACGAAGCGCAGTCCATCGATCTGGGGAATAAACCGCTTCTGCGTCGTAATGCGGCGGAACTGCAGCATTCGCGTGGAGGAGACCAGCATAGCACGGGGTTGCCTACCGGGCTGAGGTTCTGGTCGAGCTTTGCTCCGCGGGACAACCGATGGCGGTCGTCACCACAATTGATTTCCCGAGCCGGTGCACCGGCTGCAGCCCCTAGGTGCGATATAGTTTCACCAGAATGATCTGGGCAAATCTGCGAGTGCTGCTGATGATGTTCGCGCTGGCGGGTGCGGTAAATCTGGCGACTTCAGAATCCTACAAGTACATTCGCTTGGGTAATCCAGGCGACATTCAAACCAAGCCGGTGGCCGGGGTTGCGATGATGGGCGGCGGGAGCGATCTGGATGAAGCGCTTCGGTGGTTGTGCAACAAGGGGAACGGCGGGGATTTTCTGATTTTGCGGGCGCGGGGCGACGACGATTACAACTCTTACGTGAACGGGTTGTGCAAGTCGAATTCGGTGGCGACGCTGATCGTTCCGGACCGCGAGGCGGCCGAGGATCCGGCAGTCGCGGAAATCATAGGTAAGGCCGAGGTGGTGTTCATCGCAGGTGGCGACCAAGCGAATTACATTCGCGGATGGAAGGGAACGCCGCTTGCGACGGCGATCAACGACAATGTTGCCGCGGGCAAGCCGATTGGCGGAACCAGCGCAGGGTTGGCGGTCGAGGGTGAGTTTGTATACGGGGCGCTGGGCGACAAACCGGATGATAAGGATCTGGCATCGGGCGATGTGTTGGCGAATCCTTATTTCGAGCGGGTGACGCTGGTGCGGGAGTTTTTGAAGATTCCAAATCTGGAGAATCTGATCACGGATTCGCATTTTGCCAGGCGCGACCGCATGGGGCGGACGCTGGGATTTCTGGCGCGCATTATGAAAGACGGATGGAGTTCTTCTCCGCGGGAAGTGGCGATTGATGAGAAGTCAGCGGTGTTGGTTGAAGCGGATGGGAAGGCCGTGGTTGTGGGAACGGGGAAGGGGGCGTATTTTCTGCGCCCGACGCAGGGGCCGCAGGTCTGCGAAAAGGGAGTGGCGCTCACGTTCCGGGAAATCAGCGTTTACCGGGTTCGAGCCGGGGGGCATTTCGACCTGAGTTCGTGGACGGGCGAGGGTGGGGCGGCTTATTCGCTTTCGGTGGAGCGGGGGAAGGTTGAGAGTACGCGGGTCGAGAAGGGAATTTATTGATGGCATCTATCGACGACAATTTGTTTTGGGATGGAAGAACGCGCGTCGTAGCGCGTGGCGTCCCTGACGGGGCTAGGTTCCCTCCCAGTGTGCCGAGCTTTCACATGACGCCGCTGGCGCGGCTTGCGACATGATCTTGGTTCATGAATTGTCTGCGAGTACCCTTTTCACTTGCAAAGCGAGGCGGTTAGCCGGTCTTTGGAGATGGGTGTCATTTGCCAGGCGTCGAAGTTTGTTAGTTCGGCGGTGCCTTCCAGTTTCAGGCGGAGCGGACCGTTGGGGATTTGGTAGATGCGGGCGGTGAGCGCGGTGGTGCCGTTCGCGAAGATTTCCAGCACTGATCCGTCTACGAACATGTGGAGGTTGACGGGCGATCCGGTTGTACCGGGGAGCGGGGCTACGACAGTGTTCACGCGAAGTTGGCGGGTGCCGGATTGGTTGGAGCAAGCAATGGTGGCGAAGTCGGCGCCGTCTTCGGATTGCAGGCGGAGGTTGAAGTCGTCGGCTTTGGGATGAACTTCCAGGCTCAGCTCCGCGGCTAGATCGTGGATGCGGAGCGTGTCGAGGGTCTTCTGGCGCGCGCCGGGAGTTTGTTGAGTGGAGATGCCTGTGTGTTTGCCGCGCAGCTTGTCCACGGCATCGTCGACCGCGGTCTCTAACGCGTTATGCCGGGTCAGGCTCAGCTTGCGTGGCAGTGACATGGCGCCGGCCCATCCCGCGGCGATCAGGGCAGCATCGGGACGGGTTTCGGGGATCCATCCCCAGAGGATGCGGTGGCCGTTGGCGTCGAGCATGGTTTTCGCGGCGTAGTAGGATCCCCAGTCGACGACTCCTTCTTCTTCTGAAGTGAAACGCTGCTTGGCATAGGTGCCGACCTTCCAGTGGACTTTGCCCATGGTGGAGATGAGCAGGACGTGCTTGTCTCCCAACGGAAAGAAGTCTGGACATTCCCACATGTCGCCGGTGTCGACCGGGTTGACAGTCTTTGTGTTGCTGGCGGCGCCTTCCAGGAGCGGGTGCAGGTAGGTCCAATGACGCAGGTCGGGCGACGTATAAAGAAGGATCATTCCGCCTTTGCCAAGTAGGCCGGAACCTAAAGTCAGCATCCAGTTGTCGCCTTCGCGCCATACGCAGGGATCGCGGAAGCCGGTGACGGCGAGGCCGGCGGGGGGAGCGGCGATGACGGGCTCGGGAAGTTTCTTCCAGGTGTGCAGGTCGTCGTCTTGTGCTACGGCGAGGCATTGCGTTTCGCGCCAGGTATGAACCCCATCGCGGAGTGTCGCTTCGGCGTCGTTGGCGGGCGGGGCTACGGCGGTATAGATGACGGTGGGCTTACCGTTGTCGAGCACGGCGCTGCCGCTGAAGACGCCGTCGCGGTCGGGGCCGTTGGGAGTCGGTGAGATCGCGATCGGCTCGTGCTGCCAGTGGATCATGTCATTGCTCGTAGCGTGGGCCCAATTCATGTTGCCCCAGACAGCCGCCTGCGGATTGTATTGGTGAAACATGTGATAGCGGTCGTGAAAGAAGATAGGACCGTTGGGGTCGTTCATCCAGTTGTGGGCGGGAAGTAGGTGATACTGTGGGCGAAGAGGATCGGACGTGAGTTGGCGGCAGATTGCGGAGGTGGCCGGCTCGGTGGTAGACCATGACAAGCGAGTCCGAAGGCAAGCGAGGGCGGCGGCGCCTGAAGTTCGGAGGAACGATCGGCGGGAAAATGGCATGGACTGAGACCTTTCGCGCGGCGCAGGCTCGCGGCTATGGTTCGAGCTGATGTGATGCAACGCTATGCGTTAAGTGCGTGTTAAATATAATTCAGGGAAAATCGAGCATCTTCCAATCTATCGTGTTCCGGCAAATCCCAAAATTTGTTTTTCTTATAGCGACGGTGGCGGTCGGAGTCGGCGCCGGTGTGCAGGGGCAGGCCACGGCGGGTGTGTCCCGGCCGGCAAAATCATCTCCCGGAGAGTCGTTGCGCCTCGCGCTGCAGCGGGGGCAGGAAGCGATAAAAAGCGGCGACATTCCGCTGGCGCGCAAGGAGTTTGAAAAGGCGGTGGGACTTGTGCCCAATAGTGCGGAGGCGCAGTCGGCGCTGGGCTGGGTGCTTGCTCAACAAGGAGAATTGAATGCGGCAGTGTCTCATCTGAGGACAGCGATCAAGGCGAAGCCCGGATTTATTGACGCCCGCTTGACGTTAGCGGGCGTGCTGATGCAGCAGGGTAAGGCTGCGGAGGCGGAGCAAGAGGCTCGCTCGGCGACGCAGGCAGCATCCAGCAACGCGGAAGCACACAGGATTCTCGCGAGAATCCT
>Ga0075030_100006881_pt1 | contig 10166 bp, 14 predicted proteins | sample LitLauG_LLR_2012_FD_71393 | JGI IMG/M metagenome (GOLD analysis project Ga0075030, IMG submission 71393) | Freshwater sediment microbial communities from Pennsylvania, USA - Little Laurel Run_MetaG_LLR_2012 | ecosystem: Environmental > Aquatic > Freshwater > Creek > Sediment | place: USA...
CCACAGCGCCCCGGAACCCCGGCACGTCGGGAACCATCGCCGCCATCACCGGGACCTCCCTCGAAGTCCAGAACCCGACCACAGGCCAGACCACCGTCAGCTATACCTCTGCCACCACGTTCCGCCAGATCACGACGGCCACGGTCTCCGCGGTGACCGTCGGCTCGTGCATTTCGGCATTCGGGACACCCACCTCGGGCTCTACATCGACGGCGAGCCGATTCGGCGGACCGGTGACGGCGGCGACGGTGTCGGTCTCCCAGCCGGTCGCCGGGACGTGCAGCGGTGGCTTCGGCCGACCGAGGGGCGGAACTCCACCCGGAGGTACCGGCACGTTCACCCCGGGAACTGGCTCCCGACCGGCCGGCAGTGGATTCGGTGGCGGCCGGTTCGCCGGTGGCTCCTTTGCCGCGGCATCGGGGTCGGTCACGGCCGTGAACGGATCCACCGTGTCTGTCAGCGAGACCAATCCGACCACCAAGGCGACCTCGAGCGTGGTCGTCACCTTGACCGCCTCGACAACCTTCACGACCACCGGCACGGCGTCCCCGACGGACCTCGTCGTCGGCAAGTGCGCCAGAGCTGTGGGCCCGGCTAACAGCACCGGAGCCGTCACCGCCACGTCGCTCACCATCTCGACACCCGGGGCCAATGGTTGCTCCAGCGGCTTCGGCGGCTTCCGAGGCGGGGCCGGAGGTCCTGGCGCCGGTGCCTGACCGTTCCGTCGATGCCACCCACGAGCACGAGCTCGAAATGGCTGCCCCGACCATGACCGACGACGCGGTCGGCGATGAACGGGATTCGCCACCGAGTCGCCGCTCCCATGGGCCGGTGATCTCGCCGTTCCGGGCCGTGGTGGCCGTGGTGGTGGTCGCCGCAGGTGTGTTGGCCTGGCAGCTGACGCGCCCGGTCGGGGCCACCTATCGGACAGCGACGGTGGGTACCGGCACGGCGGTGGCCACGCTCAGCTCGGTGGGCACCATCACCCCGGTCAACCAGGCCAATCTGAACTTCGCGGTGGCCGGAACGGTCAGCACGGTCAACGTCGCCGTGGGACAGCCGGTGACTGCCGGCGAGGTCGTCGCCTCCTTGGATCCCGTTCCACTCCAGGACACGGTCATCGCCGATCAGGCAAACCTGGCCTCGGCGGAGGCCACGCTGTCGACCGACGAGACGAGCCAGGCCGCGTCGTCGACTCCCACTGCGACCCTGACCAGCGTCGTGACCTCCGGCACCGGCGGATCCGGGCCTCCAACGGGTGGAGGCTCGACGGGTGCCGGGAAATCGACAGTGGCACAACTCCAGGCGAAGCTCATCGCCGACCAGAAGCGCGAGGACGCGGATGCGTCAGCGGCCAGCGCCGCGCTCGCCGAGGCCACCTCGGTTTGCACGGCTCCCGCGGGTGCGACCCATTCGTCGTCATCATCGCCTTCATCCACGCCGGCCGCTGGCCCGGTCCCGCCGTCACCACCCGGGGGCACACCCACGTGCAGCCAGGCGTTGAGCGCGGCCGCCACAGCCCAGGCCACGCTGGGCGGGGACATCAAGACCGTCGCCGCCGACGAGGCGGCGTTGACCGCCGCGCTCGAAGCGGCGAGCTCGTCGGCCGGTTCGGGCGGCACATCGTCGACCGGCGGCGGGGCGACGGGTGGAGCAACCTCCAAATCGGGAGGCAGCGGTGCTTCCGGTGCCGCATCCGCCGGGGCGTCGACGGGAGCGGCGGCATCGTCGGGTGGATCGGGAAACTCCAAGGTAAAGGTGGTGACCGCCGAGAAGCTGGCTCTGGACCAGGCGGACATCGATGTGGCCCAAGCCGGTCTCGACGGCGCACAGCAGTCGCTCGCCGACGCAAACCTGGTGAGCACCATGTCCGGGACCGTGGGTGAGGTGACCCTGGCCGTCGGCTCCTCGGTGTCCGCTGGTTCCTCGACCACCACCGGACAAATCGTCATTCTCGGCTCTGGCTCCTCGTACCAGGTGGTGACCACGGTGCCGGTGGCCAAGATCGACCAGGTGGCCGTCGGCCAGCAGGCGCTGGTCACGCCGGACTCCTCGGGCACGGCGGTACCCGGGACGGTCACCGGAATCGGGGTGCTGGCCACCACCAGTTCGACATCGACGACCTATCCGGTCACGGTCGACCTCGAGTCGTCGAGCCTCGGACTCTTCTCCGGAGGGGAGGCCGGGGTCTCGATCGTGACCAGTCGGGCGTCCGGCACCACGGTGCCGACTTCCGCGGTACGCACGGAGGGCACGACCCACCTCGTCACCGTGGTCGACGGGTCGGCGACGAAGGCGGTGCGGGTCACTGTCGGTACCGTCGGCGCCGTCCTCACCCAGATCAGGTCAGGGGTCTCCCCCGGACAGCAGGTCAGCATCGCCGATCTGGCTCAGCCGGTGCCGCCCTCCTCGACGACCAGCACCCGGTTGGGCCTGGCCGGGTTGGGTGGAGTGGGCGGAGTGACGGGCAGAGCCGGCGGGTTGGGAGGAGTCGGTGGCATCTCCGGCGGCGGCTTCCGGGGTGGAACCGGCGGCGGCTGATCGGACGAGCGCTTGCTTCCAAACCTCGACCGTCAGCCCGGTGGAGCGAAGAACTCCAAAGCGATGTTGTCGGGGTCGCGGAATGAGAGCCCGGAGCCATAGGGAGCATCCACGATGCCACCGTTGGCCACGTCGAGCTCGTTCAACTTCGCCTCCCACTCCACAAGCTCCGTTCGGTCTGCGCAGGCGAAGGCCAGGTGGTCCAAGCCGATCCGTCGCTCATTGAACGGCTCGCTTCCCACTGGATCGGGGAATTGATGGAGCCCGACCAGCGTGGAGCCGACCAACCACACGACATGTCGGAAGGGTCCGGTGTCCTCGTCGAGAACCGGATCAGTACCGAAGAGCGCTCGGTACCAGGGCATGCTTCGGTCCAAGTCACTGACCGTGAGAGCAACGTGAGTGATCCCCGGGAATTCCGCCATGATCATCCTCCTCGTCATGCCTGAATCGACTGAGAAGTTACCAGCCAGAAGATCGCTCGGCAGAATCGTGCGCCTCCACCGGTCCAGCCCGTCGGGCTCAGCCGAGAATCCCACGCCGTATGGGTGGGACGGGAACTGGACAGATCGCTTCGGTCTCAGGTCTTGCGGAACCGGGCGCCATCACGACCTTGTTCCTTAGGCCGGCACCGAACGGCGTCAGGGTGAGCCCTCATGCACTTCGATCGATGTCCACCTCGGAGGTGACCGTCACCGAGTCGCCGGAGGTGGTGACATTGGCCGAGACAGAGAGCGCGTAAGAGCTGTGACCTCTCCTCAGAACCAGTGGAACCAGGGGTGGCCACTCCTCCACACGATCACCGTCACCTTGCCGATGATGTTGGCTTCCGGCACGGTCCCCCAATAGCGACTGTCAGAGGAGTCACCTCGACAGTCCCCCATCACGAAGAACTGACCTGCCGGGATGGTCTGCGTACGAATATCTGTGACCGCCTGCTCGCAGTACCCTGTCAACGTCGGCAGCCACGGTTGTGCGAGTGCCTGGCCATCGACGTAGATCGTGCCTCCGACAGATGAGATCGTCTCTCCCGGAAGCCCGATGACCCGCTTCACGAGCACCGGATACTCCGGATTGTGGTCGCCCGGTGCTCGGTTGAACACGATGATGTCCCCTCGGTGGACAGTGCGGAACAGCTTGTCCACGATCACTCGGTCACCCGGCTGGAGGGTGGGAGACATGGAGGGCGAGGGGATCAGATACGACTGGGCGGCGTAGGCGCGCGTTCCCGTGGTGATCAACAGGACGGCGCCCAGAACCAGGAACAGGCTGAGGAAGCGTCGGGTCAGTGCCCAGGCACGCGGTATCGGTCTCACTTCAAGAGCCTACGTCCGGAGCTGGTGGCGTTTGGCGCGGGTCGAGGTGCCGGAGCGAAGCCTGCGAGGCAGCGTTTCGACCTGGAGCCCGGTCCTCGGAACGCTCGGACCCAGGGTGAACGGTCCGCGCCTTGCCGTCCTATCCTGGTTCTGATCGCTCGCGGAGACCGGCGTGCGGCGGCGAGCGGCATGACCCCGACCTGCATGCGAGAAACGCAACCACGGGCCGGGGACCGACGAGATCGCCCGGGTCTACTTGCTGGTAGGGAGAGCATGGCCGGAGGTGGTGATGACACCAGACAAGATCAAGCTGGCTCGACAGATGCGTGACGGGAAGGAGCAGACCGTCGCCGAGATCTGCCGGATTCTGGGGGTGCCTCCTACCTCGAACCACCGACGTCTCGATTCACGGTCGGTCGGAGCCACAGGAGGAATTCATTGGCGCGGGTGACCATCGGATCTCGTGGGCAGCCCGGGGTCGGGATGGGATGCCTTGGGTCGATCCTGGGAGTGATCGTCCTGGTGGCCATCGTCGTGGCGGTGGCCACTATCGGCCTCATCGTCGTGGCCGTCGTGGCCGCTGCGGTAGTCGTGGGTCTGATCGTTCTGGCCGTCGACCGACTCCTGCTGGCACTCAGCCCGAGGCGACGGAAGCGTCGCGAGGATCTCATGCGTTCGTGGGGCGTCGGGAGTCGGGTCATCGACACCACCGCGTCCATCGAGGAGCGGCGGCCCAAGCCTCCCATGGACTGACTGGTCAGCTACCCTTCGCCCATGACCCACCGCCGCAGTTCCCTTCGTAGCCAGCTCTACCGGGCTGCCCGAGACATGGGCAACATCCAGGCTGCGGCCAAGGGCCCGGGCGCCTACAGCAAGCGAGTGGTCAGGCGGAAGGTGTACCGCACCACCAATGGGATGACTCGGCACCTGATGAGGGGACTCGGCCTGTAGGCCCGGATCGAGAATCCCTCGAGTTGCATCCCGGGGATATCACGGAGGTGTCAGGTTCACCCCGCACCTCCCTTGTCCGGGCCCGTCGACCCGATAGACCCGCGGACTGAATGCAACCAACCGGGGTGCTCAGGGGTGTAACTAGGTGTAGGTCCGCGGCCGGACGGGACCGACACCCCGGGAGAACATTGGATGCGGCAATCCGAGGACGAGCTTGCATTCGACTCCTTCGTCGCTGACGTGGGGAAGCGGTTGTTGAGCCAGGCATACGTACTCACGGGCAGCAAGGAGGAGGCCCAGGACCTCACACAAGAGGCGCTCCTGCGCGCATGGAAGCACTGGTCGACCATCGGCCGGTACGACAGTCCCGAGGGTTGGACCCGCCGCGTCCTCCACAACCTGTGCATCCAATCGTGGAAGAAGACCCGCCGGGCGCTCACCGGACTCGACGGATCCACCACCGTGGAGATCCCCGAACACCACGGCGAGATCGCCCAGGCCATGAGATCACTGCCGGGTGACCAGGCCCGAGCCCTGTTGATGCATGACGGTATGGACATGTCCGTGTCCGAGGTCGCCACCGAGCTCAAGGTGCCGGTTGGCACGGTCAAGTCGTGGCTGAGTCGATCCAGGAAGCTGGTGGCTGCTCGCCTGGAGCAAATGGATCCGGATTCGAAGGGCAGGTGATCGATCATGTCGGCGACGGCTGATGAAGAACTGGTGCGGTCGGCACTCCACAACATGCTCCGCGAAGGTGAGATTCCTCTGGTGCCGCTCACCGGAGGGGGGATCAGGATCAGGTCCCGCAGTCGCCCATGGCCCCGGATCGATCCGAAGCTCGTGGCCACCGTCGCGGCCGCGATCGTCCTCGTCGCAGTGCTCTTCGCCGCCATCCCGCATCGTGGGAGCAGACACTCGCCTGTTGCGGCGCCCGGGCCTGGCGGTCGGCATTCATCGACTGCCTACTCGGCCTACGGCGTACAGCTCTCCGTACCCAAGTCCTGGTCGGTTCGATACTTTCCGGTCTGCCCGAATACTGGACCACAACCGGTGCTTTCCGTCGGGCAGTCGGACGTGGCCGCCTTCTGTCCTACCTACCGTTCTCCGCGGGCCGTCGGGGTGTCCCTCGTCCAGGGGAATCAGCTGCCTCGCGACACTTCTGGCAAGGTTCAGAGATCCCGGACGATTCGGGTCCACGGCCTTCGGGTCGAGGTCACCACGTCGACCAGCCCGCGATCACCGACTCCGATCGCGTGGTACGTCCCGTCGAAGAATGTATCGATCACCGGGACAGGAACAGGTGCCCTGCAGGTCATGGAGACCCTGACATCCGCGAGACCCGGTGCGGTCGTCGCTCCGGGAGACGTCAGGGGCTACCAGTACCTCGAGACGGTCCAGCAACTTCCCGTGTCAGGACCTGTGGCAGTCACCGACGTTCGCACGGGAACGTCGTCCACGATCTACGCCATCGGAGGGGAGTACACGTTCTCTGGCCGACCCGGCGGCTACACCATCCAAGGCCACGACGGCAACGCGGCGTGCCCACCCGTGACGGTAAAGGTCGTGTCGGGGGAAACTGTCACTGCGCCACCGATCATGTGCCAGGGCCTCTGAGCAGACCACGACTGTGGCTCGCATGGCCCATACGGTGCCATCGGACTGAACCCGGCTACGTGCGACCCACCAGCGTGGTCGACGTCGGGCCCGGACCACCCAGCGTGGTCGGCGTCGACCTGCTGCCGCGAGTAGGAGCAGCCGCTTTCGATACGACGGGGAGGACCACGGGTCCGCCTCTCACGGGGTCCGCGCCCGCCTGCCCACACCATGCCGTCACGTCCGTGGCAGACAGCGCCACCACTGCCGGCACCCTGACCCCCTCCGTCGAGCCGGGCGGCGTGATCATGAAGGAGGAACCGGTGACGCAGGCCTGCCCGGTGAGAATCGCCCCGTCTGAAGCCGATACCATCGCCGTCGCCTCCTGACCGACCTTCAAGACCACGGCCGTAACCGCCGTGTCGTAGGGATCACTCGTCGCACGGGCCACCACGCCACCTCTCGAGTCGAGAAGATCGACCGTCGGGTAGCCCTCGAGCGTGCATGTCGCTCGCCCTCGATTAGTGAATCCGAAGGTGATCGCGGCCGAACCCATGCCCCGTTCTCCGTACAGATTGCTGACCGCGATCTGGCCGCTCCGACACGTCTCGAATGCGGCGGCAGGAAGCCTCCGATCCGAGCCGAACGACGACGGCGGATGAGGAGGTCGGGATCTTCCGACTTCGATGTGGGCCACCGCCGCAACTCCCACGGCGGCTAGGACGGCAACGGTGCCGGCCGCCAACCGACGACAACGTCGGCGTCGGCGAGCCTCTCGGAAGAGAAGCTCCGAACCGCCTGCCTGCGTGGACGTCGGAGGTGACTCGACGACCGTCATCACACTCCTGGCAATCCGGACTTCATGGATCTACTATCGCTAGTACCATGCTAGAAGTCAAGATCGACCGATCCGAAGACATCCCGCTGCACGAACAGGTGGCGGCCGAAATCCGTCGGGCGATCGCCGAAGGCGAAGCGGGTCCGGGCGAGAGACTCCCGCTGGCCAAGGACCTGGCGGCCGTGCTGGGCGTCAACAAGAACACCGTGCTCCGTGCCCTGCACATCCTGCGGGACGAAGGTCTCCTCGACTTCCAGCGCGGGCGAGGCATCACGGTGGCCGGCACGCCCCAACGAGGTGCGGTCCTGCAACAGGCACGGGACCTGGTCGAGTTCGCCCGCAAGAACGGGTTCCGTCGGAACGAGGTCATCGCCATCATCGAAGGTCTGCCGTGAACGGAGCGGCCGTGCCATGACGATCCTCGAAGATGCGCCGGCGACCCAGATCGACGCCGATGCTCGAGCCCTCTTCGAAGAGGCGCGGAGACGTCGCAGACGTCGGTGGCTCGCAATCGGAGTCGTGTTCCTGGCCGTGCTGGCGGCCACACTCCCACTGGTCCTGGCGAACGGCGCCAAGCCTCGACACCTTCCGCCCCCATTGCCTCCGGTCACCCAGACCCACGGCGGCCCGACAGTCGACGCCGCCGCGATGCGGGGACAGGGCCACCTGGCATTCGTGTCCCAGGGGACATTGTGGGTGCTCGGGGACAGCCGGGAGCCCCTGACCGAGGTTCATGCGCCCGGCCTCGTTCCTTCGGAACCATCCTTCTCACCCGACGGTCGGTGGCTGGCCTTCGTGGCGTCCAAGGTCCTCAGTCACGACTACGGCGGCGACGTGGTGACCAATGTGCTCTCCTCCTCGCTGTGGATGGCACGGGCGAACGGCACCGGGGCGCACCCGGTCGGAGGGTTGTCGTTCAAGGGGTCCTTCGGTTGGAGTCCGACGAGCGACGTGGTCGCCGTGGCGGCCGGCACGTCGACGTCAGTTCCATTCGGACTTGCCACCGGTGTCGACCTGGTGGGTCCCACGGGGCCGATCGTCCGGCTGTTCCGTGGCTCCCACGTGGTCAGCGCCACCTGGGGGCCGGGTGGCGCTGACCTGGCTGTATCGACCATGTCCGGTCCCGACGCGCCATCCCCGTGGACCGGGGCGCTCGCCTCCTACCAGGTGTCCGATGGACGCCCGACCCAGTGGCTGTCTCTGCCCAATACGTGGATCGTGATCTCGGGGTGGTGGCCCGTGTGGGGCATCGGCTTCACGACCGTCGGAGGAGGCGGCGTACCGGGAGGATCAGCCGCGGCTGACGGTTCACCCCTTTTGGCCATCTCGGCTCCGAGGGGGCCGACGCGACTCCTGGGCACGATCCTCTCGAACGGGAGCACCGGTCGGCCGACCGCCAGCACCACCGGCTGGTTGGCGTTCGTCGACAACTTCGGCGACGGCGGCCGCACGGTCTGGCAGTCCAAGCAGGTCGAGGTGTGTGCGCCGACGACCCTGGCGTGCGTAGTCCTCCCCCACCCGGATGGAACGGTCACCGTCGATCCGGCGTGGCTACCGCATCAGGACATCCTGTCCTACGCCGTGGCTCCGGACCAACCGGCGTCCGTGTTCCTGCAGTCGACAGTGGGTGCCTGGTACGACAGGCACCAGCTGAGCGAGTACGCGCCCCGGGCGAGGACCACAACAGCAATGAGTGGGGTGCAGGGCGGCGCCGATCAATTGTGGTCGACACACGGGGAGACGGTGCTCTACGTGAGCGGTGACGGGTTGTGGTTGGCGTCAGGAAGCCATGCGCCGGTGGAAGTTGCTCGGCCGCTCTTCACGCCGGGGCGGTTGCCGATGTTCTACGCCCAGGTTCCCTTCGCCAGCCAGTTCGCCTGGAGCGCGGCCCGATAGATCGAGGGCGCCGGGCGACTAAGGGGTGGTTGACCTGTTGTCCCAGGTGTGCTCCGTCCAGTACGTGCCGCCCCACCAGCGGAGCTCGTGTTGGGCGTACGGGTCGGCGTGCCACCCCGGCGGCGTGTTCGGCACGATCGCAGGCTCGGGCATGCTCGGAGCCCAGCCGGCGTACGTCGTCTGCCCGGGCCCGAACTGGCCCGCCCTGGCCGCTATCTCGACGGCCACCAACTTCTTGCGAACGGAGAACCAGTAGATGAGCGATGGAATCGCCAACACGTTGACCAGGATCACCAGGAGGAGCCAGAGGACCTTGTCCTGCCCCGCCAGCTTCCACTGCCAGTCAGGCCGTCGGGCGATATCCACGATGGCCACCACCATCATGGCCACCGTGGCCAACACGAATACGAACCAGGCAATGAAGAACATGACCAGACCGGCCGCCGGCCAGGCCGAAGAGGTCGCCGTGCTCACCATGATCGCAGGTTAGAGGCATTGCCAACTCTCACGGTGCACCGCCCTTCGGGCCAGCTTCAGTTGTGTCGGGTCGGCGCCGATGAGAATCACAGAGGCACCCGGCCGGAAGCGGTAGCCAGCCCGCAGGAGTCGCGTGCAGGGAGGGAGGTTCGTCATGTCCGTCATCGACCGGACCGAGCCCGCGTACGAGCGTTTTCTCGGCGCGACGATCGCAAGCCACCCCGAGCAGTCGCTGAGCTGGTGCGAGGCCACGGCCTACCGCGCTCTCTGGTTCGTCCTGTTCGACGGTGACATGGCGCGATGCCCCGACCAGCTGACCGATGAGCCGTCCAGCCCGGTCAGATCCTCGCCCGGCACCTGCAAGTCCTGACCACCCCTCGGGGGCTCCCGGATGGCGTCCCCGGCCCACTGTGTGCTTCCAGAAGTGGCCACAAGGGACTTTTACCCCTTCACGCGGAGGTGGCCCTTCACTAGAATGGCGGATGAGGGATCGAGCCAGGTCCCAGTAGGGAGGTTGCCTATGCAGAGACAGTGCAGAGGTACCTCATCCTGAG
>Ga0075030_100006882_pt1 | contig 10166 bp, 10 predicted proteins | sample LitLauG_LLR_2012_FD_71393 | JGI IMG/M metagenome (GOLD analysis project Ga0075030, IMG submission 71393) | Freshwater sediment microbial communities from Pennsylvania, USA - Little Laurel Run_MetaG_LLR_2012 | ecosystem: Environmental > Aquatic > Freshwater > Creek > Sediment | place: USA...
TGCACGCTGGACTCGGCAAAGCCCATTTGCGCGACGCGTACACCAATCGGGCTGCGCAGGAGACGGATCAGGATCTCATCCAAAACCAGAGGGGCGAGCAACTCAGCGTCCCCGGGATGTGCCAGGCACTCGATCAACCGGGTCGCGGCATTCACGACGCTTTCATCGACCGGAGTGACGTATACCCCGATTCGTTCCTGGGCAGGAGGCAGGCCGTGGGGAAACACCTTCAAGACCAGTTCGGCAATTTTGTGCGGGTCGAGATCCAACTTCAGGGCGAGATAGGGCTTCGAAGGGTTGGCCTCGGTGACCTGGCCGGCCACCGGCAGCGCCACCGAAAATACGATCATGCGGGTGGCGTCGTACTCGTACACGTCCTTTCCCACGATCATCGTCTTCGCCCCTTGTGCCGCAATGCACAGCGAGGGCATACGCACGTTGTGCACGCATTCTTTGTTGACGCGGGAAAGACGGATGGCGTGCACGCCCGGGATGCGCAGTTCGAAACTGCCGTCGTGAGGAGCGTAGGCAGAGATCAGGCGGCCCAGATTTGCCAGGTCCGGATCGCTCCGGCGGTCGGCTTCGCGACCCAGGGGGAAGGGCGTGATCTTTCCGTTCGCTTTCATGGTTCAACCATACCTCGTGGTCGTAACCCGCCTTGGAGTCGCGAAAGCATGGGCGTTTAGGTTTTCAAAAGCGCCTGCACGTAAACCGGTTTCATGGGAAGACGCCGCATGATCTTGCCGGTTGCGTCATGCAGCGCCGCCGCGATCGCCGGCGCCGCCAGTGCGTTCGCCGCTTCCGAACCTCCGCCATAGGCCCCGACTTTCGGATCGTGGAGCAGCACGACTTTAATCTCGGGGAGGTCCGCCATGGTGGGGATGGGATAGCTGGTCCAGTCATCGTTGGTGATTCCGCTTTCATCGAATGTGACCTCTTCGAACAGCGCATGACCGATTCCCATCACCGCGCCACCTTCGACGTTGCGCTTCAATTGCATCGGGTTGACGACGATGCCGGGATCGACCGCGATCGTGTATCTCTCCACCACGATTTGACCGGTGCTCGGAGTAACGGCGATCTGGCACACGCAGGCCCAGTAGGTTCCACTGCGCAACATCAGCGAAACGCCGCGACCGCCGACCGGCGTCGATCCGGTCGAGGCAGGGTCTGGACGCGGCGAGGGGCGAGTGTCCCAGCCGGAAGCATCACGCACGGCTTTGAGCACCGCGATGACGCGCTCTTCGCTGGCGTGGTCGATGCGGAACTGGATGGCGTCGGCTCCGGCGAGCGCCGCCGCCTCGCTGATCGCCAGTTCTCGGGGATAGTTCTGCTGGAACTGCCCCGGAGTGCGCATGCTGTGATCGCGAAGGCCGACGGCGAGAGGCGAAGCTTTCTGCCCGACCTGAAACGTGCCGTGACCATTCTCCATCAGGTTGGGAACCTGAGCGTAGATCCACGGATCTGCGATGCCGTTGACCGTCGACGTTACCGAATCAGAATGGACCTGTGGAGCCGGCATGGTGGGCAGCCCGGCGAGGACCGCGCCGATCGGCCGGTCATCCTGCATGGCCGGCATGTAGTGGTCGATCTGATACCCGGCCATCTTGCCCTTCTCGTCGATGGCCACCTGAACGTCGGAGTAAGCCACCGACGATTGCGTGGACCACTGCATATCGTCGGCGCGCATCCACTGCACGCGCACCGGTTTGCCGACGGCTTGCGACAAGATCACGGCCTCATCTTCCCCACCTGCGTTTCCGCCGTTCGACCTGCCGTAATGGCCCGGTCCGGGATAGGCATGCACGATCACATGATCGGGCGTGGTCCGGAGCATCATCGCAATTTCACCGCGAAGCGCCTGGGGATTCTGATTGTGGGTGTAGAGGTGCACCGTGCCGTCCGCCTTGACGTCGGCCACGGCCATGGTGGGGCCGATCGACGCGTGCTTCATGTAGGACAACTGATAGGTGGCAGAGTGCTTCTTGTGCGCCGCCGAGAGCACCGGACCCACATCGCCCTTGGAATCCTTGCTCTTTTCGACAGGTGCGGAAGTCCAATCCGCTTCTTCTCGGAGGTGCTGGTAGAGTTTTGAGTTGCCGGGCAGGCCCTTCCAGTCGGTCCACTTCGTGGCGCTGGCGACCTGGTCGGCGGCCTGGATTGCTTCCCACTCGCCAGGCGCCACCACTCCTACGAGATTGCCTTTCACGATGACTTGCGAATTCGGGAACCGGGTTTTGTCGAGTTGCCCGGCCGACACGAGTGTCGATCCCAGGGTCTTCGGATGCACCACGCGGGCGTGGAGCATGCCCGGCAGGCGCACGTCGGTAGCCCACCTTTCCTTTGCAGCCACTTTTGAACTGATGATGGAATTCTTGTAAGACTTGCCGATGACCGTGTACTGGCTGACCGGTTTCATCGGCGGATTGCCCTCGATGGTCAGCCCGAAAATGCTGGTGAGGTCTCCTTTGACGGGAATCGTGAGCTTTAGTTGCTGATTCTTGACCAGGTCGCCGTAGGAAATACTTTTGCCGCCTCCGGACACGATGCCGTCCTTGACCGAAAGCCTGTCCTTCGGCACACCGAGTTTCTCGGAAGAAAGGTCGAGCAGTGCCTGGTAGGTATAGGCGGCGGCCTTGCGGATGTTGGGCGTTCCGCGGCCCAGAAAATCGAAGGCGCCGCTGCCGTCCGGCGTGAGATCGGTATGGCCGGCCACGACCGTGGTAATGGCTTCGAAGGGCACGCTCAACTCATCGGCCACAATTTGCCGGTAGGCGGTGAAGGTCGTGCCCTGGCCGAAGTCGCTCTTGCCGGTACGGATCAGGATGGTGTTGTCCGGGTGAAGCTCGATCCAGGAACTGGGCAGCGTGGGATCGAGCGAGTTCTTCACGGTCGCGGATTTCGACGTATCTCCCTTTAGAAAGTCCGGGCCAACCAGGCTGAAGCCCACGACCAGCGCGCCCCCGGCTTTTACGAATTGACGGCGCGACAGCGTCGGTCCGAAAACGTTCCGCGGTTCTTCGCTCATGGTGGCCATCGCTTACCTCCCCTGCGCCATGATCGTGGCGGCATGTTGCACGGCTTCCATGATCGCGACGTAAGTTCCGCAGCGGCACAGATTGGGCGACGGCCCCGATGTGGTGAAAGCCTCCTTGATCTGCGCCAGGCTCGGATGGGGATTGCTTTCGAGCAGTTCGGTGGCCTTGATCATCATCCCGTTCTGGCAGAACCCGCATTGCGGAGTTTGCTCTTCGATCCAGGCTTGCTGTACGGGGTGGAGCGTGGTTTTCGATTCTTCCGCCGAGAGCCCCTTTTGTTTGGCCCACCTCGCGGGCAGGCCTTCGAGCGTGGTGATTTCCTGGCCAGCTACGCTCGCGACGGGGGTAACGCAGGACCGCGCCTCCTTGCCGTCGACCAGAACGGCACAGGCTCCGCATTGCGCCAGTCCGCAGCCGAACTGGGGACCGATCAACTCCAGATCGTTGCGCAAAACGTAGAGTAGAGGAGTATCGTCGGTCGCCTGGACCTGGCGCCGCACCCCGTTCACATTCAACGTGATCATAGAGAACTCCCTCGAACCGCATTTTTTCGATGCGGATGAATCGGTTGTGAAAACGCAACCGTTATTCCCGGCCCGGTCCGCCGATGGTCTTGACCCGCAGAAGACCGCTTGCTCGTCTATACGCTCGTTCTCCGGGCGATTGCAAGGGGCGGCGGCAAACGGGTGCTAAGGCAACTCGGCGACAACGGCAACGTCGCGCTTGGCGTAGAGCCTCACCCCCCGGTCCCCGTACTTGGCGCGGAATTTCTCGACCACCGACGACACCTGTTTGGCGTCGGTGACCGGAGCAACCTTCAAGTCACCGACCGCTCCGCCGGCATCGATTCGCAGGGACGGCTTTTTAAGCACGTTCCTGTACCACTGTGTGTCCGACCCCTGTGCCGGCAGCAGGTATAGCTTCTCCTCGTCGGCCACGAACCAGACCGGCATCGAGAAGGTGCGTCCTGACTTTCTTCCGGTCACACTGATGCGAACCTCGCGAGATCCGGAAAGGCGGTCTTTTAGGTGATCGTTGCGCACCGCCTTATTGCTCATCCTGGCTTTCCTTTTTTTCCCGGAGTGGTATTGTTCGTCGGTGACGTGCTCCATCCAGTCGACCACTTTGCCGCGTTTCTTTTCCTGAATGGCGATATGGGTCATGGCCGTAGTCGGCGCGGCACCGTGCCAATGCTTCTCGCCAGGCGAGAACCACACCACGTCACCGGGCCGGATCTCCTCGATCGGGCCGCCCCAGCGCTGGGCGCGGCCACAGCCGGCGGTGACAATGAGCGTCTGACCGAGCGGATGGGTGTGCCAGGCAGTCCGCGCACCCGGCTCAAAGGTAACGCTGGCGCCCTGAACCAATGCCGGATCTGCTGCTGAAACAGAGGATCAATGCGTACGCTGCCGGTGAACCACTCCTCCGGTCCCCTGGCGGAAGGCTCAGAACCGACTTTCTTGATTTCCATTTTCTGGCTCCTCTACAGCGATCACAGATTTTTGGAAAAGCTCGGCTGCAGCCGGGCGGTTGAGTCGGAAAATAGATCGGCCTTCGGGCTCCCGCGTTTGCTTTCCCTCCGAGGCTCAGGCCGACTTGTGTGAGTTGTCCTGATTGGGCGCGGCTGACGCCGTGCCCCTGCAAAGCGCTACTTCCAATCCACTGAACCGAGGCCCACTTAGCGATTGCTCATCACTTCAATGTGTGCGGGATACCGAGCCCCTTGCACCGTGATCTTCGCGATGGCGGTCTCAATTTCCCGGAGATCGTCCATTGTAAGATCGACCGCAGCCGCACCGATATTTTCTTCGAGACGGTGCACCTGGTGGTACCGGGGATGGGCACGATCCAGGGCTTCTGTGCGAGCAGCCAGGCCAGCGCGATCTGAGCCGGCGTAGCCTTGTTCTGCTGCGCGATGTTCTGCAGCAGATCGACCAGGGCCTGATTCGCCTTGCGGTTCACCGGGTCAAAGCGGGGGATGGTGCTGCGGAAATCGGTGCTGTCGAAGGTCACCGATTCGTCGATCTTGCCGGTGAGGAACCCCTTTCCGAGAGGGCTGAAGGGAACGAAGCCGATCCCTAGTTCCTCGAGGGTCGGCAGCACGTCCTTCTCGCGATCCCGGAACCAGAGGGAGTACTCACTTTGGACGGCGGTGACCGGCTGCACTGCGTGGGCCCGGCGGATGGTGGTTGCGGCCGCCTCCGACATGCCGAAGTGCCTGACCTTGCCCTGCTGAATCAGGTCCTTCACGGCGCCGGCGACGTCTTCGATGGGAACGTCGGGGTCCACCCGGTGCTGGTAGTAGAGATCGATCGCATCCACCCGGAGTCGCTGCAGCGAGCCTTCGGCAACTTTCTTGATGTGCTCCGGACGGCTATTCAGCTTGATCCAACCCGGACTCCCATCGGGTTTGAGTTCGTAAGCGAACTTGGTGGCGATGACGACCTGCCCGCGGAAAGGGACCAGCGCTTCGCCCACCAGCTCTTCGTTCAAGTACGGCCCGTACACTTCGGCGGTGTCAAAGAACGTGACCCCGCGCTCCACGGCGGCACGTAGAACGGCGGTCATTTCCTGCTTGTCCTTGGGGGGGCCGTAGGAAAAGCTCATGCCCATGCAGCCCAGCCCGAGGGCAGAGACTTCCAGATTGCTTTTTCCGAGCTTGCGTTTTTGCATTGTTCTGGTCCTTTACACAAAGCCAGGGGTGCCCCGACTTGTTGAGCCGGCTTAGTCATGCTCCCAGCCAACTCGCCAGCGTTCCTCCGGGCGAGTCGACTTCACGATGAGCTGTTTGCCCGAGAACTCGAAGGCGCGCGGCAGGTCTTTGCCGATCAGGGTCCGCACCAGCGCGCCCTCGACGTGATAGGTGAAGGTGTGGGCTCGTTCGTCGATCGCATAGCTGCCAAACGAAGCCTCGTAGCCGCCCTGCGCGTATTGCACCGGGGCGGTGCCGGCCTCTGCCGGCGGGTTCCGAAACATCACCTGGACCGACATGTGGCCGTCGCGCGTGTAGACCAGCATGCCGGTGCAGTCCGCCCTGTGAATTTCTCCGTCCGCACCTTCCTGTTCGAGCCAAGCCAGCCGCCACGCTCCGACAAGCCGGTCCCGGGTGGCCTCAGATCCACCGCGATCCTGGCCGGACAGCGTCAGTGCAGTCACAGCGATGAAGCACGACGCTACGCCGAGTGAAAGCCGTCTTTTCATTTTCGGATCCTGATGACTCTCCCCGGGTTGTCACTCGAACCTGCAGAAAACCCGGCAATGGCGCAACCGGCTCCAAGTTTCTTCAGCGTCCCGAGACTCCGCGCCTAGCTGAATACAACCTCGTGTCCGGCTCGCGCCAAGATCGTTCCCCGCTTCGCGTCCATCAATCCCGAACCCAGGAGGCCAATTCCCATACCGCTCTCGGTGGAGCGCCGCGTCGTCTTTGCCACTCACAGCCCCGTCATGCGCTCGATCGCTTCGGGGTAGCGCGCCCCTTCCACCTTGATCCTTGAGGAGGCGCTTTCGATGTCCCGGAGATCTTGAGGCGTGAGTTCGACGGCGACCGCTCCAATGTTCTCTTCGAGGCGGTGCAGCTTGGTCGTGCCCGGAATTGGAACGATCCAGGGTTTTTGTGCGAGCAGCCAGGCGAGCGCGATCTTTGCCGGCGTCGCTTTTTTCCGCTGCGCGATGTGGCCCAGCAGATCGACCAGGGCCTGATTCGCTCTCCGCGCCTCGGGGGTAAAACGCGGGAGCTGATTGCGGAAGTCGGATTTGTCCAGCCTCGTGGTCTCATCCATCTTCCCCGTCAGAAAGCCCTTCCCGAGCGGGCTATAGGGGACGAAGCCGATTCCGAGTTCTTCGAGCGTCGGTAATATTTCCGCTTCCGGGCCCCTGGTCCACAGCGAGTATTCGCTCTGGAGCGCCGTGACTGGCTGGACGGCGTGCGCGCGACGGAGGGTCTTTGCTCCCGCTTCAGAGAGACCGAAGTGCTTCACCTTGCCGGCGTGAATCAGCTCTTTCACCGCGCCCGCCACCTCTTCGATGGGTACACTGGGGTCGACGCGGTGCTGATAGAGCAGGTCGATGGCATCCACCTTGAGCCGCTGGAGCGAGCCTTCGGCGGCCTGCTTGACGTGTTCGGGCCGGCTATTGGGGCCAATGAAGCCCGGACTTCCGTCGGGCTTGAGCTGGAAGCCGAACTTGGTGGCGATCACCACTTTTCCGCGGAACGGCGCGAGCGCTTCGCCTACCAGTTCCTCGTTGGTGAACGGGCCATACACTTCAGCCGTGTCGAAGAAGGTGACGCCGCGCTCGACGGCCGTCCGGATCACCGAAATCATTTCCTGCTTGTCCCCGGCCGGACCATAGCCAAAGCTCATGCCCATACAACCAAGCCCGAGAGCTGAAACTTCCAGGCTGCTTTGCCCAAGTTTGCGTTTCTGCATTGTCGCTCCGTGAGCCGCCGTCAACCGGCTGGCCTCGCCTGACCTCGATCAGAATAGACTGCGGCCGCCTCCGGGGCTTGCCCGTTTCGATGAAGTTCTTGCCCGATTCTCCGAGACAGTTCGCAAACCGCGGCTTGCTCTCCCGGCTGCCAGTGGGGCGGAACCGCTCGCCTTTCCGCATGGACGTGGCCGGAAGGCGGGTTCGCTGAGGTGGCCGTCTCCTTGCTGTACCGTCAAACCTGAACTGGCACTATAATCTTCAGCGCGACTCAGATTTCCACGAACCGGTTCTACGGCTCCAGGCTTGCCGAACGGAACCGGTGATAGCGCAACAGGGGCAGATCCCCGGGGAAGGGAGGAATCATCCTCCGTGCTGGCGGCAAGAAGATTTGGCACCACGTGCCCAAAATGCAAACGATTCTGCCAGATCGGCTACATCGAAATCGATGAATACGCTTCGGTTCAGGAACTGCGCACCAAACTCCTGCAGCAGGGCTGGCAGGGCGAACCGGCCGTGTGCGATGACAGCAAATGCGGAGGCGAAACCTACTGTCCGTGGAATCACGCGGTCTTCGAGCGCTGACGTTCCATGAGTGCTTCCTGGCTGACTGTGCTCAATCAAGAGGTCGTCGCCTGCACCCGCTGCCCGCGCCTGGTGGCGTACCGGGAGCGGGTCGCTCGCGAGAAACGGCGCGCGTACCGCGACTGGGAATACTGGGGCAAGCCCGTACCCGGCTTTGGCGATCCGCACGCGCGGGTGTTGATCATGGGGTTGGCTCCCGGAGCGCACGGGTCGAACCGGACGGGGCGTCCATTTACCGGCGATGCCAGCGGTAACTTCATGTATCCGGTGTTGTATGAGACCGGATTTGCCAGCCAGCCCACGGCTACCGGTCCTAACGACGGGCTGAAGCTCAAAGATCTCTACATCACGGCGGCCGTTCGCTGTGCTCCGCCCGATAACAAGCCGCTACCGCAGGAACTGGCGGAATGCTCTCACTTCCTGGATCGCGAGCTGGCCGGTCTGACGGATGTGAAGGTGGTGGTCGCCCTGGGGAAGATCGGGTTTGATGCATATCTGAATTATCTGAAGCGCGGGAAGCAGCTGGCGAGCAGGAAGGCGTACGGGTTCAAACATGCGGCCAGCTACGAATTGTCGAACGGGAAGATGCTGCTGGCGTCCTACCATCCCTCCAACCAGAACACGCAAACCGGGAAGCTCACGCGGGAGATGTTTTTGAAGATATTTGAAGAAGCGGCCAGGGTCGCGGGGAAATGAAATGGGGCGGAGGGTCCGCCCCCCCACCTGCCTACTTCAGTTTCGTCACCGTCACCTCGAGTTGAAACTGCCGCCTGGAGTTAGGGTCGTCGACCACACCCACCACCATGGGCTTACCCAAAGCCAGGACTGTGCTCGCTTCAATCCTTAACTCCCGGATGATCGGCTGTCGTCCCGGCTGTTCCGGGGCTGCGAAGTTGCTGATCTCGGCGTGCGCGCTCAGGGAAACATTACTGCCGAGCGAGGTCAGATCTGCCTGGTCGGTCAAGCGGCAACGGATGTTTGTGCCGACATCCAGGTACTGGTATTTCCCTTGCTCGAACTCCATGGGAACGCGAGTCCCGATTTTGATCTCATTCCAGTCGTTGGCCCGGGAATTCATCGAGTACTGTCGCGTATTGATCTTTTTGCCGTCCTCCAGTTCGGCGAGCGTGAAGTCCAGGCGGTAGGCGTTCATTGACTTGTCCGACTCGGCCGCCGCCTTGGAGGGCTCTGACTGCGGGGTTGGAGGAGTGGCCGACGCCACCGCGGCAAGCGCCGCCCATACCAGTGCTGCCCAGAAAGCTGTCTTCTTCAACATGAATCGTTCTCCTTGAGTTTCCTGTTCTTATCGAATTTGCGAATCTCCGGCAGTGCTAGGTTCCATCTGCCGCAACTCTTCTTCTCGATCTCTTCTCAATGCCTCTGTTCTTGCACGTGCAACCAGCACTGCCTGGTCACGGAACTGGGCGGCGTAGCCTGCCAACATCTCCTCCTGCTCGCTCAGCGGTCGGGGCGAGGGGAATTGATCCAGCCTGGGGTTGGCTGCGACAGCGACGGTCGGGTGAGCCGGCCGCTGCACGGTTCTGCGAACCGAAGCGGGCCGCGGCAGGGTCGGATCCGGGTGCGGATCCGGCACCGCTGTTCCGGACGTCGATGGACTCTCGGTCGTCACTCCCGGGTGCGTGGCCACCACCGGGTGGGAGAGCCCGGACCTGGAGGCTAACGCGGCCGATAAGACCACGATTGCCGCCAACGCTCCCGCCAGAGCCCAGGGCCACCAGGCTCGATCGACAACCCGGGTCTGCTCGGTGCGCAGGCGTACGAGAATCCGTTCTTCCAGCCCGGCTCGTGGTTCGACCGCCGCAGATTTTGCCAGGGCCGCGTCGAGCGCGCGATCGAGTTCGTCGGGCCCCGCTTCATCGGTACGTTTGTATGCTTCTGCCATGGGTTCCGCCTGTCGCTGCTTCCAGATCGCTTCCGGGGCTAAAAGCCCCGGATCATTCAGACTGCCTTACGGCACGGCTAAGCCGTGTTCTTGCCAAACCCGATCGGCAACGCCGATTCATTTCTTCCCGATCCGTTGCGCCAGCTTCTCCTTCAGGATCTGCCGGGCCCGGAACACTCGCGACCGCACCGCCGCCTCGTTGATGTCCAGGGTCA
>Ga0075030_100006884_pt1 | contig 10166 bp, 4 predicted proteins | sample LitLauG_LLR_2012_FD_71393 | JGI IMG/M metagenome (GOLD analysis project Ga0075030, IMG submission 71393) | Freshwater sediment microbial communities from Pennsylvania, USA - Little Laurel Run_MetaG_LLR_2012 | ecosystem: Environmental > Aquatic > Freshwater > Creek > Sediment | place: USA...
CGACGGTCGCCGACGGCGGCGCGGGCGACGGCCACCCGTTGACGTTCGCCACCCGACAGTTCGTCGGGATAGCGCGAGGCACGCTCACCCAGACCGAGGTCCTCGAGGGCCTTGACGCCCGCGGCCCGCGCCGCTCGGGCCGGCATACCGTCGAGCTCCAAGGGCAGGGACACGTTCTCGGCGGCCGTCAGCCCGGCCAACAGGTTGAAGTCCTGGAACACGTAGCCGATGACCTGGCGGCGCAGGCGGGCGCGGTCGTTGCGTGACATCCCCGACACGGCGGTACCGGCCACGAGGACCTCGCCCCGCGTGGCCTGCTCGAGCGTGCCGGCGATCGTCAGCAGGGTGCTCTTGCCCGACCCGCTCGGCCCCATCACGGCCACGAGCTCCCCGGCCGCGACCGCCAGGGAGACACCGCGGAGGGCGTCGACCTCCGACGGACCTTCGCCGTACACCTTGGAAACGCCCACCAGCTCCAGCGCGATCATCGCTCGACCCCCACCCGGCGCGGCAGCTTCGGCAGGGCGGACGGTACGCTGGTAGCGGCGTCGAAGGCCGCCCGCTTGATCCGCCCTTCGGCCGCGTCCAGCCATCGGACGACCGACTCCAGCCGGTACAGCTCGGCGTCGACGACGAGGGTGAAGGACAGATCGCGGTCGGCGGCGTACTCCTTCAGCCGTGTCCACTCCTGCATCAACTCGACCAGGTAGCGCCGGTGGGTCTGCACGACGTCGTGCACGTCGACATCGGGCAGCCCCGCGGCGACCAGGATCTTCATCACCAGCTCGTCGCGGGGCGGTGACGAAAGGTCCGGCGGTGTCCGCAGCCACCGGGCGAGCTCGTCGTGGCCGCCGTCGGTGATGCGGAAGCGGTTCTGGGGGCCGTCCTCACCGGACCCGTCGGACTCGACCAGACGGTCGCGCTCGAGCCGCTGCAGCGTGGTGTACACCTGCCCAACGTTCAACGGCCACACCTCGCCGGTGCGGGCCTCGAACTCCTGGCGCAGCTGGAGGCCGTACTTGGGTCCTTCGCTGAGGAGCGCCAGCAGTGCATGGCGGACGCTCATGACGACTCTTCACCGAGATACATACCCGGTATGCTACATACAAAGATCAGATCGGGCAAGTCCTTTCCGGCCAAGCCGGGCACGGCGCGGCATGGTCGGCGGGTTCACGAGGGCCGCGGCGTTGGCCTGTGGTGCCGGGTCGGATGTCCCGTATGTGGCTCTCGCGGGGCCGGGTGGCGGCAGGCGGCGGTCGGCTCACCTGGCCCGATCTGACCTGGTCACTTGACATCGGCTCCACGGTCCAATCACACTCTCCGTGGGCGCCCGCTACGCCGGGCGTTCCAGGGACGTGATGAACCCCGGTCTTGGATTGGTCGCGGCGGCCGGGCGGAGCGAGAGCGAACCCACCCCTGCCCTCGAGGCCTCGGAGCGTCGGTTCGCGTGTCTACTTCTGCTGTGGCTGACAGGCGGTGTGGCGACAACGAGGTGGCGCGGCGGTGGCGTGGGCAGGCCGCCGGCCCATCGTCGCCGCCGGTGTCCCTCGGGCCGGCGAAATCGTGGGACGTTCGTGGGACGGTCGCCGCGTACCGTCCGGGCCATGCCCGCCGATCAACAACGCCCCAGGGACACCCGCCCGTCCATGGTCACCCGATGAGCCCCGTGAGCGTGGTCCTGCGGCTCCTCCCGGGCCCGGCCTCGGATGGCCGGGTCGTCGGTGAGGCGGAGGTCGTGAGCACGGGCGAGCGGGTGGCGATCCGCGCCGTCGAAGACCTCGTCCGCCTGGCCTGCCGCCTGGCCCGCCTCCCCGAGATCACCGGAGCTGCACCGTACGGGTCCTCGCTCTCCGCCGAACGACACCACGAGGAGCAGCGCTGACATGGTCCGCAAACCCCCCTCCCGAGCCCGCCGCCTCGCGGTGCCCAGGATTGTGCTCGTTGTGGCGGCCCTCGCGGCAGCGACGATGCCGCTCGCCGTCCCCTTGACCCGGGCCGCGGCGGCCGTCTTCGACCCGTCCGTCCCCTACGGACCATGTCCAACGCCGGCGGCCGGCCAGACCTGGGACTCGGTGTCGGCCACCAACCAGTGCTACGTACCCCTCCCTGCTCAGTTCGGGACGGCCCAGGCACCGGCAACCATTTCTCCGAACACGCCGGGCACGTACTCGGTGACGACGCCCCTGCCGGTCTGCAACAGCGCTGGCGGAACCAATAACTCCACCAATCTGCCCTGCACCTCCAACATTCTTGTCAGCGGGGGTCTGTCCTATGTAGCAGCCAACGGTTCCCCGAGGGCCCAGCTCCAGGTCCTCGAGAGCACACCGTCGTACACCTCGTGCGGCCCACCTGGCTGCAGCATCGACGTGACCTTGCTGCACGGGAGCCCCTATGAGTTCGCCTATACCGGCTACGGCGTGGTCAACGTCGGAACGATGGACGTCGACACCAACGGTCCGCTGCCCGGTTACAACTCCGCGTTAGTCGCCGGGTCGCTGACCGAGTACGACACGCCCATCCCGATCGAGCTGCCGGTCTCGGTGGCGTGGCCGTTGGCTCAGACCACGCCGCCAACCGTCGGCTTCACCTGGAACGGCACCGGCACGCCCAACCAGTTCGCGTTCTCGTCGACTTCCGTAGCCAACGGCGGCGCCACCCTCACGCGCTACGACTGGGACTTCGGCGACGGCACGACCGCCGCCAACGGCGGTCCCACTCCCACCCACACCTACGCCGCCGAAGCGGCGACCCGCACCATCAAGTTGACGGTCACGGACTCGAACGGCCTCACCGCCAGCACCACCATCGACATGGTCCCGCACTTGTCGATCACCGGGTTTCCGACGTCACCGACCAAGCCCAACGCCGGCCAGCCGTTCACGTTCACGGTGACCGTCGATAACGACGGGCCGACCACCCTGCCCGCGGTCACGCCGACCATGGTGCTGTCACCGGCCTCGCTGCAGCTGACCAGCGGCTTCGTGCCCGCCTCGGCGGACCTCGCCCCCGGGCAGACCGGCACGTTCATCGTGTCCGCCCAGGGATCGGTGGCCGTGCAGGGCACCGCCACCGTCGACGCGTCGTCCGGCGCCGTGCACGCCACCGAGCGGGTCGGCAACGTCACGTTGGGCAACCCGGGCCTGACCGTCGACCTCCAGGCCGGCATCACCACGGTCGGCAAGTCGTTCCTCGTCCAGGAGCTCGTCGGCAACGCCGGCGCCGATCCGGTCACCGGGCTGACGTGGAACGATCCGAGCGGGCTGCTGACCGAGACGGTGACCCCGGCGAGCGGACCGCCGCCGGTCGGACCGCCCGTCGTGCGCACCTCGGGGCCGTACACGCTCAGCGGTGGGCTTCCCACCAGTCTCCAACCCGGCGAGACCGTCGACATCTCCTATCAGTACAACGCCCCGAACCTCGGCCAGGCCGTGCTCACCGCGGCGGTGACCGGCACCTTGCCCGACGCAACGACGACCTCGGGCTCGCAGGCCCTGACCGTCACCGTCAGCGCCGCCGGACTGGGCGGCAGCGACGTCAATCGGGTCGTGCTCGGCGTGCTCGACCAGGTCGGCGCCAGCAACCAACTGCAGCTCAACCAGGCCGACCAGATCCTGGCCACCAGCGCCTTCGGGGTCACGACCTCCCCCGGCCTGACCGGCCCGACCGCGGAGCAGAGCCAGATCGCCAGCCAGCTCGGCGTCCCCCCCCAGTTCGCCCCGTTGATCGACCCCAACCACCTCGACTCGGTCGACGTGTTCATGGCCAACTTCGCCGACCACATCAACGCCAGAATGGCCGGCGCCGCCCTCGGTGCCGGCCAGCTCGGCTACAACTTCGCCGCCATCGCCTTCAACCCGCAGTCCTACGTGCAGCTGGCCGGCGCCACCCTGAGCGCGGTCGAGGCCCTTCCGTCGGCCACCTGGACGAATCTCGGCTACCTCGGCCAGGCCGCCCAGGCGTCGCTCACCCCGGGCGGCGTCCAGGTCAGCTCCCAGGCCCTCAACGGTCTCTACGACGACGGTCAGCAGCTCCTGACCCAGCTGAACGCCAGCTGGCAGACCTTCGTGGCGACCAGCTCGCAGGCCGTGGCCGCCAGCCGCGACCTGTACACCCAGAACCCGGCGGCCTACTGGGCCCAGGTCGGCGGGATCGCCGGCGACGTGACCGCCGAAGGGGCCATCCAGGGCGCCGTGCTGTTGGCCGGCGACGGCGCCCTCAAGGCGGTCGGACCGGTGGCGTCCAAGGTCGCCGGCGAATCGCTGCAGGTCCTGAAGACAGCGGCCGCCCGGATCACCGGAGACGCCGGGCTGGCCAGCGCGGCCGGCGACTCGACCGAGGCGCTGCTGTCCCAGGCCGAGAGCGCCATGTCGAAATACCAGGCCCTCCCGGCCGGGACCGCCCTCAGCGTCGACCAGGCCGCCGCTGCGGGCGGCATCCTGCCGTCCGACCAGGCGGCCATCGACACGATCATCGGGAACGTCAAGACCCAGTTCGGCGTCGATCTCGAGGTCGGCGTCCGGACGAGCGAGCCGCTGTCCGCCGGCCTCGATGTCACACCGAAGCCGGAGCTGATCAAACCCAAGGCGACCAGCGCGTTGGACATGCTCCTGGGGGCCCCGTCCGGGACGGCGGGGACGACCACGATCTTCGAGCCCAACCCGCTGAGCGTCGCCCAGGTGAACGCCTACGAAACCGCCCAGCCGGGCTTCCGGGCCGCCTACACCGACCGCTACCTCAGCCAGCTCGACCTGTGGAACTCCTGGCAGAAGAGCTCAGCGACCGACCCGACGTCGAAGTTCTACGGACTGAAGGTGTTGGCCGAGGCCGGCAACAGCGGCCAGGCGGTGACCGCCCTGGTCGCCCGGCCCGGCTTTGTGAAACCGCCCAACCTGATCTACCTCGAGCAGCTTGAGTCGCCGGAGTGGCAAGCGGCCAACGGCATGACCACCTCCGACGCCATGTCCTGGTTCGACCGGCTCAAGTACGGCGACGCGGCGCAGGGCATCGCCCCCTACCCCGACCAGCTGGCGGTCAAGATCCAGACGGTCGCCAACCCCGACGGCAGCATCAGCTTCATCGACGGGTTGAAGAACCGGCCCTACGGGTCGGACATGGACGTCCAGTACGTCCGCCCGGCCAACGGCGGCTCGTGGCCCGTCGGCGCCCGGGGCCAGATCGAAACGTACGTCCAGTCGCAGATGCGCACCACGGTGGCCCGCTTCCCCAACCATGGGTGGAGCGACTCGGCCTTCGACCTGGCGTCGCAGTACATGGAGCTCGGCCACCAGTACATCCTCACCACCAGCGACCCGGCGGTGGCAGCCAAGACGGCCGACATTCTCGCCGCCCGCTACCAGACGGCGGCCAAGCTGCTGCGCCAGCAGGCCGCCCTGGCCACCGACCCGGCCACCCAGGCCAAGCTCATCGCCCTGGCCCAGAAGTTCGAAGGCACCACCGCCGCCACGTTGCTGGGCAAGTACACCCCCGGCGAGAAGATCATCGTGTTCACCCGCGGCGACGTGCGGGTGGGCCACAACCCGGTGCCCCTGGCCGTCTTCGCTCCGGCCGTCCGCTTCGCCACCGTCGGGTCGGGAGCCGCGACGTCCGGGGCCGCGGCCCGGTTCCGGCCGGCCGCCGCCCTCACCCCGACGGTCGCGTTCACCGTCAACACGACAGCCGACACGACGAGTCCCGGCGCCTGTGCCGCCGGCACCGTCGGCGCCTGCACACTGCGCGAAGCGCTCACCGAGGCGACCGCGATCCCCCTGCCGGTCACCATCACCGTGCCGGCCGGGACGTTCACGCCGGCCACGCCCTTGCCGACGGTCACCGGTGAGGTGACCGTCACCGGCGCCGGGCAGTCCACCACCACCATCGACGGAAGCAGCGCCGGGGCCCTGTTCAGCGTCACCGCCGCCTCGCTCACCCTCAACCAGCTCACCGTGGCCAACGCCCTGACCTCCGGTCCCGACGCCCAGGCGGGAGCGGCCGTGACGGCCGACGACGCCGTGCTGACAGCCACCGACACCACGTTCACCAACGACCGCACCGACGCCCAAGGGGGCGCCGTCGCCGCCGGCGACCAGTCCATCCTGTCTCTGACCCGGACCACGTTCTCGGGCGACTTCGCCGACAGCGGCGGCGCCGTCTACACCGCCGACACCACCGTGACCGTCGCCGACAGCACCTTCACCGGCGACGGCGCGGCCAACCTGGGCGGAGCCGTCCTCGTCCGCTTCGCCCCGTCGCTGTCGGTGACGGGCACCACCTTCACCAACGACACGGCCGGGTCCGCAGGCGGCGGGCTCTACGTGGAGGGCGTCGACGCCACCAACGGCACCTTCACCCTGTCCGGCGACACGTTCACCACCGACACCGCCGGCGACCAGGGCGGCGCCGTCGACGTCGAGCACCTCGTCACCTGGAGCGGACCGGAGACCACCCTGATGGTCGGGACCACCACGTTCACGACCGACTCGGCCGCGACCGGCGGGGCCGTCTTCTCGGCCGGCGCGCCCCTGCGCATCGACACGGCCACCATGACCGCCAACGCGGCGGTGAGCGGACCGGGCGGCGCCGTCGCCGCCGACGGACCGCTGACCCTGACCAACTCGACGCTGACCGGCAACACGTCGGCCACCGACGGCGGGGCGGTCGCCTCCACCGGGACGGCGGCGTTCAGCGGCGACACCTTCAACGCCGACGCGGCCGACAACCTCGGCGGCGCCCTCGCCCTGCTCGGCCCCGACCCGATCCAGGCCAGCGGGCTGACCTTCACGGCGAACACCGCCGGCACCGACGGCGCCGCCGCGTGGCGGGACGGTGGCACGTTCTCCCCGGCGGCGACCACGTTCAGCGCCAACGCGTCCGACGGCGGCGACATCGCCGTGACCAACTCGCCGGCGGCTACCCCCGCCCCTGTCGCACTCCCCGGCGGGAACAGTCCGGCGGTGGCCGCCGGCGGCCCGACGGTCACCCGGTCGGCCGGGGACGACCGGATCGCCACGGCCATCACCACGGCCGACCGGCGCTGGCCCACGGGGGCCAAGGCCGTGGTGCTCGCCCGCAGCGACGACTTCGCCGACGCCCTCGCCGGCATCGCCCTGGCCGCCGCCAAGAGCGGCCCGCTGCTGGTCACGCCCAGCTCCGACCTCGATCCCCGCGTCGCCACGGCTCTGACCCGCCTGCTCGCCCCCGGAGCCACCGTCTACGCGCTGGGCGGCGGAGCGGCCCTGAGCGACCGTGTGACCGCCGCCGTCGACGCGCTGGGGTTCCACCTGGTCCGCCTGGCCGGGGCCGACCGCTACGCCACCGCGGTCGCCGTCGCCGACGCCCTCGGCGACCCCGCCAAGGTGATCGAGGTCACCGGAACCGACTTCCCGGACGGTCTCACCGCCGGGCCGGCAGCCGCCCAGACCGGAGCCGCCGTCCTGCTGACCGCCGGCCCCACCCAGGCGTCGGCCACCGCCGACTACCTCGCCGCCCACCCGGGTCCGCGTTGGGCCGTCGGCGGCCCGGCCGCGGCCGCCGACCCGACCGCCACCCCCGTGGCCGGCGTGGACCGGTACGCCACCGCCGTGGCCGTGGCCGTGACCTTCTTCGGCCCGCCGACCGAGATCGGGCTGGCCACCGGCGCCGAACCCGCCGACGCCCTGGCCGGCGGGGCCGACCAGGCCGCCCTCCACGCCCCGCTGCTGCTCACCGACAGCTCCCAGCTGCCGTCCGCGGTCGCCGGCTACCTGGCCGGGGTCAGCGCCACGCTCACCGACGTCACCGTCTACGGCGGACCCGCCGCCGTCAGCGACACCGTCACCGCACAGATCGGCTGACCCGACGGCCCGGGCACGACGTCGGTCCGCCTCGCTCCGACCGGCGGCGCGGGGTGGGTAGGGCGCCTCGACAGCTGTCCTGGCGGTGGGTCGGGGTGCCGGCCGTGGCAGCCTGGTCGTCGTGATCGACCTGCCCGTCTACCGGGCCGAGGACTGGCCCGAACCGGTGGCCTTCGGCTCGGCCGGCGTGGCCAGGGTGCTGGGCGGCGACGGGAGCGAGGACGTGGTGGTCGGTAGCCGGGAGGTGCACCACGGCGACGGCCGGCGCACGCTCAACGTGCGGTCGTGCCGTTCCTCCGACGATGGGCGTACGGCGGCGTGGCAGCGGATCGCCGTCGACGGCCAGCGGGCCCCGTCACGGTGGACCAAGGTGCAGATCCCCGTCGACGGTCGGCCGCAGACCTTCCAGATGGCCACCCTCGGCCAAACCTGGGTGGCCGTGGCCACCCTCGACGGGGTGACCGTGTCGATCACCGCCCGACACGTCAACGTGGAGGGCCTCCGCGTGGTCGAGATCCCCGGCGCCCCGACACCGACGATCCCGCCGTTCGTCCCCCGGCGGGAGCCGCGGGCGGGGGTCCTGCCCGAGAGGTTCGACTCGGCCGACGGGCAGCCGCGGGTGGAGCTGACCTACCGCCACCGCCGCGTCATCACCGGGACCGTCGGACGGCGACCGGCGGAGATCGTGGCCGATCTGGCCGGCCGGTCGGGCTCCGCCCGCGGCCGCCTGGGGGGCGCCGCGGTGGCTGCCCGCTGGGTCATCGCCGCTGACGTCGTCACCCTGACGGCCCGTCTCGACACGACCGACGCCTCGCTGACGGGTCGCTTCGTGCACGAGCCGGGCTCGTTGTTCGAGTACGCCGAGGTGACCGGCACGGTCGGGACCTGGCCCGTCGCCGGTCGGATCGAGCGGGTCGACGGGGGCGAGAGCACCTCGACCGTCTACGCCGGTGGCACCGTCGGCGAGACCACGTTCGCCCTGTGGGCGGCCCAGGGCGGCGATCTGCGCCGCGCCACGGTCCGAGGCACGGTCGGCGACCGGCCCGTCTCCCTGACCGCCTCGCAGGAGCCGGGCCCCCACCTGTCCTTCACCGGCAACTACGCCGGCCCCGACGTCATCCTGCTGCTCATCGTCGGGGGCCTCGCCTGGTTCAGCTGATGGCCGGCGGCCGCTTCGGCCCTCCGCCGGCGAAGGCGGGACCCTCGGGACCCGGCGAACGGACCGTGGCCACACCGATGCCCCAGACGATGACCAGCAGCCCGTACAGGCCGAGCGGGGCGGCGGCGGCGGCGCCGAAGGCGGCCACGGCGATCCCGGCGGCAATGGCGAAGTCCCGCATGGACGTGGTCAGCAGCACGGCGGTGGCCACCGGGCGGGCCGCCCGGTGGCCGAGGGCGACACCGAGGAGCGCCGATCCGACCACGAACAACCCCAGCGCCCCGGCGACAGCCAGGTAGGACGATGAGAGTCGGACCTGGGAGGCGACCAGCCAGACCAGCAGGGTGACGATGGCCAGGCTGAGTCGCCCGGCCGTGGCCTCCTGCCGGGGGGACAGTTCGAGGCGGGTGCGCACGGCCAGGCCGGCGGCCAGAGGTGCGCCGACGACGAGACCGAGGTTGGTGAGCAGGGGCAGGACGTGGATCGTTCCGCCACCGGCGAGGAGGCGCAGACCGACGCCGGCGCCGGCGATGGCCACCAGGGTGGAAGCGACCAGCACGCCGGCGGCCACCGCCGGGTCGCCTCCGGCCAGCGACGTGGTGGCCACCGAGGCGATCTCGGCCGGGGCGAGGCCGACGGCCAGGACACCCCGACGCAGCGCCACGGTGGTCACCAGGCGCGAGACGAGCCAGGACAGGGCGGGGAGGAGCAGCGCCGCCGACACGACGGCGACGAGGAGCCGGCGGCCGTGGGCGGCGAGACCCCGGAAGGCGGCCGGAGGTACGGCCAGGGCGGTGGTCAGGACCAGGACGGCCAGCGAGACGTCGAGAGCGCGATGGTCGATCAGGAACCGGGCGGGTTCCGGCACGGCCTGGCTGAGCACGGCGGCGCCGGCCACCAGGACGAGCTCGGTGTGGGTGTCGGAGGCCCGGGCGGCCATCTGGCCGACGGCCAGGGCCAGCAGGCCGAGCACGAGGGTGTCGAGGGCGTCGTTGTGGTTGGCGATGGTCAGCGACTGGTACGGCACGGTGTGGAAGTAGTCGAACGACAGAGCCGCCGAGGCGGCGGCCACCGCGGCGGCCGAACGCCGGCCGGACAGGGCCACGATCAGCACCGCCGCGGTGATGAGCAGAGCGATGTCGGTGTTGGGGACGCTGCCCCGCATCCCCACCAGCCCG
>Ga0075030_100006885_pt1 | contig 10165 bp, 4 predicted proteins | sample LitLauG_LLR_2012_FD_71393 | JGI IMG/M metagenome (GOLD analysis project Ga0075030, IMG submission 71393) | Freshwater sediment microbial communities from Pennsylvania, USA - Little Laurel Run_MetaG_LLR_2012 | ecosystem: Environmental > Aquatic > Freshwater > Creek > Sediment | place: USA...
GCTGCGGACCGGGCGGTTTCTCGCCATCGAAAACTCTCGGCGCTGGCGATCACAACAACTTTGGACCGCGCCTCGGCTTTGCCTGGGACGTATTTGGCGACGGCAAGACCTCGTTGCGTGGCGGCTTCGGCGTAGCCTATGAGGGCACTCTGTACAACCCGCTCTCGAACTCGCGCTGGAACCTCCCGTACTACTCCTTCGACGAGGTGATCGGCGGCGTAGGACTTCCGGGCGCGGATGTCGTGTACGGCCCAACCAGTTGTGCCAGTACGCCGTGCCAGCAGCTTTCGAATGTGCCGGTTACCTACATCGGAGCGGGAACCAACCCGGGAAACTCTACTTATCCGAAACAGGCGCAGGATCAGGGCAACATAACCGGTTGGGACTATACCAATCCGAACTTCGCAAACCTGACCGGAATCGTGATGCCGAAAGGCGTTCGCGATCCCTACGTCTACAACTTCTATCTGGACATCCAGCGCGAAATCATGCCCAAGACCGTCGTTGACCTGAAATACGTGGGTACCGCCGGCCACAAGCTGTTCCGTTCCGAGGACATCAACCGTCAGCCCGGCTCGTACTTGCCGACTGGATCGACAGTTGTCGATAACTTCGGGAGGACTCTGTACGGCTTGGGTGGACGGTTAAACCAGAATTACCTGAAGCTTCGTACCTGGGAAAATTCAGTGAACTCGAACTACAGTTCATTCCAGGGCTCGCTGAAGCGTCAGATCAGTCACGGCCTGCTGTTCAACCTCGACTACACCTACAGCCACTCGATTGATAACGGGTCGACCTGGCACAGCGGAGCCACCACCGCCAACGGCGCCGCCGCCGGCGAAGGCTACACGCTGGATCAGACGCTGCCCGGTCTGGATCGAGGCAACTCGATTTATGACATCCGGCACCGGCTGGTTATCAACTACGTCTGGCAGTTGCCGGGACAGAACCTGAAGGGCGCGGAAGGCGTACTCATCGGCGGCTGGAGCCTGAATGGCATCTGGTCGTTCCAGAGCGGAGCACACTTCCAGCCGTACACGTCTGCTCAGCCGAATCTGTGCGAACCGACAACTTGCAACACGCTAACTCCCGTCCCGTGTAGTTTGTCCGATATCCCGAACAACTGCTCAAACACGGGTGGCGATTTCAACCTGGACGGCGGAACAAACGACCGGCCATACTCCACAGCTTCTAGCGTTTCCGGGGTAAGTCACAATAGCTGGGCGAACGGTTGGGGAAGAACGAAGATACCCAACGCGGACGGAACCACGAGCTACCAGTACGCTTCTCCCGGTGTCACCTTCTCGACCCCGTGCTTGGGCTGCTCCGGCAATCTGGGGCGCAACACGTTTGTAGGCCCAGGGAACTGGCAGGCTGACATGACCCTCTCCAAGGTCTTCAAGATCACGGAACGGGTCAACATGAAGTTCGATGCGAACGGCTTCAACGTGTTCAACCACACGAACTTCATCCTTGCCACAGCGGGCGGCGGAGCACACAACAAGTACACGTCCGCAAACTTCGGTCAGGCTGCCGGTACTCTCAATCCTCGAGAGCTGCAGTTTGGCGTGAAGGTTAACTTCTAGTCCGCAAGACTGGATTGTTTCAAGGGCTTGTTCCCGCCGGGGACAAGCCCTTTTTCCTTTCCGGCGCTGCTTCCCGGGGATATAGGCCATGACCAGAAACTCACGTCTTCGATGCTGGTTTGCATTTCTACCGTTCCTCATCATCGCCGCCCAGCTCTCTGCCCAGCAGAACCAGATAGGAAAAATCATCGGAAGTGTCAGAGTTTTGAGAGGTGACACCCCCGCGCATCCGGTTCTGGTCACGCTCGAAATGCGCGGGGCTCCCATTGCGAGCGCCTACTCTGATGACCGAGGAAGCTACGGCTTCTACAACCTTGTCGCCAACCAATACAAGGTCACGGTCGATGATCTGGATTTTGAACCGGTCAGCGAGACGACAGATTTGAACCCCGACTTTTCCACGACCAACATGGTGCAAATCACTCTGGTGCCGCGTGCCAAGGACAAGAAGGATCCGCTGCCGGGGCGCACGGAAGGCAGTAACCCGTACCTGATCGATCCTACCGAATACTTACGGCAGTTTCCAAAGAAGACGATTAAGGAATTTGAAAAAGGGGTGGGCGCGGACCAGCATGGCAAGACGGAAGAGGCGATCCAACATTACCGGAACGCTGTGGCATCCTCTCCAGAATTCTATCCAGCCCACAACAATCTGGGTTCCATCTACTTGGCGCGCCAGAATTTCGAGGCGGCGCAGTCCGAATTTGAAGCCACCTTAAAGGCCAATCAGAACGATGTGGAAGCCCATTTCAACCTTGCCAACGTGTTTCTGCTCACCCAGCGGTACCCCGCTGCGGAACATGAAATCGACGAAGGATTGAAGCGGCGGCCCGACTCCGCTTTCGGACACTTCTTACACGGGTTGCTCTACTCACACACAGCGCGTCCCGAGCTGGCGGAGAAGAGCCTGCTTAGCGCTCTGCAGGTTGATCCCAAGATGTCGCAGGCCTATCTGCAGCTCGTCAACTTGTATTTGCAGCAGAAACGCACATCCGATGCGATCAGCGAACTGGAAGCTTATCTCAAGGCATTCCCGGATTCGCCCTATTCTCCGAAGGCACGCGAAACGTTGAAGCGCTTGCAGGTAAGCTCGGCTGCGGCAAGCCCGCAGTAGCGTCGGCTCCCTTTTTCTGCCCCTTTCGTGGCCGGTGATAGAATTTTTCTACGCTATGTCTTTCCCGCGCCGTCTGCTGTCTTCTTTCCTCCTTATCGCGAGCGCGATCAGTAGTGCGGCTGCTGCGCCTCCGAAACCCCAGCCAGCTAACGTCATTCTGATCACGCTCGATACGACTCGCGCGGACCGTATGGGCTTTCTCGGGTCGAAGCGCGGACTTACACCAAACCTCGACGCTCTCGCTAAACACTCCGTCGTTTTCACTCACGCCTATTCGCAGGTCCCGCTGACGACTGCTTCGCATGCGACCATTTTGACGGGGACCTATCCGCAGTTTCACCAGGTCAACGATTTTGGAGTGCCGCTGGCCGAGGACCTGCCTTACGCACCTTATATTTTTCGCGGCAACGGTTATCACACCGCAGCTTTTGTCGGGTCGCTTGTTCTTGATCCGGAGACGCGGTCTGCTCCCGGCTTCGATCGCGGATTCGATACGTATGACTCCAGCTTCCATCGCCGGCGCGTTGGAGAAGATCGCTATCAGTCGATTGAACGGCGTGGCGGTGAAGTCATCGGGCGTTCGCTTGACTGGCTGACCGCACACCGTGACGGTTCCTTTTTCGTGTGGATCCACCTCTACGATGCGCACGACCCGTATGATCCGCCCGAGCCGTTCAAAACGCGCTATGCTTCGGCTCCTTACGACGGCGAGATCGCCTATGTGGATGCGGCGGTCGGCAAGCTGCTCAGCTGGCTGCGGCTGCGCGGACTTTACGATCATTCGCTGATCGCCGTTATGGCCGATCATGGCGAGGCTCTCGGTGAACACGGCGAATCGACGCACGGGATCTTCCTCTACGATGAGACGATCCACGTGCCGCTACTTTTTAAGCTTCCGCAAGGCCGCTCGGCAGGTACGCGCGTAGATACTCGGGCCGGGCTCGTCGACGTGCTGCCGACCATGCTGGAAGCGGTCGGCATCGCAGTTCCATCCGAAGTGCAAGGCGAATCGCTTTTGCCGATGGTAACGGCGGCTGGGCCGCGGGACCGCCCTGCCTACGCCGAGAGCGACTATCCGCATCGCACCTTTGGATGGAGTTCGTTAAAGGCGCTGCGCACGGGAAAGTACTTGTTCGTCGATGCGCCGCGCAAGGAGCTGTACGACGAACCTGCCGATGCAAAGGAACTCCACAGCCTGGCTGCGACATCGACGGCCGTCGCGAGCACATTGTCCAGCCAGCTCGAAGCGTTCCGACAGAAGACGAGCACCACGAAGGAAGCGCCTAAAGTTGCTCCCGATCCCGGACTGCAGGAAAGGCTCAACGCCCTGGGTTACGTAGCGACCGACAGCACTTCGGCGAGCATGGCCGGAATCAAAGAGACCGGAGCCGATCCCAAAGATAAGGCCGAGATCGTGAACCTGCTGCACCGCGCGGAAATGTTGAAGGAGGAAAACAACTTTCAGGAAGCCGTCCCGCTGTTTGAACGGGTGATCGCGCTGGAGCCGAGCCTTCCCATCACCTACTTGCAGCTCGGTACCACTTTGAGCGCGCTCAAGAATTACCAGAAGGCTGTGCCGGTTCTCAAAAAGGCTGTAGAAATGCGGCCGGATTTGACGGTACCGAGATATCAGCTGGGCTCGGCGCTCTTCGAAACAGAAGACTTCGCTGGCGCGGTGGAGCAGTTCGAGACGACCGTTGCACGCTCGCCGAACTGGCCTGAAGCTCATCTTTCGCTGGCGACGGCCTATGCGCGGCTTGACCGCCTGAAGGATGCTATTCCGGAATATGAAAAAGTCATTGATCTACGTCCCAACCACTACAGCGCGCACTTGCTGCTGGGCAGGGCGCAGACTCTGACGGGAGATGCTGCGCTAGCCGTGCCTAATCTTCTAAAGGCCGCTGCGCTGCAACCGAAATCGCCGGAGGCGCACCGCTTTCTTGCCGACGCTTACGCGGCGTTGGGGCAGCAAGCGGATGAGAACCGGGAACGGTTGGAGGCAAAGCGTTTGGCAGGCAGTGTCAAACGGTGAGTCAGTTTGACGGAACGTATTTGCAGAACGCGGTATCGAGTCTGCAAGCGGTGGCGTACTCCTCCCGCGCTGCCTCGGACTGATGCAGGAGTTGATGCGCGAATGCCAGGTTCAGGTGCGCCTCCGCGAGGTTCGGGTTGAGCACGATCGCGCGGCGAAATTCCTTGACGGCTCTTGCCGTCCGATTCGTCCGGTTGTAACAAATGCCGAGGAAATTGTGCAGCCGCGCGTCATCGAGTCCTAACTCAATTGCCTTCTCCAGGTGCGGCGCGGCCTCGATGAACTTGGACTGCTGAAACAAAAGCATGCCGAGTTCGCGCTGGCCTGCGGAAAAATTGGGCTGGATGGAAACTGCCTTCTCGTATGAGGATTGGGCGGCCGTGGAGTTGGTCCCCGTTTCGAGCAGCCCCGATTGATACCAAGCCATGTAGTTCTGCGGGTTGCTCTGCAGCGCTTTTTGCAGCCAGGAGGCTGCCTCGTCTGCGCGGCCGAGTTTCGCCAACGCTCGCGCCAGTCCGGTCATGGCGTTATCAAAATTCGGATTCAAATCAAGGCAGCGCTGTAGTTGCTTGGCCGCTCTCTCCCAGTTCTGCCTACGCAAGGATGACTCACCTAGCAGGAAGGGAATCACATAGATCTGCGGATCTTTCTGCTGGACCACTTCGAGTAGAGCCTCCGCTTTGTCGTCTTCGTGGAGTTGAAATGCATCCTCCGCTTTGAGAATCGAGTTGAACTCCCACAGCTTGTCCTTAGGGTCGGCGAGCCCCTGCTTGAGAGCGTCGGGAGAAACGGCGGCGCGGAATCCGAAGTAACCGAGGGCCCGGAGTTTTGCCTGGGCGTCGGGATTCAGGTTTCCAGCACTCGTGTTTTGTCGGGCGAACGGGTTGTTCGCGAGAAAAGCCTGCAACTTTTCCCTGAGAACGGCAATTGTCGCCGGTTGCTCGGGAGCGAGGTTCTTGGTTTCGCCCGGATCGGCCTCGAGGTCGTACAACTCCACTTTAGGCGCTTCGATGAAGTGGAAGCGATCGCTCTCCAGCGCATGCAGCGGGCTCCATCCGAAGGAACTGAATGGATAGAACGTCTCGCTGTAGGCCGGGGCCTTCGCCGTCAGACTCCCTGCCGGTTTCGTAAATAAAGCGGCCGCCTGGAACTGCTTGTGGATCGGATCGGGCGATTCATCCAGTCCTGCCAACCGCAACAGCGTGGGCGCAACCGCGGCAGTCTCCACCGGCTCGATACGCCTGCCTGCTGCAATGCCGCTTCCAGCAGGCGGTTTGACGATCAGCGGCACGTGTACCGTCGAGTTGTAGACAAAAAATCCGTGCTCATCTTCGCCATGTTCTCCGAGCGACTCACCGTGATCGCTGAGCATCGCGATCAGCGTGGAGTCGTAAAAATGATTCAGTTTCAGCCACGCGATCAGGGCTCCCAGTTCATGATCCGCGTAGGCAATTTCGCCATCGTAGAGGTGGCTCTTGTATTCCGAACGATAAGGTTCCGGTGGATCGTAGGGGCTATGCGGATCGTAGAGATGGAGCCACAAGAAGAACGGACGCTTTGGCGTTTTCTTCAGCCATGCGATAGCGTGTGCGACGCTTTCCCCGGCCCGGCGATCGACGAGGCCCGTATCTTTTTTCTCGAATGTCTCAGCAGCGAAAGCGTCATCGTAAAAGTCGAAGCCGCGCGCCAACCCCCAGCTTCGATCAAGAACGAAGGCGGAGACGACGGCGCCGGTAGCGTATCCGGCCTGCTTGAACGCTTGCGCTACAGAGCGAAACTGCGGAGCCAGCGGCTGCCCGGTGAAATCCTGCACGCCGTTTTGAAAAGGATATGTACCGGTGAGGATTACGGCATGCGATGGCCACGTCAGCGGCACCTGCGAGATGGCCCGCTCAAACACCACTCCGTCATGGGCAAGAGCATCGAGAGTGGGCGTCTTGACCATCTGCGCACCGTAACATCCGACGTGGTCGGCGCGGAGAGTGTCGATGGTGATCAGGATGACGCTCGGCTTGGAGGCACGTGTCGCTTTCCTGGAAGCAGCTCTTGGCTGGGGTTTGGTTGAGGTGGCGCTATCCGTTTCAGCCTGCGCAAACGCCAGGCATCCGAGAGCCAGCATGGCTGCTAGAACGTGCGTCATCCTGGCGGCGGAGCAGCGCTGAAACATGCGTCGTCTCTATTGCGGCGCCAACTGCTGGGCGCGCCGCGTCTCCTCGTCTGCTTCGGCCGCGAGTCCTTTGGCGGCCAGCGCTTTCGCTAACGACTGATGCATTTCCGCTTGTTGCGGCGCCAACTCCACAGCGTGACGCAGTTCCGTGACCGCTTCGTCGAGTTGGTTGAGATAAATCAGAGTCTCGCCCAGAGCGCGATGGCCGCGCGCCAGATCCGGGTTAATGGTCAGCGACTGGCGGAATGCCTCTGCCGCTGGTTCTAGCTGAGCTTTCTGGATATATGCCACTCCGAGATTATAGGCAGCTTCGAAGTTCGTGGCGTCGAGCTGCAACGCGTGCTGTAACGTCGTGATGGCCGCGTCCATCTGTCCAGCGTGGGCCTGAGCCATGCCGAGATTGAAAACGGCAAGCGCATAATCCGGACTCAGCTTCACCGTCTTCTGAAGCTCCTCGACTGCCTCGGGAAACTTCTGCAGGCGGTAATAGTCCAGGCCTTGCAGATAGTGCGCTGGAACCGAGTCTGGTTCTGTCTTCACCACGTTCTTCAGTTTGTCGATCGACTCCTGAAAGCGGCCGTGTTGACTATCGGCAATCGCATCGGAGATCGATTCATAGGTCTCAATGCGATCTTTGGGATCTGGCAGATCGCGGCTGCTGATCGTCGGATCAGAGCCGCCGGAAAATCCGGCGTACCCGAGGGCCTTTAATCGCTCCATCAGCGCGGGATCGAGGCCAGTCTTTTCCGCCATCTCCTTGACGGCACTGTAATCGCGAATCACGCCGGTCAGTTTGGCACGCATCTCCTCGGCGACAGCTTTCTTTTCTGCAAACAGATTGTGAGTCTCACCTGGATCTTTCGCGAGGTCGTAGAGTTCAGGCTTTGGCGCGTCGATGAAGTGGTATTTCGCATTCTCCGAGGCGCGAAGTTCGCTCCAGTTGAAGTGAATGCGTGGCAGATAAGTTTCGCCGTACAGAACGCGGTCGCGATCTGGCGGGCTGTCGTGCTTCTCGCCTCGAAGTACGGGAAGCAGACTTTTGCCCTGAACCTGCGACGGTACTCCGACGCCAACTGCCTCCAGGATCGTCGGCATGATATCGACCAGGGCGGTCGGATCTGAGATCGTGCGTGCCTCGGCGCTCCGCGGCAAGCGGATGATCAGCGGGACATGCATGGTCGCGTTGTAAATAAAGAAGCCGTGCGTTTTTTCGCCATGTTCGCCGAGGCTCTCGCCATGATCGCCCGCGAGAACGATCACAGTGTTCTGATAAAGTCCCTTGTCTTTGAGAAACCGGAGCAGGCGTCCAACTTGCTCGTCGGCGAAGGCGATCTCGCCGTCATAGAGATGACTCGCATATTCCTTGGTGTATGGCTCGGGCGGATGATAGGGGAAATGTGGGTCGTACAGATGCATCCACAGGAAAAACTTCTTTTGCGAATTCTTCGCGAGCCAGTCTTTTTCCAGCCAGTTCAGCGTTACGTCGGCCACGACATTTCCCGGGCGTTCCATCTCATCGAGATTCGTTTCGTCGAGGCGGCTGAAATCGAAGTGGTCGTAGTAGAAATCGAAACCCTGATTCAATCCGAAGCGCGAGTCGAGGACCGCTGCGGCAATGACCGCTCCTGTCTGGTATCCGGCCTGTTTGAGCACAGAGGCCAAGGTCGGCTGAAGCGGGCTGAGCTTGTTGGCGCTGAAATCGTGCATGCCGCTGAACATGGGGTAGGTTCCCGTGAGCATCGAGCTATGCGAAGGCAGCGTTACCGGGACGACTGAGAATGCCCGCTCAAAGCGAGCGCCATCCGCGGCCAGCCCGTCGATGTTCGGCGTCTTGATCTGCTTGTAGCCGTAGCAGCCCAGATGATCAGCACGGAGGGTGTCGATTGTGATGAGAACTACATTCAGCTCCGGCTTAGGGGGTGTTTGCGCCGCTGCCTGGAGCGCAGCAAGGGCCACCAGAATAAGGATAGATCGGCGAACGGGGAGCGCCATCGGTAGGTTCAGTTTATCGCATAAGACCGCGGTTTTCGGCATGGTGCGATCGTCCCGTTACCAACTGCGTGCGGGCTTTTGACGCGGAATTCAACCTCGCCTCTTCGTTCAAACACGCGCAACGTCTGTGATACGCTGAGCAACTATGAAACGGATGTCTTTGCCCTCTGGAATCATTTCTCTAGCAATATCTTTTGCCATCGCCTTACCGGGAACTGCCGCCTGGTCCCAGACTTCCAAGGCGTCCGCTCCCGATGTCTATCTAATTACAATCGACACCCTGCGCGCTGACCATGTGGGCTGCTATGGATACAAGCAGATCGAAACTCCCGCGCTCGATGCCCTCGCTACCGACGGCGTTCGCTTCACGCAGGCCTTCACCCATAGTCCGATCACGAACACCTCACATATCACGATCCTCACCGGACTTTTACCGAGTGTTCACGGCGTGACCGATTTCGCGGTGCCCCTCGCGCCGCAGCATGTGACGGCGGCCGAACTGCTGAAGAAGCAGGGCTATCAGACGGCAGCTTTTATCGGGGCGGTAATTCTCGACAGCAACACGCTAGCCCCTGGCCTCGATCGCGGCTTTGACTATTACGATAACTTTCCGAAGGGGGACAGCAAAGACGCCGAGGGCAAGAATAAAGAGCGCTGGGGACGTGTCGAGCGCCGCGGCATGGAAGTCGTCGAGCACGCTGAAGCCTGGTTCGCTAAACACCGCACCGGGCCGCATTTCGTCTGGGTGCACATGTATGATCCGCACGATCCGTACGAGCCACCGAAGCCCTTCGCCGATAAATATAAGGATCATTTGTATGACGGCGAAATCGCCTATGCAGATTCGGCGCTCGCTCATTGGATCGCATTTCTGAAAAAAGCCGGGGCCTACGATAACGCCATCATCATCGTTACGGCCGACCATGGAGAGGGACTCGGCGAGCACGGAGAAGACACGCACGGACTTTTCCTCTATGACTCGACGCTACATGTCCCGCTGATCATGAAGACTCCTAGCGCGGCCCATCATGGCAGCGTGATTGAAGCCCAGGTGCGCTCGACTGACATCTTGCCAACGATTCTGGCGGCGACCGGTGTGGCGGCTCCGGCCGAATTGAACGGCGAGTCGCTGCTTCCCCTGCTTGGCGCGGATAAGCCCGCGAATCGTGCGCTGTTTGGTGAAACTGATTATCCTCTGCGTTGGGGATGGGCTCCACTGCGCGCGCTGCGCGCCGACAACGCGAAGTTGATTGAAGCTCCGCGGACTGAACTGT
>Ga0075030_100006887_pt1 | contig 10161 bp, 7 predicted proteins | sample LitLauG_LLR_2012_FD_71393 | JGI IMG/M metagenome (GOLD analysis project Ga0075030, IMG submission 71393) | Freshwater sediment microbial communities from Pennsylvania, USA - Little Laurel Run_MetaG_LLR_2012 | ecosystem: Environmental > Aquatic > Freshwater > Creek > Sediment | place: USA...
ATCCATGAATCATGCTCCCCATCAACTTGAAAACTGTACACGTTCGTGTTTGGGATATAGATAATTGGTACACTTTCCGCAAACGGGCTTTCATAGGCGGGTGGAATCAGCAGACTGCGCGACCAAGGCACCGACCCGCCAATTGATCTGAGGGAGCTGTCCCCGAACTCATTGTCAGCGCTGGAATTGAACCGAAGGTCCTCGAGGAGAGAACTCGTTAGGTTTGCCGTCAGGCCTGCCGTCCAAACGTGTGTGTCTATAGCAGTGGTGTATGTATTCTCTGCCCCGCTTCTAGACGAGCTGATTGTATCTGCGTAGCGCGCGAACATGTGGAAGCGCCTACTCAGATTGTGGTCGACACGAATACTGAGATTGTCAACGTTATTCGGGCTTGAAAACCCGTAGGAGAAGAGCGCGTCGCAGGCTGTCGGCTTACCCGTTTTCGGGTCAGTGACTGTACAGCCGTCGTTGTTCGCGGCTTCATTGGGCAACGGCAAGGCATTGAGAAATGGCTGAACGTATTGTGAAGCCGAGTTGCGAAAGCCTTGTGTCGGCAGATATTCCGTTTCAGAAGCTGGGGTAAAGAGCCGCAGGCCTTCGTAGGAGACAAAATAGAAGGTTTTGTCCTTGCCGTCATAGAGGTGTGGGATGATTACGGGTCCGCCGAGAGTTCCCCCGAAATCGTTTTGCCGTTCGGCCTGCTGCGGCAGGCTGTAGTGGTCGAAGTAATAGCTGTTGGCGTCGAGTACAGTATTGCGGAAGTAATCGAATAGCGCACCATGAATATCATTGGTTCCGGAACGAGTAGTAATCTGCACCTGACCGCCTGGACTACGACCGAACTCGGCTGTGTAGCCCGAAGTTTGGATGGTGAACTCCTGCAGGGAGTCCACCGAGGAGAGGCTCTGTGTGGTTCCAAGCGCGGTCTGCGCAGGTATAGAGCCGCTCAGATACCAGGGATTTCCCCCGTTCACGACTCCTCCGAAACTGGAGGCGACCCCATCAACGGTAAAATTATTCGAGTCAGTCCTCTGCCCGTTGACACTGTAGAGTCCGCTGGCACTCACCGTTCCGGGCGCCAACTGAATCAAATCCTGAAAACTCTGCCCGTTCAGCGGCATGTTTTCTACAAACTCACGGCTGACATTCATGCTCACAACTGGCGAATCACTCGTCGCCGAGCTCGTTACAGTAATGGATTCCGAGACCGAGCCAACCTCAAGTTTGACATTTTGCTCAATGTGCGCCTGAGTGTTGGCGACCAGATCCACCAAGTCCACTTGCTTGAATCCCTCTTTGCGCACTGTGATCGAATACTGACCGGGGTGGACGGAGGGGAACAGGTAGATGCCCGCATCGTTGGTTTTCGTTTCGGAGGTCGTCCCCTGCAGCATGTTGCGAAGCTCTACTGAGGCACCGCGAACAATTGCACCGGTTGAATCGACGATCTGGCCCGAGATCGCAGCAGCATCCGTTTGGGCAATGACGGAAGTTGCGGCACACAGAAAAACGCAGACAAGGGTCCCCAAGGAGAAGAACAGATTCCGGGCGAATCGCATGTAGGTCCATGCCTCCAAGAAAGGTGGTCTCCGATTACAAGGCTGGGACCTTGTGACCGTGCATTCTGGTATGCCCGCGAGCATCGCGGAATTTATCAGCCACACGATCTTTTATCTGCGTTTAAATGATTCAGGGCCTCGGGCACACCATGAGGAACAGAATTTGTGTATATCCATTTAGAAGTATGCCCTCGCCACGCCTCTTTTTTATCAGTCGCTGCAGGATTTTGTTAATCGTCGAGGCCATGCGGCAGAAACTTCACTTTGCAACGTAAATTCAGTGCCGAATTTCGAGAAAGCTCAGGTATTCTACGGCTAGGGACGAGACGCGCCGATGAGCGAATCACTGCAATTGAATGATTCGTTGGGCTGGGGGCAGCTGAACGAACTCAGCGATGCCGAGCTACTGGAACGTCTTATCGCCGGCGACAATACATGCCTGGCCGTTATCTTCGACCGTTATCATCGCCTCGTGTTTTCCGTCGCCCGGCGCATTCTCCGCGACGAAGGCGAAGCAGAGGAGGTAGTGCAAACCGTCTTCTTAAATGTTTTTGAAGGGGCGATAAATTTTGACCCTCTCAAGGGAACACTCAAAGTGTGGCTGCTGCAATTTGCCTATCATAGGGCGATAAACAGGCGACGCAGCTTGTCCGCGCAAGGGGTGTATCTGTGGGAGGAAATGAACACTGCAAGCGAGCGCGGTCAAGCGCCGGAGATGGAGACTGTTCGCTGCTGCGAGCAGATGCTCAGGCGGCTCAAGCCGCTCCAGCGGCAGGTTCTCGAACTTACTTACTTCGAAGGCTGGACGGCCCAGGAGATCGCTTATTTGCAGCGTCGGGCGGCTGCCCACGTTCGGAACGATCTCTACAGAGGATTGGCTAAGCTACGTTCCCTGATTACAAGCCCGGTAACAAGAAAGAAGCACGGCGCGGTAGATGGCCGGGAAGGAGAAGTACAGGTTGTTGACACACGCACATTTTGAGGAGCTATGTGTCCTGGCCACTTCCGGGCAGCTCTCCGCCTCCGAGTCAGACGCACTGAATCGGCATCTGCTCGAATGCGACCGGTGCCGTAGTTTCCTGAAGGACGCTCACTTCATCAGTGACAATGTGATTCCGCAGGTCCTACACTGTCCCCGCGTCGAAGCGCGCGTTCCCGCAGGAATGCGCGAGCGCTTCTTAGCACGAGCCGCTAAGGATGGACTTCACATTCACACGGGGCCTCCACTTGCGGTTGAATCTCCGTTTGTCGATTCTGAACCGTATCCCCAGGTGGCATTGTCGACCCGCCGGTTCCTTAACCCGCACATCCTCGCTGGCTCGCTCCGTCCGTGGCAGGCGTGGGTCGTCGCCGCATCTGCCTGTGTTGCATGTTTTGGGCTGGGGGCGCTGATGAGACCGCCATCTGCATGGCGCACGAACACGACAAGGGTGACCTCTCTGCCCGCCGCATCCACCCAAACGCCGCCTGTAATCGACTTTGAGCGTGATCGGATACGGGCTCTCACCGCTGAGCGCTACCAACTCGCCAAGCAAATCACCGATCTCTCTTCGCAACTGGAGACAGTAAAGAAGGAAAGGAAAGAAACGGAAGCGAATTTGCAGGTGCGGCTATCTCAAGTTCAGTCCGACGCCGCGCTTGATCACGAAGCTCTTATGCAGCGGTCCGCAGCGTTAAACACCCGAGCCGTTGATCTCCAGACGCAACTGGATGCCGCTCGCCAGCAGCAGTCGCTCGCTGACTCAGATCTCAGAAACGCGCGAACGAAGAATGTCGAATACTCCGAGCGCCTCGACCTGTTATCGATGCAATTGCGAGACCAGGTAGCAGCCCCGCTGCCGAATACCGACGAGATCAGCAGCCTCGTCGCTGCACGGAATCTGCACATCATCGACGTGTACGATTCGAACGCAGCGGGCAAGCGCACACGCGCCTTCGGACGAGTGTTTTATGTGGAAGGCCGTTCGCTCGTTTTCTATGCTTACGATCTCGCTCAAGCACACGCACAGAAAAACATCACCTTCCACCTGTGGGGTGAGAAAACCGGCAGAAAGGAAACTACTCTGAGCCTTGGCATTCTGCACGATGACGATCCAAAGGAGCGGCGCTGGGCGCTGACCTTCGATGACCCGAAGGTACTGTCAAAGATCAATTCCGTCTATGTTACCGCGGAGTCCGCGAACAAGCAGAGCGACGCGCCTCGCGGCCCGCGGGTCCTCTATGCATACTTGGGTGCGCAGCCTAACCATCCGTGAAACAGGGAAGAGTGGCGACTAGCTTGCGGTGAGTACGGCCACTCCTCATTGAACCCTACGCCGCCCATCGGGCGTCAATTTTGGCCGCTTCAGATTTTCGCAAAGCAGGAGTTCTCTATATCTTCTTAAAAGGCAAACTGAAGCGCCTCTTTTTCGGCCAAACGGATCTCTCGACTGACCGGCCGAACTTGTCGGGCGATCACAATGAAAACCTCTCGCATGAGGCTCCTTCGAAGTCTCGGCATCCGCGAACACTTCTACAACTTCTACCCCAACACCAGCCCTGCAGCCGTATCACCAGATGGCAGGCCTGTCTTTCCGAGACTCTTACAACAAGGCCAAGAACAGCGAGGCTGCCCTGCAGACCGTGTATCCAGTACGGTCAGGTCCAAATGCAACCTGCGGGTCAGAGCAGAACCCACCGCCGGGCACTTGTGCTTCACCCAAGTATTGCCTCCATCATGTAACCCACCGATTTCTAGCGTTTGAAAAGTGTAGTTTTCTGATCGGCGACAGCAAACGATAAGGCGCACGGTCACTCGCCCGCGATCCGCGTCTCCACGGGGCAAAGAAAGCAAATAGACCAACCAGGATTGACCTAACGCAGAACGCCGGAGCCAAGTCCGGAACGGACGGCGAGACATATTTCTTCAAAAGTCTGGCTCAGCTTTTGGAGATTTCCGCCATTGCAGATACGCACGCAGCAGATCGGCCCAGCCCTCCTGTTCCACAAACTCGGGAGGAAATGGTACTAATCCCGCACGCACTGCCTCCAAGTTGTAGCCGTCTCGATCCGGGTCACACTGATACTCCAGTTCCGTGCTGGGAAAGTAAATCGCTATTCCAGTTGCCCAATGGTCCGCACCTGAAGAACCTGCCGATGCATAGTTGCTGATGATTACACGCCTGACTTTGTCCTTGGCCCTAATGGCTTCCTTTTTAATTTCTGGATCTCCGCTTTGACGAGCGTACGAACTGAGAAATTGATCCAGGTCAATTCCAAGAAAGCGCACCACTTTAGAACCTTGACAATCCTGCCAGGAGTCCGAGTACCAGTCCCCGAACGTCCGGAATGAAAGCCGAGCAGATGCTAGATTAGCCCCCTCGCTCGTTATTCTCTTCTTGGTCAGCAGGGATAGTTTGGATATTTCTCGAACTGCCTCATCAATTCTTGACAGGTCCACGACTGATAGCGTGGTGTCACCTGAATCTTTGTAGGTTTCCTTGTACGACTGCACAGTGTACTTTGCCAGATTCGTCGGATTGATGTCAGGATGCTCTTTGAGATGTTGAAGCCACAACACGTAGTTCCAGCCATCACCGGGAACCAACTCTTCGCTAGCAACCATTATGTCGGCAATCTGACGGAAGGCATAAGCGCTCTCAATCATCGCCATCAGGCAAGCGTCAAACCCTAAGATGTCAATATGAAAGCCGCCAAGGTTATTCTGGATAGCTCTGTTGTACAAAAAGTTTCCAGTGTCCTCATCGAAGGAAACAGACCGAACACCGCCCGTCAGCGTCTCTCCTGAAGGCCCGTTACAGGGTTTTGGCTCTTGATTTTGAGCCGGACGACCATACGTATACACCACCGGCAACAGTGATGCGTGACTTACCGATTGGGTCTGATAGAGTCTCCACCCCTGCCCGTGATTCCAAATTATGAGCATGTATCTCTGGGCTGGATATTGCTGTTCTGACCAGCGCACGAAATCGGCGAGGGTTGCTCCATCGCCCATGTCTGCGTTCCGCACATTAGCATCGTCAGGACTAATCGCCGACTCCGGGATCGGGTGCATGCCTCTGGTTACGCGAAACCTTAGAACACCAGTCCAGCCTTTCTCGTCCTTTGTGTAGCGGTTCTTGGTGGGACGGCCCAATTCCACCACGAGATTCACATGATTGTCGCTTCCGACCGTTGCCATTTGCGCGAAATTGGCAAGCCCGGCGCACTCCAGGTTGTTCTTCGCATTCATAAACACCATGACCGTCCAGTCCGCCCTCCGCGGTCCGTCGCTCAGGGTAGAAGCACCCAGGCAGACATTGAAAAACAGCATGACGAACACTGACATGCGCATCATTCTCACCATAAAGCGATTCATCCTTGCTGACTGGCGGAATATAGTGGGCATATCTCTCTAAAGTGCACATATCGAATCTTGTTACGAAAATAGAACAGGTTCACCCGCACAATACCGCCGAAGTACCCCGGCGTATGAGAATTGAATGCGCAAAGCCACAAAACGCACTCCTGCAACTGGACAGTCCAGCGTCAGACCAGGTGACTTAATCTCACAGACGATCCTCCCATAGAAATCAGGTTTTGTCCGGTTTTCGTAACAGTTTCGGCTGAACATCGGGATACATCAATCAATCGTCTATCTTTGCCGTCCGCCGCTGCGTCGGGCGCCGAGTAACGCTAGGTTTAGACGCTGCTCGAACTACTCGAAACGTCTCGAAGGAGCACGCATGAAGTTCGTTAGCTTGTTACTTGGGGTTATTATTTGTCTTTTTGTGCCCGTCGTCGCGAACGCGCAATATACTGACTCACCTGCTAGTCCGCTTACCGACGCTACGGTTGGCAACGTGATTGATGAAAGTGCTGGAGGAGCCACCGTTCACTACTTGAGTTGGACGATAACTGGGTCCCCGACTTCATGCTCAATTGCAATCGAAACATCGGCTACGGCGGGTGGAACCTACAACGCTATGGGGTCTGCTCAGTCCTGCCTTTTAAGCGGGTCCGTGAGTTTTTCAGGGACCACGGCGAACTTCGTACGAATCAACCTATCGGTTTTCGCGGGAACCTCGGCTTCTATCACATATACCTATACCGGCACAGGGACTGTTGGCAGCGCGCAATTTGCTGATGCAAGCTTGTGGGCCAAGCTCGACGCGCTGCGGGCTGTTGAGGCACTCAAGCATGGCATCAACAAAGTCGACCATTGCCCATTGTTTGTTCCTGGGCGGGGCACGGATGCCGTCCCGTATCCCACAGATCAAGAATTCCAGCTATACAGCGAGCATTTCGGATCCAGTCTAGTTGCGGCCGCATCGTTTGGCGATACAGGCGCAAACGGAGTTCCCTCTGCACAGAATTCGATTCAGACTGAAGCGCTCGCTCAAGTTCGATTTGAATCAGATCACTTTGTTTACAATTGGCGCGAGTGCATCTCGCATAGACCAACATTCAGCTTCGGGGGAGCAATTGGCCTTACACCCGCTCTAGTATTAGAGAATCTTTCGTCAACCACAGCAACAATAACCAATCCGAACGCTCGTCCGATGTTCCAGGATGCATTCGGTTGGAGTCTAGGGCCGAAGCTAAACGTCGTCACTTCTCATACGAGTCAGTTCAGCGCCTTCGCAACTCTTGGGCAGAATTATCTGCTGAGTCAAGTCACCTCTTTCAAACAGGGGTCTGACACCGTAACAGCGACACCCGTATCCAACAAAGTGGGTCAGTCCGCTATCTATTGGGAGTCTGGTCTTGATTGGAAGATGCTTAACACTGACGTTGTGAATGCATACATCAACAAGACCGATATTCTCGATCCTCCATTTGATGTTTCTGTTGGGTACCGCAATGACACTAGGTTCAAACGGGCAGGGGACATTGCCAGTTTTGTAAACTCTCAGGCTTATGCTTTTTTCCGATTTAACATCGGCCTGAACAAGATCGTGAATTGGAATTCCACGACGGTGAATCCTGGAAAAGGGTATACGTTTAAGTTCGGTGTTGATTACGAACGCCGTCTCGGAGATTCCAGAATGCCAAACGCTACTCGCTATTATGTGAGTGCGAACTTCGATGTTATGCAGGTATTCAAACCATCGACTCAAACCTCGGCTCAGCCTGCTACTCAACCTGGCCAACAACAACAACCGACCCCAAAAGCCCCACACGCTGTGTTCTAATAGGGTCACTCACTAGCGCACCCAGATTGACACGGTCCAGCGGCCGGCTGCTGCAGAAGCGCTGCACGACGCCCCGGGTTTACAGGTGTCCACCACGAGTCCCAACCTCAGAGCTACTGACGACCGCTTCAGGCACATAAATCCGAGAAAAGTCCTAGGCCCCGCTTCCAGACTCAGTGTCATGGGGAAGCCTGAGACTGTCATGAAATTGTAATGGTCGCACGATCAGAACGAGTCATTTCCAAGCAGAACGAATCAAATCGACCGATTTGTAACCCGTTGAAAAGAGGAATACGGTAGAAGATTTTCATAACGCATCAGAACTCACTTGTGTATTGCTAAACCGTTGTACGGCACATGCCAGACTTCTGGTCACTGTTTGATCTCGGCATCAGGTTACCCGGAAGAGCATCGCGGGGGAAGCCGAGCCCCTTAAGCAGGTCAGCGCTATTTTCTTCGATTTGCGCGGCCGCCCGGTGAATAGCGGCGTGGCAGATGTGCGTATAGTGCTCGACCATCTGGATGCTCATGTGACCGACTTGTGCCTGAATCACTGCCAAAGGCACACCTGCTTCAGCTGCCCGTGTAATGTAACTATGCCGCAAATCGTGAAAGCGCCGGTGCTCAATGCCCACGGCCTTCCGTACCATGAACCATTCCTTTCCCCAAGATGCCTGAGGATGTGTCGGATCGTAACCCTTCCCACCGCACAACGGATCTATCGCCCTGGTGTGCTTTTCCAGTAGCGTCGGACAAAGATAATGATCTGGCTTTGTGGCACCGACGATCTGAGCTCGGGCAAGCAGCTTCTGCAGGGCCCAACAAGCCATCGTGTCCAATGCGACATGCCGCGCGCCCTTGTCGCTTTTGGTGGTTGAGCGACGCACATAGAGAAAGGCGTTTGTCCCTTCCAGATGAATCGATCCGAGTTGAAGCTGCTTGATCTCCTTGCTGCGCATACCGGTTGCATAAGCCAAAACCGCAGCGTAGGGTGCAACAGCGTCGGGCTGCGCAACCTTGGCCAGCTGCAGTAGCCTGTAGGCCTCTTCTCGCGTGAGAGCGGCGCCCGCTTCACTCTTGACGACCTTTAGGGGCTTGTAATGAGGCGCGATACGATGCCACAGGTTGGCGCTACGCATGATGCCGGCGAACACCACAATTTCATTATTCACCGTTTTGGCACTGATCCCGTCAGCCAGACGCAAAGATTCGTACTTTTGCACCGCCTGAACTTGGGCCAGCCTGATGAGCTTGGTTTCTTCGCCCCACCCGCGCAGAAGGTTCCGGGTGATCGTGCCTTCCGAGAGATAAGTCCCCTTCGCAACGCGTAACCGCCTGGCATCGAGCCATTCCGATGTTGCGTGTTTCAGCGTCCACCGACTGCGGTCGTTCGGCAAGCACCCCTCCTCCAGTTCACGGAGGAAGGCTGCACGAACCTTCAGCGCTTCGTGGTAATCGACGGCGTGGGTCGTGCGTTCAACCCACTCTCCAGTGTCGTTCTTGAATTTGAAGTACCAGTACTGACGACGGCGGTATACAAGCTGGGATCGGCGAGCCATCATGCCACCTCCCGCTTGCTGAGGTGGGTCATGACGAATTCTTCGATGTCTTCGACCCGGTAGAGGATGACGCGGCCAAAACGGACAAATGTCGGACCAGTGCCCGCACGCCGCCAGCGCCGCAAAGTTGACACTGAGTGACGCAGCGAAGCGGCCGCCTGCTGTTCTGTCAGAAGTTGAGAATTGGAATTGTGGGATTCATGATCCGGCATCCTGCGCTCTCCGCGAAATACCGCTCCCTCCGCGTAGCTTTCAGGCTGGCGGATGGAGCTGAATTTCGCACCTCGCAGGAAAGCCGAAGTCCGGAAGAACTGAGTGTCCCCGGACGACTTTGTCAACGCCCAGCGGATCTGAGTTTCCACTGGCCCGCGTGTGGCTTGATTTGTGATCAACGCCACGCGTGCGTTGCTGTAATTCTGCCCTAGGATGTGGGGTCGCTGCAACCCCAGCAGTCGGCGCGATCGCGGTCGGTCACATTTGAGATTTGGGGAAATCTTTGGGGAAATCGAAAGAGCGCCCGCTTCTGGGCGCTCATAAGCACTTGAAAAGGTTGGTTGCGGGGGGTGGATTTGAACCACCGACCTTTGGGTTATGAGCCCAACGAGCTACCAGACTGCTCCACCCCGCACTTCGATCATAGCAACCGGGCTGGATGGCGTCAAACCTCGTGTGCGGTGATGCCGCGGCTTGCGGGGACCTGCGCTCCGCACCTTCTTCTCTACCTGTTTCATCCCTCGCCGATCCAACCGGCGCGAACCGCAGATGTTCCCCGCTCATTTCTCCCAGGTTTCGAAACCTGTAAAACCGCCGCATCCTATCCGGAATCGCGGCATCGAAAATACAATGCTTCGATTGCTGCTCCCCGCCATA
>Ga0075030_100006889_pt1 | contig 10159 bp, 4 predicted proteins | sample LitLauG_LLR_2012_FD_71393 | JGI IMG/M metagenome (GOLD analysis project Ga0075030, IMG submission 71393) | Freshwater sediment microbial communities from Pennsylvania, USA - Little Laurel Run_MetaG_LLR_2012 | ecosystem: Environmental > Aquatic > Freshwater > Creek > Sediment | place: USA...
GGAAGTATTGATCCAACATCTCACGAAACATTACGTCAATTAATTCATTTTATACATGGTCCGGCACATGGGTTTCCTTCAGGATCTCAAAAAGTTATTTCAGGAAATCCATTTCCAACAGCAATAACTTGGTATACAAATACGGCTAATACATATAAAATATATGAAAAATTATTAAGTTTATCAACTAATAAAGTTCCAACAGGAATAACTTATAATATATATGATAGTGGTGGAACTGCAATTGCTCAAAGCGCAATTGATGTAATAACATATACAGGTCCATTTGAAGTATCAAGAACCAGGAGATTTACACCATGAGTGATGACTCACCAGTATCAATACTTTACGATGCAGGTAGTAATGCATCTACTATATTTCCAGCTGGATTTTTAAGAACCACTGATGAACCCCGTCAATTATTTTACGATCCTTTTGATTCTACATTAGATACTACTAATCGTTGGGTTTCTCCTACTGCTTCAGGAGGAGGAGTAGCAGCTGCTGTTTCAGGAGGGCAATTAACTTTAGGTTCTGGAACTACAGGCAGCGGATATAGTTATTTACAATCTGTTCCTAGTTTTGCCCCAACCGTTCCCTCTTGGTTTGGATGTTCATTTGCAATTAAAATTGAATTTGCGGTTACAACCAATGCTGCAAGAGGTTGGGGAATGGGAAGTTCTCCAGGCACTCCAACTACTTCTGTTCCATTAACTGATGGAGTTGCTTTTGAAATAGATACTAATGGTAAATTAAATGCTGTAGTTTATGCATCTGGAACTAGAACGGTAGTTCAAGATTTAAGCTCTTCTACTGGTAATAATACTCAACCTGCCGATTCTAATTTTCATAGATATATTATTTATGTAAGAACAGATAAAACATATTGGTATATTGATAATTTATTAACTCCAGTTGCCACTTCTAATTTTCAAGCTCCTAATGTTCAAACTACTCCATTAAAATTGTATGCTGTAGCCGGAGCTACTCCTCCTGGTTCTTCTGCAGTTATTACTTGTACTGGTTTAGCTGGGTGGGATACAGGTAAAAATAATACTCAATTATCAGATGGAACTTATCCTTGGAGAAAATCTACTATTGATAGTAAGGGTAATTTACAAACTAAATTATCATCTGTTAATCCCAGTAATACTAATGTGGCTTCCAGTGCTTCAAATGTTAATTTATTAGCATTAAATTCAAATAGATTAGGGGCAATGATTTATAATGATTCAACTGCCACTTTATATGTTAAGTTAGGAACTACTGCATCTTTGACAAGTTATACTGTGCAAATTGCACCATTAGGATATTATGAAGTTCCGTATGGATATACTGGAAATATTGATGGAATATGGAGTTCAGCCAACGGTAATGCTCGGATTACAGAGTTGAGCTAATTATACATAATCTGTTATATACTATATAAATGAAAGAAATTTATGCCTTTATATAATCCACCTGGAGTAACAGGGGCAACTGGACCGCAAGGACCTACTGGTTCAATTGGGCCACAAGGGTCTCCTGGAGTAACAGGAGCGACCGGACCTACTGGTCCGCAAGGCAATCAAGGATCTCCAGGAGTAACGGGCGCAACAGGGCCGCAAGGGGCTCAAGGTTCTCCTGGAATAACAGGATCTATTGGGCCAGCTGGCCCAGTCGGAACTACAATTCCTTCGGGTTATATTTCTCCAGTATTAGGATTTCATGTCATTGGAGATAATTATAGATCAGCACCAACTGGTTCAGCCTTTTTAGATATGTATATTGTGGCTTCTGGCGCAACTGGAGGTTGGACTGGATTAGATGGACATTTATTGCAATATGGATATTCTACAGTTGGAGCTTCAGGTTGGGCAGATGTAACGGGAAGTATTTTACAAGCCGGGCAAATGTTTATTGTTGGTCCTACTGGACCTCGATCACAAGTAACCGGTTATTTACCAACAGGATCGTTTGCTAATAGAACTGGACAAATTGCACAATTATTAAGTAATGCTCCAGGCGCTTCGTATACATTTTCAGTGCCAACAACTGGATTAATTGCTATGCCAGCTGGAGCAAATGCTTTAGCACAAGATTTTCAATTAGTATATGATGCATTAAACGGCGGATGGATTAAACAAGTTAATTTGTCATTTTTATCTGAATTTAAGACAGCAAGTTATAATGTTGGAACTGATGATGGAATTATTCAAGTTGGAGCTATAACCCAGCCAATAACAATTACTTTACCGTTATCTTCTGTAATTCAAATTGGAAATACTTATACAGTTAAAGATGTTTTAGGCAATGCAGCTACATATAATATTACTGTTTCTGGTAATGGTAAAAATATTGATGGATCTCCTAATCTTATTATTAATAATAATTATGCAGCCTATACTTTTATATATAATGGAAATAATTGGACAATTGTTTATAATAATGTTACACCCGCTACAGGCCCTCAAGGAAGCCCTGGAGTAACTGGTCCAACAGGACCTATTGGTTCTCAAGGCAGTCCTGGAGTTACGGGTGCAACAGGGCCGCAAGGGGCTCAAGGTTCTCCTGGAATAACTGGCGTTACAGGAAATCCAGGAATAAATGCCTATTCTACTACCCCTGTTTTTACTCAACCTGCAGTTAATGCAGCTATAGCTTTACAAATACCAAGTGGTTATTGGTTGCAACAAGGGCAAGCAGTTTATATACCGTCTGGCGGATATTATCAAGTAGCCTCTGGAGCAGTTCCAACATTTAGCTTACAAAATCTTGGATATTCTGGAGTTAATATACCAGTTGGTAGTTTAGTTTCTGCCGCCTTTATTAGTCCAGCAGGAATTGCTGGAAATACAGGAGCAACTGGTCCGCAAGGCAATCAGGGGTCTCCTGGAGTAACTGGTCCTACAGGTGCCCAAGGAGCAACTGGAGTAACCGGGCCAACAGGACCTCAAGGAAATCAAGGATCTCCAGGAGTTACTGGTGCTACAGGATTACAAGGAATAAATGCTTATTCTACTACTCCTGTTTTTACTCAACCTGCTCTTAATAATTCTATAGCTATTCAAGTTCCAAGTGGAAATTGGATGCAAATTGGTCAAAATATCTTTATTGCTTCTGGCGGATATTATCGAGTTGCTTCGGGCGCTGTTCCAACATTTAGCATTCAAAATCTTGGATATTCTGGCTATAATATTCCAGTAGGCAGTTTAGTTTCTGCGGCTTTTGTTAGTCCAGCGGGTGTACCAGGAGTAACAGGATTTACTGGGCCAACAGGACCTCAAGGAAATCAAGGATCACCTGGTATAACAGGAGCTACTGGACCTACAGGCCCAACTGGACCTCAAGGAGCTACAGGAGTAACTGGAGCTGGAGGAATTAACGCTTATTCCAGTTCTGCTGGATTTACACAGCCAGCAGTTAATGCTTCAGTAAATATTCAAATTCCAAGTGGAAACTGGATTCAAATTGGACAATCTGTTTTTATACCAAGTGGAGGATATTATCAAGTAGCAGGAGGATCAGTTCCAACTTTCAGCTTACAAAATCTTGGATATTCTGGCGCTAATATACCAGTAGGTAGTTTAGTTTCTGCCGCCTTTATTAGTCCAGCAGGTGTAGCAGGAGTAACTGGAGCTACAGGAACTATTGGTTCTACAGGGCCAACTGGACCTCAAGGAGCTACAGGGGTTCAAGGTGCAACAGGACCGACAGGACCTGCGGGACCTCAAGGAGCCACTGGTGTAGCCGGATATGGTGCTATTCCATTTGCTTATAATATATTTACTGGTTATACTGGATTACCAACATCTACTACATTTACAGCTGTTCCAAGTTCAATTCTAGTATTGCATATGGATACTACAGCTTGGACACAATGGGAAGTGGCCGGAAGTATTGGTATTACTGGAGGAACAGGATATCAATGGCAAGGAGATGTTCAAGTAGTAATTGATGGTATTGGAGGACCTGTTTCAAGAATAGGTCAAGTTGGTATGACTGGACCTAATACTGGTGGAACCGCTACTGTAAATAAATTATTTACAGTAAATAATATTTATAATATTCAATTAACTGCTGGATATCATACAGGATATGTTCAATTTAGAACAGCCAGCGGATATCGAGTTCCTTGGGTTCAGTTTGGAGAATTAAGCGCAGTTGGTTTAGAAGGAGTTCTGGGACCTTTGGGACCAACTGGAGGTATTGGACCTACTGGACCTACTGGAGCAGCTGGAGTAACGGGCGCTACAGGACCAACTGGGCCTCAAGGAGCTACTGGAGTAACTGGAGCACCTGGTATTAATGCTTATTCTACCACTCCTGTTTTCACTCAACCTGCAGTTAATGCAGCTATAGCTATTCAAGTACCTTCTGGAACTTGGATGCAAAAAGGTCAAGCAGTTTATATTCCATCTGGAGGATATTATAAAGTCGCCTCTGGAGCAGTTCCAACTTTTAGTTTACAAAATCTTGGATATTCTGGAGCTAATATACCAGTAGGCAGTTTAGTATCTGCCGCCTTTATTAGTCCAGCAGGAATTGCAGGACCAACTGGAGTAACGGGGCCTACAGGGCCACAAGGGGCGACCGGGCCTCAAGGACCGGCAGCCACACCAGGCGGAGCAAATACTTACGTCCAATTTAATGATGGTGGTTCTTTTAATGGAGAATCGCATTTTACATATACTAAAACCACTGGAATAGTAGCGGTTCAAGCAGATGGAACTGGGTATTTAACAATTGGCTCTACGGTTGCAGGAACTGGAGATGAGCGTGTAAAGAATGGATTTACCAGTTATTTCCGTAATAATGCTAATTCGGCAGATAAAGCGATTATTGGAGTTGATACATCTGACAATCTTTATTTTGGGTCTCCTGACTATGCATCGGCAGTATCTCCTGGACAAATATTTATAAATCCGGCAAGTTTTGGATATTTATCTATTGGTAATAGTACAATTGCATTGTGGGCATCTGCTTCTTTTAATTTCCATGTTAATCCAAATATTATTGATGGTTCAGTTCCTGCTGCAGCCGGAGGATATACTGTTCTTTACTCATATACAGGGGGCCATGCAGGATCAGTTGATGCTCAAGGCAATGTTTGTCAAAGTGGAATATTAACACAGGCTCTTTCAGCGAATGCCTCTACTACGGCTACTACCGGCGTTACTACCAATCATTTAGTAGTATTAGCGGCCAGCGAAATTTGGGCATTAGAAGTGTATTTTGACGTTAATTTTCCGACTTCAGGTTCAAAATTTTATATTGTGGCACCTTCTGGAGCTACAATAGAAGGATCTTTTGTTACTTCCAATTCAGCCGGAGGAGTTCAACAACCCCGAGTTACGGCTCTTAATACTTTTACTGCTGCTCTTGCAGCCGGATTAAGCAATGGTTCATTAACTGGTCATTTTTTGATTACTAATGGAGCTACTGCAGGAGATTTACAAGTAGGTTTTGCTTCGGCTAATAGTGGTGAAACCACTACTATTTATGCCGGCTCATATATTAGGGCTTCAATTTCAACTACTGCATAATAATTAAATATTTTATCAAATAAATAATTTTTAATATTTAAATAACTGATATATTACTTGATGTTGAACATTTAAAAGAAAGTTAAGAAATGATGCAAAAAGCTAATATGAGCATGTGCCTTATTGTTAAAAATGAGCCATTTTTAGAAAAATGCATTTTATCATTTAGAGATTACGTAGAAGAATTAGTTATTGTAGATACAGGATCAACAGACGGAACAACGGTAGAGATAGCTAAAAAATACGCTGATATTTTTGAAGTATATACAGATTGTAATGATCCGGAGACTGGATTAATTGCAGATTTTTCGATGGCAAGAAACAGATCATTTGCATTAGCCACCAAGCCTTTTGTAGGTTGGATAGACAGTGATGATACGCTTAGCGGGGCAGAAAACTTTATTAAAATAATTGAAAATGTTAAAAATAATGAAACGGTAGCTTTTATGTTTCCTTATGAATATTCATATAATGAATTAGGGCAATGTATATGTTTACATTATCGAGAGAGATTAGTTTCTAATAAAGAAAAATTTAAATGGACAAATCCTGTGCATGAAGTACTTGTGCCAAAGGACAATGAAAGCGTTCAATTTATAACAGATGATAGTGTAATCTGGAAGCATCAAAGGCAATTTAATCCGAAGCAAGTAGAAAGCGGGCGTAATTTACGTATATTAAAGAAATACCTTGAAAAGGTAGGGGATACAGATGCTCGTCAATTATACTATATAGGATTAGAATATCATAATAATGGATTAATAGAAGAGGCAATTAATCATTTATCTAAATACGTAGATTTATCAGGTTGGGATGATGAAAGGGCGATGGCCTGTCTCAAATTAATTGAAATTTACCAAGCCAAAGGTGATTATGAGAATGGATTAAAGTGGGGATTTAAGACAATAGCAATAAAAGAAAATTGGGGAGAGGGATATTTTGGATTAGCCAAGATGTTTTATCATTTAGCTGAGCAAAAGGGACCAAATGAATGGCGTAATTGGGAAAGGTGCGCACATTTTGCCAAATTAGGATTAAGTCAGCCATTAACCAAAACTTTATTATTTGTTAATCCATTAGATAGATCCTATGATATTCATCGATATTTAAATATGGCATTAAATAAATTAGGAGATGTTAATGGTGCTTTAAATAGCGCGACCACTGCATTACAAGCCAAACCTAATGACGAAGCATTATTAATTAATAAAAAACTTTATCAATCTCATTTAATTAAACAAAATATTACCAATAATATTAATGAATTAAAAGATCTTGGAGAGATAGATCAAAATATATTTAATACTATTCAATCTATTATAAACAAACAAATGTCAATAGACAAATTAAATAATAATGTAATACCATTATCATTAGTTTGGAATGTAGCCAATCAATTTAAAAAGAACGGACATTACGTTAAAAACTGTTATAATGATATAGAAAATGAAGATAAGTTATTTACGGAAACATATTTAGAATTATTTTCTGACAATATTAATAAATTAGACATAGTATTTTTTATTGGTCAAGGGGTAGAGCAATGGACACCTCATTCTGTTAATAAGACAGGAATTGGTGGAAGTGAATTAATGGCAATTGAATTATCTAAGAGGTTAGCGGGATTAGGGCATAAAGTAAGAGTTTATGCTGGAAGTGATGTAATGAATGAAGGGATTTATGACGGAGTAGAATACAGAACATCAGATAAATACAAAGATTTAACTTGCGATGTATTAATTGTATCTCGGCGAGCGGATATGTTAGGGGATCAATATAATATTGCGGCCAAGTTAAAATTATTATGGATCCACGATGTTTGCGCTATAAATGCGACGAATGAGCTTTTATTAAAGGCGGATAAGATTTTATGTTTAACTGAATGGCATAAGCAAAATGTGATGAACGCTCATAATTTGCATGAAAGTCATATTATAACGACCAGAAATGGAATTGATTTAGAAAGATTTAACAAAAACATTATAAGAGATCGATTTAAATGTGTTAATTTTAGTTCTCCGGACAGGTCATGGCCGATATTATTATCGGTATGGCATAGGATAAAGGCGCGGGTACCACAAGCGACATTGACATTGGGGTATGGATTTAAGAATTGGGAATTTGCGGCGCAACACGACAAATTGCAACAAGATTTAATTCAGAGGTTAAAGGATCAGATTAAAGATTTAGAGCCATTGGGAGTAAGGTATTTAGATCGAGTAAATCAACAGCAAGTGGCTGAGGAATATTTAAGTGCTGGGGTTCTTTTGTATCCAACTTGGTTTACCGAATCCAGTTATATAGGTGGAATGGAAGCTCAAGCGGCAGGAGTAAGAATAGTTTCCAGCAGTATAGCAGCGTTAAATGAAACAGTTGGAGACCGAGGGTTATTAATTGACGGAGAATGGACCAGTCAAACTTATCAAGATGCTTTTGTAGAAGGTGCTGTCAATGCTTTGTTATATGAGGGAGATGAGGACAGAAAAGAGCTTCAAGAGTATGCTAAGGAACATTTTTGCTTGAACAAACTAGCTAAAAGTTGGCAAGAAATGTTTTATAATTTAATGGAAGTTAAAAAGATAAATCCTGTAGTTTTATACAGGCCAACTAAAGCTTATCAATAAAAATTATGCATAATTAAAATTGTGAGTTTTTCAAAGTTTTAATAGAAGAGAAAGTTAAATGAGTAATAATTTTACACCTTGGGCAAAAAAGGCTACAACCAGTACTTCAACGGAAGTAAAGAGGAAGCCAAAAGTATCGGTACTAGATTTAACCAATCGAGTTGGAGGAATGGATATATTATTTGAAAGTTTGAAGCATCAAAGTTTTCAAGATTTTGAATTAATAATTGTGGATGCATTATATGAATACAGGAAAGAGATAGTAGCTGAGAAGGCTAAGGAATATAATTTTACAGTTAAGCATATTCCGCCGATTAATCAAACATTTCCGGTATCTAATTACAATAATTCAATGAATACGGGTATTTTGGCAGCGGAAGGGGAAGTATTATATTTTACCTGTGATTATGCTATTTTGCCACCTGATATTTTGCAAAAACATTATAATTTTCACGCACAAACGCCCAGAAATTACGTACTATTATTGCCAATAAATGATTGTCCAGTTAAATTAGAAGTTGTATCAGAAAAATTTCCAAAAGATAGACAGTATGGCATTAGGTCTCGTAAAGACCCTGTGCAATTATGTGTTGTACCAGAGGCTGATTATATGAGTGCTCATAATGAATGGTCAGACAGATATGCTAAAGATTTAGCAGATGGTTTATTAAATGATGTTTTATGGACAATTTTTGAAAAACCATATGTATATAATCAAGATATAAATGAATTAGCAGATTACATTACCGTTGATAACAAGTTTAACAATTGTTCAGCTACTGAAGCAACTCCAGCTTTTCAAGATTTTTGTTGTGTTAAAAATGATAGTTTTAAACTTGATTTTTTGATGGAGGCTAACGGATTTGATGAACAGATGGATCAAACTCACGGTTATTTTGACACAGAATTAGCTCGTAGATTATTTAGATGTCATAATGCTCAATTCTTTGCAATGAATAGCGGTCATGTTTCTGTTATTAACACTCGTTGGTTTTTACAACCTCGAAAAAGCATAAGAGGTTATAAAAACCTTGATATTATCAATCAAAAATATATGAGAGAGCAACCTTTAACCAGAGAAATTGATCCAGATAATGTTATTATAAAATGGAAAGAACAAAATAAATAATGCCATATATTTCAGTTATTATACCAACTACCAGAATTGGTGGATTAGATGTATTATTTTCTGGATTAGAAAATCAAACATTTAAAGATTTTGAACTAATATTAGTTGATACTTTATATGAAAATAGAAAAGATTTAGTATTAGAAAAATCTAAAAATTATTCATTTAATGTTAAACATTTACAACAGCGTTCTACGGCCATTCATTATTGTGAAACTATGAATAAGGCATTTATTGAAGCTGATGGCAAAATAATATACACAATGTGCGATCATACTTGGTTAGAAAAAGATTGTTTAAAATATCACGCCGAATTTCATAAAAATAAAACTGAAAAATTTGCTTTAATTGGGCATTTCACTGATTGTGAATTGCCAAAATTACATAAAGATTTTTATAGGTCTTATGCTCCTAACATCCCTTATTATAGGGAAGATCCTAATAATCAATATATGATTAAAGAACGAGAATGCTATAATAATTATATAGAAGATATTAATTCTGGAAAATTAAATAATATGATGTGGAGTATTTATGAAACTCCATTTACAACATCAACCGATCCAAATTCTTTTAAAGAAACTCTGCCAAAAGAAATATTACCGACAGGAGTTATTGATAGCAGTCATTTTTTTTTAAAGAATGAAAGTTATGAATTTGAAGATATTATTAGTATTAACGGATTTAATGAAGTTTTAGATGGGGCGCATGGCTGGCAAGATTGGGATTTTGCTGATAGATTGACTACGCTTACTAAAACTAAAATATATAATAATTCAAATATAAAAACATTCACTATGAATCCTCGTAAAATTTTATATGCCAGATTAAGAGAAACTGATATGTTTAAAAATGAAGGCATTTGGGAAGAGAATAAAAAA
>Ga0075030_100006890_pt1 | contig 10159 bp, 7 predicted proteins | sample LitLauG_LLR_2012_FD_71393 | JGI IMG/M metagenome (GOLD analysis project Ga0075030, IMG submission 71393) | Freshwater sediment microbial communities from Pennsylvania, USA - Little Laurel Run_MetaG_LLR_2012 | ecosystem: Environmental > Aquatic > Freshwater > Creek > Sediment | place: USA...
GTACTGCGCGATGCGTTTGCGGATCTCGCCCGCCGATACCCGGACCACCGGGTCGACCGACGGATCGTAATCGGGACTGCGGCCAAAGACGTCGATCCCCAGCGACCGCTCTTTGAGATCTCCGGACTGTCCCTGCAAGGTGCGCTCGACTACGTGGCGCAGGAGATTCGGATATCGCCGGCTGTTGCGAAAGCCAGGGCTCTCCAGAATTCGATCGAGCTGCTCTCGGATGGCGTGTTGATTCTCGACCGTATCCAGGTGCGTCAGGGCACCTTCCCCGAAGGGATGCTGAGAAAGAGTAGAAGACATGGCCCAGCCTCGCTAGGCGAGATTATACACCATGGGAGAACCGCCAACTTTTCCTGTACCATACTGTGCGGCGATTCCGCTGTAAGCGGTTGATTCTTTGTGTAGCATCGCCTTCGCTACAGTAGCGGCCTTGTAAGTCGAGCCGTTCGGGTGCAATCTTGTCGCACCTGGGATGCTCCCAAGTTTGGAGGTTTTGCAATGAAACTGCCGGCCGTAAACAGAGGGGTCGCGGTAGCGGTAGCCCTCTTCCTATTCGCTGTTGCGCTACCCGCGCAACAATCTTCAGGCTCTATCAGCGGCGAGGTCCAGGATGGCCAGGGCGCCGTGGTGCCCAATGCCCGAGTGACCCTGCTGGATCAGGGCCAGGGCACCGTCGCCCGCGAACTGCTGACCAGCGGCGAAGGCACCTTCTTCTTCACTCCGGTCAATCCCGGCACCTACACGGTCACCGTTGAGGCCCTGGGATTCAAGAAGTACGTGAGAAGGGATATCACCCTGTTTGCCCAAGACCGTGTTGGGATTCCGCCAATCGTACTGGAGCTTGGAGCTGTCGGGGATACCATTAACGTGGAATCCAGCACGGTCACCTTACAAACAGTCAGCGCGGAGCGGTCGGGTGTCCTCACCGGTTCGCAAATGAATGACTTGGGATCCAGCACGCGGCTGTATACCGACCTTCTGCCGACCATCCCCGGTTTCAACGCGGACACCCAAAACGCCAATGGATTGCGCACGGACCAGAACGCCATAGCGGTGGACGGCACCCTGGTCACCGATGTTGGCAACAACAGCGGGGGCGGATGGCGGCTGAACACGGACATCATCGCGGAATTCAAGGTCCTGACCAACGGCCAGCAAGCCGAATTCGGGCGCGCCAGCGGCTCCAATATCACGCTGGTCACAAAAGGCGGCAGCCGGGACTTTCACGGCGTGGGCTACGAGTTCTACCGCAATGAATGGCTGAACGCCAACACCTGGACCAACAACTATAACGGCCTGTCGCGTCCCCGCGCCCGCAACAGCACGTTCGGGTTCAACGTGGGCGGACCGGTTTACATCCCGCACAAGTTCAATAGCGGCAAGGAGAAGATCTTCTTCTTCACCAACTTCGAGTTTCAGCGTCCCCGCGTGTTCGACAACCTGGTCTCGCTTACCGTGCCAACGGCCCTGGAGCGCGCCGGCAATTTCTCCCAGACCAGGCAGAACAATATCCCGGTCACGATTCTCGATCCGGCCAATGGCAGGTCGCCTTTTCCGGGCAACATCATTCCTCAGAACCGCTGGAACCAGTACGGCTCACAACTGATGAACGTGTTTCCCCTGCCCAACCGGCTGGGCGTGGACCCAGGATATAACTATCAGTATCAGTTTGCCGGAACGGACTCGCGCAACGACCGCACGATCCGCATCGATTACAACATCACCCCGAAATGGAAGTTCTTCTTCCGCCTGTTGCAGAACAGACGCGACCTGAATCAATCCGGAGGCTTGAACGTCAACAACACCATCGGGATCGGGGCGTTTCACGCGCTCAGCGGAACCATCTCCGGCGCCGGAAACCTCACCACGATCATTACCCCGACACTGACCAATGAGTTCAACTACGGCAACACCCGGAACTGGCTGCCCAACGAACCCGCTGCCAACAGCAACTACCTCAGGGCCAACACGGGAGTGACCCTGCCGCTGCTCTATCCCAATGCGGACCAACTGGCCAACCTGATTCCAAACATGTTCTTCGGAAGCGAAGTGGCCAACGCCCCCACCATCTTCATTGGCGGAATGCCGTACGACAACGAAAACCCCACGGCAAACATCACCGACAACGTCGCCAAGGTGTTCGCAAGACACACCCTGAAGGCCGGTCTCTATATCGAAACACTCGCGTCCAAATTAGCTCCTGTGCCCTTTTCCCCGTGTTGAAAACGTTGGGCAAAGCTCCGCTCTGCATGGGCCGCGCGCCATGCGCTTTCGGCCCCGACCGGAATAACTGCCTCCCGCGATCTTGTCGCTCTGCTGTCCGAGTTATCGGTTCATATGCCTCTGGGAATCAGCGCCGCCTCTTCTTGGATCGGTTTCTGCTGTCCAACTGTCCCTTACCACGTGATTTCAAGCTGTTGCGCGTCGTCATGCACTCCGGCCAGCGCCGGTGGGGCGCCAAAAGGGTCGTCCAGCCACGCCCACAGATCGCGATAGAAAAACAACTGCTGCCGCAGCAAAGCCGCCAACGTCGATAGCGACCAGGCGAACTTCGATTTCATTTGCAGGTACTTCAGCACCAGCATCGCGATCAGCGCCGTCCACACCTGGGTCCGAACCGCATTGGCGCTGGTCCCCACAAACGTCTTGATCTTCGCTGTCTGTTTCAGCGCTTTGAAAAATAGTTCCACCTGCCACCGGTCCTTGTAGATGGCGGCGATGGTCGATGCCGCCAGGTGCAAGAGGTTACTGAAGAACACCAGGATTTCAGACTTGTCTTCATTCAAGTATTCGATGCGCCGGAACAGCACCGGCTCCTCCCCGGCTTTCGCCAGCGCCGGCAACGAGATGATCTGGTCCTTCCATCCATTCCCATTCGCCGGAACCTCGCACTCTTCCACCACCGTGTAGACCGTGTTGGTCTTCATCCGCGTCACAAAAAACACGCCTTCCTGTGTCAGTTCCAGGAACCACTCGAAATCGTTGTAGCCGCGATCAATCGCCAGAATCGTGCCCGCATCGAACCGCAGCGTGCGCGCCACCTTGATCTCGCTGGTTTTGCCCTCGGTCACCACCGCGAACGACGGCAAGTAGCCGTCGTGATCCAGCAGCAGGTGCAACTTGATCGCACCCTTGGTCCGTCGGAATTTCGCCCAGTCGAACATACTCATCGACAGGTCGATGATGCTCGCATCCAGGCTCATCAGCTTGTTTTTGAAGCGGAACTTCTTGCGAATGCCCTGCCTGCTCACCAGTTCCCGGCATTTGATCAGGGTCCGCTCGAACACCGTCTGGTACAACTCCCACGGCCGATTCTCATTGGCATAGGCCAAGGTGGACTTCTTGGGCGCCACCGGCACGCCCAGATGCTTCAACTGTCCCTCGCAGCACGCCAGACCACCGCAAATCTCACGCAACGAATGCGCACGCCCCACTTGGCAAAACAGCATGGCCACGAACTGGCCCCAACTGGTGAAGCCGCGGGCGTGGCGTTCGGCCTTGTGCTCCTTGACCGCCTTTTCGAACTCCCCGCGCGAAAATAGCTTCAACACCTGCGAGAAAATGCTGCATACTTTCATAAGGTTGAGTCTCCTGAGGTTGAATTGGTTCGTGATGGAACCCAATCCAGCGTATCAGGGGCTCAGCCTCTCACCCCTCCCCTGCTCTTCGCCGCTCAGATCTCAGTTAGCTCACTAATTTGGACAGCAGTGATATCGAAACCAGCACCAAGCGTCAGACTGCCACCGAAGTCAACAATGGACGGCTCTATTTCAACACCGACTCGTCCAACCCGGGCGATACCGGGTGGGACTACTCCAACATGCTGCTCGGAAACTATCAGACCTTCGACCAATCCAACACGTACCTCAAGGGCTACTACTATTACCGGACTTTTGAGTGGTATTTGCAGGACAACTGGAAGGTGCGGTCGAACCTCACCCTGGACTACGGCATGCGGTTCTCGAACCTGCAACCCTGGTACGAGGAGAAGGACAGCATTTCCAGCTTCCAGCCTTCCGCTTACAACCCCAAGCAGGCTGTGACCCTCTATCAGCCGGCCTTGGTCGGCGGCAAACGCTCGTCGCTCAACCCATTGACGGGACAGACCGGACCGGCGGCCCTCATAGGAGCCATCGTACCCAATTCCGGTAACGTCTATAACGGGATCGTCACGCCAGCAACCAGCACAAATGGACGAGGCATGGTCAACGGACAAGGCATTCTGCTTGGGCCGCGGTTCGGCCTCGCATGGAGCCCTTTGGGAGCCGATCGAAACCTGGTGGTGCGCATGGGCGGCGGCGTGTTTTATGAGAGGATCCAGGGCAACATGATCTTCAACCAGATCAATTACCCGCCCGAACTGCTCACCCCCAAAATCTACTACGGGAACCTGAGCACGATTGCCAGTTCCGCCGGGACCCTTTTCCCGCTCAATGCGGCCGGGCTTTCGCCCGAGGGTAAGGTCCCGACAGTCTACAACTTCAACCTGAGCGTGCAACGCGAACTACCGGGAAAAGTCAAGCTGGATGTCGGTTACGTCGGCATGCTGAATCGCCACGAACTTGCCCGGGCTCCGTTTAACGAACCGGCCTTCGGGGCCGCGTGGCAAGCGCAGAACCAGGATCCGGCCAGGTGTCCTAACCTCGTGACTTGCAAGCTGAACGGAGATAATGCGTTGCCGGTAGACTTCCTGCGTCCCTATCTCGGATACAGCGGAGCGGCTGGCGGTGTGGCGCAATCGGGGCTCGGGGGAGGCGGTTTCATCGCGACCTTCGGGTCGAGCGCCAACTACAATGCCCTGCAAGTGTCCGCCCAACGGAGCGCGGGCAGGGACCTCACCGTGGGTGTAGCCTACACCTGGTCGAAGGTCCTCGGAACCGATGCCGACTATTCCTTCGTGGGGAATCCTCTGAATCACCGCAAGGCGGATTACGCTCCGCTCACTTTCGACCGCACGCAAACCCTGGTGATCAACTATCTCTACAACGTGCCCGGCGCGGCAAGGAAGGGATTCCTGGATAACGCCGTCGCCCGTGGGATACTTAACAACTGGCAGATCTCCGGGATCACCAGTTTCTCCTCCGGCGAACCGGTGTCGGTTGGCGGCAACAGCGTGACTTCGCTGGGCTCGTACAACGTGCAGGGGGTAGGCGGTACCACGCTCAATCAGGAGATCACCGGGAACGCGGGCTGGGCCGCGAGGCCGGTGCTGACGTGCAACCCGAACCTTTCATCGGGATCGAGAACTCTGTATGCGTACATCAACACCTCGTGCTTTGCTCCCGCTGGGGTGGGGAGCACGGGGATGGATTCCTCGCTCCGTCCGGTTCGCGGTCCGGGACTCAACAACTGGAACATATCGGTCTTTAAGAAGTACCCACTCGGGAGCAGCGAACGGCGGTACCTCCAATTGCGGCTCGAGTTGTACAACGCGTTGAATCACACGCAATGGGGCGGCACGGCTGCCAACAACTACGAGTCGGCGGGCTTCAACAACACGCCGACCTTCAATGCGGCCGGCCAGATCACCAACCTGCCGACAGCTCTCGGTGGAGGAGGCGGACGCTTCGGCTTCGGGGCGCTCAACGCAGTGCGTCCGCCGCGCACCATACAGCTCGGCGCCAAGATTTACTTCTAGTCGTGGGCGGACCCCTGGTCCGCGCGGGTCCCCCGGGGACCCGCACTCTAGCCGGCTTTTAGCTGGCCGACGCGGGCGTTGGCCACGGTCCAGGTGGACCGCCCCACGAATCCGCCAATATTAGGGCTGCGCAACGGGCCAAGTCGCCCGAGGCCGCCGCACATAAGGAGTTGCTATGAATGACGAAATGAGAGACATTCCCGAGCCGTCCGGAACCGACGCTCCGTTCGGCCGCCGCACGCTGTTGCGGGGACTGGCCCTCGCGGGCGGGGTGCTCGCTGCGAGCCCGGCTCACCCGGCCGCTCCGCAAGCGCCGAAGGGCTCGGGCGGCCCGTTGATCCTGGCCTCTTCCGCGAAGGGAGTCGTGGAAACCACGGCCGGAAAAGTGAACGGCTATTCCGCCGAGGGAATCTATACCTTCAAAGGCATCCCCTACGGAGCGCCCACCGGCGGCGCCGCGCGTTTCCTGCCGCCCTCCAAACCGAAGCCGTGGGCCGGCGTGCGCAGCGCCATGCAGTACGGACCGGTATCGCCGCAGGGTCCGCGCACAGGGTGGAAATTCGATGAGGTCGCCTTCGTCTTCGAGTGGGACGACGGCATCCCGAGCGAAGACTGCCTGCGCGCCAACGTCTGGACGCCCGGCGTTAACGACAACAAGAAGCGTCCCGTCATGGTGTGGCTCCACGGCGGCGGATTCACCGCCGGTTCCAGCCAGGAGTTGAAAGCCTACGACGGCGAAAACCTGGCGCGGCGCGGCGACGTAGTGGTGGTGAGCTTCAATCACCGCCTGAACGCGCTGGGCCACCTGAACCTGGCGGAGATGGGCGGCGAACGCTACGCCGCCAGCGGCCTCGCCGGCGTGCTCGACCTGCAACTCGGCCTGAAGTGGGTCCGCGACAACATCGCCAACTTCGGCGGCGACCCCAATAACGTGCTCATCTTCGGACAGTCTGGCGGCGGCAGCAAGGTCACCACGCTCACCGCCATGCCGTCCTCGAAGGGGCTGATTCATCGCGCCGTGGTGGAGAGCGCCGGGTTTGCGCTGCGGCAGATACCAGCCGACGTTTCCGCCAAGTACGCCGCTGCCATCGTGGCCGAACTGGGGCTGAGCGCCTCCCAGATCGACAAACTGCAGGAAGTGCCGTACCAGAAACTGTACGACGCCGGAGTGTCGGCGGCGCGCAAGCTCGGCCCCGGCTTCAGCTTCGCCCCCACGGTGGACGGTAAGATCCTGCCGCGGCATCCCTACGACCCCGCCGCGGCGGAGGCATCGGCCAGCGTGCCCCTGCTCATCGGCAACGTGCAGAACGAGCAATCGCCCATCAATAGCGGCGACCCCGAGATCCAGACCCTCGACGAGCTGAAGGCCAAGGTCACTGGTACTTACGGCTCCCGCACCGATGAAGTGATCCAGACCTTCCAGAAGCATTATCCGAAGGTGAAGACGTACGAGTTGTTAACGCTCATTACCGCCAATGCAGGGCACCGTAGGAACGCCATCCGGCAGGCGGAACTGAAGGCCGCGCAGAACGCCGCGCCGGTCTGGATGTACTGGTTCCACTGGCACACGCCGGTGCTGGACGGCAGGCCGCTCGCCTTCCACTGTTCCGAGCTGCCCTTCGTGTTCTACAACACCGACCGCGCCGCCCACATGACCGGCGGCGGCCCCGGACCTCGCGTGCTCGCGGCCAAGATCAGCGATGCGTGGATCAGCTTCGCCCGCAAGGGCGACCCCAATCATGCCGGTTTACCTGTCTGGCCGAAATTCAACTCCGAGCAGCGGGCTACCATGATCTTCAACGACGCCTGCGAAGTGAAGAACGATCCTGACCGGGAGTTGCGGGAGCTGGTCAAAAACGGCTAGATTACGATGAAACTGATTCAAGCGATTCTGACACCGGCAGTTCTTTGCATTACCCTGCTCGCGCAGGAGGCGCCCACCACCACGGTGGGCACCGGAGGCGGCCAGGCCCGCGCGGCCAAAATCGTTTCGCCCGAGGTGTTCAAGGATTGCCGGGTTACCTTCCGCCTGCTCGCGCCCAAAGCTACCGAGGTCCTCGTGCAAGGAAACTGGGGGGGCGGGCGCGGCCTGGCGATGACCAGAGACAGCGCCGGACTATGGTCCGTGACTACGGCCGCGCTCCAGCCCGAACTGTGGGCGTACACCTTTTCGGTGGACGGCATCCGCGCGCTCGATCCGAACAACTACAACGTCGCCCGCGATGGCGTCGGATTCATGAACACGGTGTTGGTCCCCGGCGACGCGTCGGCCGTCTTCCAGCCGCACGCCGTGCCGCACGGCACTATGACCATCATGTGGGTCCCATCCACGGTCATGAAGACGCCGCGCCGCATGTTCGTTTACACCCCGCCCGGGTACGAAGTGAGCGTCGCGCGCTACCCCGTGCTCTACCTGCTGCACGGCAGCGGCGGCGACGAAGATGCGTGGCCCACCATGGGCATCGCCAACGTGATCATGGACAATGTGATCGCGCAGGGAAGATCCAAGCCCATGATTGTGGTGATGCCGAACGCCTACTGGAGTGAGATCGCGTCCCTGGATGTCGCGGGCCCGCGCACGGCGCCGCCTCCGGGCGTGGGCTCGGGCGGCACCGCACCGCGCTTCGACAACAATGAAAAGGATATCGTCGGCGACCTGGTCCCCTTCGTGGACAAGCATTTTCGCACCCTGCCCGGCCGCGAGAACCGGGCGCTGGTCGGCCTGTCGATGGGCTCTTCCATCACGGCGAACGTCGGGCTGAAGCGGCTCGATGTCTTCGCGTCCATCGGACTGCTCAGCGCCGGGATGTTTCGTCCCACGGCGGACGCTCCCGGGGGAATTGCGGCCCTGGAAAAGATCGCTCCGGGACTGCTGAGCGACGGCGCGACCGCCAATAAGAAGCTCCGCCTGTTCTTCTTCGCCTGCGGCACCGAAGACTCGCGCATCGAGACCCTCACCAAGCTCGAGACGGACTTGCAGAGTCACAAGATCAACCTGGTTTTCAAGCGCTACCCGGGCGAGCACGAGTGGAAGGTCTGGCGCCATTCGCTTGCCGATATGGCGCCGATGCTGTTCCGATAAGCGGCGCGAATGCGCGTCCCGAAGAGACCAAGACAACCTATGAAGACTTTCTGCAATATTACGATCTGCAGCGTCGCTGCCTTGCTTGGCGTGACGGCTGCCCACGCATCCCCCTCCGCCGATCGGGTCAAGACCGCCAATGGAGTGATCGAGGGCGCCCGCGCCAAATCCGGAATCCGGATCTTCCGCGGGATTCCGTTCGCCGCTCCGCCGGTGGGAGAGTCGCGCTGGAAAGCGCCCCAGCCCGTGAAGAACTGGGAGGGCGTCCGCTTGGCAATGGACTTCGCTCCCAACTGCATGCAGCGCCCCATCTACGGCGACATGGAGTTCCGCAACAAGGGCACCAGCGAAGACTGCCTCTATCTCAACGTCTGGACGCCCGCCAAAACCGCCGCGGACAAATTGCCGGTGCTGGTCTACTTCTTCGGCGGCGGTCTGATGGCGGGCGACGGCTCCGAATTGCGCTACGACGGCGAGAGCATGGCATCGAAGGGTATCGTCTCGGTCACCATCAGCTACCGCCTCACCGTCTTCGGCTTTCTGGCGCATCCCGAATTGACCGCCGAAGCCCCGTACCACGCTTCGGGCAATTACGGTTTCCTCGACCAGAATGCCGCGTTGAAATGGGTGCAGGCCAACATCGCCGCGTTCGGCGGAGACCCGAGCCGCGTGACCATCGCCGGCCAGTCGGCCGGATCGCGCTCCGTGACCGTACAGATGCTCTCTCCGCTTTCGAAGGGCCTGTTCGCCGGCGCCATCATGGAGAGCGGCAGCATGGTCCAGGCCAGCAAGCCCCCATCGCTCGCCGACGGCGACAAACGCGGGCTCGGCTTCATGACCGCGGCCGGCGCGCAATCGCTGAAAGATCTGCGCGCCATGCCCGCGGCGAAACTGCTTGAACTGACCGCGCAGCCCGCCCTGTCCCGTTTCGAGGCGCTCGCCGACGGCTACCAGGTGCCCGCCAAAGACCTCATCGCATACGTGGACGCGGGAGAACAGGCACACGTCGCGCTGCTCCAGGGCTGGGTTTCGGAAGACCGCACCGCCCGGTCTTTGCTGGGCGACAATCCGCCGACGCCCGAGGCGTACGGCGCCGCCGTGCGCAAGACGTTCGGTGGCGACGCCGAGCGTGTGCTCGCGCTCTACCCTGCCGGCAAGACCGAAGAGCAGGTCCTCGACGCGGCCCAGGCGCTGGCCACAGACCAAGGGATGGGCTACAACATGTGGCGTCTGGGAGAAGGCCACTGCCAGTCCAGCGGGAAACCGGTGTACCGTTTCTTCTTCGCGCGCCCGCGTCCGAAGTTCCTCGGCCGATTCTTGACTGCGACGTCCGCTAACTTTTAGGACACAAGCGCGGACGGCGGAACCTCGATTTCGCCGCTAGCGATGTAGGCCGTGGCGCCACCAACGCTGACAGAGGTCACCACGTC